>Ga0247723_1000753_pt1 | contig 20783 bp, 31 predicted proteins | sample MSEWelMarce5H_FC_FD_189079 | JGI IMG/M metagenome (GOLD analysis project Ga0247723, IMG submission 189079) | Subsurface sediment microbial communities from gas well in West Virginia, United States - MSEEL Well Study Marcellus 5H_FC | ecosystem: Environmental > Terrestrial > Deep subsurface >... | reverse complement strand
GTACGACAGGCGGCGGCGGTACAACAGGTGGTGGCGGTACGACAGGTGGTGGCGGTACGACAGGTGGTGGCACCACCGGAGGTGGCACGACAGGCGGCGGCACGACAGGCGGCGGTACAACGAATACAGGAAGTGGCCCGACTGCATGCCCTGCCGGATATAAGCTTGTGACGGATGCCAAAGGGGTTAGGACTTGTGTTCCGGTCCCAACTGACATTACAACTACGGGAATTGCATCGGTACGTCCTGTGGTCGCTCCGTACCATAAGTCCACTAGCGTTGCTTCGCTAGCAGGGTACACGCCGTTCGTTCCCGGAAGGTAAGTATGAGCCTAAACTCGCTACCAGAAGAGGCCCTCAAAGAGCTTCTTATGCTGACAGAAGCACGGAAGCGGTTAGATACGCGAGAGAAGGCGCAGGACAGTTTCATGTCCTTCGCCCATCACGTGTACAGCAACTTCATCGAAGGCAGGCATCACCGCGTTATTGCGGAGAAGCTAGAGAAGGTTGCCCGGGGCGAGCTTAAACGGCTGATCATCAACATGCCGCCTCGACACTCGAAGTCTGAGTTTGCATCGTACCTCATGCCTGCATGGTTCTTGGGCCGAAACCCGAAACTCAAGATCATTCAGGCTACGCACAACACCGAGCTTGCCGTCCGCTTTGGTCGCAAGGTCCGAGATCTTATTGCCGATCCGAAGTATCAAGAGATTTTCCCGAAGACGGTTCTGAAGGAAGACTCGAAGTCCGCGGGCCGATGGCAGACGGATCAGCAGGGCGAGTACTTTGCCGCGGGCGTTGGTGCTGCTGTGACGGGTCGTGGTGCTGACTTGTTCATCATCGATGACCCGCACTCGGAACAAGACGCCTTGTCTGAGACGGCGTTTGACCATGCCTACGATTGGTACACCTCCGGTCCTCGTCAGCGTCTCCAGCCCGGGGCCGCAATCATTCTCGTTATGACGCGGTGGGGCAAGAAGGATCTGACGGGCCGTCTGATACAGGCGCAGGGTTCTGACATCATGTCTGACCAGTGGGACGTGGTAGAGTTTCCGGCCATCATGCCGTCGGGGGATCCGCTTTGGCCGGAGTTCTGGGACAAGAATGCGCTGCTTTCGATCAAGGCTTCTCTGCCTGTATCGAAGTGGGCAGCGCAGTGGCAGCAACAGCCCACGGCATCTGGGTCGAATATCATCAACAAGGATTGGTGGAACGATTGGGACAAGGAAGACGTCCCGCGTCTAGAGTACGTCATTCAGGCCTACGATACGGCGTTCTCGAAGAAAGAGAGTGCCGACTATTCTGCCATCACGACATGGGGGATATTCAGGCCGGAGCTTGACGGGGCGGAGAACATAATCCTGCTCGATGCCCAGCGCGGGCGATGGAACTTCCCCGAGCTAAAGCAGGTTGCCTTTGACGAGTACGAGTACTGGCAACCCGACATGGTTATCGTCGAAGCCAAGGCCACGGGCCAACCACTCATTGACGAGCTTCGTCTGAAAAATATTCCTGCACTTGGATTTTCTCCGGGCGGACGAGGCGGCGGTCGTGATAAGGTAAGCCGGATGCACATGGTGGCTCCCCTCTTTGAGGCGGGGATGGTATGGGCTCCAATGGACAAGAGTTTTGCTGACGAACTTGTCGAAGAGGTTACCTCTTTTCCTAATGGTGACCACGACGACTTTTGTGATAGTATGACTCTGGCACTCATGCGTTTCCGCCAAGGCGGGTTCATTGCGCTTGAAGGCGAAGAGATCGAAGAAGAAGAGATTCCGCATACTCGGGAGTACTACTAATGGCTATTCCTCCGCGTCCTACAGGGACTTTGGTTGATCAGGGGTTCATGCAGGGCGGCGTCGGAACCGACGGCCAAGAGGTATCCATTCCCAACCCGACCATGAATGACTTCTCTGGCGGTGCCGTTGTCACCGAGCACGAGGACGGCGGGGCTACGGTTCAAGCCATCTCTGACGCTCTGGCCCAGATGGAAGCTCAGGTTCAGATCCCGCATGACGCGAACTTGGCCGAATATCTAGAAAAAGGCTATCTTGGCGAAATCTCAAGCGACCTTCTCGCGGCCTACGAAGCCGACCTGAGCTCACGCGAAGAGTGGGAAGAGGCCTACACCAATGGCCTCGATCTGTTGGGCATCAAGACACGCGAGCGGACGGAGCCTTTTGCTGGCGCATCTGGCGTCACCCATCCGGTTATCGCCGAGTCCGTCACGCAGTTCCAAGCGCAGGCGTACAAGGAGCTCCTGCCCGCCGGGGGCCCGGTAAAGACCTCGGTCCTAGGCGCGACGTCCCCGGAACGCGAAGCGCAGGCCATCCGCGTCAAAGACTTTATGAACTACGAGATCACCGAGGTGATGGAAGAATACGATCCGGATATGGATCAGTTGTTGTTCTATCTGCCCCTCTCAGGGTCGTGTTTTAAGAAGGTCTACTGGGATGTGGGGCTTCAGCGCCCGGTCTCCAAGTTCGTTCCGGCGCAAGATATCGTTGTCCCGTATGCCGCAAGCGACCTGAACACCAGCCCCCGCGTTACGCACGTCTTGCAGATGGATTTCAACGACATCCGCAAGATGCAGGTTGCGGGGCAGTACCTCGATATCGACATCACGCCCAGCGAAGAAGAGCTTGATTCGGTTCGCACCAAGGTTGACGAGCTTCAGGGCACCGAGAAGTCGTATCACGACGACGCCTACTTCTTGCTGGAGATGCACGTAAACCTCGACATCGAGGGATTTGAGGACCTGTCTCCTGATGGCGAGCCGACGGGCATTCAGCTCCCGTACATCGTCACCATCGACAAGGGCTCCTCGAAGATCTTGGCTATCCGCCGCAACTTCGATGAAGGCACGGAGCTTGCGAAGAAGAAACAGTACTTCGTCCACTACAAGTTTATGCCCGGTCTGGGGTTCTATGGCTTTGGCCTGATCCACATGATTGGCGGTCTGGGCCGTGCGGCAACATCTATCCTGCGTCAGTTGATCGACGCAGGTACGCTTGCCAACCTACCGGGCGGCTTCAAGGCCAAGGGCATTCGTGTTCGTAACAGCGACGAACCCATCCGCCCGGGCGAGTTCCGCGACATCGACGCCCCCGGCGGTGATCTTCGCAACTCGATCATGCCGCTTCCGTATAAAGAGCCAAGCGCCACGCTGGCACAGCTCCTCGGGAGCCTGATTGACGCGGGCCGTCGCTTCATCTCGCTTGCGGATGAGCGCACGAGCAACATGAACCAAGAGGCTCCGGTCGGAACCACTGTGGCCCTGTTGGAGCGCGGCACCAAGGTTATGTCGGCCATTCACAAGCGGCTGCACAATTCGCAGAAGCTGGAGTTCCGGATCCTTGCCCGCACCTTCGCGGAAAACCTGCCGCAAGAATATCCCTACGATGTGGCCGGGGCTGAGCGGACGGTCTTTGCACAGGACTTCGACAACCGCGTCGATGTTGTTCCTGTCAGCGACCCGAACATCTTCTCGATGGCGCAGCGCGTAACGCTGGCTCAGACAAGCCTGCAGATTGCACAGTCGGCACCTCAACTGCACAACCTTCCGGCGGCGTTCAAGCGTCTGTATCAAGCACTTGAGATCCAGAATATCGACGAACTCCTGCCGCCCCCGCCCGAGCCCGCGCCGCTCGATCCGGTGACGGAGAATGCGCGTATCCTCATGGGCGAACTCGTCAATGCGTTCCCCGAGCAGATGCACGATATCCACATCGAGATCCACTTGGCCTTTATGAAGGCTCCACTTGTGGCAACGTCGTCGTCTGTCATGGGCGTCTTCTACGCGCATATCATGGAGCACATCGCCATGAAGGCGCAGGCCGATGTTGACCAGCACCTGAACGATCTGATGCAGTCGGCACAGCAACAGGCTCAGATCAGCGGCGCAGACCCGGCCCAGATCCAAGCTTCTATCCAACAGGTCCAACAGGGCATGCAGGATCCAGCGCAGGTCGCGCAGCTAGTTGCTGCACGGCAGAAAGAAATCCTCGACGAGGTTCTTCCGCGTCTGATCCCGGCCCCGCAGGATCCGATGGCCGATCCGCTTGTCACGATCCGCATGCGCGAACTGGAGCTCAAGCAGCTATCAGAGCAGCGCAAGGCGGAGATGGATAAGGCGCAGTTGATGATGGACACCGCGGCCCAGCGGCAGAAGGCCGTTACCGACTCTGCCCGTCTGGATCTTCAAGAGCAGATTGCCGAAGACCGAACAGACGTGAATCGGGAGCGCATTGCGGTACAGCAACGAGCTGCCATGATCAAAGCGCAAGGAGGCGTGTGATGCCACTTAAAAAGGGTAAGTCTGACAAGACGGTCTCCAAGAACATCAGCACCCTTTTCCACGAGGGCCGACCGCAAAAGCAGGCGATTGCCATTGCGCTGTCCCTTGCAGGGCGCTCCAAGGTCAAGAAAAAGAACAAGAAGGCCGAGGGCGGCACCGTCAGCCGCTTCAGTTCCATCGCCAAGCCGCAGCGGTTTTCGGGAACATTTTGACGTGACAACGGCCTAGTTTCATGTGAGTAACAAGAAACTCACAGAGGATGCCTATGATGGATGTTGTTAGTTTGTCGAGACTCTTGTACAAAGGTCTAAGGAGCCGTGAGAAAGAGCTTGTGGAAGCTGTAGCTTACGGCGCTCCAAGTAACTGGGATAGTTACCAAGCTATGGTAGGTGAGATTCGGGGCCTTGCCTTTGCTATAGACGAACTGAAAGCCCTGCTGGAAAGAACAACTGACGATGTCGAAGAAACTCTATCTTCCGGATCATATCGTTAAACGCATCGAGGCCCAGAAGTCCGATGCGCCACCTCCAAACCCCGTCAACCTTGGTTCGGCATATGTCGAGCCGGACACCCGGGTCCTAGATCCAACCCTTGTTGAAAAGCCCCTACTTGATCGTCTCCCCCAGCCTACGGGGTGGCGTATTCTTGTCATGCCGTACAAGGGCAAGGCCAAGACAGACGGCGGTTTGATCGTCCCTGACCAAGTCCGGGAACGCGAGGCTTTGGCGACAGTCGTTGCATACGTGATGCGGCTAGGTCCGCTAGCCTACTGCGACCCGAACAAGTTTGGGGAGAATGCTGAACCATGGTGCCGTGAAGGGCAGTGGGTCTGCATTGGGCGATACGCTGGTTCACGGTTCAAGATCGACGGAGGCGAGGTCCGCATCATCAACGATGATGAGGTTATCGCTACGATCCTTGAGCCCGACGATATTCAACACGTTTGAGGTAAAACATGGCCGACGATTTCGACGACGACAATGGCTCCGAAACGGAGATCATCGTAGAGGTTGGGGGACCCCCGACAAAACAGAATGAGGCTGACTCCGATTCTGGTGGTGATGAAGAGCTTTCATCCTACAGTCAAAAGGTTCAGTCTCGGATTAGCCGGATCACCGAAAAGTACCGCAAGGAACAACGTGACCGCGAAGAAGCAGTACGGGTAGCCGAATCGCTTCTTGAGAAAAACAGGAATCTTGAGAAGCGCGTTCAGGCCTTGGACACTGGTTTCATGTCCGAGTATGGCGCTCGACTAGACTCGCAAGAGGCGGCTATCAAGAACGCCTACCGCGCTGCCCACGAGCAGGGCGACACGGAAGCCTTGCTGGCGGCGCAGGAAGACCTCTCCCGCATCATCATGGAGAAGCAGCGGTACGCCACTGCCAAGCAGCGCTCGGCAAGCGAAGCTGCCGCGCCTCGCCAAGAGCAACAAGTTGCTGCCCCGCGGCAACAGCAGAAACCAGATCGCGCTGATCCTCGCGCCGAGACGTGGGCAGAGAAGAACAAGTGGTTCGGTGAAGACCGGATTATGACGACAGCAGCCTTGGCAATCCACCAGATGCTTGTGGAAGACGAAGGATTTGACCCGAACGCTGAAGAGTATTATACTGAGATTGATCGTCGTCTTCGTTCGGAGTTTCCGAACAAGTTTACGACTCGTAAAACGGGTGGAAGTCAGGTCGCACCTGCTGGCTCTTCCGCGTCCCGCAGTATGACACAGGAGCGCAGAAGTGTTCGGCTCACGCCCTCTCAAGTCGCCATCGCGAAAAGGCTGAATGTTCCTTTGGAAGAATACGCAAAATACGTGAAGGACTGAGAGAATGGATCGCACACCTCGTACTACCGCTACCCGCGAAGAAGAATCGCGCCGCAAGCCTTGGGCTCCCCCGAGTGTCCTCGACGCCCCGCCCGCTGCTGATGGTTATAAACACCGTTGGGTTCGGGCCTCTATCCGTGGCGAGGAAGATAAGGGAAATGTGTTCAACCGTATTCGGCAGGGATATGAACCTGTACGTGCGGACGAGCACCCCGGATACCAAGCCCCGACCATTGACGACGGCAAGCATGCTGGCGTTATTGGAAATGGTGGGTTAATCCTAACCCGCGTACCTGTCGAAACAGCGCATGAAAGAACCGAATTTTACGGGAAACGGACCCGCGAACAAATGACGGCTGTGGATCAGGACTTGATGAAAGAGCAACACCCTTCGATGCCGATCAACCAACAACGGCAAAGCAGGGTATCGTTTGGCGGACGCAAAGCGTCCGACTGATAAGGAGCAACGACTATGGCTAACTCGTATGGTGCGTTCGGACTTCGTCCGATCAACCTTGCTGGTGGTGCACCCAACAGCCAAGGTACTAATGCGTATTACATCGGTTCGAGCGCCTCGGCGATTTATCAAGGGTCTCCCGTTATCGCGGTCAATGCTGGTCAAATTGCCATCACTGGTTCCGCTTCTGGCGACACTTATAAGCACGTCGGCGTGTTTCAGGGCTGTGAATACGTTTCTTCTGTGACCGGGAAAAAGACTTGGTCCAAATACTGGCCGGGTTCTGGCGCGGACACAAACTTCGACATCGTCGGGTATGTGTACGACAACCCCACCCAGCGCTTCACCATCGCAACTGATGCGACTTTCACAGACCGCGCAACCGCTAAGGCCGCGATTTTTGAAAACACTCAGTTCGACTCGGGCACCTCTGGTTCGACGACCACGGGCGCTTCGTCGGCGAAGATGGACGTAGCAACCCTCGACGCTACGAATGAATCGCTTCCGCTCAAGATTCTCGGCATCTACGACGATCCGACGTGTCAAGACTACGCGGCAGCGGGCATTCAGATGATCGTGATGTTCAACAACCACGCACTCCTTCAGGCAAATTCTGAAGGCACGGTGGCATAAGGAGACTGACCCATGGCAATTTCGCGCGCACAACTTGCGAAAGAGCTTGAGCCCGGTCTCAATGCTCTGTTCGGCATGGAATACACTCGGTATGAAAACCAACATGCCGAGATCTTCACCACCGAGTCCTCGGATCGTGCATTCGAGGAGGAAGTCATGCTGTCCGGCTTCGGCGCAGCACCGACCAAATCGGAAGGTTCGGGCATCTCGTATGACGATGCACAGGAAGCCTACACCGCTCGGTACAACCACGAAACCATCGCACTGGCCTTCTCGATCACCGAGGAAGCTATCGAGGACAACCTGTACGACCGCCTCGGCAGTCGCTACACCCGTGCCCTCGCTCGCTCGATGGCTCACACCAAGCAGGTGAAAGCCGCTTCCATTCTGAACAACGCCTTCACGGCGGGTGCTTCGGCTGGCGGCGACGGCGTGGCTCTCTGCGCTACCAACCACCCCTTGGTTAACGGTTCGACTTTCGCGAACCGCCCGACCACTGATGCTGACCTGAACGAAACTTCGCTCGAAGACGCTCTGATCAACATCGCTGGGTTCGTTGACGAACGCGGTCTGAAAGTTGCACTGCGCGGCTTGAAGCTGGTCATTCCCCGTCAGTTGCAGTTTGTGGCTGAACGTTTGATGGTTTCGAACCTGCGTGTGGGCACTGCCGACAACGACGTCAACGCAATGCGTTCGATGGGCTTGCTGCCGGAAGGTTACGTCGTCAACGACTTCTTGACCGACCCCGATGGCTACTTCATCAAAACCGACGCACCGCGTGGCTTCCTGCACTTCCAGCGCACTGCGCTGAACACGGGCATGGAAGCTGATTTCGACACGGGCAACATGCGCTACAAGGCGCGTGAGCGTTACTCGTTCGGCTTCAGCGACCCGCGCTGCGTGTACGGTACCACTGGCGCATAATCGGTCGAAAGACGGATGGTTTGAAGGGCGGGGGAAACCTCGCCCTTTTCTTTTTAAACCGATACGTGCTACAATAAACAAGTTGGATGACCTGACCGCATAGCGGACGTTGCACAGACAGTTCATCCGTTAACCGTGCAAGGAGACAGACATGGGTAAGACTACTTTTTCGGGCCCGATTCGGGCAGGCAATATCCCTGACACCACTGGCACCACTCTCGGCACCAACGTCAAGAACGTTGGTTCTGTGGTCATGGTTCAGGTTTATCCGATCACTCAGGCTTTGACCGCGACCGCTTTGGCTACAACCATTGTGCTTCCGGCAAATAGCCACATCTTGAACATCCAGTTGCTTTCGACTGTTGCTTGGTCGGGCGCTGCGACAACCATCAGCATTGGTACAAGTGCCACGGCTACCGAACTTGTGTCGGCTGGTGCGACCAGCGGTGCAATCGGCTTGGCCGCATTGACTCCCGGCACTGACGCAACTCGCACTGCGAACTGGGATGACACGGGCACCGCCGACAAGCGCGTCTTTGTCTTGTCCGCCAACACTGGCGACGGCGTCGGCACTATCACGGTGCGTTACATTCAGGCACACGATCTGGTCTAATCGCCAGATCCTAGGGAGTTAGTACATGTCCGGTTCTGATGTAAAATCAAAACGGGTCACGGCAACGGGGGCGCTCAGTGTTGGGCGCTCTCGTCTCCGTATGCTCGTTGTTACGACAACTGCCACGGCAGGGCGCTTGACCATGACCGATGGCAACGGGGGAGACACCCTCTTGGACGTCGATCTTGTTGCAAGCAGTACGCACAACTTCTACGTCCCAGAGGAAGGTATTTTGTTCACGTCGGACCTGTACATCTCGACTCTGACCAACATCACCTCGGTCACCGCCTTCTACTCGTAAGGGTTATCGCCCATGGCAAAGTCTCCGGCGTGGCAGCGGAAAGAAGGCAAGGATCCAAAGGGCGGGTTAAATGCCAAGGGCCGAGCTTCGGCGAAAGCCCAAGGCATGAACCTGAAACCCCCGGCCCCTAAGCCGAAGACGGAAAAAGATGCGAAGCGTCGCAAAAGCTTCTGCGCTCGTATGAGCGGGATGCCGGGACCGATGAAAGACGAGAAGGGCCGTCCGACTCGGAAGGCCTTGTCCCTTAAAGCGTGGAACTGCTGAGATGTGCACGGGTGCGTCAGCGAGGAAGTCCAAGCCCACGGTTAACCCCAAGGGCTTGGAGTATCTTCAGCAAGCGTATTTTGCTGGGCCGAAGGCAAAGACAGCGGCGGATGTCCCCGCTGATCGCATATTCATGGACCCTTCTGGGATGCCTCGTTTTGAGCAGCCGGATAACGAAGCACGTTTGTTGGGCATTGAAAACATAACGGACTATTACGCAAAGCTGCGTAGGCCCGGACCCCGCATGGAAGGAGATCCTGCATCCGACCTACGGGCCACTACAGTGCCCTTGAGCGAAATATTGCAACACGACTTGTTGTTCCAAGACTACCCAGAACTAAAAGATATGCCTGTAATGCTTCTTCCTTCACAGAGTTTTTATAACGCGTCAATAGCTGGGTACGGGCCGCATCAGTCAATCCTAGAGGCTCTTGTTGATCGTGACTATACGGGTCCGTTCGAGGGGCCCTTTCTTGAAGACCCCGCTCTTGGGAAAACACAGGCGTTTCCCTCAGAAATAAACGAGATGCGAAAAAAAGTTTCTCTAAGTCCTACGGGCGCGATGTACCTGACGCCTCACGGAAGCGTACCCGATAAACCCTATCGAGATTTTGGTCCTATGCCAACTGGGTTTGAAGACAACTTTCAAAAAACCATGCTGGGCGCAATTCTTCATGAAACGGGCCATGGAATCGACACTTTTGAGGGAACAGACAAGTACGGGGCATACCCAACAGACTTTAGAGATAGCCCAGAGCTACAGCAGTACTTTGCCCGTCCCACCGAGATGACGGCCTTTCTTACGCAGTCACGCATAAACATGCCGGAAGATGAGCGCTACAAAGACATGCCCGCGATGGCAAAGCTGTTCGAGAACAATGCGGCATGGAAGAATGAGGGCTTTGCTGGGCAATACGTGGAGGACATTTTGGCTGAGTCCGGCATCTACCCAGATGATCCAAACTATCGAAGGGCATACGCGGAGGTGATGAAAAACCTTATGAACAACGCGATAGCAGAGGAGAGTATGGCCCCATGAACCGTGGAAGTATGACCAAGCAGGTTACTGAACCCGGAGGGAAGAGGATGGCAAAGCCCGGTTTATATGCTAACATAGATGCCAAGCGGAAGCGCATTGCCGCAGGGTCTAACGAGAAGATGCGTAAGCCGGGGACCAAGGGCGCACCTACCGCTAAGGCGTTCCGGCAGTCCACCAAGACAGCAAAGAGGCCGAAGTGACCACATCCGGAACCCGCACGTTCAACCTCGACATCGGCGAGCTGATCGAAGAGTCCTTCGAGCGGTGCGGCCTTGAGGTTCGCACTGGCTACGATGCGCGGACAGCGCGTCGCAGTCTCAACCTCATGTTTGCAGAGTGGGCGAACCGCGGCCTGAACCTGTGGACCGTGGCCCAAGCTACGATCACCGTGACCCAAGGCACCAGCAACTATTCTGTATCGGAAGACCACGCGGACATCTTGGAGATGGTGCTGCGTCGTAGTGGTACGGATTACGAGGTCGAACGGATCAGTCGCGGCGACTTTTTTCTTTTACCGAACAAGACTACGCAGGGCCGTCCTTCGCAGTTTTACTACGACCGCAAGATTGCTCCGCAGATAAACCTCTGGCAGGTGCCGGAGAACTCTACGGACCAGATTGTCTATTACTACGTCCGGCGCATTGAAGACGCTGGCACGATGACGAATACGACCGATCTTCCGTGGCGCTTCTATCCTTGCATGGTGGCGGGCCTCGCGTACTACCTTGCCATGAAGCGGGCTCCTGAGCGTATGGCAATGCTCAAGGCTATCTATGACGAAGAGTTCACCCGTGCTGCCGAGGAAGACGAAGACCGCGTTCCGTTGAAGCTGCAGCCCGATGTATCCTACTTGAGGTTCTAATGTCTTACGCTAGCGGAAAAAAGGCTTGGGGCATTTCTGACCGCTCGGGTTTCCGTTACCGCTTGCGCGACATGCGGAAGGAGTGGACGGGGCAGCTTGTAGGGCGGGACGAGTTTGATCCGAAGCATCCGCAGTTGTTTCCGCCAAAGGCTTACCCAGATCCACAGGCTTTGCGTAACCCCCGCCCAGATGAGCCCGAAGCGCTGGATGTATACGTCGGCATCCAGCTTGTAGAAAACCCAAACCTAGGACCCTTTCCGCAAGCCAAGGGTAGCGTAGGGGAAGTAACGGTGGTCACGATATGAGCTTTACCTATGCCCAGCTAAAGACGGCTATCAAGGACTATACGCAGAACGAGGAAACCACGTTCGTGGCAAACCTGCCCTTGTTCATCCGCTTTGCGGAAGAGCGGGTCCTGAAGACCGTGCAGTTGAACGTGTTTCGCAAGAACGTCACGGCGTCGGCTACGGCAGCGAACCAGTATCTTGCCTGCCCCAGCGACTTCTTGGCACCGATGTCTTTGTCCTACACGGCGAGCGGCGACAAGAACTTCATGGATTTTAAGGATGTCACGTTCGTCCAGACGTACAACTCCAACCCGTCCTCGACGGGCCTTCCGCGGTACTACGCCCAGTTCGACGTAGACAACTTCGTCTTGGCCCCTACTCCGACCACCAGCTACACAATGGAGCTGCACTACCTGTATCGTCCGGCAAGTTTGACGGCGGGCTCTGAAAGCGGGACCACGTGGCTGAGCGAGAACGCCGAGCTAACGCTACTGTACGGCTCGCTCGTCGAGGCGTATATCTTTATGAAGGGTGAGCAGGATATCATGGGGCTCTATGATCGCCGCTTCACCGAAAGCTTGATGGGTCTTAAAATGCTGGGCGAAGCGAAGGAAACTTCGGATGAGTATCGCACTGGCCTTGTTTCAAGGAAGAAAGAATGAGTTCAGTCGGCTTCATGGACTTGCCCCGGGATACCCCCGTTGTGGGCGTCCGCACTACGAACAACCGCGGCTTCAATGCGGAAGAGCTTGCCGAGATGTGCGCGGACAAGCTGATGTTTGTTGCAGATACAGCTCCGCAGGAGATCAGGGATCAGGCCCGTGCTTACAAGAAGCAGCTCCAAGAAGTTGTTAAGGGGTACCTGCAACAAGCTGTTCGCAGTGACCGCACAAGTGTGTATAATGCGCTGAACGATGCTGGGCATCCGCAGCTAGCCGAACTGATCAGGAGACTTTGACATGGCGTTCACCGGAAACTTTATGTGTACCTCGTTCAAGCAGGAACTCCTGCAGGCGAAACACGACTTCACGGCATCAACTGGGGATACCTTCAAGTTGGCGCTTTACAACAACTCAGCGTCGTTCACGGCGGCGACCACGGACTATACGGCCACTAACGAGGTCTCTGCCTCGGGCTCGTATACAGCAGGTGGCGGGACGCTGACCAACGTGACCCCGACAACCTCTGGGACAACCGCGTTCACGGACTTTGCCGATCTGACATTCACCACGGCCACGATCACGGCCCGTGGTGCGATGATCTACAACACTACTGCGGGATCCTCCACCGGAACCACGGACTCCGTCGTCATTCTTGACTTCGGCTCGGATAAGACTTCGACGGCAGGCGATTTCACCATTGTGTTCCCGACCGCCGATGCCAGCAACGCCATCATCCGGATTGCCTAAGAATGAGAACGGCCAACCGAGCTAAGATGACTACAGCAACCACGGGGACGGGGACGATAACTCTTGGAACCCCTTCCGACGGGTTTCAAACGTTTGCTTCGGCTGGGATACTCAACACAGACATCGTGCGCTATACTATCGAGGATGGTCTAGATTGGGAGATTGGAGTAGGCGTCTATACCTCCTCCGGCACAACCCTATCACGCACTCTAACCTCGTCTAGTACGGGCTCTCTTCTGTCTTTGTCCGGTTCTGCCGTTGTCTATGTCACCGTTGGTGCGGAAGACATTTATGAAGAGTTCTGGATACAGCAAAATGCAACCTATACGCTAACAAGCAGTACCGCAGCGCAAAAGCTGTTCAATGCTTCTACCAACGGCACACTGACCTTGCCTATTGGGATATACCGTTATGAGGGCCTTATTTACTTAACAGCCATGTCTGGTACAACAGGCAACGGGGCATTTGGTATTCTTGGCGCGGGTAGCGCAACTATTGCATCTGCCTTATCACAGTCAGGAGGCTGGGATGCTGCGGCGGGTGTAGGAGCAAGTGTTTCTGGCGGCTGGTGGTCCGGGGTTACCTCAAGCACCTCTATCGTTTCTATTGCCACCTCGACCATTCTTAACGTTTCTGTACGAGGAACATTCAAGGTTTCTGTGGCGGGCACAATAATCCCATCTTTCTCCCTGACCACAGCCGCTGCGGCTATCGTGCAGCCGAATACTTACTTCATGTGCCGTCGAATTAGCACGAGCTCAACGGCGACTACCTACGGACCTTGGAGCTGATCATGGAGCAAATAGTTAAAGCTCATGTTGAAGGCGGTGTGGTTGTTGAGTCATATTTGATCAACAATATCCCGTTTCCAAATAATGTTTATCGTTCCGACTTAGCCAACTGGATCACCGCTCCAATAGAGGTTGGTCCGGGCTGGCGTTATGATGGCGAGACATTCACCCCTCCCATGGAGTGATAGGATATGCTTGGCTTTTACCCCTTAGCCGCTGCGCCCCTAGCGGATGATGGGGTAGCAGCCACTGTCACCACTATCTACCTCACCTCTGGCACCACGTGGACGGTTCCTAGCGATTGGAATAGTTCCAACAATACCATAGAAGTTATTGGTGCAGGTGGCTCGGGTGGCGCTGCGTTTAATACCGCCTTTGGAGCAGTGGCCGTAGCTGGCGGCGGCGGTGCCGGGGCCTATTCTCGCATAGCGAATCTTTCACTGACGCCCTCTAGCTCCGTATCGTACTCTGTTGGTTCAGGCGGGGCTGCGGTTTCACGGGGCACCTCTACCGGAGCAGTGTCGGGGAACACAGGCGGCGATACATATTTTATCAACACTAGCACCATCCTTGCTAAGGGCGGTGCGGGCGGCGTAGCTGCAATATCTGGTGGAGTTATTAGCGGAGCCGCGGGCGGAGACGCTGCCTCGGGCGTTGGCTCTGTGCTGTTTTCTGGGGGCTCAGGAGGTGGTTCAAGTGCCTCTTTTGCTACTGTCGGAACGGGTGGTGGTGGTGCCGCAGGTCGGTGGGGTATTGGCGCAAACGGCGTAAGTACTGTAACCAAACCAGACTCAACCAATGGTGGAGCTGGTGATGCTAGCTATGGGGGTATTGCTGGTAGTAGCACATCCCCCAATGGCGGAGATGGCGGTAACGGCACAGAACTTGGAAGTAGCTACGGTTCTGGCGGCGGCTCTCGAGGTAGAGCTGTAGTAACTCCTTCGGCAAACGTAGTTGGTTACGTAGCAGGTACATATGGCGCTGGATCTGGTGGTGCCGCGGCGTCGGATGCTCTTGGTTTTAACGTCCAGAGTCAGAACGGTTCTGACGGCGTTATCGTTATTCGCTATGTGTCTACGGCGGGTGGCATATCTGTATCCGTCACAGGCGTTAGCGCTACCGCGAGTGTCGGTTCCGTTGTTGTTCCTCAAAGTGTTTCAGCTTCTGTTACAGGCCTATCCGCCACAGGTGATGTTGGATCCGTTACTGTTGTTGCCAAGGCTAACGTTTCTGCTACAGGGTTGTCCGCTACGGGGGACGTAGGCTCAGTAGGAGCGGGTTCTGGAGCTATTGTTTCTACCACGGGTTCCGCAGCTACCGCTAGTGTCGGTTCCGTCGATGTCCGTGCGGGAGTAATTGTTTCAGCTACGGGTCTATCGGCCACTGCCGACGTGGGATCCGTTGACGTTGTCGCGCAAGCTATCGTTTCCGTTACGGGCGTTTCCGCCACGGGACAAGTCGGCCTTGCCGTAGTCCCCGGGGATGTACAGGTTGCCGCAGTAGGCTCGGCGGCTACCGGGGCCGTTGGTACCGCTACAGTCCCTGTCCAAGTTACCGAGGTCTTTGTTACTGGGGTATCGGCCACCGCTAGCGTTGGAACCGTCAGCGTAGATCTTGGGCAAACAGTATATCTAACGGGCGTATCGGCCTCTGGTGAGGTCGGTACGGCGAGTGTCAGCCTAGTCACCCCTGTTCTGGTCACGGGCCTTTCAGCTACTGCCGATGTGGGCTCGGTTACGGCTTATGGAAACGCTCAGGTTTTCCTTACGGGCTTCTTTGCCACGGGCTATGTCGGGGATGTTGTCGTTGGATGGCTGGATATTATTCCAGACCCCGGAACGACGTGGAGTTCCGTGTCACCAAGTGGGGATCCGGGATGGGCTCCTATTACTGCAGACCCCGGCAATACATGGACGAACACCGTTCCAGATGCTATAAATCCATGGACACCTATCACACCCGACCCGCAATCGGTGTGGGTGGTTATCGGAGCGTAAGGAGACGACATGGCTAGCACGTATTCAAACAGTGGCCTCGAGCTCATCACCGATGGTGAGCAGTCCGGTACGTGGGGCGATACCACCAACAACAACTTGGAGATCATCGACAGGTTGACCAATGGCGTAGGGGCTATAACCCTAACCGGAACGACCTATACGCTGTCCACGTTCAACGGCACGTTGTCCGAGGGCCAGTATAAGGTGCTCGTACTTGGCGGTACGCCTAGCGGCACCAACACGGTCACCATCTCTCCGAATACGGCTGACCATCTTTACTTTGTAAAGAACTCGTCGGGGCAGACCGTCATCCTCTCTCAGGGTAGCGGAAGCACTGTAAGCATCTTGGATGGGGACACCAAGATCGTTTATTGCGATGGGGCCGGATCCGGAGCCGCGGTTACCGATCTGACGGCAGACTTCTCGATGTCCTCGGTACGGATCACGGGCGGAGCCATCAGCGGCGTCACGTTAGACACGTCCACTTTGACCTCTGCAACGATAAGCAGCGGGACGATCAATAACGTAGCTATCGGCGGTACGACCAAGGCTGCGGGCGGCTTCACCACTCTGACAACGACCGGGGATACAACGTTTGGTGGATCGATCACCGAGACCGTTTACGCCATCTCTGGCACCACCCCAGCACTTGACCCCTCGAACGGTACCATCCAAACGTGGACGCTAAGTGCAAACTCCACCGTCACAAGCTCTCTCAACGCGGGCGAGAGCATGACGCTTATGATCGACGACGGCACGGCATATACGGTTACGTGGCCCACCATGACTTGGAAGACGAACGGTGGTTCTGCCCCCACGTTGAACACCTCGGGGTACACGGTAATCGTGTTGTGGAGAGTTGCGTCTGTGCTGTATGGTGCACGGGTCGGAGACGCATAATGCAGGCCACAAAACTTCTTTCTGCGGCATCTGGACGGCGGCAATTCCTTGCCGTCGGGTCTGACACCAGTTCGTACCTTTTTGTTTACCCGTGGGACTCTTTGACAGGGTTTGGGACAAAGTACTCTGACCCAGCAACGACTCCAACATCCACGGTAAATGGAGTAGCTTTTTCTCCCAGCGGATATTATGTTGCCGTAACCATGAATAGTAGCCCCTATGTTGCGGCCTACCCGTGGTCTGCCAGTGGTTTTGGCACAAGGTATTCTAATCCGGCTAGCCTTCCGGGAGGGTCTGGGAAACGTGTTTCTTTTTCTCCCGGCTCAGACTACGTCGTAATTTGCCATGATGGTAGCCCGTACATCTCGGTCTACCCGTGGTCCTCTTCTGGATTTGGAACAAGAGTTACTTCTCCCGCATCACTTGTTAGTGGAACATATCAGGCCGACTTCCACCCTAAAAACAACGCTATAGCCCTTGCGGACAGCTCCAACTTCCTTGCTGCATGGGCATGGTCTGGCTCAAGTTTTGGTTCTAAGTTCGCAAACCCAACCAGCCTTTTCTCTGGGGCAGGTACGGGGGTGAAGTTTACCCGGGATGGCAATGCGGTTATTGCTGTACATACACTCTCCCCATACATCTCGGCATGGCAGTGGAGTGGATCTGGTTTTGGCACAAAGTATGCGGCACCGAGTAGTTTGCCGAATGCCAATGGGACGGGTATCTCGGTCACAAGTAACTCCGACTACGTTGCCATGAGCACTACCACGAACCCGGGTAACTACGTATATCCATGGTCCTATGCGGGCGGTTTTGGTACTCGAGTATCAACAAGCTCTCTTACGAGTCAGCAGAATGATGTTGCCTTTAGTGTAAACAACGACGCCATAGCTTTTGCTGGTGCCGCTACGGGGGCCATAAAAGCCTTCCGCTGGTCCGGCGGGGCGTATGGGTCGCAGTACTCTAACCCGGCAACACTCCCTTCTGGTTCCCCAACATCAGTAAGCTTTGGAGCTCTAGGATGAATCCTGACTATCGTCTTGAACTTTTAACGTCGTCCCTTGATGGGCGCATTCGCGAAGTGACCGAGTATCAGGTCAACATCGATAACTTCAGGCTTGCCATCGAAGCTATTGGCGATGATCCCGAGCTTGTGGGGTTTCGTGAGCAGCTAGAAGACTTGCTGCAATCTTCGCGCTTGGAGCAACGCAAGGCACAGGTTATGCTAGACGTGATCCGGAAACAGGTGGAGCTCTGACATGTGGGTAAAGGTCCTTGACGGACAGGTTGTCGGATACCCGTATGGTCGGCGTGAGCTGGCCGCGGACTATCCCAACACGTCCTTTCCGGAGACGATTTCAGAGGAGCTCTTGGCAGAGTTCGGAATTGCGGTTGTCCTCATGCAGGACCCTCCTCCACACAGCCCAATGTTTCATAACTGTACCCGCATTGATCCCGTATTCGATGGGCAAAATTGGGTAGAGACATGGGTCGTAGAGGATGTATCCACGGAAGAAACAGAGATACGCAGGGCCGAGGTGATAGCGCAGATACGCGCCTTACGTTCTGCCAAGCTCGCCGAATGTGATTGGACCCAGCTTCCTGACGCTACTGCGGACAAAGCTGCATGGGCCGAGTACCGCCAAGCACTTCGCGATATCACCCTGATCGATGGGTTTCCTGACAACGTATCTTGGCCCTCGGCCCCAGCCCCGTAAGGTGAGACCATGCCCACAGAAATGATCTGGAACTTTGTTCTTTCTGCGGGCCTTGGTCTTGTCAGTTGGCTGTTGAAAGCGGCCTACGAGGAAGTGCGAGCGCTTCAGATCCTGCTGAATCGAACTCGCGAAGAGATGGCTAAAGAATATGTTACAAAAGCGGAGGTACATGCAGACATGAATCGTGTTATACTGCGCCTCGAGGCTTTGGACGGAAAGATCGACCGCCTCATAGAACGCTTTGCAAAGTGAGGATGGCATGAACAATAGCGGAATTATCTGGGTCTTGATGATCATCCTTGTCGGGGTGGTCTTCTACGTTACGGGAAACGGCTTCTATCGTTACCCTTGTCAGGACCCCCAAAATATCACCTTGGACATCTGTAATCCTCCGATGTGCCTTGCCACCCATGAATGTACCTCTGACCTGATAGGGACCCCAAATGGCTAAATATGATCCCGACTTCTTGGAAGCACAGCTTCGCTACTTTATCGGCGTAGCCTTGACCATCATTCTTGGGGGCACCATCTTCGTCATCCTGTACTCGCTGGTCTTTGTTACGCAACCCATTGGGGCGACTTCGGAAAACGACCGCAAGTTTTTTGAGCTGCTTACCCCAATCGCGTCGTTCATCGTCGGTGCGCTATCCGGGGTGATGGCCGCGGGAAACGCTCGTCAAAACAAAGACGAAGATCCACCTCAAACACCAAAGGACGGAGAATGATCAAGATGATCCTCAAACTGGCCTCGATGCTCATCGGTCGTAGGGCAAAGGAAAAAGTTGTCGATGCAGTTCTCGACAACGTCAACCTCCCCGACCCTGTTGAAAAAGCCATCAAGATCGCTGCCACGGGTAGCGTCGGAGATCTTATCGGCGCGTTTGCCGACGACAAGAAAGACAAGAAGTAATGCTTACGAAAGACCTTGTTGTAAAGCTTCTGCATGAAAACCCCGACGCTGCCGTATGGGCAGACGTCGCGATGCAAATCCTGCCCAAGTATGAGATCAACACTCCCTATCGGATTGCTGGTTTCTTCGCTCAATGCGGTCATGAGAGTGCCGGGTTCCGGGTCCTCGAAGAGAATTTATTCTACCGGAGCGAGCAACTCGACAAGGTCTTTCCAAAGTACTTCAAGGACGCTGGCCGTGTAGCCTCTGACTACGCTAAGCAGCCGGAGCGGATTGCCAACATTGTCTATGCCAATCGCATGGGTAACGGTGATACGGCCAGCGGCGAGGGCTACCTGTACCGGGGCCGCGGCGTCATCCAGTTGACGGGCAAGGAAAGCTACAGCGCCTTTGCCTTGTCTATAAACAAGACCCTCCCTGAGATCATTGAATACATTCAGACCAAGCGAGGCGCTCTTGAAAGCGCGTGTTGGTACTGGAAGACTCGTGGCCTTAATGCAGCATGCGATGCCACTGACATTACCAAGATGACGAAGCTCATCAATGGGGGGACCATTGGCCTAGAGGACCGTAAGAAGCATTACGATCAAGCTCTTGCCATCATGGGCATCGTCCCTAGCGCTCAGCCTCAAAGCGCTCCGGCAGAGGAGACGTTGCGCCAAGGTTCAAAGGGCGAGACTGTTAGCAAGCTTCAGGCGAAGCTCGGGCTAAAGCCGGACGGAACGTTTGGCGTTGGAACGACGGCGGCTTTGAAGAAGTGGCAGAAGGCACAAGGTCTTGTGGCCGACGGTATTGCGGGACCTAAGACGTTGGCTAAACTGCTAGACTGATGTAAAGTCTCCAGCAACAGGAGATCGACATGGCCTTCACAAAGCTTCAGTTCAACCCCGGGATCAACCGCGAGGTCACGGCGTACTCCAACAAGGGCGGTTGGTACGACGGCGACAAGATACGTTTCCGGTTCAATTATCCAGAGAAGATCAAAGGCTGGGCACGTCAGTCAACCAAGTCGTTTCTTGGTACTTGCCGCGCCATGTACCCGTGGACGACGCTTAGTCAGGATCAGTACTTTGGTGTAGGTACGTCGGTGAAGTACTACATCAACCGCGGTGGCGAGTACCGGGACATCACCCCTGTCCGTGAGACTACGGCGGCAGGGGCTGTGACCTTTACGGCTACGTCCGGAAGCTATTCCATCCTCGTCAGCGACACGGCCCACGGCGCAATCGTCGGGGACTTTGTGACCTTTTCAGGGGCCGTTAGCCTTGGCGGGAACATCACGGCAGGGGTTCTGAACCAAGAGTATCAGGTCGTAAGCGTTGTGAACCTCAACTCCTACCGCATCAGTGCGCGTCTGGCGGGTACGGCCATCGACTCCATCACGGTGAATGGTGTCCTTACCCCCACTTACGTCACGGCCAATGCCTCTGACGTTGGAAGCGGTGGAGCGCTGGTTGTTGGGGCCTATCAGATCAACATTGGTCTGGACACAACTGTTACGGGCAACGGCTGGGGCACGGGCGTATGGGGCCGGGGCGGATGGGGTTCGGCCTCTACAGACAGCGT
>Ga0247723_1000751_pt1 | contig 20798 bp, 39 predicted proteins | sample MSEWelMarce5H_FC_FD_189079 | JGI IMG/M metagenome (GOLD analysis project Ga0247723, IMG submission 189079) | Subsurface sediment microbial communities from gas well in West Virginia, United States - MSEEL Well Study Marcellus 5H_FC | ecosystem: Environmental > Terrestrial > Deep subsurface >... | reverse complement strand
ATACTCTAATATTATAAGCGATAAGAAGTTATCCACAGGTTATCCACAGACTTATCCACAGGGGATAGTTTGTAAAAAGAATTAAAAATAGTGCTTGACAAGGTAAACATAATCATTTAACTTGATAACACACTAACTTTCTAACTAGGGGACATTATGATTAGTCGCAAAATAAGAATATGTGCAGATTGTATTCATTTCGAAGAGACACCATCATTTTCAGCAATATGCAAACGATTACCTACAATTGATTTAGTCAGTGGCAATAAGAGCTATAACTTATGTGTCAGTGCTAGATACAATGGAAATTGTGGCAATGCTGGTCAGTATTTTGAGCCGATTGAAAATAAGAAAAAAGATTATCAATGGGATCAAATTTTGGAAAATAATCCGTTCTAACTATAAAGGGGATAACAATGGAAATTATATTAAATGAATTGAGGGTTCAAATGGAATCTTTAAAACTAGACGATATGAAGCTTGATGTCAAAATCAATAAGCTTGATGATCGTATTAAAAGACTAGAACAAGTCATCAATAATTTAGCAATTCTCTTATCGGAGGTGCAACATGGCAAACGATAGAGATGATTTCGCCCCAGAGATAAGAAATAGTGCTTGGTGGGCGTCTGATACCCGTATGGTCATGAATGGCAAAGCTGTTGAGGTCATCATGCAAAAACAAGGCAAAATTGATCCCCCTGATTTGTCTCAAATAGAGGCTGTTCAGATGGGTCATGTCATGCAACCCATTATTGGTAGGTTAGCACAAGACAAACTAAACATGGAGTTAAAAGATGCAGATTACCCTCTCACACATCCAGATCATAGTTGGCTACGTTCCCATTTCGATTTTATTTCTGCTGATGGTCGAGTATTGGTCGAAGCAAAGAATTACAACATTAATGCAAGGAATAAGTTTGATGCAGATAGCAATAGGATTCCTCCTGCTGATTATGCTCAAATTCTACACGAAGCAACCGTTCATCGAGTTGATCGTGTCATTCTTGCTGTCTTATTTGGTGGTCAAGAGTTTCAGACGTTTGACTTTACGTTCACCGAAGAAGAAAAAGACAACCTCATAAAAGATATGGCTGTGTATTGGGGTCATGTCAAGGCTGACACACTACCAGCTCCAGAATCGCTTGAAGCAACAAAATTGATCTATCCACAAGATAATGGGCAGTCTTTAGTGGCTAATCAAGCCCTAGAAACTGCTGTGGCTCAATTAAAAGAGATTAGAGGGGTTGTTAAGCAATATGAAGAGAAAGCAGAGCAATTAGAGACTGCTATTAGAGCCTCTATGCAAGATTACTCTGATATTTTGAGTGTCAATGGTTCAACACTCGTGACATGGCGCTCTAGTAAACCATCAAAGCGTTTTAGCTCTGATCTGTTTAAACAGTCTATGCCAGAGGTTTATGAGCAATTTGTAGTAGAAATGCCGGGGTCAAGGCGGTTCCTTGTCAAATAATCTAACTTTTAGGGGATAAAAAATGGATTCACAAACAACAGAAATTTTGTCACACTTAAAGCAACATAAAACAATTACAGCCATTGAAGCACTTAAGCTTTATGGATGTTTTAGACTAGCAGCTCGTATTTATGATTTGGCTCAAGCAGGAAATGAGATCGATTGCAAAATCGTGAAAATTTCTGGTAGGGGGGGAGCCAAACGAATTGCTGAATATTCTTTAAGAAAGGCAGCGAATTAAAATGAAAGAATTTGTAGAAAGAGCTAGAGAACTGTATCCAGAATCTGTGCGTATGCAATTGGATTGGATACTACAAAAGGAAGAAATTAAGATAAGAAATATGCAACCTTATATTAATCCGCAAACTTGGAGCAACATTAAAAAGATTTCTAACCACAGGGGAGTAAAAATAAAATGAATCACATCATTCCGTTTGAAGAAATGAGAGGCATGGCAGATGCCATAGCCAAATCAAAGCTGTTCGGTATGCAAACACCTGAACAAGTCCTAGCACTCATGGCAATCGCGCAAGCTGAGGGGCTGCATCCTGCCATGGCTGCACGGGACTACCATATTATCCAAGGCAGACCAGCATTAAAAGCTGATGCCATGCTCGCTAGATTTCAAAGCGCTGGGGGTAAGGTGGAATGGAAAGATTATACTGATGAGAAAGTCACTGGTATATTCTCCCATCCCAATGGTGGATCGATTGAACTCACATGGACAATCGAACAAGCCAAGCGTATTGGTTTAGCTGGCAAGGATAATTGGGCTAAGTATCCTAGAGCTATGTTAAGAGCTAGGGTAGTCAGTGAGGGTATTCGAACTGTATTTCCAGGCTGTGTAGTTGGCACCTACACGCCTGAAGAGATACAAGACTTCGATAGCAAACCACAAGAGGTAGATGTCACTCCCACGGTTCAAGCCTTACAAAAAAAGCAAGTGAACTTTGATGATATGGAAGATGATAAACCTTTCAATGAACTATCTATTCCTATCTTTATTCCAGGAAGCGATGAGCCTTATGCTCAGTATGCTACCAACAAGGAATGGATCACAGCCTATACAGATTTGTATAAAAAGATATGGACTAGCACTAAGTATTCAGTAGAGGATAAGGGACACAAGCTTGATGATTTAAGAGATGCTAACATCGATTTAATCCACAAGTTGTCAGCACTAGAACAAATTGAAATTACAAAAATAACTACATTAATTAGGAAAGGCGAATAGTCATGGCAGAGTTTATACACAAACCAGGAACAGGAAGTTTACTTACCAATAAGAATATGAAGTCAGAGAAGGCACCACACTTTACAGGCAAGCTTGTAATTAAGCGTGACTATAAAGCTGGTGATACTATTCAGATAGGCGCATGGCAACGCACTAATGCCAATGGCACTCTCATTACTTTATCTGAAGATACATACCGCTTCGATCAGCAACAACAAAGAGCAGCACAGTATCCTAAAGAAGTAAACACAAGAGAGTTCGATGATGAGGATGTGCCCTTTTAGTGGTTAAGTTAAGTTTGCCCTATCCTCCATCAGTGAATAACTATTGGATAGCATCAGGACATAGAAGATTTATTTCGAAGCGAGGCAAAGAGTTTAAACAGGCTGTGTGGTTAGAGCTCATGCAATCTAAAGCTAAATCATTTGGTGATGATTTGCTTGAGGTTCACATAGACTTATATCCTAGAAACAAAAGGCTCATGGACATAGACAATTGCTGTAAATCTATTTTAGATGCACTGCAAGATGCTGGACTATACAATGATGACAAGCAAGTCTATCGTCTTGTCATTGAAAGAAAAGAAATCGTGTCAGGTGGTGGGGCAATCGTGAGAGTTGATCGATACAAAACCCCCCAAGCCTGAATGGGAAACCACGCCCTGTGGTTAGTTAGAACGTTACGAGGAGACGTTTCAGGTATCCTCATTAATTTTATATAAGGGGATTTATATGGCAAAAGTATTTATCGCAACACCTATGTATGGTGGTCAATGTTATGGCTACTACACTCAATCAATCTTAATGCTTCAAAGAGTATTAGATCAGAATAGTATTGAATCTGTATTTAGTTTTATGTTTAATGAATCCCTTATCACACGAGCAAGGAACGCTTTGTCTCATGGCTTCTTAAACTCTGATGCTACACACATGATGTTTATTGATAGTGACATTCGATTTAATCCTAATGATCTAGTCAAGATGATTGAAGCTGATAAAGATATTATCTGTGGACTATATCCTAAAAAAGAAATTAACTTTCCAAGCCTTAAGAAAGCTATTGAGAATAATGTGAAGCAGGAAGATTTAAAGTATTACACAGGTTCTTTTGTAGTGAATCTTGTAGGCTATGCTGGTGAAACAGTAGTGCCATTGAATGATCCAGTTGAGATATGGAATGGTGGTACAGGCTTTATGCTTATCAAACGTGAAGTCTTTGAGAAGTTAAAGGATGTATGCCCTACATATAATAATGATGTGACTGATCTAGGAGGATCAATAAAGGCTCAGGCTCCGATTGTGGAATACTTTGCAACCTCGATTGAACCAGAAACAAATAGGCTACTTTCTGAGGATTATCATTTCTGTCGTATTGCACGTTTAAACGGGATAAAGGTATGGGGAGCTCCGTGGGCTCGTCTTGCTCATGTTGGGACATATACTTTTGAAGGACAGTTAGTCCCTGCTCCTTAACGTTTAGTTTTTCTAGCAGTCTTGGCAGATTGTTTAAACGCTTTAGCTGTTGGGGCACCTTTAGTTCCGGGTGCTCTCATACGCTCTCCACTACCTTGAGCTATGCGTGCTCTCTTTTTATGAATGTTTGCATATAAACCAGGCTTCATCTTCCACACCCCCATCGTCTTAATGATGCTGCTTTTCTTGTAGGTCTGCCTTTACTATCTTTCATAGGACCAGGCATACCACTCATCCTAGCACAAAATGATTTCTTACGCCCTGCATCTTTTTTTGTTTTAGGGTTAGGTGCCGGCGGTTTCAACTTAGAACCCGTAGCACGATTGTATTTAGCACGACCTTTAGCTGTTAAGCCTGCACCTTTAGATACAGGTAACTTCTCACCACGACCAATAGATAAACTAACTGCCATCATTTGCCCTCAAAAAGTGAACGTTCATCTAGTCTGCGAATTTGCAGACCTCTTAATATTTTACCACCTGCACGACAATACTTCACTAACGATTCCATAGCCGCCTTCTTATCTCCGCGTAAAAGCGCTTGACGGAGTGTTGATCTTTGAAAGCATCCAAGACCCAGATTGAAGCAAAAAGAAACAATGCTATCAAATTCATGTTGTCGGAGAGGCACGTTAGGTAACATCTTATGTACTCCCAACTCGAAGCGACGTAGGTCTGATTTAAGAATTGCATCTATTTCCTCATCGGTAAATTTTCTATTCCATTCCTTTGGTAATGTTTTGCCATCACCTATTAAATGACCCACTCCCACTGTCCATAGTTTTGCGGGACACTGGTATGGTTTGTTACGAACTCCCTCATGGTGCTTAATAAGAGCGATGCCAGCTTTTGATACATTCACTTATTTCTTTTCCCAAGTACGAGACCCAAAGTAGAAACCAATAATAGATGCTACGATAGCCATTTCATCAGTAGAGAATACTTCTTGTGAAGCTACAACAAAATCAACACCAGACCACATAGCCCATGCTAATGATATAAAATTAATAAGCACTAGCTCACCTACAAATATAAATGCCACTACAGGTCTTACCATAGCGTTCCAATTACGCACTGTAGGAGAAGCAGATTCTACTAATTTTTTATCGTGGTCATATAATGCTTCACGTTCTTTTGCGTAGGTTTCAGCATAAGTACCTTCCAATTCAATAGCAGCTATCTTCTCTTGAGCTATAAAACCTTTCTCTGCCATGAGCAAAGCTTGAGCATTTTGTAATTGAGCCATTTCTCTTTCATGCTTTTGATCTCCTTTCTGTTGAAAGAAGCTTAAAATATTTGGTAGCCCAGCAGTTGCAAAGCCAAGAATAGAAGAGAGGATGGATAGCATATTAGTTGTTCAATGGATTTACCATTGCCTTTCGTAATTGTTTCATTTCATCTTTAACATTATTTACTGTGTCTGTGATTTTATCTGCGCTTGATTTAGCTACACTATTAGCTTCGATGGCACGACCATAAGCTTCATTAGCTTTTTCTAATGCACGATTGTTAGACATCATTACATCAACTAATTGACGTTCAGTAGAGCGTGATCTATCTTCTAAAACTATGATACGAGTTTCAACAGAACTCATCTTTTTTACTTCCTCAATCGTCGAGGTCAAATCGTTGAAGAGGGTTATCCCGTAATATACTGCGCCACCTATTGGCACTAGCACGGATAAGATAATCCCCAGTATCATTTGCGCTGACAAATGTAAGGAGTATGTTTTGTTGTCTTTCATAATCTTGTTCCTGTATAAGTTTAATTGATTCTTCTATCTGTGTTTGTTGCATATTGTATCCTGAATTTATAAGTTGCATAGACATCACAATACCAAATCCAGGAACTAATGTTTTACCCTTTGGCACCTCTGGTGCTTTCCCTGTACCCTGTGTCGTCGTAGTACTTTGAGAAGTGGATGCGCTGTTTGTTTCGCTTTTCACTGTGGCTACCGAAGTAGTCACTGTTTCCGTTGTCGTTGTCAATGCAGTCATGTCCTGAGCAATTACAGGTTCTGGTTGAATGATAGGTGCAGTGGTGACTTGGTTCACTACACTGTTTGGATTCATGGGACTTATCGGACTGATTGGTGATGATGGATTGTTCAGGTTCGTTGCTGTCATCTTGCAAGTATTGTATATTTCCGACCATACAGTCCAAGTTGGAGAACCATATGGATCGGAACATATTGAACTTCTCTGTTCCTGAATAGAACCTTCGAAGCCGTTTAAACATCCTAGAGTTCTCGTCTCTGTAGATTCAATGCACGTTGGTGGATTTGGTGTACAGTTATCAGAAGTTGTTGTCCAATCTGTCCACTGGTTATTGCTGCACGTTTTAGTTCTACTTTGATTAATTGCACCTGAGTAATTAGGTTGGCAAGCAATGCTTTGAAATTCAACAATGTCTTGACAGGGAGGTTCCACAGGCTGACCACACTCAGGGATGCTAGGATATAGTTGACACGCAAGTTGTTGACAAGCTTGTAGAGTAGTGCCTTGAGCAACACCAAGGCTTGAGAATACAGGACCGTAATCAGTCCATTGAGTTGCATAACAATAAGCATAGGCATTATTCCTTAGTAGCAGGAGAAGTAGGAAGAGTGTAATTCTGACCATATAATTTTTTAAACTTCTCAGGGTCTTTTTCATACCAAGCTTTCTTAGCTGTAAATCCTACAGCACCACCCATAGGACATGGCGAGCCACTCATCTCCATAGCCTCCCAAACTTTTGGGTCTTGGCATAGCACTGATACAGCAGCTACTTTAAGTCCTAAATCGTTGAGAGTTTTTGCTAACTTAATCTTTACACAGTTCTCATCAAGTAATACTGTGCCACCTGATAAAGAGATAAAGCCTAAATTTCCTGCTGCACTGATAGGTACTGCACAAACATCTTGTGAAAATGCTGACATGGAGGGAGCCATAGCACTTGGTACCGGCATCCCTTTTTGATTTATTGTTGTTGTTTCTGCAAAAGAATTAATACTTAAAAACAATAATCCATAGATAAATATTTTATAAATATAATTCATATGTTATAAAATTTTACAAACCTTCTCCAGGTGTTACATAAATAGTAGCTGTACTAGAAGCTACAATAGCTGACACATAAACAGTGGCAGTAGAAGAGGCTTGAGAAGGGGCGGTGATAATTATAGTTTGATTATTATGTAATACCATTCCATAGTCAGGAGTTCCAGCTACAGGAATAACAGCTGCCCCATTTGATAATGTGCTTACATTAATAAATACCTCAGCAGCTGTACCATTATGAATACGCAATTGATTACTTGGATTGTCTGCAAGGATAGCTACTGTATTAGCTGTTGTAGTTACATTAATACGGGTAGTTTTTCCTTTTACTTGAAAAGGAATATTGTTAGCCATGACTAATAAGTTCCTTCTTTTTTATTCTTAAAGTATGGAGCCTTGAAAGGTGTTGTACCAGTCGTTGTCTTTCCTTGATCTCCAAAAGCAAATACACTTCTAAAGCCACCTGCTGGCATTGTTCCAGGTCTCCAGTTTGGTTGTACTACTTTAGCATCACAAGGTGTTTGAGGGCGTACTGCCTTTGCGCCACCAGGATACTCACTCTTCTCGTTCTCTTTCTCGTTGTTGTACTCTTCCACTTTTAGTCTCCTTGTTTCTGATTAGTAGGTAGGCAAAGACTGCAAATATGATCTCTGTCCCTAGTCTTATTAGCTCCGGCTCCTGCATGATCCACAGAGAAAGAACGAAAGTTCCTGCTAATGCTAAGATCGTCAAAAGCCTGTCCGTGATAACGCTCAGTGCCAATCGCACCATTTGTACTGCATCCATTTTTATCCCCTTTTAATAAAAAAGCAATCATAGTATAACACTAATCTTTTTGCTCATCATCAGCTTCATCATCAATATCCATGAAAGCTGCACCCCACTCATCATCTTTCATTTTGAGTTTAATGGCTTCAAGCTTGAGTGATCTATCTAATACTTTAGTTTTATCTGTTAGGGATGCCATTGGATCATTCATAACACTTTTTAACAACTGACTAATCGCATCTTCTAAATCCGGGTTTATCCCCTTTTCCCGTTTTTTAGCCATTATCTTGTAGTTTTTCTACCACGGTTCATAGTCTTAACTGCACCATAAGCACGTTTAGCCATAGCTTTTTCCATGCCTTTACTTTCAGCACGTCTATCAGCCATAGGTTGTGATTTAGCACCATCACGCATTGCTAATGATTCATTCATTCTTGCATTGTAACCTTGTTTCATTTTTATCTCCTTGATTTTCTGGTTGGTTTCATCATAGGTTTAGCCATAGGTCTAGCATTTTTCATAGCTTGGTCTCTGATCTCTTTTAACGCAGGATTGCTTCTAGCATACTCATTCTCAAACTTCATGTTTGATCTATCAATCATGCCTTCTTTCATTCTATTATCATTATCCATAGTTTCTTTCATCTTTTGCTCCCACGTTTAGATTTGCCAGCTTTACGGAAAGCAATAGCCACAGCTTGTTTAACAGCCATGCCTTTGTTCTCTGGTCGGCTAGTACCAATCTTTCCTACATTTTTAAACTTACGCACCATCTCAGCAATGTTAGCTCCGATAGTCTTTTTACTTGAACCTTTCATTAATGGCATAATTATTCCTCTTCGTTTTTGTTTAATGGTCTTGTTGCAGTGCCTGCGCCAGATGCTAAACCAGCACGAGTAACAGGTGATAGTGGTGCTTCATTCAATCCTCTTTGAACTGCACGAGCACCTCTTGATCTTAAGCCAAGCGCAGAAGCTCCAGTGTTTAAAGCAGTGCCTAAAGCTCTCTTTAAAATATCTGTTGATTCTGTAGCTGCATCACCTACAGTTTGCCAACGTGCTCTGAGTTTTAGTTCGCGACCTAACTCACCTAGCTGATCTAATTGACCTTGAACTCTTCTTACACCTTCTCTTCGAGCACCAAGCATATTGCCTAAACTTTCAAGGCTAATGTTACCTTGACGTATTCCACCATTTCTAACCAAATCTTCTAAAATAATTGTGTTTCTATATAAAGGTCTTAACTCATCTAGCTTTGCTGCTATCTGTGGATGATTGCGTGCTACTGAACCATCAATAGCATCTACTAATTCATAGATAGCATGAGCATCTTGTCTTGATGTAGATGATCTTGCAGCTTGTAATAAATCAGTTCTAATTCTTTGGAGTGCATTACCTTCTACACCAAAGGTTCCAGGGATAGCACCAGCTCTTGAAGTTAAAGCATCAAACTTACCTAAGATAGTATTAGCTGTATTTTTAACAGCTGCTACTTGAACAGAAGGAGGAAGTAAATTCTCAACATTAGCAATTTGTCTTAAAGCATCCACTGCATTTTGATCGATATTAAATATTTTATCTTTATATAAGTTTTGAAACTCACCACCTAAAGTGTTTAAACGTTCTCTTACAAAGTCTGGACCAATTTCTGTAGCTTCACGACCAGTAGCTTTAGATGAAAGTTTGTTAGCTAGAGTTTGATTGTCCTTAGCATAAAATGTAGCTCCTTGAGCGCTTGTAGGAATGTCTTGCCTTACTTGAGCTGGAGATAATTTAAAACCTAATTGTTCTGCTTGTCTTGCAGCCTTCTCACTTGTGCGAGATGCCACACCTAATAAGCCTTTAGCTGTGCCTTTAACTAAACCAGGAATAGCAGTACCAAAACCACCAATAATTTCACCACCAGTTTCATAGCCACTTACATCTTCACGAGGTCTTTCAACACCTAATTTTTTTAATCCTTGTTGAGCTTCTTTAATTGTAGGGAAAAAAGTTTCACGACCAAACCCCATGTTTTCTCGTGTACCTTCTTCTCTTAAACCTAAAAACTCTGGAACAGTATAAGCACCAAACTTTTCTAATTCACCTAAACTACCAGCAAGTCCTGTAGCTGCACCATAAGCTAACGCTTTAGCTTTTTCACCCTTACTAGGCTCTTGATACATTTCTACATCAGCTTTAAATTTTGGTGTAGATGGTGTTTCAATTAAATCTTGATCTGGTTTAAATGGCATGATTATTCATAAACTCCTGTAGCATTACCAATTTTAATTCGGTCACCTTTTTTAATTCTACCTTGTTGAAAAGCTATATCAGCTTCTGCTTCAGTAGCAAAGGCTCCTTTAACATTGCCTTTTTCAACTATATTTTCCATTGACTGACGATAATTAGTTTTGCCTGCATAACGTGCATCCATAACTTCATTAACTGTATATGGAACTACTTGTTCCATTTTAGTAATCAAACGATTAGCTTCCACAACTTGTTCTGGTCTTAATAATCCAGATGCAATTAAAGGTCTCATGTTTTCTACAGCAACACGTCTAATGTCAGCAAGTTTTAATGCAACATCAAACGCAGTATCACCTTCTTTAGGAATAAGTTTTTCCATTTGCGTAGCTAAACCTACTAAACCAGTGGCTGCACCTGAAGCTTCAATAGATGCTAAGTTACGAGTAATACCAGTAAATAAAGTTTCTACAGATTTAGATTCATTAGCACTCATTGTTCTGCCAAAGGAATTTCTAATGTAATTAAACATACCATCTTTGGTTTGCAAGTTAGGTAAGACACCAGAAGTAGCTGTAGCTGGTAAACGACTAATTGCATCCATAGCTGAGACTGCACCACCTAAACTACTAACTGCTCTTTGAGCCATGAATTGTTGTTGAACAGCACCTCTAGCTTCTGTTTTTTTCCTAGCTGCATTTTCTTCTTCTTTAAGCTTAAACTCAAAAGCTTTATCAATGGCTTTCACATTGTTTTTAGCAAACTCAAGTGTAGCAGCTAAACCAAATTTATCTTTAATTTGCTTATAAAAGGTAGCTTGTTCTTGATTAAATAAATTATCAGCTTCTTGATTAGCTGCTTTAGTGTCAATAGATGCAAGTTCTGCAATTTGTTTTAAACGATTAGAAAGTGTTAATGTTTTTGTTTGTAACGCTTTCATTTTTGTATCAAAAATATCTTTTTCGCGTTTGTATAAATCAGTTCTACCTTTTTGATAACCAGATAACATTCCATTCATAGCAGTCATAGCTTGAATAGCACTGTCTTTACCAGAGCCACCAATAGCCCAACCTACTACACCAATTAGACTAAACAAACCACCAAGGTCTTTAGCATTATCTTGAGTAGGAATAAACTCCGTGTTCATAAGATCATCTTCAAGCTTTCTTAAATTTGCAAATTCAGGAGAGCCTTCTATAGCAGCTTTTTCTGTTTTGTAAGCTTCAGCCATACGTTCACCCATTTTAGCTTTACCAACAAATTCATTAGCTTTAACTTCTGAAGCAAATATATCTTTTTCTGTTTGGGCTTTTCTTTCAGCTTCAATAGCTGGACCAACAGTTTTTAAGTATTCACCACCAGACTTACCTACATTGTCAGGAAGTGTATAAGGAGTAGCTGCCATTGTCATGTCTTGCATAGGTGCATCTTCAGGTGCAACTCTATCTTGAAACATTGGAGGGTTAATATCTGTAAATTCTCTTAATGAAATAGCCATAATTTTTAAGCCCTAGGAGGTTGTACAGCACTGCCATAAACCGTTGCAGCAATATTTTTAAAGTAATTACCAGTTAATTCATTAACATAACGATCTGCTTCTAAGCCAGTCTTGATTGCACCCAATGCAATATTGTCAGCAATACCTAAAATCTTAAGACCATAGTCATATTGGTTTTGTAGTAATTCATTTCTTAAACTAGCTAGTTGAGTAGCTGCTTGTTGAGCACCTACACCGCCACGAGATTCAACACCTTGAGCTATTCTTGCTTGAGTTGCTTGATAAGTTTGTAAATTGGATGGTGTTAATTCACCTCGTTCTGCTCTACCCACAAGATCACGACCTCTAACTGCGTATGGAGCTGCTATATCTTGAGTTTCTTTTTTAGCCTCTCTACCTTGTTCAGCAGCTTTTTTAGCAGTTTTAGCGCCAGTAATTGCACCTAATCCTGCAATACCAAGCTTGCCTAAAACTTCTGGATTAGTTAAATATTCTTTTAATTTCTCTGTAAATCCACGTTCTGTAGCTGCACCACCTCTAGGAATTTCAATAGTATCTCTAGGAAGTTGAGGAATACCAACACCAGGTCTTTCACTTGTAGGTGTTCTTAAATCCATTAATGATTCAATAGGTTGTAATTCTCTTTGAGTTTCACCAAATGTAATGCCACCTGTGTAAGCACCAGGAGCTTCATAGAATTCAGGGGCAGCTGAAACAGCTGAGGGGGAGTAATCGTAACCGCCACCTGTATAATAGTCTGGCTCATAGCCACCACCAGTGAATGAGAAATCTGGAGCATAAGATGCTGTAGGTGTATATTCTGGTAGGCTAGATGACATAAATGATGGGTAGCCGCCTGTGTCTGTAGGAGTATAGTAGTCCTCATAGAACTCTGGCAAGCCTGTATCTGGATTAATAGTACCTGCACCACCAGCACGTTTAAGCTTCTCTGCTTCTTTAGGTGTAATGTGAGCTAGTATGGTATCTGGACCACGACCTTTTGATTGTATAACTTGAGCTAATGCAGGAAGTGTTAAGTCTCCCATTACATTTACTCTTAATGCCTCTAGTATCTTAGCCACAACTAACCTCCTATTTCATCTTTAAATTTAAGTGATGCAGTATTCCATACTGCTTGTTGTTGTCCTTTACCTTCTGTGCCAAATAATGGTGCACCAGGATCGCCTACCCTTAATGCTTGTGCTAATGCTGAAGCAGCAGCTGGATTAACTGCAGTACCTTCACCAGTCACTGCTACACCTGGACCACCTGTAGGGGCTGGACCAGTACTTTGTGTTGTAGGTTGACCACCAAATCCTAATGCAGAAGCTAATGTAGGTTTAAGTGCATCACTTGCTAATTCAGTTGCAGCTGGACCAGCAGCGCCAATAGCTCTTTCTACAAGACTAGGGTTATATTGCATACTTGGTAAAGTATCAAATGTTTGTGTAAATGGAGATGTTGGAGACCATTGTGGAGATGTTTGAGCCACAGTCTCAAAAGTTCCAAATGGTGAGGTAGCTATTTGTTCGCCTACTTGGTAGCCACTTGGACCAGCTTGTTGAGTTGTTGTGCTTCCTGGAAATTGTTGTTTAATAGATTCTAAACCAGATGAGATACCTGCTTGTAGTGCAGCACCAGCACCACCCATAACACCACCTTTAAGAGCTGTGCCAACATCACCTGTAGCAACTAATGTGCCTGTAAAACCACCTGCTGCACTTGATGCAATCTTACCTGCAGTGTCACCAAATGAGCTTGCAACTTTACTACCTACAGCACCACCCACAGCACTACCTAATGCACCGGCAGCACCTGCTTTAATAATGTCACCAAAATCACCACCCTGAATTGCAGTGGATGCCATTGAAATAGCAGCAGCTGACACAGGAGCTGGTAAACTAGCAAGTACACCTGGCAAAGGAACGCCTGTTACAGCAAAAGCAGCTGCAGCAACAATAGGATTTTCTGCTACAACCTCAACTACATCACCTACAGCTTCAGCTACACCACTAACAACATTACCTATTGCTTTGACTACTCCACCCATTATAGTTCTCCGTCTCGGTCTGGACCTAATTTAATAGTGCCTATCCATCCATCAACGCTTTGCTTAACGTTGTATCCCATTTCGGGGTAAGGCGGGTTTTTAGATATAGTTCTAAAGATATTAACAATAGTAGGATCATAAAATTCTGTAATAAGTGTGTCATAACCCATGTCATAACAAGCTTTGATAAATAACCAACTACTATTGATGTAATTTAATGCGGTGTCTGCGTTTAAAGCACGAAATGTGCCTACTCGACCATGATCGTAATGGACAATAAATAAGGTATTGCCTTCACGAATGAATTGTGTGCCAGGTTGTTTTAACTCTTCTGCTATGGAATTATAAACTTGATCGTAAGAATAAGGAGAACGAATATTCATCACTGCTCTTTGGATAATTTTATCCGTATCTAGCAAATCTTTTGAACTATCTACCATTTCAGCCATATTAAATCCTTGTATTAAATATTGCAGCTGAATATATATTACCCATTCCAGCTGCTAAAGTCATAACATATCCCTCTGGAACAGAACCTTTTTCTGATAAAAATATTGTATCATGTTCTGTTCGATTTGGTATCTCTGGAATAAATCCCTGAGCCATATCTTCAAATAACATCAATGTCTCTATAAGCCCACTAGCACCCATTGTATGTCCTATTTTTGGTTTGTAGGATGTGGCTACAAAATCAGGAATTTTTTTGGTGGTGGCTTCCCGTTCTGAAATATTATTAGACCGGGTACCTGTCCCATGAGTTTTTATTACCTTTACCTCATCTGAACTGACTTTAGAGTAGTGTAAAGCACCCTCTATAGCCCTCATAAATCCCTCACCATCTTCCCTTTGTCCTATAGCATTGTCTAATTTCTCACCTGCAGAATAAGCACCTTTTAATTCAGCAATAGGAGTAACTCCTAACTTATCCACAGCACGCTCTGACATAAACACTGCTAAAGCTGCACCTTGTCCTACATAAAACCCATAATTCTTACTATCAAAAGCAGAAGGTTTAATATCATCCTCTGTTAAGATAGCTTTAGATTCACCAAAGAAATCTAAAGTAGAATTAGCTATCTGATCTTCTACTGCAAGTACAACCACTCGATCATAATTGTAGTAGTCCATCAAAACCTGTACATCCATCATCACTTTGATACTTGATGCACACGCACTCGTATCAGTCATAATTAAGTCATTAGCCCCAAACGACTGAGCTATACGACCTGCATACACTTGAGTTAATGTAAAAGGTAAAAACTTATATACATAACTTAATTGTGTATCTTTTACTTTTCTAGGATTAATCCCAGCAAAGTTGGTATTTCCTGCAGCTAAGATAAAAGCAGTTTTGCCTATAGGCTTTTCTCTTATCTCTGTTGCTAATACTTGGTCTAGCACTTTGTCAGCTACTAGGTGTGGTACATAAAAGACACCAGTGCCAACTCTTTTATATGTCTCAGGGAACCAATGCACCCTTTGAGGAAATGCTAAATCTTCTAAATAGTCTATATGTTCACTATATGCTTTTCTGCCATGGGTAAGATAAATTTTCATTTAATCTGCCCTACTGCATCTTCTATAGATGCTGGCTCTTTAGTTTTATGGATTTCCAGAAAATTGAAAATTTCCTGGGGGGTGGTTGGCAACATCTTTTTTGCCACTTCCTCCTCGATCCCATATAACTCACTGAAGTAAACACATATCAAAAGTATGTCTAAACTGTCAATATTTGCCTCTTTAAAAGGCGTTTCTAAGCTTGCAATAGGCGTATAAGTCAAATGTACAGGTTTGGCTATACGAGCTACTGCATGAAATAACTCTAATCTATCCATTTCTATCCCCAAAAATGAATTATGTTAAATTTAATGAAGCTGCGATTTGTTGATGGATGTATAAATGTGATGCCACCCAGTCATACCAATCATCTTCTCTGTTTACATCTACATCTAGCAAATTGAATGGATTATTAAGTCCTAATAAACCAGCAAATGCTTGGTGTTCTACTTGATGAGCTAAAAGCCAATCATCAATATTATCTATATTTATATCTATCAATGGAAATATAGGTACTGTAAATCCTTGATCCATTAATGTCTCTTGAAACAATTTATGTTGTAAACCATTTTCAAAAGCAAATTCGGCTAGTGAATCTACATCACCAAATTTTACAATGGATAGTGTTGCCATGTCGATAGAGCTACCCTCTCTTTTTTTTCTTTGTAAATAAATCGTCTCTTATAAGTATATACAGTTTAAACAGTGTGTAAATTAATGTAGCCCATAACACAGCTGAAGATAAAGTTAAGTGCCCTAAAATAGCACCTACCCATATTAATAATAAATCCCATGCTGATTCGTGGCTGTTTGGAGTATCTACCATTATAGAACCACCCATCTTGAGCCTGAAGGCACTGTAACTGCAACACCACTAGACAAAGTAATTGGACCAGTTGACATACCACCATATCCATTAGGAAGTGTATAGCTAGATGCAATTGTTAAATTGTTAATATGGATACCATTCGTTGATGAATGAATAGAAGCACCTAATACACCAGTGGATGGATTGAATGTAAGTTTTGTAGAACTCACATTAACAGTTGTAATCGTGCCTGAAGTATTAGCTGTTAGCGTAATATATCGTGTTGCATTACTTGATGTGTCATCTGTAATTGTAACACCAGAAGCAGGAAGTGCAGTACTTACCCAATTTGTACCATTAGAAATAAGTGCATTATTTAAAGCTCCAGGAGCTACAGTAGTCACAGCACCTGTTGCATTTCCAATGATAACTGCATTGGCTGTTAATGATGTGGCACCTGTACCGCCATTGCCTACATTTAATGTACCTGCAATTGTGATATTTCCAGAAGTAGTAATCGGACCACCAGAAGTTGTAAGACCTGTAGTGCCACCTAATACATCAACGCTAGTTACACTACCATTGCCTGTACCTTTGCTATTGAATGTAGTCCAATCAGTTGATGACAAATAACCATTAGTAGTTGCATTGGCTTGAGCCATGCTAATTGTAGGTGTTGTTCCACCAGAGGAAGCTACAGGGCTAGTTGCACCTACAGAATTAACATAAGTACCAGAAGGTTGTTTATTATTAAATGTGTTCCAGTCGGTAGAGCTTAAGTATCCGTCAGTAGTAGCATTAGATAAACTAATAGAAATATTAGGAGTTACACCACCAGAAGATGCAATAGGTAAAGTGCCTGTAACTGAAGTGACTGTGCCATTACCTGTGCCTGGTGTATAACCTAGAGCTGTAGTGACATCAGTATTTGAAAGACTTACATTACCTGTTCTTGTATTAAATGAAAGTACACCAGTATTGCTTAAAGTTACATTGGCTGTAAGTGCACCACCACCAGACAATCCAGTACCAGCTAATACATTCACTGTATTAGGAACTGCACCAGAAACTGCACCTACATTAATTGCAATAGCAGCATTAGCTGCAGCTGTAAGTTGACCTTGAGCATTAACTGTAAAAGTACCTACTGTATTAGCTGCTCCATAAGAAGCTGCAGTCACAGTAGTATTTGCAATAGAAATAGTACCTGTAGTTGTGATCGGACCACCTGTAAGACCTGTGCCTGTAGCAACATTACTTACATAAGTGATTTCTGAGTTATCTACTTTTTGCCAAACTGTGCCATTAAATACAGCCCAGTCACCTGCTTGCCAATCAGTGATACCATTAAGATTGGTTGTACCTGCAACAGACACTACATAGTAATAACCTTTAGTGCCAACACTAGAAGTTAAGGTAGGATTGTTAGTGAGTGCATCCCAGGTGCCTTGATATACAAGAGCTCCTGATATTCCACCACCTGCAACTTTTAACATAGTGTCTCCTTATAAACCGTCGCCAGGCGTTATATATACATTTGCAGTTCCGCTTGATGTAATTCCTGTAAAATAAGCATTGGGTACAAAACTTAAAATTTCATCTGTGTTTGGTAAAATAGGTAAGCTTTTTTGTGTTGTTGAAACAATAATAGCATTATTAGTTGCGTCACTTGAAGTAGAGCCATAACCTAAAAATACAGTCACAGTACCTGTATTAATAATACGATATTGATTTCCACCTAAAGTTGTTGATGGTACTTGAACAGGTGTAGGCGCAGTACTAGCAGCTACAAAAGTTACTGTATTTCCTAATTGAGTGAACGCATTAATTCCCATATTATTCCTCGTCTGCTGGTAGAGGCGTATTGCCTATTGTAATTGCCGCAGTAAATGGTGTTAAATCATTAGTCCCATAATAATCTGCACCTTTAGCAATTTGAATCTCTAGGTGTTCTTTATTGCGTTTAACTGCGTCAGCCCAATCAGCATCAGTCATCTTTTCAGGTTTGCCAGCGTTTAACAAATTTACAGAATCCATAGCTGCATCATAGTTGCGTTGCACTTCTTGTTCTTTAGTAAGTTCCATTATTTAGCTCCCAATTGCGCTTCTAAAGCAATTACTTTTGCGTTAAGTTCTTGAATTGCGTTTACCAAAAGTGGAATAACTTCAGTATAAGACAGACCTAAATGTTTTCCTTCTCTATCTTCTGCTTCAGTAACCGCTTCAGGCAATACTTTTTGGACATCTTGAGCAATAAGGTAGGGTCTGCGTGTGCCTTCTTCATCGGTTTTTAATTTACCAATAACTGTGCGAAGTGTTGCAACTTTAGCTAAACCGCCTGTAATTGGTTCAATAATATCTTTGCGTGTTTCATCAGATACGGCAGTCCAAGAAGTTGCCCCTGTGCCACTTAGAAAAACACCGCCAGTAAGATTTTTAACAGCAAAAGAACCATTACTGCCGCCACCAACAATAACGCTATATGCACCTAAAGCATAAGCCTGCGTTCCATCCATGTAGCCTTGTATGCCAGAACCCCTGTTTGTAGCCGCATTTCCATTTAGACCAATAACTCCGTTATACAAAGTTGCAGAAGTTCCCCCTGCACCAATAGTCGTATAGCCTCCAGTTCCACTATAAGCACCAGGACCATTCGGAGCAAAACCAACTACATATTGTGGTAAACCATCACCATCAGATATCACAATAGATTTACTAGATGTACGCATGTCTAGACCGCTTTGATTACCATCATATCGACCAATAATGGTATTATTACTACCAGTTGTAACTAAGTTTCCAGCACCTTGACCTAAAAATGAATTACCTGTTCCAGTAGTTATACCTTGACCAGCATAATCACCAACAATAGTGTTATAGTTTCCAGTTGCATTATAACCAGCACGAGAACCTAAATAAGTGGATTGCGTGCCAGTAATATTTGTATACCCAGCTTGATAACCTACTGCTGTGTTGTGAGATGCGGTGGTGTTAAATCTTAATGCAGTAGCACCAATAGAGGTGTTGTTAGAACCTGTAGTATTTGCATATAAAGACGCATCACCCATAGCCACATTGTTCGTGCCAGTTGTGTTGCTAAACAAAGATGCCGCACCAAAAGCATTGTTGTAATTAGCTGTGGTGTTAGACAATAAAGAATTTTGTCCTACCGCCACATTTCCTACTCCTGTAGTGTTTGCATTTAATGCTGTAGCACCAACAGCCGTATTACTAGCAACCGCACCACCACCCTTACCAACAGTAAGACCATTTATGGTTACATCGCTATCACTATTTACGGCTGGATATGAGCCTGATACTACTGTAGTCATTATGCTGCTCCTAATCTATTAGCATTGGCTTCTTGTTGTGCTTTATACGTTGCGATTACTTCTGGAGTCCAAGTTAAATTACAAATAGCTACAACATTATCAGGTATGCCTGTTAAGTCTTGTGCTGGTATTAAGCTTGTTCTGTGGTAAGTTTGTGACAGTTGAATACCATCCTCTAATATGCGAGTAACTTCCCGATACAATACTATGCCATTTTCAGTTACTGTAATTTGGTCAATGTTAGTTGTTTTAGTTAATGCCATTTTAAATCTCCTTTAAGTGTCTGACTAAGCTAATCTGGCTTAGTTAATTAAACCATATATGAAAATGAAAATCTAAATACGTTGTTAAATGTACCAGCTTGCAAATCGGTAGTTGGTGATACTGTGTTGTTTATATTTCTATACAAAGTAACATAAGTCTGGGTGGGTTCTGACTGAATTGCACCAGGGTTTGTATCAAAAAAAGCAGATAAACCTATTGATCCTCCAAAAGATGAAACTCCACTTGCAATGGAAAATGGAAATCCACTAATTCTTAAATCGCCAGTTCCCTCGCTAGACAATGCTGTTGTAACCATATTTGCTGTTACAAAAACAAATTTGCCAATTTTTGTATATCGTCCCTCATTAGATTGAGTTGCTACTGGGTTTGTAGTTGAGCCTGCAAATGATGGTGTCCAAGTTCCTTCTTCATAATCATCTAGCGTATTAGCATCTGCACTAGGTACGGCAGTAGCTGGGAATGTAATTTGCCCACCAGTAAGATTAATAGTAGGTATGGTTGCTTGACCTGTAAACGTAGGTGATGCTGTTAAGGCTACAGTCCCACTCGTAGTAGGCAACGTAAGTGTAGTTGTACCCGCGACTGCTGGGGCGTCTAGTGTAATGGTTCCCGATGTGTTACCTGATATGACTACTGAGGACATTATGCTGCTCCTTCTAAAGCTGTTACTCTTGCTTTTAGGTCGTTGATGATGGTTTGTTGTTCTTGGATTGCTGCTGTTAGAGTTGCTACTAAAAATGAAGTATCTATGCCTTGATAAACTGGATTACCTTCGTCATCTACAGCATCTTTTTCACCAGTAACTGCATCTGGTACAACCGCTTGTAATTCATGTGCTATAAAGCCTTGACCATCAGAGCCATCTGCTTTCCATGTATAAGTTACAGGTTTGAGCTGAACTACTTTTTCTAAAGCACCTATCATTGGTGCAATATTTTCTTTTAAACGATAATCTGAAGTTGTTGAGTAAGTGGTGTTAGTTGAATTAACCCTAATATACCCTTTTACTGTTGCTTGGTATCTAAATGCAATATCATAAGTTCCAGTTCCTGTA
>Ga0247723_1000750_pt1 | contig 20807 bp, 33 predicted proteins | sample MSEWelMarce5H_FC_FD_189079 | JGI IMG/M metagenome (GOLD analysis project Ga0247723, IMG submission 189079) | Subsurface sediment microbial communities from gas well in West Virginia, United States - MSEEL Well Study Marcellus 5H_FC | ecosystem: Environmental > Terrestrial > Deep subsurface >... | reverse complement strand
ATTTTTATCGTTTAGTTAGGCGATAACTTAAATTATCGTTTGTTTTGGTGATTGTTATGCTTTGATGATTGAAAGATAATACTTTGCGTCTTTACTTTCGCTCTCTTCATAGTTTTTTAACAGGATACTTTTGAACTTTACCAAGTCGACTGCGTCCACTTTTTTGGATTTCAAGAACTTACCGTGGAATTGACGGCAAGAATTACCAGTGGCGAACTCGGAAATCGTTTGGCTGATTTGCAGAATTTCATCTTTGATTTGAATGTAACGTTCCATGATTTCGGAGCAATCGAATCGCTCTTTTTTAAGTTGCTCACGGTAACCACGTAGGGCGTGTTTGTATTTGTGTAGCCATTCGAACCACTCGACTTCCTGACCTATCTCGAACCCGTAACGATTCCAACGGTACTTTTCAAATGGGTGCGTTTTCATGTTTCCGTGATTGTGATTTTGTGTTGGTTTTCGATCAGTTTCTTTTTCAGTTTGTACAACGGAGTTCGCATACCCTTCACGTCTTCAATAATCGTCTTGCTTAGCGTTTTGTCGTAGTAAACGAAGTCGGCTTTGTACGTGAACATTTTTTTGCCGTCTAAAGCGAAGACAAAGGGCGTCTGAAGGTGTAAGTCCAGTATCTCCCCGATCTTCGCTCTAAGCGTCAAAGAAACGTATCTATCGGCTTCCTTCTTGCTATCGAAGGTGATGCCGTCAATAATTGTTTTCTTGTTGTTGTATTTTGAGCGTTTAATCATGCTTTTGTTTTGCAGTCAGGACAGGACTCGAACCTGTATGGGATTTACTCTTTAGGATACCCTACCACTTGCAAGGAGATGTTGGCGTAGTTCCTTCTTCTCCGAGTGGCATTTGCGTCTACCATTCCGCCACCTGACTATTTGTACTTCCTCTATTCGTTGTTATACGCAAGCATTATCCCAAGTCGTCACCACACCTTTTACACCTCATATCTGGACAACTCCCACTTGAATAATACCAAACTCCATCTGGATGACTTGATGCTCTACACCAAAATCTTTCCCACCAATTACACCATTCTTTATTCTTTGGTTTTTCAAGTAAATATTGCCACCAATACTTGCTAAACCAATGTAAATGAAAATGCCTGCGTATAACACGGGTTTTGTGCCATGCCTGCTTTAGTGCTTTAATTGACCTTTTCATCTTTTATTTAATTTTAGTTGTTAATTGAAATTTTGTGCTTCTATAACGGCACGGACACAAAGCCCGAAAACGTATAGTACTAACCAACCCAAAGTAGTCAGGGTAGGGCTCGAACCTACAACGATGCAACCACCTAAGGATGTGATGCCATTTTCACATTACGCATTACCTGACTATGTTGCAACTATTGCCTATCAAGGGTCAGTAGGTCAGTTGCCAACCTATCGGGCTTACGATCCCGCTCAACTTAATCACAGAGGTTGAGGAACTACGATCTCTTGTACTTCGAGCGCAATGTCTTAACTGGTCTTTAAAAGGATTGAATCATTGGTTTTGTTCCCTTTTAAGGCAGTTGTACGTTTTCCTCGGACGGCTCAATGTCTTGCAAGTCGTATGCAATTTTCAGCAAATGACGAAAAGTGTAAACCTTCACATTGCTTGCATCACTCCAATCTTGACAAACAATTCTATCAACTATTGGAAATGTTGTACAATACTTTTCTAACATTTCCCTTGCTTCAGCCTTTGTCATAATCAATCCTCCCAACTATCTAACCGTTCTTGCTCGTATTGCTCCAAGGCTTCTTTGGCTTGCTCCTCGGTTTCCTCTTGCATGATCGCCCATTCCTCGATACTGGGTGAATGCGGTGCTCCGTTGAGTGTGATGGTTTCGGTTAGAATCTCCCACTCACCGTCCTCGGTGGTTAGGGAATAGTTGAACTCGATTTCTCCGGCTTCAACTTCAATGGTAATTTCTTCTCGTAAGTACATAAGTTTAATTTGGTTTTTCAAAGGTACAAATAAAAATCAATTGTGCAAATTATTTTTAAAAGGGTTGGTTTCTTTTTTCAAAATAGTTCACCAGGAGTGGGGTCTTTTCGTAAGCTGCAACGAAGTGATCTTTGTTTACCGGTTCATGGTACATCAATTCCGTTCTCAATTCCGATTCGGTTTTGAATTGGTCGAAGAATAGTTTGCAAGCATAGGCGCACGCACTGGCATTGTTCCGGAAGTCGCTTTGGTCACCGCCACGATTCACCAGGGAACCAAGCATGATCGTTAAGTTCAACCGCTTTGCCATTTCGAAGCAGTAATCCTTTTGCTCTTTGGTTAGACCGTAGCTGTGGTGTTTGTAGATTGCTTCGTACGTTACCCCACCAAAGTCAAAGAACTTGGCCATGTCGCAGTTGTTTTCGTGGTATTGCCGGTAGGAAGAAACGATCCATGCTTTGCGCTGTGACATTGGGTATTTGATGTCGTATTTCTTTTGGTCGGTTTGAACTGCGGGTAGTTGGTGAATGGTGTGGTTTGATTTGTTGAAACGGACCATGTACTGGGAAACCCATTGAATGATTAACCGGATTGAAGGCTTGAATGAATCGCTTGAGTTTCTACGTCCGAACTTCAAAGCTTCTTCAAATTGCTCGGTTGTGAGTGAGTGATACACTTCGAGGTCTTCTTGAAGGGTGGTCACCTGGCGAATTAGATTGTCATCAACACCGACATTGTTTCCAAAGTAGGAGTAAAGGTTTAGGAGTTGATTGGTTAGATACTTGATAGCATCTTTTTTTTCCATTTGCTTGATAGTCATATTTGGTTTATTTAATGATTTTGCTTGCTACAAATTCCGCTATTTCATCGGCGGTCATGCTGTTTGCATCGTGTTTCTTTTTGGGTCGTTCCACTTGCTTGTTGTTCCAGTGGATGAAGTGGTCGAACATTTTGTATTGGTTGGTGTAAGTGTTTCCTTTCAGCAGTCCAAAGTTCTTAAAATTCTCGCATCGTTCCAAAACTTTTTCTTCCGATAGTTGGAAGTTGGAGTGGAAGATATGCATCCGGGAATTGACCTGGTCCATGAAGGAATCCCACAGCTGTTCGATGCTTTTTTCGGGTGTTCCAAAAGGTTCAATTTTGCTCTTATTATTATTAGTAAGTAATTCTTTCTTCCTTATTCTTTCTTCTTTCTTATTTATGTGCACGGATTCGCTAAAATTTTTTAATAGCATTTGTTCATTTTCTTTTATCGAATGTGAGAATGATTCTTCAATAGTGCACGTATTCGCTAAAAATTTTTTATCGAATATGATACGAATTGTCGGTGCTTGGTTCTTCTTCCCAGGCTCAATTATTTGTACCAATCCCTTCGATTCCAAACCTTCCAAGGTACGGTAGTATGTAGGCATGGATAGGTTAAGATGCGCCGAGGTGGTTCGAGTTGGTAACCCAAACATTTCCGTTCTAAGCGTGTTTTGTAAGTTGATAATAACAAACATCAACGCAATCTCATTGGTGGTCAGATAGCCATCCTTAATGATCGCATTTAGCTTGAAGTTGTAATCGATTAGGTTCATGGTAAAAATAAACCCCACCGAGGGGTGTATAGCGGTACACGTCCAAGGCAGGGTTATTAGGTTTTTATTCAAGGCGATTCCGCTAAATCGCTTTTTTTACTTCAACAAAGGTAAATCAAAAGTCCAGTTTTTTGCTTAAAAAACGTGACAAATTTTATCAAGTAATTGTCACGTCAGTTTTAACCTTACGAACCACATCCAAAACATTCAAAGTTGGAATCCTCTGGTCGTTGTGGTTCAACCTTTCCAATCAACTGCTTGATCTCGTAAATCTCCTGGCGTAGCTGGAATTGGTGGTCATCCATGGTACCGTCTAATTGATTCTCCAAGTACGACATCTTCCACTTCAAAGCTTCAACGTCCTGGGCGTTCTGTGGTTTTTGATATTTGCTCATTTATTGTTTGTTTAGTTTCTTCAACACATTGATTGGTTGCAATCCTCGGGAAATTAGATTCATGTCAACACACTTCCCGGCATCCCGTTCGTTATCAAAATACTTTCTTACCAATTTGCCATCAATTTGAATCGATGCTACGTAATACCACGCATTTGATGAATGAGCAACTGTAACGTATTTGAATGCTGATTTCGGCGGTTTGATTTTTAGTGCCATTTCTATTCGTTTAATAGGATTGACCCATTGTTATTTTCCGGGAAAAATCCACTGGAAGCACGGCTCCGTTCTGTGGCCTTCACGTAATCGACTTCAACCTTCGCTGAATTGATAATCACCTGGGCGATGTCGGCCACTGCTTTGGCACGATCTAACTCGATTGGCTTGTCTTCATCCAACAAAGCTTCCATGGTCGCAAATAAGTGATTGCGTAAGTCTTCAATTTTGTTCTTTGGCATTGATTTTCTTTTTAAGGTTTGCTAATATTTTGATTGCTCCGACAATCTCGGAAGGATAATTGTGAATGGTGTTTCTTAACATCAATTGCTCACGTGTGATACACTCCAGGTTTTCGATGTTGAAGTTGAATTTGTTGCGGTCCTTGAATACAACCGCATGGCCTTTGGGCATTGGACCATTCACCAACTCCCAAACGTACTTGTGCTTTAGAATGAACTTGCCATTTACTTTTATCATGGCGTAACCGTCTTTGTCAATTCGCTCCGATCCATCGGGCTTCCAGTTCGCCGGGCGTTGGCCTTTCTTGAACATGGTTGGTTTCACCTTGTCGTAAATTTCTTGGGTCAACTTTTGCCCCTTGTTTGGCGGTGAAAATCCCTTCTTGAATCTTCCCGGAGTTCCCAACGATCGAAGGCGGTCGGCCTGTCGGTTTAGTTCTTCCCGTCTAAATGTTGGGTCCTTCTTTAAACCCAATGAATGAACGTAATTGTAAACCGAACTAAGGCTTATTCCCAGGTCAATAGCGACATCTTTGGCATATCGGAAAGGGTAGTTCTCAATCAAGAACTTCTCCTGATTCGGCGTTAATTTTCTGCGCTTCATCGAATTGCCTTTCAATATCATTCAACACTTCTTCGAGGACCATCATTTGCGATGGGTGCCAGGTGCTCAAAGCTTCCGTTACTTTGTCAATGCCTCGACTGATTAACAGCATATCGTCTTCATTCTCCTGGTAGTAAACACCAATAAAGTGTTTGAGAAACTCCATCAAATCAGCTGACAAAGACCGGCATCGGTTCTTTACTGATTGCCGGTAAACTGGTGTGTTCTCCAGGTCATCCAATACCTCGGCAAGTGATTGCATAAGTACGATGTTGCGGAATAATGCAAGCTTGAACTTATCATTATCCCATCGGTGGTTAGTTGCTTCCATTTAGTTTTTGGTTTAATCGTCTGCAAAGGTCATCAACAAAAGAGATTTCTTCAACACTTTCGCACCTGGTAACGTGTTTCTTTTTGAATAGATCAATCAATTTTACGATTGCGTCCCGGTGTTTTGCTTGGTTGGTTTGGTTCTGAATGATCCGGTTCATCGAATCGTAATCATTGATTAGATGTTTAAACGTTTTCATTTCGTTAGCGTTACTCTTAATGTGGTGGTTGATAGTTTAATTGGTGGTTTGATCGCCACGATTTCGCCGTCCTCGGTTACGATCGGCAAAGGTCCAGTCAATGCCTTCAAAAACTTTTCGCGCTCTTTGAGTAAGGCGGTATTCTCTTCACACAAAGCTTTCAAGGTCGTGTAAACAGAATCGTTACATTGTGAATAGTCGTACCTTACACCGCTTTCCACCTGGGTAACCTCGGCACCAAATACCTCGGCACGTTTACCGTACTTCATTTGCTCGGTCATTGCCAACTCTTTGGTATTATCCAACGTCTTTTGTAAAGCATCGATCAACATCTTTGCGCGAACAGTGAACTCGAGTGGATTGGTATAGCCTTCTTCGATTTGAGTAGTAAACGCTTCTTCTAAAGCCTTTACTTGCAATCTTCCAGTGATTCCCGAAAGTAATTGCTCGGTGTGGTTAATTAGTTCCATCGGTTTCTTTTGTGTATTTGTATTGCCTTTGTGTTGGTTGGTAGAAGGGGTGATTTCTTCCGTTGGTTTCCCATTGCTCGATCTTGAATTCCTTTACCATGGACCAATAGTCATAGTGCACTGGTTCATTATCTCGCACCTTTCGCTTCCTTCCACATCCTACCTTGTGAACTTCGTTAAAGTTTTCGGATTTCTTCCATCCGTACTTACGTGCCCAGTTAACAATCGTCGCAGAAGAAATGCCGACTAAGCCGGCAATCTCTGCGTTTGATAAATGTGGGTATAGGTTCTTGACTGAATTTAAGATTTTAGCGGTCATCATTTCCAAATCTTGTTAGTGTCCTTGTAAAAACGTTCCTTCCATTCTTGGGTAATCCGGTAGTACTCACACGTTTTTTCCAATAGGGTAGGATCGGTTTCGTGAAGTTCTACAAGCTTCAAATACTTTTCCTCGGTGAATGGCTGTAATTCCTTAACCTGGGCTTGCTTGGTTTGTGGTGCACTTGGTTTGGTGATGGGCTTGTTAGGCACTTGCGTTGGTAACTTATTAGTTGCACCGTTCGCGTCATCGTCTTCTTGGATAACTCCGAAGCAAGCAGAAAGGGAATAACGGCGAGCATAGGTCAACGCACTACCGTACCCGTGTGGGTCGTTTTTAGGCGCTGGAACGAACGTAATACCGTTGCTCATAGTTTCACCCGACTCATGAATGATAAGCGTTTCTACGCCAACACCTCCATCTAAGCGGTGAATGATTTGCGAGTACGTTAAACCGTGATCGTTTAACGGCTTTTTGATCGCATCCGTAACGCTCGCAAGATCGGCGTACTTGTTGCGGAAGTGAGGATTGGTGCTGTCCTTAGAAGCTCCTTCGATTTGGGCGGTTGCTTTAACCAAAGCTTTCGCCAAGTTCTTGATGTTTTCCATAAGTATTTATTTTTGGTATCACAAATTTAAAACAGAAAATTAAATGTGCAAACTTTTTTTTAAATTTTTTTCTTCCATGGTACGTAAGCGGTTCGCTTGCCGATCTTGGTTGCTCTCAAAATCTGTTTGCGGTTGTGTGTTTTTGAGTAGCTGATATGCACCCAGTCAGGCTCATCCAAGGTGCCGAACTCCCAAATGATCTGATCGAACTCGGGTAGCTTGCAGGCTTCCTCAAATAGGTGGAAGTTGGATGTGTTCAATGCTTGCATATCGATTGCTTCCCCTTGGCAGTGCTGGCTTGACTTACTCCCGCCAATGGCACGGTTAAGGTCCGGTGATCGGTAGAAGGAACTCACTCGGATTGCACCAAGGATTTCCCGTAATGGCTCGAAAACCTTTTCGGCTGTTTCAGTCATTCGCTCAATGATTGCTTGGGGCGGTGTGTTATCGATTCCCAGGCGTGTGGCCGTGTTGCTCTTTGTGGCCTCGGCTAGTGTAATGTGTTTACTTATTTTCATGTCCGTAAGTTTCAATGTAATATTCCATAGAGTCGATTCGATCACGGGCAACTTCGCCATGACAGAACGCTCTTCTAATTTGTTCTATCTCCATCTGTCTGGCTTGTACAATAAATGATGTAGGAATAAAGTCAATACCTTCTTCGCTTAATAATTGTTCAATAAACCAATCTAATGCTGTCTGTTTCATTTCTCACCTCCTTCTAATTTGATAAAATCTTCAAATCTAATTACTGGCAAGTTTTCTTTTATAGATGTTAAACAATATATTGCATACAATTGAGCGTGTCCTCTCTCCATTTCTTTGGCTTGTTGAACTACCCTTTCAATTCTTTCCATTTGTTCTGACCAAAATAATTGCTCTACCAACCATTCTACTGCTGTTTGTTTCATAGCTTACCCACGTATGTTTCAATGTAATATGTAACCGCGTCTTGTTCTGAACATGGAACCCTATCGGATTGGTAAGCATCAATGATCTGTTCTGCTTCCATTTCCTTTGCCATAACAAAGTACCCACGTACTGAATCAAAGTCTTCACCAAGGGATTCCTTCAATTTTTCCTCTAACCATTCAATTGCCGTTTTCATTTCTCACCCCCCTGGAAAAAATTTGAAAGCTTGATGAATACCGTCCGATCACACACACCGGTCAATATCACTTTGCGATACGTCGGTGCCGATACTGGTAAGAAAGTCACTGGGATTTGACGCGTGATGCGTTGTGCTTCCCATGATTCTGCTAGGTCCTTGGACACTAACGAGGTCGCTCGCTTGCGACCCCGTGTTAAGTTCTGTAATTGGTTCATTTGATATAGTTAAAAACAACATTGTACGTTTCAAAAGAAGGCCGGCTCAATCGGAAGGAAATACAAACAAGATCATCGTGACACGTGAAGCATCCATCCGTTACCACCGATCCCCGGTGATTCATTTTGTGGGAAACGAATTGCATTTCTTCATTGAAGAACTCCGATACTCCAACTTCTTGATCTTCGATAAAACGAAGGTAGCTGAAAATCTGTTCTACTTCGCGCCATGCGTAATGCGTAACCGGATCGCATTGCTTTTCGTAGGTTGAATGACCTACAAGGATTTCCCAACCGTAATCTCCTTGACAATCGGCTAGTTTTTTGAGGTTGCTCGGAAGCACCTTTGAGCTAAAATTTTTCATAAGCATTTATTTTGGTAACACAAATTTATAACAGAAAATTAAAACTCCAAAATAAAAGTGAAAATATTTTTGAAGTGTTAAAATTTGCTCATAAAAAAACCCCGCCTGAAAAACACAACGAGCGGGGTTAAAACCAAAAATAGATACTTATGACTATCTACTCAAAAGTACGGGCGCAAAGTGGCAATCAAAAAATAAAAATTACTTTTCTTTCGAATCGTCAACGGTAATACTGGATACAGCAGTTAAAATGCTGCCGGCAGTAATCAAGTAACCGGATAAAGAAACAATAGCAACCGGTAAAGCAACTGGTGCAGCAGCTAAGGCACCGCCAACAACACCAACCATGATACCAATTGTGCGAAGCTTCTTAAAAAAGGGAGGCGTGGGCGCATTAAGGCGGTCAACAACGGACATTTCATTTGCTTTTTTCATTTGGAAAAGTTTAAGATTTTTCATTTTTGATAAATTTGGTGGCAAATATTTCGGTTCCTTTCAATCCAAGGTAGCCCATGATAAACGCGATACCGTATTCTGCAGAACCTTGCTGCATACCTAACGCATCCACCACGATCGGTGTAAGATAGTTTGCAGAAAACACACCGCTCGGAATACTCACCAATGCTTTCTTCCATGAAAAGTCGCGCTTGCCGATCATAACGAGCGAACCTGCAAAACCAGCGAAGGATAAGCCCAGGTTAATGCCGAGGTCGTGGAGCAACTGCTTCATGGCACAAAGATTTCAAAGTAACCCAAACCACCGTCTTGGCTTGCCCAAAGACGTGAACCTTCAACGTACAAAGCCATTGCATCCTCAAAGGTTAAATCGTAGGTAGTAACACCTTTTGAATCAGTAACTGCGTATATCATGAGGTAATAATTTCAAGGAATGCACTCTCGCACGTAACAGTATCGGGACCCGATGTTTTTGCTACGGTAATAATAAAGCTTATCGGTTGGGTACGATCAATCGTTTGGCTCACCAACGCACCTGTGCCGTTACCATAAATGGTATTATTGCTCACTGTATTTGTTGTAAATCGTAATGTTGTTGAAGCCGTTACAACTGCCAATAATTCAATTTGAGTAGACGTAACAGACGCTGCAAGTGATGCTGGAGAATACATAGATGTTCCGGCCGTAGTCGTTCCAAACTTAACACGAAGTGACTTTGTAGCCGCTGTGGTATAAGTCATCAATCCAGAAATACGAACTACATCACCAACGTTCAAAGTGTTTGCTGGAATGGTCAACGTGGCCATGATTGTTTCCGCTGTTGTGTTTCCCGATGTAAACGCACTGCCAGCAATAGCAACCGCTGGAATCACTTTAGGAAGACGTGCCTTGTTAAGTGTTCCCGAAGTCATTTGTGATGCTGAAATATCAATCACCTTGTTCTTCCATAGGTCGGTTGAACTTTCGTAAATCAAAGCATCGTTATTGGCTAACGTTGCTGGATCAATGTAAACGTTGTGAAGTTCATCGAGCTCCCATCCGTTCATGATCTTTACATAGATCTTTCCGTTATTAGCGTGCGAATATTCCACGTAACCAAGTACCACGATGTGACCCGTAGAACCGTTTGGCTTAACGTTAGTCATGCGACCTGCCGTAGTCGGACTTAAATACAACACGTCACCGTCCACCCATGTTTCACCCTGCAAGCTTCCAGTGGTATTGATGCCTTCAAGTTGACCTACGGTTAGAATAAAACCTTCTTGGTTTGGTGCTATGGTTTCCGTTACCACTCCGAGCGTATCGGCTGAATTAAGGTCGGTATTTGCACGTGCTAAGTCAACCGCTAATCGTTGACCTTGCGCTCCCGTAACCTTTACAACCTGATATTGTGCTTTGGTTAGTGTGGTGTTTGGGTTCACCTTATTAACCACACGTGCGACTAAATCAACACCGTTCTTCAAGGTAACCGACCCACCTTTTAAAAGTGTTTGAGAACTTCCGATATTGTCGTTCCATTCAGTCATTCCAACTGCAAGCGTACCGGTTGGATTTACATTCAACGCTAATTGATCGGCAGTTAAATTGTACGTGCCGAGGTCAACGTTTTGTGTTGCACCGGTGTAAGGAACACCACCACCTGGACCGCCCGACGCCTTTGCTTCAAGATCACCATTGGTCACACCGTCTTTGAACCAATACTCAACAGCTCCAGTTCCATCGTCCACGATAACGGTTAAGCCAATATGCCGGCGGTCTATTTCAATAGAACTCAACGCCGAGGCAGTCGATACAAAAGGACCCAAGCGATCATCAATCGGAGCGGGTTTGTTTACTCTAAAATTGTCGGTTATATTTATCATCTTATTGTCATTGGTGTAACTACATCCGTAGGCCACTGTGAAATCCAAATGTCGTACCCATCTTGCGTGTCGTACAACTCAAATAGATCGGTGAAATTACCGACATCGATATTGCTTCTTTGCCATACCGTGAACGCGTAATCTTCGGGCACCGCAAACCAAATGAAGTCATTGGTCACTGCGTTAGGATCGAAGGCTATTGTGAAGGGTTTTCCGGCTCGTACAAAGATTATCTCCCCATCCAAGTAATCAGCTACCGAACTCGTTGCAGACGTGCCGTAATAGCAAGTATCGGGGTTCAGCTCTGAAGGTAGGTCGCATAAAGACATTGCCAATGGCATCGTGAAATTCATCGTCACACGTACACCGGCCACGCGATCACCAAAGCGATCGACAAATGGTTCAATGCCGGCGTTCACATCCACAGCAAAATCTTGTCCATAGGTCCGTTGAAACTTAACCATGTAGTCACTCGATAGCTGAATCATGTCACTGATCACTTCATCGATTTGCTTTTGTTGGAAGTCAGTCGCATCGCCACCCATCGGCATATCGGCAACCTTCTGGAGCTCTTCGATTTTGTCCATAAACACCAAAGAAGAACTGATAGTAATACCATTTGAAACAAAGCTTGCGCGATCCATAAGGGCAAAAACCAACGGATAATACACGCGATCAACACCAGGGGTTAGAAAGTTGGTAATATCGGCACTATCCGGGTTTAAAATGTCACCGGTACCAAAGGAATTAACGAGCGGGTGACCCTCGCTGAACTCCTTTAATACTCTTTTTATGCTGTTCCAACTTTTCATTTTTCTGCTTTTCTAGGTAAATCCGTAACTTTTCTAGGTTCTTTTTGTGTGTAGACATAGTTAATCACAGCAAGTTCTATTATAATTCGCTTGGTACTTTTCTTCAAAGCTACCACAACAACCTGGGCGAGTCAATACCATTCCGCTCGTGTAATTTCTACGCGTTGGAAGGATCGTGTCGATGTTGGATGTAGGACTGGAGAACAAAGGATACAGCGTAGTGTTGGCCAAAAGGAAACGAGTCACGCGCTCCGAATACCATTGCGCCTTGTTCCGGTACATATCCATCAACCGTTGCAATTCTTCTACGCTCGCTTGTGTACTGTTCTGATCCGTACCACGTTCGATGTTCTTGTTTCTGAATTGGAAACCTAAAGCCATGGGTGCTTCCATCATAACCCACATTTGTAAACATGGTTGGATGTAATCGGCTAATAAAGTTTCGTTATCATTGGTCAAGGTATTGGCAATGATTTGGTTTTGCAATTGCTTGTATAGATCACTTCCAATAATCGGTTGAATGTACATCTCTTGGCACATAATAACCGTTGGTCGCAACTTAAACATGGATACATTCTCGTTGATTAACGAGGCATCCTTTAATTGCTTTTCTGATATGAATAATGCTTTTTGGCTCATGGCTTTGGCTTAACTAATACTTGGAACCAAGAATGTCTACACGAAGGAATGTGTGTGTTGGTGTCGGGCAATGTCATCCATCCACCTCGGCGTTCCCAAACACTGTACCCCATGATTTGCGAAATTTGGTTAATGTCATTCCGGCTGTAATACCTACCCAGTTCAATCATTTTGATACAGAACTCACGGCTGCCGTCAATCAACTTTTCAGGACCATACTCGGGAAGTACATCGTACCGGTACATCACTTGCACCAACGGCTCACTTTGTGGCTTGTCGGGCTTAATAAAGTCCTTGGCGTTATCGCCTAGTTCTTTCAATGCACCACGAATGTTGATCGCTCCCTTTTCAACCAACGCACTAATGCGCTCGCTAATCTTTTCAACGGACGTACTTAACCGACGCGAAATATCTTCGGCTGTAATGGTCGGGTCCTTCTTGATTTCTTTCAAGATATTGCTGTCAAGTTCTTCATACTCGCTCGCAAATTCTTGCTCTTGAAGTTCGAATCCGTATCGCATGGTTCGAGCTTTCAACTCAACAAAATTCTCCTTACTTTGGCCAAATTGTTGGAACAAATCTAACTCAACTTTGTCATTGCGCTTGAATCCGTGAAAGCTTGTAGACGTTTCTTGCGGTGGTACTGGGCTTGTCGGTGTGGTGTTAAGTCCTACCAACGAACGAACTTCACTATCGGTCATTTTCTCGAGCACCTTGTTGGCCACTAATGGGCTCAACGCCTGGATGCTGTCGGTTGTTTTTGGTACATCTACGGTATCGTCTTTCAATCCCGCCATTTCGCGCAATTCAGCACGGCTCGCAATGGTGGTCAAGGTCTGTTCAGACAATTGCTCTTTGATTGGATCGGTCGGTAAAATCTCCAACACTCCAACGCCGTTGAAATCCAAAATGTAATTGAAAACCTTTTCAATCTTACGCACGCGGTCCTCAACGTACACCGACTTAAACAGCTCGTAAGACTCGATCAACTCCGAGCGTCCACCCAATTGGCCGGATGTACGGATGCCGAATAGCATCGGCGATGTAACGCGGTGCGCAACAAAGATCTCGGTCTGAATGGTGTTGTTTAAAATATCGAATTGCTTGTCCAGGTTGTTTGCTTCCAGTGCTGAAATTTCCAACCCGTTTTCTTTGGTGTCATTGAATGCAACGACAATGCGCTCGCCATCGTCGCCTCGCATTTGGGTAATCAATTGACGCTTGATGTCGCGTTGCTCTTCATCGGTTGGTACACCGTTGTTGAAGCTGAATAAATAACCACCAAGGAAACCGTTTCTAAGGTTGTTCACGTGGTAGTTTGCAATGCGTGCATCTGTTTCGATGTATGCCAATGCGCCGAGGTATTCCGGAATGGGGTAATACTTTACCGACGGTGCGTAACTGGAGTAGTAAAACAACTGCTTTCCGAGCTTGTTCTCGGGATTGAAGGCGGTATATTCTCTTAATCCTTCCGGTTCGCCAAATTCTTTCCACTCAGTGGCGAAATAGAACTTGTCTTGCTTTTCATTTACACGAAGGTTACCAAAGTTCACGTGTGCAATTTGTGAAATCTTACCTTGTAAGTTCCAAATTACCTCGAGCGCAAACCCGTTGAAAATCTCAAAGTCAAGGGTAACCTTGTAAAGAATGTCGTTCAAGTCATCGTATGGGTTGGGATCTTCCAACATACGGTTTAGTTCTGTAACAAGATCGGCGGCCAAATCCTTGGGATCATAGGTCCATCCCTTACCGGTTATGTAGTTCACCTTTCCGTTTACAATAGCGTTATGCTTTGCGGAACGTTGGTACATCTCCAACAAGTAAGAAGGATAATTGTTTCTTTCCCCGTAAAACACGTATGGTTTCCCATTCATTACCTTGTACTCGGGTAACTTGGATTCAAAGTTCTGTTTCTTTTTGGCCATCATGTCGGTCTTTGCGACCCCATAACTACCTTTTATTCTACGTGCGCTCATAAATTTGGCTCAATATATTCGATCGTGTTTGCAGAAAACACGGTATCGTTTGTTTCCGATTCAATTATTTGATACAATCCACACTCCAAAACGCTCAAAACTTCAGCATCTTCCGGACCGGTCGCACCACTTTCGCCCTCGTAAAGCGTGTAAGTACACTGACCTCCTGGGATATTTCCGATAGATACATCGAATGCATTGTAACGATCCGTTTGGAAAGATAGATCACTCGTTTTCGCGAAGGAATAAAAGAAGTCATTGTTGGTTGAAATTTGATGGATATTCAAATACAGCGTATCACCTTGGCTATAAAACTCGGTGGCAGTAAAGAACAACCGGTTAACCTCATTGGAATTAAGTAACTGCATAACCATAGTATTACAAAATCCAAAAAAGTAACAACAAAAAAAGGGATCGTTTCCGATCCCCCAAAAACTAATATGGAAAGGTATTAAGGCAATACTTCAGTTAACTCAACGATTGGGCTCGTTTCGTTGGTAGAGAATGTCAATGTCAATCCGTTCAAATCTCCCATAGCTGTACCAGTTGCACCGGTGCCAGTTGTTAGATTCACTCCGTTTTCGTAACCAAGTACCCACTGAACACCATTGCGATCGGTAGCAACAACTGCTAATTTCGCCTGTGCCATAAGCTTCAACTCATTGCGTAGGGCAGCGGTCAACTTAGGCAATTGAATGGTCAATTCAGTTGTGTAAAAAGTAGTTCCAGTTTGCTCTGAAGACGTTACTGTTTCAGTGAATTGTGCCGTGTTGATTGGCAATTGATACTTGAAGAAAGTACCAGCAACGGTAGCAATTACACCGGCTACTGGAGCGTCGTAAGTAATGGAAGATTGATTTGCAATGTGGATGTGTTTGATACCACCCACACTGTCTTTACACCCTAAAGTGTAACCAGCGGTTAATGCGCAACTCATATTTTTATTTCTTTATTGATATACAAAAAAAGGGTGGGCGATTTCACCCACCCCTTGGTTAATTGTTCAATCTGTTGATTAAGCCATTACGAACTTAACGATCTGCTCAGGGAACGCAACCTGGAAACCAGCCTTGAACTCACAAATGAAACGAACTTCCATTGCTTCTTTAGCGTAGAAGATTTCGAATTTCTCTTGCTCGTTCAATAGGTCGGTACCGAATACCAAGTTGGAAGTGCGCATAGCGTAGATAGAGTATGAAGTGTTACCACCGATACCTTCGTTCAATCCGGGAACTGCAACCAATTTGATGTTAGATCCTGGGATAACCATTTCACCAGACTGCATACCTTCGTAGTAAGAAAGGTTGAAGTAGTTAGATTCTACGATGTCTTGACGGAACAAACGGAATACATCCCATCCACAGAAAACAACAACATCGTCAGTACCCAAAATGTCGGTAGGGATTGCACGCTCAATCGCTTGCAATACAGTACGACGTGAAGTAGTACCAGCAGCGTTAGCTACGAATTGCGCTTTGGTGATTGCAGAACCGTTACCAGTGTAAGCAGTAGCGTTAGCGTTGATAGGATCAGTCACACCTTCAGTACCACCGGTTACTGCATCGATAGCATCTTTCCAACCATCAATTGAAGTGCTATCTCCAACCCAAGAAATTGACTCTAATTGGCGACCAATCATAGCAACCTTTTGGTTAGCGTAAGCTTCTTCAAATGGGATAGCTTGGTACAAAGAACCTTGAGGAAGGTGGTGCTGCAACCAAGTTTGCTCCAACGCTTGAGGACACAAAGACTCGTGTACTTTCAAGTGCTTAACAGCGATGTTACGCTGGCTGAAAGTAGTCGTGCCATTGTTTGAGAAAGCACATGAAACACCGTAAGCAAATGAAGCGGTGGTGTCCATGATGTTGATAGCGGAAGTACTTTTAAGTCCAACCATTTTGTTTGCCATTGCGATTGACTTTGCACCAAATACGGCTTTGGTCATCAATGGAAGTGTGTTTTGATTAACGTAGTTGGTTAATCCGGTAAGTGAAAAACTCATCTTTTTTTTATTTTAGTGCTTGTAAAAATTTGTCAATGTTTGCGTTCTGCTTGCTCTTTGGGTACAAGTAAGTGAACGATGCAGGCTTGGAAACCTCGGCAGTTGGAAGGGTAGAAATTTCTTCAACAACGGCAGTCATGGCTTCTGTTGCTTTTGTCATTCCTTCAAACTTCTTCATCAATTCATCTAGCTTGCCTTCAAGCTTCACAATGCGATCTTGCAATTCTGCGGTGATGTCAACAACCGGCGTAACGTCAGCCAATTCAACTTCAACCTCAACCTTTGGCTCTTCTTCCAATGGCATGATTTCAGCAATCAAACCGTCTTTAACAACGATCTTTGCAACACCTACAATTTCGTGCTCGCCATCAGGAGCGGGAGCTTCTGTACCATCTTCTGCAATTGCAACAACTGGAACACCAACGGCAATTTCTCCGTCAATCTTCACCTTAACACCGGAAGCAGTTTCGTATTCTGCAAAGTTGTGCTCAACGGCTGGCGTTTCTCCAACTTCTACGGTAGGATCAGTAGGCAATTCTGAAGACATTAAGTAAGATTTGATCTTTAACAATTCTGCTTTTATGTCCATAAACTTGACTTTATCAATAGTATTACAATAGGGTAAAAAGTGACAGAAAATAGTTACAACAACGAAATGATTTCATCCAATAACGTAGTGATTTCCACATTCTTAGAAAAGTTAGCCGTGTGTGATACGTGTAAGAACTCACCCTCAACGGAAAATCCTTTGAACGTGCCGTCCTTCACCTGGCTCCATATATCATTATTATAAACTTTATAACTTCCAAACCAAGTACCCTCCGGGCAATCCTCGAATCCCTTGGGGGCTGAAATGCCACGGCTCGAATCCTTTAAAAAGGTTTCAAACATGAACACTCCATCTACCGGGTCTTTGTGCTCCTTGTTTACGTTGTTGGAATTCTGATCGCGCATAAATTTTTCAGCGATCTTCTTCACCATTTCGGCATCGTAAGTCACGTAGTATTCCCCAAAGGAATTATCCCTTCGATAAATCAATTGGTCGGGGATCATTAACGGACCGGTGACGATTCTCTTCTCTTCATCGGCGGTGAACTTATGCGATTTGAACGCGTGAAAATTTCGCTCAATGGCTGGCGTGTTTACCAGTGCCACGAACTCAACCCCGGTTTCTTCATCCTCGGGATTGATGACTAGTTTGTAAATTGGTAGTTCCATTATTTTCCTAATGTTGAAGTTTGTCTAAGTCTTTGTGATCGTTTCTGCTTGTCCGAAATATCGGTTTCAAGCACGTATGTTTTTACGGATTGTTGAAGGTTGCCCTGGGCATCAAGTTGCAGTTGTGTGCTTCCAATCGTTGGAGTGCTACCGGCCATAGAAGACGGTTGTGAATTGACGCTTGGAGCGTTACCACTGGAAGAACTTGGCGATGCAGTTCCTTGGAATTGTGTTTGCTTAATCTTTTGCACGTTTGCCAATCCGGCTGCAAGTGCTGAAGCTGCGGCAATGTATGGAGCGGCTGGGAATACAGTTGTAATCGGGCTCTTTGAAGTTGCAGTAAACGCACCTTGTACCCCGGCAATAGTTTGAATTAAAGCCTCGGCAATTTGCACCTTTTTGTTTTGCTCGAAGTATCTTTTTCTAATTGCCTCTTGCTCCTTTTCATTCCCTTTTGCCATCTGAAGCTCTTGGTTCATTTGGTTTTCTCGGAAAGCAGCAACGGCTGAAAACGCTTTTTGTGTTTGCTCCATGGCAAACTTAAATATTTCAGCTCTTTTTGCAGCAGCCGATACCTCTAATTTATTGATCGCCTCTTGATACTCTTTTTCAGAAATAATGCCATCTAGATACGCTTGCTTTGCAAGTTCTTTTTTCTTGTTAATCTTTAGTGTTTCACTTTCAAGGGCCAATGTGAGCGACGTCTTTTGAGCGTCAATATCCATTTGAAGCTCTTTGTCGGTTAGCTCTTTGTTGGCCTCAAATGCTTTGTCGGCAATTTCTTTTTTCTTTAATGCGATTTCATCTTCAGTTTTAACCGTGGATTGTCCGTAATCCTTTTGGATTTGAAGTTGGTTTTCCAATTTCTTTACTTCCAATTCCTCGGTGCTTTGTCCGTTGATGGTTGCAACGTTGATCAGGTGATCGTAATAGTCATCGCTGGCTTTCTTGCTATCCTCGTATTCTTTGCTCGTGCGCTCTTGAAAATCCTTTGCGTTTTGCTCCAGTTGCTTTTTTAGTTCAGCTTGTTTCTTCTCGTTTTCTTCACGCTCTTTTTTGTCTTGTGCTTCTTTTTTCTCACGTGCTTTTTTGTTTGCATCGTCAATGCCCTTTTTGTAGTTCGCATCCAGGATCAACCGCTTGTTATTTGCATCGGCAATTTCAGTGGTCAATTCTTTAATGCGTTTCTTTTCATCGTCGGTAGCATTGCCGGCTTTAACCTTTGTTTGAAGTGCTGTTTGTTCTGCTTTTAAGTTCTGCAAACGTAGATCAGCAAGTTGCTTTTCAAGGTTGTAGATTTCTTTCGTGCTCTTTCCTTCTGCTTTGGCCAATTCAATCCTGCGCTCGATTACCTTTTCGGCTTCCTTCATGGCATCCTTCGTTTTATTGAAGGCTTCAACCGTTTGCTCGGCGTTATCTTTTGTCTTTGCCGTTGCTGCATCGTCAATCAATCCGAAAGAAATGGTGTGTAAGAAGTCACGAACTTTGGCAATGATACCATCAAATGGCTTCATAAGGTTTAGTACGACCTTCTTTACATCCTCAAAGTTTGCAATAAGAAAACCTAACGCAGCAACCAACGCACCAACACCGGTAGCGATCAATGCTTTTGAAAACCCTTTCGTTGCTTTTGTACCGCCTTCCGTTGCAACTTCATTCGCCTTTTGCGCTTTGCTCAAAAATGCTAATGAAAACGCGCTGTCTTTTTGAAGGATGTTTGTAATTGCAGTCACACCTTGGAGCAATGCCATTGCGCCTTGCGTTTTCTTGATCGCTTCCTCAACCGCTTTGTTCTCTGAACCAAACAAGGCCATGGCACCTTGTGCAGCTGCGAAACCACCTGCAATACCTTGCGCACCTTGGGCGAACGCATCCAACCTGAATGTATCAGAAGACAAAGCTTTGATCGCTGCTTTGGTATCCCCGATTTGGTCCTTAACCTCCCCTGCTCTTTGTTGCAAAACTTTAAAGTCAGCCGAACCTGCTTTGCCAGCATTGGACATATCATTTAAGGCTTTTTCTATTTGCCTTAATTCGTCCTTTAATGATTTAAAATCTTTGTTTGCGTCGTCGGTTTCCGTCTTTACGCGTAACAAAATATCCTTAGTAGTATCTGCCATTACTCTGTGATTAATTGGGGTTTAGGTTCGTCGGAAATAAATGCACCTATACCTCCCGTTAATTGGAAAACGGTTGGTTCAAATGGTGCTAAATCCAATACTTTTAAAAGTTCGATTGAAGTACTTTCGTCGCTGTTTGCATCGTAATCGTTTACCGATAGCAAGTAAAATAAAGTGCCGTTAATATAAATCGGTTTGCGGAAATCAAGGTTCAACACATCAACCGCTGAAAGTTGTACAAATAACTTGACTTTCTTTGCGTCTTTGTCGGTATATAGCTTTACATAATCCAACCAAAAACGGTTGAATAAGTTGTTGTTGGTGTACCTATAAATCGCTCCGCTGGTTTCGTCTGATTGGTAGTACAACTCCCGTGGAATACCAAAGCACAAATCGTAAGTTGGGTTGTACGGATTGTCTAAATTACCAGCGTACGGATAACTGGTATATTCGTTCCCCTCAAAAACAAACTCGGTTTCGCTCGGGAATTCAATGTACTCATGGTAAAGAATACGAAGGTTAGGGGTAACGGGCTTCACGTCTAATTCAACATCCCCACCGCTCGCAGTTCCTTTGCTATCGATATCGTAATAACGTGCGTAAATGCGTGGACTTGGTGAAAAGCCAACCATTACGCTATTGCCAAATCCAACGTCCTCGGCTTGCTCCCCATTGCTGAATTCATTTGAACTAACGTACAACCGTGAACCGTAACTCGATTGATACGCACTTTGGTAACGCTTCTCAAAGTAACCGCCCGCATCCTTGTAACTGAACTTATACGTCTTTGGATTCATGTAACCACATGGCACGACTTCGTAACCTTTCTCAACATCCCAACGTGAAGTCCAATCGATGTAGTTGGAAGTGTCGTAAAAGTCGGAGAATGGTTCAATGTACAATTTCTTTGGGTCGTACTTGTCAGGCATGATAAACAAGTTGAACATTCGAACCAAGTACATAAGGAAATCGGATTGCTTCACCTTGGGTACGATCGTTTGGTTCATGTCCCAAGTGTCACCGATTGTCATTGTAGGATCAGCAACTTGATTCAACCAATAGGTGTTATCTGCTTCAACATCGATAGTATAACCAAGCGTACCGCCAAAATGTACAACTT
>Ga0247723_1000749_pt1 | contig 20859 bp, 12 predicted proteins | sample MSEWelMarce5H_FC_FD_189079 | JGI IMG/M metagenome (GOLD analysis project Ga0247723, IMG submission 189079) | Subsurface sediment microbial communities from gas well in West Virginia, United States - MSEEL Well Study Marcellus 5H_FC | ecosystem: Environmental > Terrestrial > Deep subsurface >... | reverse complement strand
GTGAAAACCTAAGAAGAACTGGTCAGTTTGCAACACACTTTGTTACCCTGACATCGGATGTTGAAAAGTTTGGCACCAACCTAGACAGGGGCCAAATGAAACTGAAGCAGTACTTTCAGACATTTAATCAGCACACGAAGACTCAGGGCGGTTTAATTAGAGACCTTGCTAAGCAGCAAGTAGCATTACAAAATGCAATCATTCAGCCAATGGGTAAAAATGCTCAAGGGCTTATGCAATATAGCGTACACATTCCACAAGGTCTTGATGCAATAAAGAATAAGACTGCGCTTGCTAAGCAAGAACTTCAAATCATGAATAAGGTTATTCAAGATGGCGGAGTTCAAATGATCAACTGGGGTAAGAATACTCAGTGGGCAGGACGTCAGTTAACAGTAGGACTTACAGTACCGCTGGCAGCATTTGGTAAAGCAGCAGCAGACGCCTTTAGAGCAGCAGATGCAGAACTTGTTAGACTTACAAAGGTATACGGTGGAGTTGCTGCAACATCCGCAGCAGAACTTGGAAAAGTAAGAAGAGAAGTTACTGAAACAGCAAGAGAAATTTCAAAAGCCTATGGTGTTTCATTTAAAGATACTATTACTCTAGCAGCAGATATTGCGGCAACAGGTAAGCAAGGCAATGAACTTTTGCAATCAGTTAAAGAAACAAGCAGACTTGCAGTGCTTGGTGAAGTAGATAGACAAGAAGCAATGAAGGCCACCTTGGCAATTCAAACTACATTTAAGCAAAACACTGATCAGCTTTCTGAATCTATTAACTTCCTTAACTCAGTTGAAAACCAAACCTCAACAAGCCTTGCAGATTTGATTGAAGCTATTCCAAAAGCTGGACCAGTTATTCAAGGAATGGGCGGAAGTGTAAAAGATTTAGCTCTTTATATGACAGCAATGAAAGAAGGCGGAATCAATGCTGCTGAAGGAGCAAACGCTCTTAAGTCAGCACTTGCATCACTTATTAATCCTACTAAGGTAGCAAAAGAAAAGTTCTCTGAAATGGGAATTGATCTAGGTGGAATTGTAACAAGTAACGCTGGTAACCTAACAGCAACAATTTTTGAACTTCAGAAGGCATTAGACAACCTAGATCCTTTACAAAAACAACAGGCCATTGAGCAGTTGTTTGGAAAGTTCCAGTTTGCCAGACTTAATGCTTTGTTCTCAAACCTAGGAAAGCAAGGAAGCCAAACTCTTCAGGTTATGGATTTAATGAAGGCAAGCTCACAGGAATTAGCAAGTGTGGCAGGCCGAGAATTATCAATGGTAACAGAGTCCGCCTCTGGAAAGTATAAGAGAGCAGTAGAAGGATTAAAGGCAGATCTTGCAGGAATCGGAGACGAGTTCTTAAAGATTCAAACATTCTTTATTAATATTGTGGACGGTGTTGTTAAGTTTATAAACAAGTTGCCAGATCCGATCAAATCTTTGCTAACATTTGTTACAGGGTTTACAGCAATTATAGGTCCAGTAATTATGTTGACTGGTGTTCTTGCTAACTTCTTTGGATATATTATTAAAGGAGCCTCACACTTTAGATCATTATTTAAAGGTGGAGAAGGCTGGAAAATGCTTACTCCAGAAATCTTGGCGGCACAAAAAGCAGGATCACTGGTCGAACAAACATTCTATAGTGATGCTAAGGCAGCAACAGTATTAAAAACTGCAATTGCGGGCCTTGTAACAGAATTTGAATTACTACAGTCAAAGGCAATGACTGGCGCAGTATCTGTAGCACCAGCACTGTCTACTATGGCAGGAAACGTTGTATCTCCAAGTGGAGCAAGAGTTGTTAACCCTAACCATCCATTAATTAGTCCAGAAGATACAAGATCAATGTCTCACTTAAACCCAGTTGCAGGAATGACACTAGATCAAAAATCACAACAAACAATCTTTGGAGTAGTCCCTGGAGCACCGAAGGTTAATCAAAAGATTGGAAATAATCCTCAGATGTATATGGACGGAGATCTTCCAAAGATTCCAGGACTAACATCAATAGGCGGAGCATCAACAGGAATTGTAGCAGCAGAGGCCGCAAAGTGGCATGCCATGACAGGTGCACTTGCAATGCAATCACAAGCAGAAATTGCTTTGCTTAAAAAAGAAGTTGCAGCTACTGGATTAGTAACAACTTCATTGTCTGATTCATATCAAGCATTGCTTCCAACAATGACTAAACTTACTGCTAATGCAGCAACTGAATCTGCAGCAATTGTTGCACAACTTCAAGCTGGTAAATTAACAGTAGATCAAGCAAGAGCTAAAATTATTCAATTAAACGCACAGGTAGAATCTATGATTGCACAAGCATCAGTAGATATCGCTGGTCAGCAAGGCAGGTCTATCGGCTTAACAACAGTTCCACTATTAAATCAACCAGTTGTTAATGCGGCTGGAAAGTCTAATATGAAAGAACTTCTTAGACCAGGAAGAACTAGAAGCCTGCTTAATAAAATTGCTGGCGGGCTAGGTGTAAAAACATTCGGTGCTGGGTATAGTACAGAAACAACAATTCCAAAAAGATTTAATTCAGGCAACCTTGTTCCAGGCTCTGGAAACACTGACACTGTTCCAGCAATGCTCACACCTGGTGAGTTTGTTGTTAACGCTAAGGCAACAAGAGAAAACCTTCCACTATTGCAATCAATTAATAACGGAGGCGGATCTGGCCCAGGTTATCAGTTTGGTTCGGCAAAAGAAATTCAAGCCCAGTATTCTGGAAGAGAGTTAGCTCATTTAACAGAAATGCTTTACACTAAAGATTTAAATGCAGATGCTCATGCTCGCTTAATGAGAGAGTTTGGAGTAACTTATGATGATGTTAAGTCTTCTACAGGAAGAGTTGGTTCTTCTTTAACCGCAGCATACCACTCATTTTTTAATCAAGGAACAAATAATGGAAATCTAGATATACAAAAAGCAATAGACTACCTTGAGGGAAAGCCAGTAATGGATCCTAAATTCGGTATGGTTACTCACGATCCTAAATTAGCCTATAAAGCAATGCTCCTAGACCTTGGCGTACCAGAGTCAGAAATGAGTTCATTTGGAGCAGACTTAGATAAAAAAATAGTTGCTGATTTAAAGATGTCTAGAGAAGGGGGAGCGCAGTACTTAGCAGACACCCCTAAAGGAGATAGTCAGGCTAGCACAGCTGCAATAGGAAAATCAGTAGAGGATCATATTAAAGCAACAGGAAATCCATCTATGATAAAAGCTCTTAAAGGATTAAAGAGCGCTGGAGAATTTAGAGTTCAAAGACCAGGAAAGAGCAGTTCTAATAGGTACTTCCCTAAAACAACATCAAAAGTCAGCACCATGCTTGCTTCTATTATTGCTAAAAAGAGAATGCCTCAAAAGCTTCCAAACCTTTTAAATATATTCCCAAAAACAGGTAAGGTGTTTAGTTTGCCAAAGCGAGACATTGTTGGCGAAGCAATGGCAACAAGAATGCCATACAACAGAAGATTATACAAAAAAAATCAAGGCGGAATAATTGGAATGAATTCTGGAGGAATGGTTCCAGGAGTTCAGTATTTAAATGAAGGATCTGATGAACCAGTAAAGCCAAACAGGATAACTTTTGGTTCTGCTTATAAGGAAGAAAGATCAAAAGGTGTTATAGGCAAAGGAATGATGAGCAGCGGACCAATGGCTGGCATGGGCGTTGGTATGGGAATGCAGATGGCTGGCGGAGCAATTGGCGGACAAGCTGGTCAGATAATGCAGATGGCATCTATTCTTCCAATGATTGCTCCAAACATGATGGGTACTTTAGCTAAGATGGCTGGAGGATTTAAAGGTGTTGGTGGAGCAGCGGGTGTTGCTGGTAAAGCAATTGGAATGGCAATGAGATTCGCATTAGGTCCTATTGGTATGCTTATTGCAGCACTTACTACAGGATATATGCTGTTTAAAAAGTTTCAAAAAGAACGAGAACAAGATAGAATTGAAAAAACTAACTCAGTTGGAATTACAGAAAAATCTGCAGCAGAGGCGGGAATTAGATATAACAATCTTTCTGATTCCATTAAAGCAGTTAACGATCAACTTGAACTAACTAGAGCAAAGGGTAAAAATGCATATGAAGCCCTCAACTCATCTGGAGTACAAGGATTAACCCTAAGTATTAAAGAATTAAGAGCGGGTATAAAGAATGCAAAAGAAAATCAAAAAGAGCTAGTTGGAACCTTTAGCGACATAGATGTATCTGGAGATGCTAATAAGCAAGCAAAAGTTACTGAAATTGCTACTAACTTAAAGGCACAATTTATAGCTGCTGGAGTTTCTGCTCAAGATGCAACAAATAGAATATATTCAATTATATCTGCATCAGACAAAGCCGATATGGCATTTAACGCAATATCAAGTAAGGGCTTTAGGGAAATTACAGATTCAGTAACAGCAGCAGATGCTATGATTAAGACTTTAAATAAAAATATGCAAAATGCAGCAGGGGCATATGATCCAGATGTCTTGTTTGGAAAAGATTTGGGCGTGGTTATTTCAAATACTACAGATGCCCTTGATGATAATTTAAAGAAATTGATGGAAACTAAGAATGCAAACGGGGAATTAATGACACAGCAAGAAGCTATGTCACAAATACTAGATCAAATCAATGCAAAAGAAGGATCTAAGCTAACACTAACTCAGGGGCAAATTACATCTCTTAAAGAAACGCATCCAGCGCTTGCTGAGATACTTAATGAAACAGACAATGTTGCAGGAATGTATTCAAAGTGGAGACTACTTCTTTCTGGAGTTAGAACTGATTTAAAAAATATAACATCAGAGCAAGCTCAAGCGCTAGTAACATTTGAGGCAGCGCTAGACTCTGCTTTAGCAGCTTCGGAAGCAAAATCTTCAGGAAGTGGTATCGCAGCCAGGTCGCAAAAGTCTATTGTGGCTTTGCAAAAATTAATTGCATCAGGCGGTGCTAAAGCAGCAGCAAATGCACAAAAAACTCAAGATCAAATTAAAGAAGAAATTAAGCTTATTGATAAAAAAATTGATAAGATTAATGAAGAAGCAGACGCTAGAAAGAAAGCGCTAGATGCTGCCCAGAATAAAGAAAACTTATCTCTTGAAATTCAAAAAGCCCAACTAGAATATGCAGACAAGATGGCGGCAGGAGATATGGCTGGAGCCGCACAGGCACAGCTAAAGATTAAGCAGCTTGTTGGAGAAAGAGAAACTCAAAAGGCTATTGATGCAATTGAAGAAGATAGAGCTAAGCGTGAAAAAGCATTGATTGCTCAAAGACAAAAGCTTCAGGATCAATCAGATAAGACTGCAAAAAATTTAACTAACGCTCAAAATAATGCTACCTCAGCAGGCGAAAGAATGAATAAGGTTGACCAATATCAGAACGAATATCAGAGATTGGTAAAAGAGCAGGCTAGACTAGATGTAATTTTAGAAAAAGATCCATCAAACAAAAAAGCATTAAAAGATCAACAGGAACTAGTAAGAGGACCTTTAGGAGACCTTGCAAAACAAATTGCTGCGGACTCAAAGGGATCAGATAAAACACTTGCTGCAGAACTAAAGAAAATATTTACTGGTACATTAATTAATGAAAAGGGAGAGTCTCTAGCTGGTAAGGTTATGCCTTCTACTCATCCAAAGGGAGTTGCTACTTACAAAGCTGGCTCAGCAGATACAGCATTAAAACAAGATGCATCTGCTGCGCTTGCAGGAGCTAAAGCAATTACAGGCGGAAAAACTATTGCAGATCTTTACAATGCATATATGGGTATTGGCGTACAGGGATCTAAAACTAAAGACACCGCATATGAAGTTACAACAACAGCAACTAAATCTGGAGTGTCCTACGGAGGAAACACTAATAAAGGCGGTCTTGAGCAATGGGCTAAAGAATCAATTGTTAGAGAGCATAGTTTACAGCCAGGGCAATACTTTAAATATAATGGTCAGACATATAAGGTAGGATATAAAAACTCTATAATTAGACAAGCAGCTGGCGGACTTATTAGAGGGGCTGGAACTGGAACATCAGATTCTATTCCAGCAATGCTTTCAAATGGAGAATTTGTTGTTAACGCTAAGTCTGCCTCATCATTTGGATACGGAAATCTAGAGTCAATTAACAAAATGGCAGCAGGTGGGCTCGCTGCAAGATTTGATATTCCTTCATACAATACCTCATCTGGAATGAAACAAGGTGGGTCAGAATCAAATACCTCTAATGTTACTATTAATGCTACACTTAACTTTGGAGAATCTCCTAAGAACGGCAGAGAACTCTGGAAAGAATTTAAGCAGATGGCTAAAGCGGAAGGTGCAAAAATTGGAGAGAATATTATTATAGGGGGAAGCAATTAATGGCAACCACAGTATATTTACCAGTAGGCTCACTTCTATATATTGACACATCTACTACAGATACCCCTACTTGGGTAAAGCTTTCAGAGCACAACAGGCAGCCAATGTCTATCGGCCAAAACCGTATTCAAAAAGTAACAAGAATGAGCAACGGAACACTTAGAAAGTTCTTTATTGCAGATAAAAGAGAATTTAGCACGTCCTGGGAAATGCTACCGTCATTTTCAAATATGACCGTAGACGCAGGGTATGGAGCGGTAGATTTAAAATCATACTTTGAAAGCACTAAAGGTCAGGGTGTTTTTAAACTTAAGATTGTATATGGTAAGAATCAGACAACACCATTTGCAGATAGAGAAGAAATATTTACAGTGTCTTTCACATCTTGCAGTTTCGAGGTAATAAAGAGAAACGTTAAGGATTCTTCAAGCAATCCAGCTCAAGAATTTTGGAATGTATCTATTGCAATGGAGCAGGTATAATGATTACTACCGTTCCTTCAAATAACAATACTGTTGTTCAAAATCTATTTAAACAGCAATCTTCTGTCAAAATAAATACAGGATGCACAATAGAATATAATATGAATTCTATGCTTGACAATATTACTGTAACATACCCATCCACCATGGATCAGTATTATGCCAAGTCGGAAAATGGTAAAGTCAATACATACAAAAAGCTTTTCCCAATCGATTCAATTATTAAACCATTCAGACCTCTTTACTCTGGCGTCAAGTATTTAATCTGGACAACAGCTCAAACAGATACTCCAGCAAATAGTTTTTATTCTCCAAAGACATTGATTTATCCAAGAGCAACATCTCCTCAAACAGACGGATATGAATCTGCCGTAGCAACGCTATACCCAAGACTGTACTACCCTGGAGTAACAACTGCATACAAGTATTGGGTGACACCAATAAATCAAAACGCAGATCTAACTGTTAACTACTCTATTACTTCTGCAACAATTAAAGAAGCCTCTTCTTCTGGCTCTATTGTAACTTATAAGACATTAAATAATCACGGATTTACTTCTGGGCAAACAGTCACCATTACTGGACTATCGACATCTTCTTTTAACTTGTCTTCAAGCGTAATTGCTTCCACCCCAAGTCCAACATCTTTTACAATTGCTTCTTCAGCAACAGGAGCCTGGGCAAGAAGTCAATCAGCAACAGCAACATTGTCCTCAGCAACAAAGCCTGCTGTATCAAATAAAATTGTTGCAAGGTTTGAAAAGACTCATGCTTTTCCAAGCAACTATACAATGACAATTACATATTCAGATGCAACAACAGCAGTAGTAGGGCCAACTACCTTGGACTTATCTGGCCAGATAGTCCTGTATTACAATGGAACTACATGGACTTCAACCGAGCCCTCTTCTTATGCTACGCCTAAATTAATTAAATCCATAAGGCTTCAGGCAACAAATCCAGGCGGCGGTAAGGTATTAGGAGTTATTGAGTTATCAGCAAGATGGATAAAGGATATATCCTCAGACATAGTATCTCTTGATATACAAAAAGAATCTTCATCTAGCTCAGAAGACATACTTCCTGTTGGTAAAATCACTGCAAATAGTTTAAGCATGGATATTGTTAAATACAATCAATCTGCACTTGAATACCTTTCATATAATAGAGAGGCAGCTTTTGATATAACAAAAACTTATCTTGTTAAGAATGCAGAGATGAAGCCTTATTTTTCAGTATATCATTCTGCAGGAACATACGGATCGGCAGGAGATCTGTTTGATAAGGTTCCTCAAGGAGCATACTACATAGATTCCTGGAGTATAGGAGAGACTGGAGAAATATCTTTAAATGCTCTAGATGCTGCTAAGTATCTGATGGATACAGTGGCACCAGATATTTTATGTGAATCCTATCCCGTAACTAGCATCATTAGAAGACTGCTGGATTCAGTAGGATTTACAAGCTATGAAATTAGAACAGCAACAGATGACAAGTCTATTCCTATAATTAATTATTGGTGGACAAATGGATCAAAAACAGTTTGGCAGTGCCTTCAAGAGCTTTGTCGTGACATACAGATGAACGCTTTCTTTGATGAAAATAATATTTTGCAGTTTACAAGCCGTGATTATATATATAAAAAGACTGCCATAGACTGGGCATTTACTTATGATGCAGACGGAACAACACTTCCAAATATAATTAATTTTAACAAGCAAGAAATTCCTTCTGCCAATCAAGTTAAAATTTTATGGCAGAGCCAACTTACATCAAACTACGCTGGCAACTCTGGAGATTTATGGACAGATGAAGTGTCTTACCTTAGTGCGGGAGGGTTAAGATCAAATATTGCTGCAGATACATCCCCAGAAAATACAATACTTGCAGTTGATGTAGAAACACTAGATGAATATAGCAATGCAACATTGTATAACTATGCAGGATATGTTATGATTGATTCAGAAATAATTGAGTATGATGCAATACAGTACCAGTACACCCCAATTGGATCAAGCACGTCACAAAATGTTTGGATTGCATCCTCATCAGATGTAAATAAATACAGATACTTGTCTAGACCAGGAGTCGATCTTATATCAAAAGAAACATTTTTTAGGCCTACAGGTTTATACCGTGTAAAGACAAGAGGAGCATTTGGAACTACACCAGCATACCACGCAGCCTCCGCCCTCACTGGATTGGCCGACTGGTCTCAAAGAAAGGCTACGTGGGAATAATGGCAGCATATAGAGAATTTGAGTCATACGTATCACAAGCAACAACCAATATTGGCGGCATACCAGAAATTACTTTTGTTTCAACCTCATCAATTTCTGTAAAAGTATCTAAGACAAATATGACTACAGAGCCAGTAAACTACTCTGCAACATATTATAAGCTTGACGCATCCAATAATATTGTTGCTGGAAGCTCTCAAACTGTAACAAAAACTGATAACCCATTTACAATAGAAAACCTTTCAACAAATCAATCATACGCTATCTCCGTAAAAGCCTGGGACGGAACAAGGTTTGGCAATATTGCATATAGAACATTTACAACACCAATCGAGTATAATGTTGCTGGCTATAAAGGCACGGTAGTAAATCCTACTAAGGCAGCAGCAGCAAAGTCATTCCTGAGAATGGCCAATAACTCAGTTAGCGCTAAAGAATATTCCGTGGCATATAGAACATTTAATGCAATATCTCTGCCTACCGTCACATCGTCATACGCTGGGCTCCCTTCATATATACAAGAAGCAATAAGATTAAATTCAACAAAGCACTACGCATTTGGCACAAAAATGTTTCTGGAGTCTACTATTGATAGAACAAGACAATCAGCAGGACTTGGATTTTTTGTAGACGGACAAGGTAATGACGGGTATTATATTTTAATTGACAGTACAGAAACAGCGGGCTCGGTAAATAAAAAAGAGGTAAGAATCTGTAAAGTAAAAGGTGGAGATATTCGTGTATTAAATGATAGCCAGAAGAATACTGTAACTAGCCTTAATGGAGTATACGGAGGAAGATCTTATGATATTGATGTTAAGGTTAAAGTCAATCTATCAACCATAAAGATTAATGTGTATATCAATGGATTTTTAATTTCTGCCACTGATAGCACGGGAGTATATGAAGATGAGAATGGCAAGAGTTCTGTAAGCCAGATATTAAATCCAACAGCAACAGTTGCCCTAGTATGTAAATATGGAGAGGCTATATTTGATTATATATATGGCACCGACATAGACGAAAAGAAATATAACGATTCTGAATTTGTAAGCAATATGTATCGTGGATCTTTCTCTAATGACTACTTGGATATTGGCTTTGGAGACATTATATATAATAATTCTATAGAAGAAGACAATGCTAATAAGCCAGTAGGCGTAGATGAATTTGGAACTTCGGTAAGAGAAATAAGAAAAGTTTCTTTGAGATATAATAGCGCTCCAGCATACCCAATCAAATTTTCAACAGGGTTAAATACATCTGTAAAAATATTAGGGTCAAAGATTAGTAATTTTGGCGGGGAGACGTATGTATTAAATAATAGCTCTGCTCTAACTCCATTAAATGATGAAAAGGCAGCAACATTTTATTTATACGGAGATACAATCGCCCCATCTGGAACATTAGAGTATAACTCAGATATTCTTTCAGAGTATATTAATCAAGAGCCAGTAATATTTGAATCGTCTTGGCTGCAAAACCTTTCAGATGTAGAGGCACTAGGCACATGGATTAAGAATAATATTGTGAATAAGGGAAGGCTAATTAATTTATCCGTCTTTGGTAATCCTTTTATTGCAGTCGGAGATATTGTTTCTGTTAAATATTCATATCAAGGCTTAGATGGCACTCAAAAATTTATAGTTACAAACGTTAGACATTCGTTTAGCGATGGACTAGATACGGAGATCACATGTCGATCATTATAGTCGACTAAATGATATAATAATAAAATGACACAAGACAATAATAGAGTTGACGGGAAATCAGTTGTTACTGGCCCTCCAATTGTCTTGCCAAAAAATTCTCCTGACCGTGTTTTTTTAAGAAGAACAGTCGGTATAGATATTGAAGAGGGAAGCAATGCAAACTTAGTTTCCCCATTTACAATTGGAGCGGGATCAGGATTTGGAGGTGTTGGGGGAAGCACTCCAATAGACCCAAATCCACCAGTAGCAATAAGCGATATACCACAATTAACTGATATCGAAAATATTACCTATCAGCAATATTATAATAGTTCTAATGCAATAAGAATTAAGGCTATAATTAAAATTAGAAACTCTAGTAAGAATAAAGCAAATGTTATAGGAGTAGACGCTAGAAATCAGCCAAGCGGACAGTCATCTTCAACTGAGCCCGTAGTGCCTACAGGATTTATAAAGCCTTCTCCTTCAGTACCGTCAGTTGCTTTTGATAGAACAGGAACTGCTTTAGCCTGGGGATGGAACAACGTTTCTGGATTAGGGTCCTATCAATCAGTTACTTACCAGTGGGAAATAAGATCATCCTCAAGTGTTACAAGCACAAAGATAAGTTCTGGAACAAAAACTTATGTGTCTGGCGGATTGCTAACAATAGGAGATAGTGGAAAGGCTAGGAACTATAGAGTTAGCTCAGCACAAGGAGACACTTCAGCAACGGCTTCTGAAAGATGGCTAAGGGTTAGGGCGGTTGTTTTGGCAACGGACGGCAAAACATATTATTCAGGATATTCTGTACCAATCTAAGGGGAATCATGATCAAGGGAACATATATATATTACGAAGATGGCCAAGAAATATACAGGTCTGAAAACGTCATTACTAAATACGGTAAAAGGTTTTTAACAAACTTCATATCTGGAAGAGATTCATTTGCATCAAAGTCCATGGCTTTTGGAATTGATAGCACAGCAGCTCAAGATACAAATACAAGATTAGGTTTTGAATTTTATAGAACCCCAGTTCTTTTTGGAAGCACAGATATACAGACTTTAAATGATACAACAACCTATGCTGTAGTTTATAAAGCAACAATCCCACAAGATGTTGCTGGATACATTACTGAAGTTGGCCTATACCCAGAATTTAAAGAGTCTTTAACCTCTTATGATAGTAAATTTATAGCAGATTTTGATAACCAATTAGACTGGACCAATACGCCTTTGATAACAACAACAGATGCTAGGGTTGGCCAATATCTTTTGTCAATGTCTTCAAATGGAACATCTACAAAAGAATATAAGTCAAACATACAAGCAATAGATCTTTCTGGGTATAGCGTTAATGATACATTAAAGTTAGCTTATGTAAAAAATGATGCCAACCTGCAAAATATTATTATTAAGTTCTATAGTTCAGCCTTAGACTATTACTCAGTAACAATTACACCAGCTTCTGGAACTGGATATAAACTATCTTCTGATATCACAATAGACAACTTATTTTCAAATGCTAGCACAGCAAATGTTGATCCATCTAATATTAATCAAATTGGAATTGTCATAACCCCATCAACAGGACAATCAACATCAGTAGGCTTAGATGCCTTAAGGATTAATGATGAAGATACATTTGACCCAAACTTTGGCTTAATTAGTCGTTCAGTTTTATCAACTCCGCTAGTTAAGTTAGCGGGAAGGCAAGTAGACGTAGAGTACAGATTGGATTTAGGATTCTAATATGGCTTATGAAGATCTAGATGACTATAGCGTAGGCGCTGCTGGAAGCGACACGTTTGATGTTGTCATCCCAGATCTAGATCCATCTACAGCATATCCAATTCAATTTAGATGGCAGTTTGCAGATAAAACTGTAGGGCTATGGTCTGTTTCTAAAACACTAAATACGCCTGAAATAGCCCGCCCAGAATCTACAAATATTGTTGCAGTATGGAATGGTGTCAACTTAGAAGTTACATGGGAGGCCCCAGAACTTGCAAATGGATTTGTTGTGTATCTAACATCTGGAGCAACAACAGTTCCATTCGCACACACATTAGATAAAACAAAAACTGCACAAAAACTAATAATTACAGCACAAGGACTAAGAGACAGCTTTGCAGGAGTACTTGTTACAACACTCACGGGTCTGTTAAAAACCACATATATTGATACATCAACTAGTGGATCAGCTTTTGCAATCCCTCCGTACTCAGACCCATTGTCTGGGGCAACAATCTCAGATTCTAGCTGGATAATTACAGCAGTTGACCTTGGGTTTTCTGTTAGTTGGGATGCAATGCCTACAACAGGAACATACTGGGAAACTGTTGTATATAAATCTTCAACACAAAATGGAACCTATCTCCCCGTAGGAAGTGCAACAAATGCTCCAGTTATAATTAAAGAATTAAACACTGTGTATATTAAAATAAGACATAGGCTTATAACTGGCGAATACTCCGCTTATTCAAATTATAAAGTAGGAGCCGCATACGTACCAATTGTTTTTGATACAACTCCACCAAATGATCTTACAGGAGTTTCTGCTGCATGGTCAAATGACGACGTTATAGTTTCTTATACAATGCCAGCCTCAGACCCAGGTGCAAGATTTGAGATTGTTTTAACAAATGGCGGAGTTTCAAGAACTTTTTTTAAATGGCCATCTTCACAAACAGGAACAGGCTCTATAAAAATAACAGACTCTGAGTTGTTTGCTCAGTTTGGAGAAAGGTATACATCCTATACTGGTTTGATAAAATCAATTGATGGAGGAGAAAACCAAACATCAGGAGTTTCATTTACTGTTTCATCAAAATCAAACCCGCTAGCATCCATCACTCCAACATTTACTGTCACACAAATATCAAACGGATATACCGTAGTTTATAGCTTACCTTCAGGAGCATCTTATGCTAAAGTTTATCAGGGAGCAACATCTGGGTTCACGCCTAATGATTCTACAAATTTAGTTTATTCTGGAGCAAGCCCTGGAGTTGTAATAAATACAACCTACTCTGAAGTTTTTATTAAAATAAAATATTTTGCTATAGATGGAAGTTCTTCTCTGTCTTCAGCCGCATTAGCAGTAACTCCATTAGAGGCTGGTCTACTTTCTTTAATTGATAATGAAGTTAAGATAAGTACTAACGGATCAATACTAGCTGGAGATTCCGCAACTAGCGGTGGAAGAGCTCTTTTAAATAAAACTGGTCTATATGTTTATAACACTGGCAGCTCTCCTACAACTCAAATTATTGCAAATGCTACAGATGGTAGCCCGACATTAATAACAACAAATGCAAAAATTGCAGACTGGATGATTTACTCAAGTAAAATTGAAAACACTTTACATGCAGGCACAACAAAATATACTGGCTTGTCTCCTAGCGGTACTTACGCTTTCTGGGCTGGCTCAACAACAGCAGGCGGAGATTCAAGCGCTAAATTTTCTGTAACTCCAGAGGGTGCAGTAATTGCAAGAAACATTTCAGTATATGGCGGAACGCTGTCAGTAGGAGCAAATTTTGATGTAACTTCAAGTGGAGTTTTAACTGCAACATCCGCAAATATAACTGGAACAATTAATGCTCAATCTGGTGTGTTTAAAGGAACGGTAGATGTTGGTGATGCTACAGAAACTGCGGGAGTGCTAAGAGTTGTTTCTGGAACTGGAACCATACTTATCGGAAAAAATGCTTTGATTAATGGAACAACAACAGCGGCAATCACAGCATCAAGTGGAAGCACAACAAACTTTTATGTAAGGGCATCTGATGGATATATGTTTAGCCAGTCTGGAAAAATTGGTGGTTGGGATATTGGAACATCAAAACTTTCTGGCGGAGGAGGTGCATCTTCTGTAGGATTACAAATTGATGCAACTGCGGGCGGTTACGCTTTCTGGGCAGGGGCGGGAACCCCAGATGTAAATACTCCATTCTCTGTAACAAATACAGGTGTATTACGTGCAACTGGTGCAGTAATAAGTGGAAACATAAAAGCAACCTCTGGATTTATTGGAAGCACAAATGGAACAACCGCCACTGGATTTAATTTTACTAGCACACAAATTACATCAGTTGGCACACCATCAGGATCAACAGCAATTGTATTAGATGGATCAACTGGAACAATTTCTGGAGGATTAATTTCGGGATCAACAATAAGAGGAGCAGTACTTGAGACAACCGCATCTGGCACACGTGTAAAGATTGATGGAGCAAGCTATCCAGGAACAGTTCAACTTTACGCAACTGGATTTGCAACACCAGGATTTATTGATGTTAGCGGAAGCTGGCCAGATAATGATGAAGGAATAGGACAATTAGTTATAGCCCCACCAGTTGCTACTGGAGAAAGCGGCTCAACAATTCAGCTGTATTCAAGCACTGATGGTGGATTTGCATGGATAAAATCCGCAACCGTAATATTAGGAAATTCCGCTATTTCATCTGGAGGTGTGTTAGACGGCTCTTGGATTTTGCGTCAATTTGATAATACGTCAGGCGGAATAAATCGTGCAATAGATAAACAACTTAGAAATATAGCGGCATTTCAAGGATCTGGACCTCCCAGCTCATCACTAGCAGGATATGGTATTGGCGATATCATATTATTTTACGCTTAGGATAAACTATGTATATTAAAACTGGCCCGACAACGTGGAAAAATACTGCAGCTGCTTATATTAAAACTGGACCAACAATTTGGGAAAGAATTAAGCAAGGGTATATTAAAACTGGGCCCACTCTGTGGAAAAGATTTTTTAACGAAGCTAACCTTCCTGTTGAAATTACTGGTCCAACAATTAGATCAGCAAATACAAGCGGCACAGGAACAATATATGATGGCTCAGTAGCAACAAGCCCACAATTTTTAAATGCAGACCTATTTGGAAAAGATGGAAGCTATAGCAATTATACATCTATCACTGCGAGAAGATTTTCTTATGCAGATTCTTTAGATGCGACAGTAAGATCAACTTTAGTATTTGATGACAGATTTTCATCAGCTGGAGGAGTAACTACAGCAAATAGAACAGCATTAGATGGTAAATATTTATTCTATGAAGTTCAGGTAAATAATGGAACTGGCGATGATTTTATTAATCCAGTATCCAGTCCAAAGAAATTAATTAAAAGCTATCCCGCCTTGACAAATATGGAATGGGCTGAAGCAGAGCAAGTTGGAACACAGCTTGTACTTAATTACGATATTGAAAATTATTATTACAATAGAATAGACCCTGCTTTATCTTATGTAAGATGGTGGAGATCCAGTGATACCAATGCGGGTGGAACTTTAATTAAAGAAGAAACTATTACAGCAACTACTACAGGAACTCCAACTTCTACACAAAGGCTAGGTACAAGTTATTACACCCCAACATCCTCAGATATTGGCTACTACATTGTAGCTGAAATTACAGGAAGAAGTTCTTATACTGAGCATTATGGATACACAGACAACTACATGATGGGCTCTTATCCAACAGGAGGCCCAATAGGAGCAGCCTTAACTGTCACTGGTGTAAGTTTTACAGACTCAAATGATAGGTCTGGAAAAAATGCTAGAGGAAATCTAGTTACAGCAACTACGACTAAATTAAATTGGACTGTAAATGGCGTCAATACTGGTACAACATTTAGAGTTAGATATCGTGTGTTAAATAATCAAACTGGGCTGTACTATAATCCAAATGACCCAACTACTGCGTTAGCCGCAGGAAGCGCTTGGTTGTCCTACACAGATAATTATTATGGAAGCGGAACAATAAGCTCTGTATCTGTAAGTGGAACTACAGCAACAATATATGATCAGTTTACAATTGATGAAACTTTTAATGGATCAACTTATGGTGGAGGAATTTCTAGATGGTCATTTCAATATGAGATAAGTGTTGTCAATTCTTCTGGAACAAGATTATATTGGCAATATCCAAATAGTATGTCAACTACACAAACTAATGATTATTGGGATATTGATCCAACAACAAATCCTTCAATTTCTGCCAGCCCTTCAACAATTGCCCCAGGCGGCACTGTTACTTTTTCTGGTACATTCAATTCGTACCCTGCATCATTAGCTTCATACCCTCATTCTTATAGGATTGTTTACGGCACAAGCCCAGCGACATACTCTGAATGGATAACATTAAGTTCTACTACAGCAAATCAAACTTATACCAACACTAAAGTATACGACACGGCTGGAAGTTATAGTGCTTATATAGAAACTACTCCAAGTTATACTACTAATTCTGCATCAGTTACGGTAAGCAATGTAAAAGTACCACCGACAATTGGAACTCCAACAATATCAGCTGTAGGAGCTTTTACAGCAGGACAAAGAAGACTGTCCGTTCCATTTACTGCTGTTACTAATTCAGGTCCAGCCTATCAAATTTATTGGTACAGTTTAGCAACAGCTCCAGGTGTTCTTGTAACTATAGATGGATCGGGAACGACGTCTCCAATTCTAGATGCTACTGGACCATTAACCATTGGTAGGTGGTATGCCTATATCAGATCATCTGCAACAACAACTACATCTAGCTCAATAGCACCTTCAACAACACTAAGTAATTGGAGCGATGGCGCTGCCTTTTATGTAGATGGAACTAGAACTTTGTCATATAATAAAAATACTACAGATACTGTAGGAAGTTTGCCAACATCAACTAACGGAACAGATCCGTGGGACGGATGGGTAACAACTGTATCAGCCAATACTCCAACCAGAACTGGGTTTACATTTAATGGGTATAATACTCAGGCAGATGGAACAGGCACAAATTATGCAGCTTCTGCATCAATTACGCTAACATCAGATGTAACCCTATACGCAAAATGGACTGCTCTTACATATACTGTTACGTATGATGGAAATGGAAATACTGGTGGAAGTGTTCCAACCGATGCATTGACTTATTCTAACGGTGCAACTGTAACGGTAAAATCAAATTCAGGTACTTTGACAAGAACTAATTTTGTTTTTAATGGATGGAACACCGCATCTGATGGAAGTGGAACAGCACGTGCAGCAACTGGCAGCGCCACATTTACAATGGGAACTGCAAATGTAACTCTTTATGCAAGATGGCTTCCGCTGTACCTTGTATCTTTTGATGTAAATGGGGGTAGCGGAACAGCACCAACAGCACTAAGACAGACTACTTCTGGAGGATCAATATCATTACCTGCAGTAGGGTCTATGACAGCCCCCAGCGGTAAGCCAAATTTCAGTGGGTGGGTAACATCTACAACTGGAACAAGTGCATTGACTGGCTCATATACACCGACAGCAGATGTTACGCTATATGCTTATTGGACAGCAAATCTTCCAACGACATCCGCTACTGGAGTAAGAGGATATAATAACTTTGGAGTTACAATCACGTTACCTTCTGGAACAGGTTCAGTTGTTTTAGTATATGGAACAACCACTTCATATGGAACTTCAATTGGAACATTCACCTCCGCTGGAACAAAGTCTCCAGTCGGACCATTAGCAGCAAATACTACATACTATTTTATGGCAACCCCATATAGCGGAACCTCTGGAGACGGAACAGCAGGAACCGCAGTAACGGGCAGCGTTACTACTTATATTAATCCAGCGCACACGGGAAGCACACCAACAACTCCAACATTTCAGAGATTCACATCAGGAGTAAATAGCTACATTAGATATGGATGGAATAATCAAAGCGCACTTACACCAACAGGAGACTACGCAGACTGGGGTTATGAATTTAGAGTTTATTCAAATGTAGGCTTAACCACACAATTATCGGGTAGTCCATTTTTTCAAGCATATAATACAACTAATGATGCACGTACAATAAATGGTCTAAATAGAATTTACGTATTTTCTGGTGAGGGATCTGGTACACCTTATGCAGGAGATTTTACATACACCACCAGCTCTGTTTATGGTAGATACAGGCCATACTATATAGCACACGGAAGCACAACAAAAGTGTTCACTGGATCAGTATTCTCGGCGGCTATCTAATGATGACAAATCAAGAGAAAATAGATTTTATTTACAACCGCATAGATACTCTTAATTCAGATTATAATAAGCTGTGTTTAGAAATTAAAGAAAAAAATGATGGGGAAATAGGATCAAAAGAGTGGTGCGAACTTGCTCGTGTTGATCTAAATAATATAAGCCTGTCAATGGATGCTTTAAATAAAGAATTAGATGCATTGACCCAATAGGGGCTAAATGCTATAATATAGGAAGGAGGCAAAAATGACAACAACGCTAACAAATGAAGAAAAGTTAAGTATAGTTAATCAGCATATCAAGTCTGTAGATTACAGCCTGTATGGCCACGAACTAGATTTAATTCAAGCCAATGCAGCATCTTCACCAGATGCAGCACAAGTTTCTGCAATTAATGCAAGAATGGCTGAAGCGAATGCCAAAAAAGCAGCGCTAGTTACTGAAAAAAATTCATTAACTCCAACAGAATAAGGAAATAAAAAATGGCAGATAAAGCTGAATTAATTATAACTGCATTACAGCAAAGAATTGGTGAGATTGTCTCAAATTATGAGACTCAAGTAGCCATTCTTCGTGCAGAAATTACAACCATTATGCAAGAGAAACAAGAAAAAGAAGAAGCGGTAAAAGAATACGAAAATTCTTTGCCACTATAAGGAGATAATCAATGGCAACAAATTCATTTATACCAGTTACCTTTAATGACGGGGAACCTTTGGATCCCACAAAACTTAACAAGCTGGTTGAAAATATAAATAATATCTATCAGTCTAATGCCATATCTTTATCTAATTCAACAACAGGAACAAGTCTTCAGGTCCCAGTAATATTTACATTTAGACATAAGTTTGAGAATGTATCTGCTGGTAAACCACAGAATACTCAGTTTAATTTTGGAGATAAGTTTACTCAGGCTGAAATTTCTGCAAGCAAGGTATATGTGGCTACTGGCGTGAAGGCTTCAGTAAGCGACAAAGACGTTATCACGGCTACAGTTGGTGGGGTTACAACAACACCTACACTATTTGTTAACTTTAACGGAGACGGAACTCGTACTATATATGTAGATGTAATAGCAATTTGCATGAGAGATATCGTTTAGACCCCTTGACAAGCTCCACAAATATGTTACAATTACTGTAACATCAAAGTCACGTACCCGTGACTTTTTTACATATTAAGGTAGAAAATGAGCAACGATTTAAAATGGATGCTTTCATCCGATCAGCAGTTCCCATATCAAGATGATAAGATGATCGCCCTATGGTTTAAAGTAATGAAATGGTTTAAGCCAGACGTTGTGGACTACCTTGGAGATACAGATGATCAGGCTTGCTATAGTAAGTACACAGAAGGTCGATCAGCAGAGTTTTTAAACTATCATAAGAATGATAGCAAAGATCTTATTGTTCCAATGATGCGTCACGAAGCAAAAGAAGCACGAGATTTCTATGCTAAGACCAGAGAGATGCTTCCCGATGCTCAGCTATTTTCAGCTCTAGGAAATCACGATATTCGAGTATTTAATTATGTAGATGCAAAGCTTCCAGATTACATTACTGAAGTTACACCAGAAAGCTTGTGGAGCCTGGACTCATTGGGATATGAGTATATTTATTATAATGAATTGCCAAAGCGTCGCTTCGGAGACATTCACGTACACCACGGACTTTCAATTGCAGCAGGTGGAGCAGTAAGAAAAGATATGGAAGACCTACAGGTTTCCTTAATCCGTGGACATTCACACAGAATTGCATCGCATATGGTAACATATGAACTTAGAAACAATGGCGAAGGAGAAACCCTTCGTGGATATGAAATCGGTCACATGTGTGATGAAAAGAGCGATGGAATGAAATATAGTCAGCACCATGATTGGCAAAAGGGATTTGCTGTTGCTCATATTGTAAATGATTACCCACACATTCAAATGATCCACATCTCGCCAGATTATTCTTGTGTAGTTGATGGCAAGGTATTTACTCTATAATGTGGTGCGGTAAATGCGGAGGCAGAGTTTTTGTAGATAGGGTATTCTCTCAAAA
>Ga0247723_1000748_pt1 | contig 20920 bp, 25 predicted proteins | sample MSEWelMarce5H_FC_FD_189079 | JGI IMG/M metagenome (GOLD analysis project Ga0247723, IMG submission 189079) | Subsurface sediment microbial communities from gas well in West Virginia, United States - MSEEL Well Study Marcellus 5H_FC | ecosystem: Environmental > Terrestrial > Deep subsurface >... | reverse complement strand
GTTTCGAGTGAGTAAGCTGGTGTTACTGGTTTGTTAATTTCAGTAATGAAATCATCTTCGTCCTCATCTTTTGATGCGATTGGAGCTTCAGTTGCAGCTGGTTCTTCTTCAGGATTCAACCATTTAGCCAATACATCCTTAAGTTGATCATAAGAGTATTTACGATTAATACCCAAGATGTCTGGTTGTTCTTCGAGCAATTTAGTTACCAAAGCACCGTCTTCTGAGATTGGAGTGGTTTTAGGTTTAATACGAAGATTACACTTAATACCTTTCCTACCAGCAATGACGTCTTCAGTTGCTTCAATTGTGAAGTCTCTACCATCTGTGATGTCTGTAAAATCACCATAATCATCATCTGCAGCGATGCCGAGAAGTTGATCATGAGTCAATTTACCAAATTCCCACAAACGAGCGCCCAAATGCTCTTCACCACGTACGATTACAGCAGCAAAGAAACGTGATTTAGGAGAGATTTTATTTGCCAATTGCCAATCTTCCTTGTCGCCTGATTTGCGAAGTTGTTTTGCAAAGTCAGCAATCGGATCGGCTTCACTCCAGTTTGTCAATGACAAAATTGGTCCTTTAGCAAACCCATAATGGAATTGTACTTCACGGATAGGCCATGATTTGTCAAATTTGCTTGGTAGAATACGTACTTGGTACTTACCAGCTTTAGGTTTAAAGAAAATTTTGGTGTAATCAATACGCTCGCGTTGTTGACCACCTTTGTTTTGTGAAGCAGCAAGCTTCTGTTTTGCGATGTTTAAATCCATAACTTATTTATTTTAGAATTAAATATACTAACCCTTATTTAGACCGCCAAACGATCTTAAGCAATAGTCAAACTATAAGTTCCAGTTCCTCTTAAACGATATGTTGTACCAGTAACAGCAGAGGTAGGAGTAAAGGTTAAAGCAGATGAACCAGGTTGTACTACAACCGAAGCAACATATGAGGATGATACAAAACCCATTGATGCAGACACAACCCATGTTCCTAAAGCATTAGTAGGGGCACCAGCATATGAACCAGTTGCATTTGGAATAGTTTCCAAAGTAAAATATGATGAATCGCCTGGATTAGTAAATGTAAATGTCTTTAACCCAGATAGATTCTCACCAATAGATCCAGTACCATAAAGTTGTGTTGCAGTATATGTTGCCATTATTTATTAAGATCTATGATTTTATAAATAGCAGTGTCTAAACGGCGCAATTCAGGACCGTTGTTAAGCAATATACAATTTTTATAATCAGACCAATTAATAATAAACCTAGTATCTAACATACCATTGTTTAATTCTCTAATCAATGCATTGAGAGCATTAATTGTATATAATGTATTTGATTCCTTCTTGCGGTGAAGTAATATTGTATTAGGTAGAGGAGCATCAGCCGTATTACCCATATCAATGTTGTATGTACATATTAATTCTTTGCTTTGAGGTGATTCAAGAATGAATATTTTATTATACAATATTGTATATCGGCGATTGATATCGGCAAGAACCGTATCTAATTCGTCTGGGGTAGTAAATGTACAGAATAGCTTGTTCAAATCGAAAAATATATTGTCTGTCATAAATATTTATATTTTAGTTAAACCGTGATATGATGTTCCTTGTTTGATACTTACCGGATATTGTAATAATTTTACTAATTCGGGTAATATATTTCCGTCTTCTTCAGCATAATCAAACAGAAATGCATCGTAGGTATATAATACTATTTTGGTTTTTTTGTCTTTTAAATAGTTTAATGCTAGTTCTAATAATTCAACATTAGTTGATGTTTCTTTACTTTGAACTATATAATTGAATAGTTTTTGTGGTGTTATTTTATCAAGTTGGTCACGTATAAATATTTTATTTTCAGTTTTAACATGTCCACTATGTTGGTACGTGTCCCACATATCATCAATATACATGGCTACTTCTTTAAAGAATGGTTTGTTCTGATATTCAGACCAAACACCACCATATAATTGTTTAAAGGTTAATTCCTTGGCTTCTTGTTGTGATACACCTAATAATTCACCTAACAATTCATATGTGTTGCGATCTTTAGGAAATTCAAACCCAATCATCTCACCGATTAGACGTGGATGGTAACCCTGAAAATCGATTTCAATGAATGTGTTGTTTTCGGGTTTGTAGCAATTGCGTTCACCATCGTCTTTATTTAGCGCTGCAAAGTTGATGCTATTATATGTGTTAGATGGGCGCGAAGTGGTATTATATAAATTATATTGAGAATATATTCTGCTCTTAGATAAATTAAATTCGGGATATTGTAATTTACCTTTATAGTAGTTTATAAAGCAGTTTTTATCTAATTTAATGCCATTTTTTTCAATTTGATAGAACACCTCTGTTGTTCTAAAGTTTTGAAATTGGAATTGTGTGTTAGTTAATGTGTATTTTTTAATAGTGGGTAACGATACATTAAATATTGTTTCACATTCTTCGTAATGTTTACTGATTGGGATTAGACAGTTTACATTAGATAAATTAGTATGATTAGTATAATAATAGCTAGTGCAGTTATTATTTAATTCTGTTAAATTAATAGGTTCGATAAAACTAATATCGAACAACTTATCAGATAATGAATATACCCAATGTAATGCTTCTTTCTTATCAAGTAAGAATAATTTATTTGTGTTGATGTTTAACCAATCAATTACCTCAGTTTGATTTAAACTAAATGATTCGTTGTGATCTAAACACAACATATAACCTTTCTTCCCATCAAGTGGTCTAATATAGATTAGACTTAATGATGTGAGTGATGGATGGTAGTTATTGTTTTTAGGAATAAAACTAACAAAACAATCATCAAACGGTTTTAGTTGTTGTAGTTGATCGGATCTTTCTATAATGTAAAACATATTTCATAACCTTTGAATTGAATATAAGATAAAAATTTAGCCTAATAAAAAGGATTTTAATCCAGGCATTTGTTTATCTGCTTGATCTAAAATAGCAGGATCATAATCACTTGCTGGTAGAGTTAGAGTGAGGGTTTGGTATGTTGGGTCAATTTGTAGTTTATTGAAGGTATCTTCATTTATTTCTTTAATTAGAATAGGACTATAATTTAATTTTTTAGCAAAATATCGTGTTGAATTTCTTCCATCTGGTTGGATAGAAGATATTTTAATACTGTTAGGTAATTTTGTTTTTAATAAGCTAATAAAAGTAGATAATTTGGAGTTTAATCTTAATTTGTCTACTTTATCAGATTGAAGTTTTAATATTTCACGAGCATTAGGATCAAATGTCCTACCAATAAAATATCTACTATTCATTTCATAATAATATCCTTGATACATCTCATAAGTGTCAGAATATATAAATTCTTTTCCTTGAGTGTATTGGCTCTTTACTATTATATTTGATGGTACTTTCATTTTATTTATTTGTTCCCCATAATGCTAAAGCAGTTATTGATCCATTGATTTGTGGAAAATATTTTCCAAACATCAATGATGTAGTTGAACTATCAAATCCAAAAGCACTTTCTCTTATTTGAAGATGTAAATGTGGTCCTGTACTTCCTCCGCCTTGTGATCCCATATCTGCTATTTTTTGACCTGTAGATACTTTATCTCCTACTTTTACATAATGTGCTTGATTATGACCATAAACAACATAATAATCTTTATTTTGATTATGATATTTTCTGTCCATTTTTATATAAATAGCATGATCCCCATATCCAGGAACCGAGCCGGCTCTTACAACTTCACCATCACATATGCTATAGATAGGAGTATTTAATACATTTGCTATATCTAAAGCTCTATGAAATTCACTTCCTCTAACTCCTCCCGGTATAGGAGGTCTTACAGCAAAGGCACTTGTTATTTTTCCTGTAGTGGGGTAAACAAATGAAGTAAAATTAATTCCTGAATTATCTGAATCTTCTATATTTGTTAGATCAAAAGGAATAGAATTATTTCCTTGTCTATTGTAGAAGGGAGTTTCTGCTGATGCTAGTCTATTATTAACTTTAACTATTTCTAAATTAGTTTTATAGTCTAATCCTTTAGGTTCATCTAGAATAATAAATTGAGCGTCTACTTTAGTAACCCAATCATTATTTTGAATTGAGTGACCTAAACCGGTAACTAAATAAGCTATTTGTTTAGGACCAGCACCACCACCTTTATATCCTCTAGGTAATAAATCATCAGGAATTTTAAATAGATTTCCTATTATTATTCCTCCAATACCATCCATTTCAAGAGATAATTTAGTGGGAATGATAGCTCTATTTTTTGCTTCTGTTTTAAAAATACTAATATAATAATTAATAATATCTTTTAATGAATTAGCATATTTAGATGATTGTTCTATATCATAATCTCCTTTACTAAACCATGAAGGTGATAATTCAACAAAATATTTAGTAAGATTAGCAAAATTATCCTGAAGTAGTTTTGCTCTTTCTTCTGCTTCAGCTACAAGGTCTGTAGGTTTATTTTGAAATGATAAAGGGGAATCTTTTTTAGGAACTATTCTATCTTCTAAATTCTGATTAAAGTCAATTAAGGTATTGGTGTTAGATCCTAAAACACCTCCTTTGGCTTGGGCTCCTATAGCAATAGTAGTAACTTGATCTGGGAATATTTGGGATTCTAGGTTATAGTTTCTAACTGTGGATTTTAAGTTATGTACTTCTATTGTAAATGCATTTTTATAAGCCTCATTTTTATTAGTTGTATCTACATAATTTACATCTATAATTCTAGCTATAGAATCTACAGGATCAACAAATATATCAAAGTTAGCTACATTACCTATAGCAGTATTAGCTCCAGACATCATACTTTTAATAAAATCAAATAATACGATATCGTTTTTTTCTTTTTTATCTTGTGAAGCTAAGGTATCATTAGTTGCCAATTTAGATAAATAATCTAAATTCATGTATATGTTTCCTATAACACCAAATCCGGTAGCATCATCGTAATAAGTACCCCCCATTTGATCCATATACCTTCTAATACCCTCAGTATTTAAATTATCAATTCCTAAACTCTTTAAAGGATCATAATAATTTCTATTTCTAATTAAACATACAGTTGGATTGGTTGATATTTGATGAATATCAGCTAAACACAATAATCGATTTTTCTTACCATATACCTCTGATTCATATATTGATAATCCAGCTATTGGATTTTTTCCATCATTTAATAAAACTTTTTTATTGAGTAGTTCAATAAAGGATTCTAATAGAATATATACTTGAGTAATACCGTTATTTGTTATTGATGATTGTTGATTTCCACTAACTGCTATATCGTTTCTTAATAATTCATATGTATACTTTGTTTCTTTATCAACAAGTCTATATCTTTCAGAAGCAGCTTTAGTATTATCAACTACTATCTGATATAATTCAGCACATATACCTGCAATTATGTTTTGTGAATATGCCGAAGAAACACTATCTACAACAGCATCTGGCATAACAGGGACGGGAATAATTCCTCCAGGAGCTGTAATATATGTTGCCTGGAAACTGGAGGGAAGTGAACTTTGTTGTTTAACACCACCAAATAATCCTTTTTCGGTTAAGTTTTTAGAGTCAAAAGCACCATAGTTAACTTTAAGGGATTCAATTATTTCCCCCATTGTTATTATATTAGTAGTACAGTCATATCCACCATCAGGTCTAGCTTTCCAACTATAATTTTTTATAAAACCATATATAGCTTCATAATTACCATCAGTTGATGCTTTAGTAAATATAGTTTTCCAAATTTCTTCTTTAGATTTACCTCCATTTAAAACATCATCTACAAATTGTATATTAGTTCCTAATGTTTTATCATTGTTTAAATATGGAGCCCAACCCCATTCTATTAGTACTGAGTAGCCTGGGCGCATATATAGAAGTTCTAGTTCTTCTAATTGTCTAATATCCCAGCATTGAAAATTTACTGTTACTTCTCTTAATGAACCATATGCTGCTTTGGATTTAACATCAATTGACACTATACCAGGCATAGGACGTATACCTAATCTGTTTGTTGTTCCCCCTGGTGTTACTGTACTATAGGCTTGGCTTTGGGTTTTACCTATTCCTGATTTTAAAGTATAGCCAAATTTGCCTAGATTAGTTAATGTACCTCCTAATAGAGTGTATTCTTTAGCTAATTTACCCTTATCACCCCCAACATCTACAGCTGATGTCATTCTAATCCAAGCGTTTCTTGAATTAAAATATTGAATTGAAGAAGGAGTACGATTTAGTATTGCTTCTTGCCTAGCTGTTATTTGATTTTTAACTCCGTCTTTAAACGTTTCTTTAAATATTGACATAACATTTATCTTGCTTTATTAAATTGATCAAATTGTTGTAAAACGCTATTTACATCTGTTGGTATTCTTAATTGGGTACCAGGGATAGGAAATAAAGCACCTTTAGTAGCGTTGTTGTTTGCTGCTGCTATTATCCACCATAAGGTGGCATCATTATAATAAGAATAAGCTAGGGAATCAAGTCTATCTCCAACAGTTGTAATAACATACACATCATTTTCTGATAGTGGTATATTTGGATAGGACTTACTTTTGTAGTATGGTCTATCTGTAAATTCTGTTTTTAATATAGTTGCGTTATCGTAGCGATTCATATTATGTTCCTTGTAATATACTTCCTGTTATATATTGGTTTGTTGAGGCTTCATTTACATTTTGAGCAATGTGAGAAGTAGTGTATGATTTTTCAGATATTAGATTTTTACCTTTAGTTTGAGAACCAATAGGTGTAAAGGTTAATGATACTTCTACAATGTGAGGTAATATTAATATTTTTTCCCCGGTTGCAGGCTCATTTATTGCTATTTCCCAAGGTGAATCATTAGGTACTGTATAAGATACATTATTTAAAATACCATCTTGTCCATCTAACCAGTTACCTACAGTCATTTTTACTAATGGGCCTCTCATTAATACACCTTTATAATCAGGCATTAAGTTACCCATTAGATAATTTAATTTTTGATACATTGGTTGCATTTCTTGAGATGATAATGCTGCTACTTTAAACCCGATTTGAATTTTACGAGAGAATCCATTATATATATAAAAATCTTCACCCCTACCTGCGTATTTTACTGAATTCCAAGTTGCATCCGTATTGTCTGAGAATTGGGTAAGATATGCTCTGAATATCATCCAATCTGCTTGAGTTGGATTATCTCCATTTAATGCTTGAATTCTAAATTTAACTAGATCGTTTATGTTTTTTTCTCCAATCCCGGGAATATTTATTTTATCTCCTATTGTTCCTGCTGTGGATGAAAATATTGGGGTTAAATTAATTTGGTCTTGTCTGCCACTACCAACTCTAACTTCACGGTTAGCATTTTTAAAGGTACCTACTGTAGTTTTATTTAGTTTAATAGTAATGGGTTTATCTATACCATTATTATATTTTATAGGAGTATTAGTATAGTTATTAATTACTCCATTATACACATCACCTCCAAAAAAACTAGTAGACCCTAAAGTTGTATTTTTGAATGGATTATAATTAAAAACGGAACCAGATGCTTGTTGGTCGATTTGTTTCTTTAATGCAGAATATGTTTTTAAAGATGGACTAGAATATTTTATAGCATTTAAATCTATTCCTTTTTTTATATCATTTTCATTAGTAGGAATCCCACCATAACTTGATATTGCTTTTCCTCCTACACCTAAATCATTAGTATTGTTAAAATCAACTTTTACTTGATTTGGATTAGATTTATCTTGTTTTGCTTGTGTTATAGTACGAGTATAATCGTATCTTTTAATTAATGTTCTACCTATGCCATATACAGAATCAGGTCCACCAATATAATCGTCTATTTTGCTTGATCTTTCTGGCAGAATATTGTTGCTAAGGACAAAACCAGCTGCTGCTTCTCCTAGACTTAATAATGTAGAGAGAAAAGCTCCTGATTCTCTTCTATTTAATACTGTTTTAGTATTAGTAGTTCCTAAACCAAATTTATTAGTTAATCCTACTAATCTATTATTAGCACCACTTCCTTTATTATTACTTTGAGCTACTGCTAGGTATTTGGTATTATCATCTTGTACAGGTACTAAACCATGTCTATTAAAGTGAATACCAAACGCATTAACGGGTACTTGCGCTAAGGTGTTGATGCCTAAATTATAGAGGCGAGTAGGACCAATACCTAATTTATCTTGAATTGTGTTAGCTAAACCTCCTAGGAATCCTAAAACACCAGGTCCAGAAGGTAATTTTTTAGTTTCTAATTTTGGATTAGATAACTGTAAACCGACTTGTTTTACTATGAATAGAGGTCCTTTAGGAAAATCAGTAAGGAATTTTCCTATACGGAGTGTATCGACAATTGAAGCATTAGCAGCGCCTACAACTCCACCTCTAACTAAACCATCGTCGAAATTAGTCATTCGAAAACGGTTAAAGCCACTATCAACAGTGTTGATATCGACTTTTTGGTATGGTTGACCGCTGTCACCTCCTCCTGGTCGATCATTTCCGTACTTAAGTGATTTTAAGTCGGTTTTTAGATCAAGTAGTGGCATATTAGTAACGTCCTTCTGTTGGTCCTAGGTCTTTGTATCTGCGGCCTTGTTTGGATTTGTACACTTGTGATACTACTCCAACAGGGTTTAGGTTAGGGGCTTGTTTATCCAATTCATCTATTGTAGATGGTTGTGGTTTAAATCCGAGGCCATTGCTTGGTCTCCAGGTTACATTTGGTTTACCATCAACCGAATATAAATCATGTAATGAATTTGGTGGTACAGGGTTAACTCCAAAATTTTGTGGTTTATTCCCACCCAATCCTAAGATACTGTCTTTTAATTTGTCTAATAATCCCATGGTCTTATCGTTTAATATAAATATTTAAAAATTATGCTGATTTGGGGGAAGCTTGCACTAATGATGAACCTACCTGTTTACTATCCATATTAATAATAACAGGGCGATTCATTAATTGGTTAACAGCTATTTTAACTTCATTGATTGCTGCTATCATTGGTGTAAGATCAATTGATCCTCCAGACATTCCACCACCACCTAAATTGGTACCTGCTATTACAGTATCATTATCATTTAATCTGATTGCGCCTTCAGGAGCTAATAAAGTGCGTTTACCATAACCCCCTTCAGACATTAAGTCATCAGCTTTATAAGAAGCTAATAATGTACCCACAGTAGCAACAGCTCCTAATACAACAGGCAATATAGCACCAAAAGTAGCAGCAGCACTTCCTGCAACTTTAGCAGCAGCGGATGCTGTATCTAACCCTAATTGAGTTCTACTTTGAAATAAAAGAGCATCACCAAATCCTTTTTGTCTTTGTTTTTGTAATGATATTATACCATTATAGAAAGCAATAGCTTTACTTGTTATCTGCCATGTTAATAAACCAGCACCTATAGCGGTAATATAATCTAAAGATTTAGTTAAATATTCTAAAAACTGCCCTAAAGGACCTGCTAATAAATTACCAAAGAAATCTTGCAATTTAAGAATAGATTGGTTAAATTTATCTTGAACATTTTGTCTTTCCTGAGCCTTAGTTAGTTCATCTGCTGTTACTTCGGCTAGTGATTTCCCATTTTCAATAGCTATTTTTTGATTTTGTAGTTGTTTAGCTAATTCATCTGCAGTTAATCCAACAGATTCAGCAATAGCTTTCTTTTGAAGAACATTCATTCTATCAAATTCTTCTATTGTACCTACATTTTTAGCTAATTCTTCAGTTAAAGTAACTTGATCTCCTATTAAAGCAGCAGCTCTAGCTCTTTCTAGATTAAGTTGTTTACCTGTTAATAATTCAGCTTTTAATTCATTTTCAAGTGAAGATTCAAAGTTTAAAAGTGCTTCACCTTGTCTTGCAGCTTGTTCTAAAGAAGTACCTAATGCTTTAGCTTGTGTTACTGCTTCAACAATTCGTTTGGGATTGTTTTGCAAATTAGAAGCTAAAATTCCTGATACTTTAGCAGCTTCAGCCATTGTGGCTTTAAAAGGAACACCTGCTCTTAAATTATTTCTAGTTGCTGCAAAAGCACCAACCATCTCTTGATTGACTGTTTTTGAAGCTTTTCCTGTTAATACAGATAATTTATAAATACCTGCTGCTTCCTCTGCTTGTAAACCAAATTGTTTGGTTAACATTACTTGAGTTTCTAGAGCATCTGCTGAGTACTCTGCTACATATCCAGTAGCTGTACTTAGTTCATTAGCAGCATCTGCTAAATTTTGAAAGGTAACATTAACATTATTGGCAGATTGAGCAACATCAATCATATTAGATGCTACTCTATTAGCATTATCTGCTCCATAACCTAAATTTTTACCTATTTCAGTTGATATTTTACTAAAACGTAAAGCACCATCTAAAATTATTTTAAAAATACTACCTAAACTAAAGAACGTTTCAAGTTGTCCTTTAATTTCTTTATATTTAGCAGCAGCAAAATTAAATAAATTATTTTGTTTTTTCTTTTCTTCTGTTATTTTTGTTTCTTCTTCTGCTATACTTTCTAAATTTCTTAACTGATCTTCAAGCATTTGATTTACTTGAAGTTCAGCTGATGCTTTTTTAAGGGTATTTAGGGCAGCCGCTTCTGTAGCTTTACCTATAGATTTGGCATAACTTTCTTCTGCAACTTTTCTTCGTATAATACGAGCTTCGTTCTCTTGTTGTAATTTATTTAATTTTTTTGTTATATCAGAAGCCTTTGATAAGGGATCAGAGAGATTTCTAGCGGCTACAATAGCATTAGATAAATTTGTTACTATAGAACTACCTGGGCCTCCTAATTCATTAGCAAGATCAGCCATTCTTTGTTCGGCTTTTTTAAGGCCGTCATTGAATGCATCTATTTTATCCTGTAGAGGATCAAATAATAGGCGAGGTGTAAAGTCAAGTTTCATACATATAAATATTGAAGGCGCCTATTTTCTAGGCGCCTTGGTTGTATATGTGGGTTGTTTTGGAGCTACATTCGGTCGTGATATTTCACCCTTATTATTGTTTTTAAGCATATTTTGTTGTTTTTCAGCAGCTTCACGTTGTTTATCATAATGTTCTTTTAAAGTTTCAAATGTAAAGCGACGCAACCAAATAGGCATGTTATAAACGGTTTCCCAATCATACCCTCCTTGACCGTTAAATACGATCTCGTGTATTTGTTTAAATAGATAGAGTCTATACTCCGGCGTCAGGCCAAAAAAAGTTAAGAGAAATAGGAATATTTATACCCTCCCCTGTATAGTTTTCATCCTCTGGCTTGAATATCATGTTAATATCTGGAGATACTTTATTATAGTGGTCTCTTAATGCTTTAGCATCTTTAGCTAATAGATATGTATCAACAAATTCACGAATATCTTTTTGATCACGTTTACCTTCAACTGAGGTTATCATGTGTTTTAAACGCGTAGTAATATCTGTTGTGGTGTTAGGATTAATCTTTTTTAATCCTTTAATTTCAGCTTCAATTTTTTGCTCATCTCCATGTGTAAGTAGTTTAAATGTAATTAAATTACCGGAATGGGGGAGAGTAAATTGAAATTCATTTGATCCTCTTTTAAATAATGATTCATCTACTACTTTATCTTCTAATTTAGATAAATCAACTGTTGTTTCTGCTTCTTGTCCATTAGGATTAGTATATTTAAATGAATAGTCTTTACCATAACCCAATACACGAGCAGCAATTAGTACTGCATTCTTATCTCCAATCAATAATTCATTATAGTCAATTGGGGTAACAATTAATGCCTGGAGTAATTTATCAATTACAGTTCCGTTTTTGAGATAATTGCTATTGGTAAGAATATCTTCTTCCTTAGCTGTCATATACTTCATTTCAAGTTCTCCTTTAGCGAGTGGAGATGTCTCAGGATACAGTAAGCCTTTTGAAGGTAATGTAACTGTTTCTGTTGGGATTTTTAATTCTGCCATAAACTATTTTATTATTGTATATATAAATATACGCAAAAAAAAAGTGTCTGCAAAAGCAGACACCTAGTTTTATAAAGATAAATGATTTTTCTCTCATCGTTTGCAATAAATATTACAAACAAAAAAAGACGCTTGCCAAATTATCTCAAATACATACGTTTTAATATGATTCTTTTAATTTGTTCTTTAATCATATAGTGACGTGATATACCTTTAACATCACGTTTAGTAGGAAATAATTCTTTTCTATATGCTTCTGAATTGGATTTTTCATATATTTCAGCTATTCTTGATATTTTATTTTCATCTATTGTTATTATTTTGTTTATGATCCATAATTTATCATTATGGTATTTTACTTTATATCGTTCTCCAAATAATATTCTCCATCTTTCTATAAAACGTTCATCTGAATAGATTCTATCGTGGGTTTCTGTTAATCCTCCAAACCCCAATAGTAAAGGAAAATTATTAGATATAATAAAATCATCAACTATTTTAAAAGCAGTAGATGTAACTTTAATAAAATTTTGAGCGTTTTTTTGTTCTTTAGGCAATCTATCGATCCAATACCAATCAATATTCCAATATCTGTCTAGTTTATATTTTTTATAATCAACGGGTGATTGATTAATATTATACATAAATTTAAAAAGAAAATATGCTAATTCATTTCCATCTTTATCGTATACAATATATTTTGTATTAGAATCTTTTTTAAATTCTAGTGGTGTATCATATATTTCATTTAAGTATTGTTCTTTATATTCATTATAAAGACGTTTTATTGTTTCTTTATTTGATGGTTGTTTCATTTAGTAATGTTTGCTTAATTAAATGTAAGAAAGCGTTTATCCTTAGACAAACGCTTTTACTTATTTTCTTAATTAAGGATCAGAAATTCAATACACAATAATCCATAGCGATTGTTACTGATAAGTTAATTGCTGCGTCGTTAGCCCAATCGTATTCACCGAAAGTGGCTGTTTTGCAATAGGCACCTTTAATAATCCACTCACCTACTACATCTCCTACTGGTCCTAAAATATCTAATGTTAAATCTTTCTTGTAAAAATCGGAATATCCGTCACGACCGGTTACGGATTCGTGTGCTAAACGAGCCCACTCCATTACTGCTTGTGCGCCAGATGGGGTTACGGGATCGTATAAACTTAAAGTCATATCATTCCATCTAACTTTACCTTTAACTTTACGGTAAACGTTGATGTGATCTAAAATAATCTCACCAGCTTCAAATCCAGGAGCAGAAGCTGCTTTAATTAAATATGATGGGATACCATCAAGGTACATGATAAAGCGATTCTGAACTTTGGGTTCAAAAGCAGTAAACATAATTTCGTTGCTATCTAGAACAGGCATATCGTTTAAATTTTAATTTTATTATTAAATTATTCTGGGTATAAATATGTGGAGTGTTAGAAAGCTACAATACTTTAAATATATTTCCATTGAAATCCATAAGCTGTTTTAGATATACCAATTAGACAACAACTTATATTAGAGCGTTTTTTACCAATATAGTTTGCGGCTTCTTCAATACTATTGTGTTCCTGTATTACATTACCTTCTTTATCTAATTGTAATATACGTTTACCACTTTTAGGATGAGGTTTGCCTACTTTACTATTACTAATTTTTTTCTTATGTTCGTCGGTACATATACGACCTATTGCTTTTTGGCGTATAATTTCACCAAATCCTTCTGGTTTTGGTTTGCCTGTATTGGCTTGTCTTAATTTTTCTGAGCGTTCTTGATTGTTGTGAAGTGATGGTTTAAGAATACCTTTTGTGTTGTTTCTTATCTTATTAACAACATATTCATATTTTTCTAAGTTTAAATCTTTATTATACCAACCAGATGTTTGACTTCGTATGTTATAGAAATTTTTTGATTTAACAGCATCAAAGTAGTCTATCCAATATTCTTCACGTTCGCCTAAATTTTCTTTAGTACAATGTTCTAATATTTCTTTTTTAAAGTTTTCTTTACCGTATGTTTTAATATCTTCTAAAAGTAAAGCACCACTACCTAAATAATTAGGATCATTATGTGAATCTTTTCCTATGTACTTTTTGCCGTTTACTAAATTTTTTGTTACATATACTATCATAAAAATATCCTCCTACGATAATAAATATTGCAGGAGGATAAATTTTAATATTCTACTTAAGAGAGCTTAAACTATTTAAGCAGGAAATGTGGCTCCAGTGGGGAGGACATTAAAGTTTAATATGATAAATTCAGCTGTTTTGGTTGGTTGGATATAAATCTGACCTACTAACTGATTTCTATCTATTACATCAGGTGTATTGTTTGTGTCATCCATTACAACTTTATAAGCATATAAGCCTTGACGTTGTACTACTGATTCAAGATATGGGTTAACTTGAGCCAAGAAACGATTGCGTGTTACATTGGTATTTTGTTCAAATACTAAATTATTAGCAACTTGACCAATAAATCCTTTAAGAGCAATTAACAAACGACGAACGTTTACGCGGTCGAGAGCGGTTGCTCTACGCTGCAATGTTTTCTGTCCAAATACTACAACACCTTCACCAGGGAATGTAGCTAATGGGTTAACATTTGCTTGATATAATACATCACGATCGTTTTGAGTTAATTTGCGCTCAGCACGTAATACTGAAGGTACACCACCACGATTTAGACCGGCAGGAGCAAACCATTCAGCACCAACTTGGTCGTTGAATGCGAATACACCACCCATTACTGTAGAGGCAGGAGCCCATACGGCTTTACCTAATGCGGTTGAGAATAATTGAACCCAAGGCCAGTATGTAGCTGCGTAGTTACTTGATTGACCAGCAGCGGCATTTGCAGCAGCTGTTACTACATTACCATATAATTTACAGTCTACAACTGCAATGGCATCACCTCTATTTTCGCAAGTAGAAATCATAGTTGCAGAAGCAGCATTATCTAAAGTAACACCAGGTGCTAACAATACGTTGAATTGATATTCATCGCTATTTGATAATAAATTAAATGCAGCTTGGTAATCAGCAACACCAAATCCTTGAACGTTTGTTGCTGTAATACTTTCATTCATCAATTGAGCTAAATTCGTTGCAGCAACACCACCACTAAATGAACCACCATAAGATCCACTTCCTACAAGTGGTAAAGTAGAGGCATAAGATCCTGTTTTAAAATTACCGTTGTTGTCAATAGAATCTACATTTGGAGTAACTATTGATTTAACACGAATATATTGTGAAGCATTAGCATAAGATCCAGTATAGTCAATATATGGAGCACCGTCAGTATCTACTCTATAAACGGGTTTATTATCACCAATTACACGAGAAATAAAGTTAGGTAATGCTGGGTCTAATGATAAGTTAGGCCAGGTTTCAAGATAATTAGGTTGAGCATTATTATCGTTACCAGCACGAACTGCTAAATTAAATACACCACTTCCTGTGTTTACATTTGTAATTTCCCAACGAACATTAAGTGCACTACCACTTGCTAAAGCACCAGCAGATATACTACCTGAGTTATTCATTTGATTACCCCAGGCTATAGTTTCAAGAGTAAAAGAATTTACATCAGCACCACCAGTAAATAATACTGTTGTACTACCAGAAACATAATAATAATTATTACCTACTGTTCCTTTAGGAATAGCAGTAAATATTACGTTTGGAGTTGAAAATGAAGCACTAATAACACTGCTAGAAATAGCACTATAAGCAACAGAACCAGTAAGACGATTATAAACATCCTGTACAGAAGATCCAGATAAGCTTAATGTATATGCCCCATTAATGGAAGCAGAATATTGAGCAGTAACAGCATTAGTCAAATTTAAGCTAGCTGTAGCTGCAGTACCACTAGTTAAAGTAGCAATAGAAGCTACATCAGCATTAGCGTAAGTAGATACATTACCACTACCACTAATTACTTTAGTAACCAATAATGTTTGACCACCATTGTTAAAATAATCTTTAGCTGCTAATGAGGTAAGATATTCGTAGTAGTAACTACCACTTTTGAAAGTTTCACCAAACTTAGATACGAACTCGCTATATGAGGTAACATAAGTTGGAACTAATGGTTGGCCTAATACTGTAGGACCAACGATTGCGGTTGACGTCCCTTGAATACCCCTTTGAACTAACGATTGGTCAGATTCATTTTGGAATACGCCAGGACTTAAAATTTTTTCTGCCATTTTGTATAATTGTTTTTAAAAAATTTAATAGGATTGACCTATCGATAAATATCTAAAAATAATTATAAACCGCAGTGTTACTGGCCAGGTGTTATCTCTCCAGTTTCTGCGTTAATAGCACCAGTTCCATATTTAGTTTGAAGCGATGTTATTAAGTCTGATTCTTGCTTTTCAATTGTAGCAAGATCATTCACTAATGCTACTTTATTACTTTGAAGTTTTTCGATTTGCTCATTCAAAGCAATACGTTGTGCTTCAGCTACACCAATTTCAAATATAGTTTGGTTGTACTTTGATTGAAGATCTTTAATTGATTGTAATTCTTCTGTTGTTAATTTTGCCATAACATTAATTTATTTTTCCCATTTAGCTAATGGGCAAGCTTCTTTACCTGGTTTAGGACTAAATACTTTTTTGTTTAGTGGACATCCACAATCACTACAAATGAATGTATTGATTGCTTTAACATATTCTTTTTTAAAACATGAATCACAAACGTTAGCCCTGTATTGGGCTATCGTTTGTTCTTCAGAGGTTGGATTAGCCGCAGTTACCCACGACTTGAATATTTCGGATATTTTATTCACCTACTTGAACTAATTTGAAGAATGTAACATAGACACCGTCAGTTTCTACATTTTCAAATTCTTCTAATTTGAATGGATGATATTCCAATTCGCGTTCTTCTTGAAGTAATGAATTAAAATCATTTTGGAATGAAACGAAATTAGGGTTTACTTCACGAGAAACTACTTCCTTGGTTTCATCATCAACTACTTCATTGATGTAGATAGGAATACTAATGTTGCCGTTTTCTTCTACACCGTATTTTTTAACGAGTTCTTCTCTAAGTTTATCGATTGATTCTTTTTCAGCTGCTATTTTTTTAACTAAATCAGTTAACCAATATTTTGTAGTCAATTTGATTTTTTCGCTCAATAAACCTTTAGCTAATACTTCACCTGTTTGTTGGTTAGTAACGCCGTTTAATTCGGCTTCAAGCTGATAGAATTCTTGTAACTTTAATGTAATGTTTCCCATATTATTATTTACCTTTTTTTGCTGGTTTTTTAGTTGGAGATTTTTCAATTACGATAGGCTTTTTTTCGACTGGTTTAGCAGACATTTTCTTTTTTGGCTCTGGTTTCTTAGCTTCTTTAACTTTAGCTACTACTTCTTTCACCTCAGCCTTAATTTCAGCAACTTTTTCTTTAACTACTTCGATTGGTTTTTCGATAGCATCAGGAATGTTGTTGTTGTTAGCATCAGCAATTTTACCTTTTTTAATAAGAACAAATGTAATGGCAGCTGAAGCTACTAATAATGCAATAATCAATGTTAACATAATTTATTTTATTTGTTTGATATAAATATATACAAGAGACAGAAAATAACCAAATTTATTTTTTATCTTGTAAACCAAATCTAATCCATCTATACCACACACGTTCATGAATATAATATTGAATTGGTTTATATAGTAGTTCAGCAACGCCAAAAGCGGTACTTATTTTAACAGACCCCGATATAATCCATATAGTAATAAAGCCAATAAGACTACTAACAACGCGATAACTAATAGTTTTAGCTATATGTCGTTTTTTACTTACATGCATAATCCTTCATTTCTATTTAAATTGATACCAACTGCTCTATCAACTTCAGGTGCTTCTGGATCTTTATCATTAATGATATATCTTGTACCTCGCCCGATTCCCATTACTAGTTGATGATATTTAATTCCAATTTTTTCTAGTTCTTGTTTTGTAAATAATTCAAGTTCTGTGGGTCGAGCAGTTGTAATAACAACATGAGCCCCATTATTATATTCGTCATTTACTTTATCAATAACGCTTTGTATGGGTGTAGGTGGTACTTCATTTATTTCAGTAAATTTTCTATACTTAATTAGTGTACCATCAATATCTACAAAGTAGGTGGGGTGTTTTATCATAATTTACCCTCTGCTTTCATTTGTTCACGAATTTTAGTTGCTGATATTTCAGCTACTTCTGTTGGTGGTATGTGTTCTATAATATCATACCCAACGCCACGTCCAAATTCAACACTGCATATGTCTGGGATAATGATTGCTTTTAATGTACCTGCTTCTATTTCAGCTTGCATTTCATTAAAGATATTATCCATTACTTGAAGAGGACTAAATGGATTCTTTTCATTAGTTTCTCCATCTCTAATAGCTACACAAACTTTACCACCTTCATTGATTACTTGTCTAAATAATTCTTTATGACCGGTGTGAAGCGGTTGCCAACGTCCAATGAATAATGACCACTGACTGTCTTTACGCTCCATTGAGCTTTTAACGTGTAATTTTTTCTCCCACATATTCTTCTATTTTAATTATACAATCTTCTAATGATAATTTAGAAGTATCTAAATGTAATATATTTTCTTCATTTGGCTCTTCAAAATCTTTTGCGTGAAAATTTTCTCTTCCCCTTTCTCCTTCATAGGTTAAATAAACCCATTTAACATTTTCTGTTAAACTGTTTAAATAATCTCTTGCTTCTTTATAAGGATAAACTAAAGATAAAGTCAATTTTATATTTTCTATACTATTGTCTAAATAATGTGCTATATCACTAGCTCTATTTAGATTTTTTATTCTACCTTCTCGACTATAATCCTTATTTGCGAATAGTTCTCTAAGCTTATCTCCGTCGATATTGTGAGTTGCTAATTGTTTCGCTATTGTAGATTTTCCACTACAAGGCTGTCCAAATAATACTACTATCATTGTTTATCTATTGATTTAAAAATATCATTAATGTCAAACATTTCATTAGCATCCATATAAGGACATTCATGAGCAACACCGTCAAAGGAATAATCAAATAAATATGAATCAATCATTTTAACATTGCCTTTTGGTGGTTTTGCTACTACATTTGAATGTAAATCGTATCCAAAATTCTTAGGTGTTGTACCAATCCACAATACAGTTGATTTTAGATTCATTGCTGCGGCAGCATGTTGTAAACTTGAATCAATCAATACACGTTTATCTGACAGTACTAATGTACTAAATAATTCATGATTAGTCATTGGTGCATTTACAAATTCAGTACCTGGGATAGCATGACCTGGGTCTCTACCTATTTGGATAATGTGGTATTTGTTAGAATATTTTTCAACAATTGCTTGAGCAATACCATAAGGCATATCTCGCGTCCAGGAATATAGTGTGTTTTGTTGTAGTGGTCCTCCATTAGTATGAAGAATCATAGTTGGCCTATCACGTTTCCAATTAAATATGATATCTTTTTGTATCATATTTGGATACAAAATAGGTTGTTGTTTTTCATATTTAACATCTAACAAATCACACCAGTTTTCAATTAAATGTTTTTTCTTTGTAATATGAGCTGATTGGAAATAGGGTTCGTGTTTGAATATGATAGTATCTTTATCCTTAATATAATCATCATAGAAGTAAGATACCATTCCTACTCTATATACTCTGTGAATGTCAGGGTGGTTTAAGAATACTTCAGGATAAGATACTACAAGTATTAATTTCCTGTCTTTGTATTTTTGTTTTACTGCTGAAATAAGAGATGTTGCCGCAATATTTTTTCCTAGTCCACCTTCAACATGCCAAACGACATATTTAGTGCTATTATTTGATTTGTCTTCCAAAACCGCTATTTTTTCTTCTTTTAATAAATCTGTTTCTGTTTTATAACCTACATTCATTTCATTTATATTTGGTATCCAAAATCATTAAAGAACCATTTGTAACTGTCCTCCAATATACGACAGGCATTTGGCCCTAACACCTCATAAAAATCATTTTTTACGGGTTTTAGTTTTCCTCTAATCATATGGTCACCGAATATACCATACCACTTATCATCTTCTTTTGTGTATTGTGGTATGTTATCAAAATCATGTTTGTAATAAGGTAATTCTAAATACTCATAAATGCGACGCATTTGAGCATCAGGATCTATACATAACTCTTCAAATTTAATAAATAAAACATGTTGATGTATACCTTGAACTAAAATTTGGTATAATCTATCCATTGCAGGACCAATAGGAGGATTTGCAGACCATACTTGCATTCTTTTATCTGTAGTTGTGCCTGTTAAATTTCCCCAATTAGCAATGTGGTGATCTGTAAGTGGATTTTGTCTGTATTTTTTCTCTAAAGACGAATAAATTGCTCTAACATCCCTAATCATGCATATGATTTTGGGTTTAGAATCAAAAGCATTGATAAATTCATACTCTGATCCCCAGCCTCTGCATTTATCAATAACGTAAGGTCTGTCAGTTAAATTTTCATAGAAACCATATAAACCGTTTTTTAAAAACGATTTAAAACCAGTTTCCATTTCAGTTGTATCTTGTGCTTTAAACTCTAATCCATCTGTGTAGATAGTTCTACAAGCAGACAACATTTCATACAACCCCGAAGTTGGGGTCGTATGAATTGTTGGATTTTGTCCTAATATATTTTGAATTAACGTAGAACCTGCACGCGGCAGTGAACTATTATAAAATACCTTCTTTATGGCCATAACTAAATTTTACAAAACTAATTAAATAAGGAATGGATCTCTTAGAATCCCATTCCGTTAGCGCTTCCAGATACAACAGCAATAACTGAGGTGCCTTGTTCATCTGCAATAGCATCTAAGATAACAGAATCATCTTCTCCCCAAGTAGTAATGGTACTTCCTGAAAG
>Ga0247723_1000746_pt1 | contig 21003 bp, 30 predicted proteins | sample MSEWelMarce5H_FC_FD_189079 | JGI IMG/M metagenome (GOLD analysis project Ga0247723, IMG submission 189079) | Subsurface sediment microbial communities from gas well in West Virginia, United States - MSEEL Well Study Marcellus 5H_FC | ecosystem: Environmental > Terrestrial > Deep subsurface >... | reverse complement strand
AGGAATTTGAAACATAATTGAACATCAATAGATGGTTTTGATAATTCAATTATTTTTCGAAACAGGTCGGTCGGTAGATGCGACCATATTTTTGGATCTAAATTCATAATTGTTTAATAGCAGGTGCTTTTATGTGACCCGAGAATTTCCAAGTAAACCCTCCAGAGGTCTTCTGTGTTCCTCTTAAACATTGTGATATACCACTAGAGCTTTTTCCTACAAAGTTTCCTGCATCATTTATAGATTCGAACGTGGATATGTACGTGTTTCCATCTGCCGACCACTGCTCGACTGGTTTGAGACGAGCCTGGCCTATTTTCTTTTTGTGTTCAGCTGTGAATTTTATTCCAAAATGGGGATTTTTCTCACCGGAGTGCGAGATGCTCATGCGGTTCAAACTTTTTTCAGAATGAGTTCTACCAAAAAATGGGTTGTTTTCACCAGCCATCCTTGTAGACAAGTGGCGCTTATGGGTTTCCGTGTGCCTATATCCTTTGATTCCCCCTCCACCAGCTGTCATATTGAAACCATTCTTTCCAAAAGTGTCGCATTGTGCTATATAGTACATCTCCCAGTCGTCGAGAAAGAGGGGGTCGATGTTTTCATGTAGAATTTCCGTAGTGAAATTCTCCCAACCGTATTTTCGAGTTGCTCTATGAAAATGCGTGGCGTCCCTTGACCTTTTATGAGCGGCTGTACGTTCTTTTTCTGATAATATACTTTGACCTATATAACTCCTCCCATCTACTTTATATGTATGACGGTAAATGACCCCATTCCCGTCCATTACTGTAGCACCTCATTATTTTCTTAACTAACCCGAGCGTACACTGTGTTCAGGCTCAGCCTGAACACATCTCGCAACTTTCGGGATTTGCAAGAGAGCACGCCTGTATTTCCGCTTCCGTCGGTTTCGTATGCATCACCGGAACCGTGACCTGTTGCGCCTTGGCCTTTGCACGCGTCCTCAAATAATATGCGCCTGTTTTGAGACCCTTCTTCCATCCATAAAAGTGCATGCTCGTCAGCTTGGCCGGTGTCGGGTTCTCCATGAAGATGTTCAGGGACTGTGACTGGTCGATGAACGGCCCGCGGTCCGCGCTCATCTCGATGATGCTCTTCTGTGGAATCTCCCAGACCGTCCGGTAAATGTTCTTGAGTGCAAGGGAAATACCAGAGATCTGCTGAATAGACCCGCCGTTCCGCACAATCTCCGTCTTGATTTCTGGGTTCCACTTTCCAATCTTCTGCAAGTCGCGGACCAGGTGCTTGTTGACCATGACAAACTCGCCCGCCAGGGTTCGACGCAGGTAGATGTTCGTCGTGTACGGTTCGAACGCCTCGTTGTTCCCGAGAATCTGGGCCGTGCTCGCGGTCGGCATGGGAGCGACCAGTAGGGAGTTGCGCAGGCCGTGAGTTTTGATTCGCTCCTTGACGCCATCGAACCCCGCCTTTTGGACACCCCAGAGGTCAAACTGTAGCAAACCCTGAGACGCAGGAGAACCCGCGAACGTTTCGTACGGCCCCTCCTCTTCTGCGAGCAGGCATGACTCCTGGAGAGCGCCCAAATAAATAGTATCGAAAATCTCCTTGTTCAACTGGCGGGCTACATTCTCGTCGAATGCAAGCCCGAGCATCATGTAAACGTCCGCAAGTCCCTGGACCCCGATGCCGATGGGGCGGTGCCGCATGTTCGACTTGCGCCCCGCCTCCGTAGGATAGTAGTTGCGATCGATGACGCGGTTCAGGTTTCTAGTGACGACTCGGGTGACCTTCTTGAGTTCCTCAAAGTCGAAGGAGCCATCCTTCACAAAGGCAGGCAGACTCAAAGAAGCCAGGTTGCACACGGCCGTCTCGTCCGGTCCAGAAACCTCCATGATCTCAGTACAGTTGCCGGTGATGACACCGTTGAAGATGCCCATGTGACGCTTCGGCTCGTTGAAACAATACGTCGCATCAACCCGGCCATTTTCCTCGATTGAAACGACCCGAACGTACTGCCGAACATCCCGAGTGACTGGTGTAAAGTCACTGAGGTCTAGGCGGTGTGTATTTAATCCAGCGTTGATGAGGTTCTCGACTCCGAGTGCAGACACGACAAGCCGCCAGCACGTCTGTACATCGAACATCTTCTTACCACCTTTTCCGTCTGGAAGCTCCCTCTCACCCGCCTCGTGCAAAAGCCCGATGTTTGAACTCACGCCGAGTGTATGAAGCATGAGCTGAATGTCCCGAAGGAAGCTGAGATGGATAGACGCAACCGAGATGCTCTTTTGGGTCGGATTTCCAGGGCACCCCTGTGTGTGACCGTCGGCGTCACATAGACCGGCGAACCACTCAAGTCGACTCTTGACTGAATAGTTGGAAGGAACCAGAAACTTTCGAGGAAGATCGTATGGAAGCATCACATTGATTCGCCCACTCGCATCTTCGTTTCCGGACGTTGTTCGAATATCGAGATGGTCGATGAGGTTCTTCTTTTCTCCGTAGAGTGAAATTCCGGGAATGGTCTTGTCGCCTCTGTAAGTCGCATGATACGTTCCGTCCCCGCAAAAGAACCCGTGAGTGTAAGAATACTTGAACTCTTCACCGATCTCGATGGGAGCTGGAGGTGTCCACTTGATGAGCTTGTCCCCTGGGACTATATTTTGGGCGTCCTTGATTTCCGTCTTGTTTCCGTAACCGACTTGAAGATGAAACTTGTGGTAGTCCGTACACTCGAGAAAAGTGCCGTCGCTCAGATTGACCCGAACAAGGTGGGAACTCTCACTCGTCTTTTTTACGGTAACCTCGGACCATTCACATCCGTTCCAGATTTCGATCGACTCGCCATTGATTTCATCGATGCGCTTGTATCCCTCGCGTGTGAGAATCTTCGTTTCGGGTGCGACGCACAAGTTGCTCGACTTGATGACGCCAATGTTCTTCTGGTTCGACTTGGCGTTCACAGAGTCCTTGTAGCACATGTAGGGCGTCCCGGTCTCGACCTGAGACTTGAGGATCGCGTCCCAGACGGCCCGAGCCTTGACGCACTTCCGGAAGCGCCCTTGAGCCACGTACATTCTGTAGAGCTCGTTGAACGCCTCACCGTGGACGTCCGGGAGGCCCGGGCACTCGTGGGGGCACATGAGGTGCCAGTCCTGGTCGGTCGTCACCTTCTCCATGAAGAGGTCCGGGATCCACATGGCCGTGAAGAGATCTCGGCAACGCATCTCATCGTCACCCTGGTTCAGGCGAAGCTCCAGAAACTCCATGATGTCGGCGTGCCAGGGCTCCAGGTAGATGGCGAAGGAGCCCTTGCGCTTCCCACCGCCCTGGTTGACGTACCGGGCAGTGTTGTTGAAAACGCGGAGCATGGGCACGATGCCGTCGGCGACCCCGTTGGTCCCCTTGATCTTTGAGCCGTTCGCGCGGATGTTCGAACAGTGAATGCCGATGCCCCCGGACCACTTGGAAATCTGTGCACACTCCTTGAGGGTGTCGTAGATGCCCTCGATGCTGTCCTCCTTCATGGCTACTAGGAAGCAGCTCGACATCTGTGGGCGTGGAGTCGAGGCATTGAAGAGAGTCGGCGTGGCGTGCGTGAAGTACTTCTGGGACATGAGGTCGTAGGTCTCCCGAACTCGGGCGGCGTCTGTCCCGTGAACACCTATGGCCACTCGCATGAAAAGGTATTGGGGCGTCTCGCCAGGGTTCAGGTAGCCCTTTTGGAGCGTCTTGATTCCAAAATATCCAAAGAGGTAGTCGCGCTCGGGGACGATCCAAGAGTCCACATCTTGAGGAATTTCCATACAAAATTGATCAGATACGACCCCATTGGTAAAAAGGTAATCGGCACAATCCTGGAAAGACTTTGGGCAATTCTTCTGAAGGTTCGAGACGGTCACGCGCATTGCCAGAGTCTCGTAATCTGGATCCTCGGTGATCATCCCGATGGCAACCTCGGCAGTGAGGTTGTCAATCTCGGCCGTGGAGATCCCGTCGTACATGGACGAAAAGACCTTCTGGGCCACCTTGTCAGGCTGGACGTTCAAGGGGGCAAACTCTGGTTCGCAATTTAGTTTTGAAATTCGTTTGGTCACCTTGTCGAAGAGCATCTCCTCCGGTTCACCATTGCGCTTGAGGACCTTCATTGTAAGGTTTACGGCCAGTTTTTTTATGTGGGTCTATCTCAATATGGACACTTACGAGCTCAAGCCGATCCGCCTGAGTTTCCCTACGCCTCTTGGCAACGCCTTCTTTTCCGAATTCAACCGGGCGGGAATCCAGCAAACCATCGCCTCTGCCATCAGTGACCAGACGGGCTATGACCTCGCCCCTCAGAACGACGGCGACGTCCAGTCCCTGATGCGCGTCGTCTACACTGACCTGGTGAACGACCCGAATGCGGACGTGCGAAGCCAGGTGGACGCCATGAATGCAGAGGTGGTCAAGCGCGCCACTGCCACCATCTCGACCGGAATGCTCCAGCAGCTCGTGTACCTGCGTGACATTTCAGAGAACCCGGTGCCCCTCCCGATCCCCGTCACCACCAGCACGTACGGCAACAAGCTCCCGAGCAACTTCAAGTTTGGAATTTTTTAATTTGCAATAGGAGATGAGGCCTTCCAAAGTGCCGTTGATAACCGGCGCATTGGCTGTGGTAGTGGTGTTTGTCGTCTTATTTTACTATCTAACAAAGGGGCCCAAGACTCCAGCACCGGCGCCTACGCCTCCTGCACCGGCGGTTTCCATTCCCGTTGTGAAGTCGGTACCTCTTCCGCCGGCGCCTCAGGGTTCTGGACCCGCTCCTTATTCGGGACCGGCGCCTCAGGGTTCTGGACCCGCTCCTTATTCCGGACCGGCGCCTATGACCCCTGGACCAGCGCCTATGACCCCTGGACCAGCGCCTATGACCCCTGGACCAGCGCCTATGACCCCTGGACCGGCGCCTATGACCCCTGGACCGGCGCCTATGACCCCTGGACCAGCGCCTGCACCGACACCGACCGATCCTCGCCAGGTCGTGTGGTCAACTGGACAGAAGATTCAGTCGGATCCATTGGTTCTTGCAGCCACCAGAGAGTTCACGACGAAGCCGACGGGATACTCCACACAGTCCACCCCCAAGTACACGATTTCATTCGATGTTTACGTCTCGGCAACCCAAACCAAATGGAATGCTATATTCACACACGGAGCGTTAGACAACTGGGACGGTGCAAAACCCAAACCAAATGGCCGCCTGCCATTCGTCGAGTTTTATAAAAACAGCACGCGTCTTCAGGTAGAACACGCCGGGAAACAAGGCAGTACAATTACGCGACACCACGCATCGAGCGCCCAGGGTCTTCCGACGAACCAGTGGGTCAATATTGTTATTCGGGTGGAAAACGGCGCCGCCACAGTTTATAAAAACGGCGTGTCAATCATCACTTTCTCTGGACCGTTTTATTGGCCAAATACAGCAAATGACAAATGGTATTGGGCCCCTAGCGGGCCGCTGACCGGAACTGTGAAGGTTGCGAATTTCTATTTCTGGCCCTCCGCGCTGGCAACTACCCAGATTGGCGCTCTCAAAGTCCCTGCGGCTCCGACCCCGGGTGTCGCCACGACGTCTTACTACGAGGTGGAGCCTTACGAAAAATAAGTATCGGCCGATAGTAAATGAAGGCCCTCGACGACATCCTCTTTGGCTTTCTTATCTTCTTTGCAATCGACCGCGTCATTCGGATCTTCAGCACGTTGGTTGTCGGTCCGTGGATTGAGAAGAGGACCGAGCGAGAAAATCGCATCGATAGCTTCAAGCTCTTTGCCGAGTTCGTCCTGCTCGTCTTTGCAATCATCCTCGTCTTCCGTTACAGGAAGTACCTGGAGCGCCTCACCGCTTAAGGACGCGGACCGTTTGAAACACAAGAAATGAATCAGTTTCGTGATGAAACGGCACACATGTGCCAACAGAAAGGATGGGACAAGGCCCCCGTCAGCATCGTGTGGATGCTCCTGAACGAGGAGATGGGCGAGCTTGCGTCAAGCATCAGACAGAAGCACAGAATCTACAAGAAGACGGGGCTCAAGAAGGACCGCGGCACAGATGTGGTTATGGAAATGGGCGACGTGTTTAGTTATCTGTTCCAGCTGGCCCACATGCTCGAAGTGGACTTGGACGAGATGTGGGAACTCCACAGGGTGAAGATGAAAACCAAGTCCTACGGGACCTCTAAAAATAATATGGCCGTCTAGTAGAATGGCCTCGACGCTTATGATTGATGACCGTCTTCAGATTGACAAGTTCAATGTCACGACGTTCACCGGGGACTATGGGATCAACCACGACGGCTTCCGCAAGGATGTCTTTATCGATGGGTCGTACACGCGTGGAATCGACGAGACACCGACAGATTACACAGACGACCTTCAGTTCAAGCCGAAGGACATTGCCGGGAATGTGCACCTCAAGACCATCAGCCCGAACTACGCGCCACATGGGGCGTTCCCGACGCGTAAATTCGAGTACTCGAACGGGATCGTGACATGGTTCCGCCCCGAGCTTCCATGGAGCTGGATGGGCGCTGGCACCACCAAGCACCCTGGAACCTTTAAGATTACAAAGGACTTCCAGAACGTGTTGATTACACTTATTGTTTTGGCCATCATTGCGTATTTGGTAAGCCAGCTGAAGTGAGAGGACGGGCCGCCTAAATAGGCAGGACCTTCAGCGCCTCCACCTTGACCATTTTCTTTTTTAAATTGTCGCGTTCCTCTTGGATACGTGCATTCAACTTTGGGCATGAATGCGCCTCAAGTTGAATACATCTTGTGCAAAAGTTTACTTGGCACTCCTTGCACGTAAGCATCTTAGGCTTGTGCTTACATGCGAACGGCGGGTTCATCTTTAATATCACAATGTATTTCTTCCTTAACCTGGCTAGGAGCATACGGGACGGGATCGTCGATGATTTCACATAGTCCAAACTCGCGCCCCTTGACGATGCGGTCCCACGCGACGCGCATGGCTGGTAGATTTTTGGCGAACCACTCGCGGTCGCGCTTGACCCGCACGACTACATACTCCTCTGGCGTTTCTCCGTTGGCCGGTCTATACTGAACAAAGTCGCACTCCTCGAGGTCCGTAATCTCCAGTTGGAGCTGGACCTGTGGCAGGTAGTACGAAGGCACCTTCTTCTCAATCTTTCGAGTCAGCGGGCACTTGATCTCGATGAGGAGGCCGTCCTCCGTGACCCCATCTGGCGAGGCGCCCAGCCACGAATACTCGCGGTGCTGAACCAGACCAATCTCATGAGACTTGCGACCGGTCTTTTGGTCGTACAAGTCCCGGACCATAGGCTCGAGGGCCGTCCCGTGAGCCGTGGCTGCGTTGCCGGCCCACTTGGTCCTGAGGACCTTCTTTTTAATGAAAGAGTCGACACTTTCGTAGCGGTTCTCCCCGATAGCGCTCGCGACATCACTTGCCGTGATCATTTGCTCACGGAGGTCTAACCATTCCTGAGATCTTTGTTCGGCGTATATGGCGCTAATGAGCTCACGGGCTCTCGCTTCAAGGTGCGACATTTCTCGGTATCGTCTTGTTCTTAAAACGGGGGTCCGTCTTAAGTACAATCTCGGCGGCATTCTGTTCGGCCTGCTTTTTGGTCAGGGCGAAACCGGACCCGCCGTCCATTCCGTCCACCACGACCGTTATGAAGAACTGGCCGTTGACTTGACTCGCCAGGCGGTATTCGGGTAGTTCGTATTTGAGCGCCTGGCACCACCGCATGAGCTGATCCTTGAAGTTGTCGTCGACCAGTGAGGTTTGAACCTTGGTGAATGATTTCATGATAAACTCCTTGGCGTGGACCATCCCAAGGTCCAGGTAGATTGCACCGACGAGCGCCTCGAAGACGTCCTCCATAATGTGCTCGTTGGTGTTCCAGCCGTTTCTTTCGCCCTTTTCATCCATGAGGATGAGCTTTTCGAGGCCAAGCACCTTGGCGATTTCGCTCAGGGTCCTGCCTCGCACCATCTTCGTACGCGCCTTGGTCAGGAATCCCTCTTGCTCCTTCTCGTGGAGGTCAAAGAGGTGCTTGGTGACGACAAAGCCGAGAACCGAGTCGCCCATGAATTCGAGAGTTTCGTACGAGCCGGTGAGGCCTGTGTACCGCTTCAACGCGCTTTTGTGAGTGAAAGCCCGTTGATACAGTTCCATATTTTTGATTTTTGTGCCGACCATTGCGTTCAGGTTGTCCCTGGACAACACCGGGGGGGCGATCTTTTCATCCATTGTACTCTACATGGGTTTTAGTTGTTTAAGCCATGCGAAGAAGGACCAGTTTTCTAGGCTGCAGTCGGCTTGGCGACCTTCGGGCGCAGCTTCTTCTCCTTGGGGGCCTCCGCCGGGGCCTCGGGGGAAGTCTCGGTCTTCTTGGCACGAGGCTTCTTCTCCGGGGCGTTTGGGTCCTTCAGGTAGTGGGGGCCCAGGAACTTCTGGAGGTTCAGGAAGCTCACCTGGGTGCCCTCGGGGACCTTGAGCAGAGCCTTCAGGGGCTCGTCCAGGTTGATGAACTTGCCCTCCTTCAGGCCCTTCTCCGTCACATACACATTTACACGCTTGGTGACGTCGGTACGGCAGATCTTCTCCTCGGCCGCCAGACCCAGGAAGGCCCGAAGCTCGGGGGTCACGTCCAGGGGCTTGTTGAAGCCGTTGCTCTTGGAACGGGCCGCCTGCTTCTCACCGGTCGGGTCCTCAATGTGGGTGCGGATCTTGCGCACCTCCTTGCGGAGGGCCTTCATCTCCTTCATCAGAGCATCGAGAGTAACGGGAGTGTCGACGTTTGAAGCCATTGTACTCTACTCAGGGTCTCCCTCTTTAACTAGATGAAACACGAGAGAAACAAGACCAAAATGAGAGGTAGAATTGCGATCAACATAACTTGCCACACCTTGTACGACGCGGGCGTGTTTCCCAGCTCCTCAGGCTTGACAGGAAAGAAAGGAGCCTCTCCTTTCGTCGGCGTCGGCTCTGAACTTGTCGCAATGTCCGAGCCGTAGCCACGTGGAAGAGACACGCCTGCGGACGGGCGATTCTCGAGGCCAGCTGGAATCTTATTCAAATTGTCGCAATTGTCAGAACAGCACCCAGGGTCGCACCCGTACAATAGACCATCCCTCTTGCTGATGTATCCGCAGATTGTAGAATATCTATCAAAGGGATCGGTTAGACACTGACAATCTTTCAGGATGTATTGAGCTCCGCACGTCTTGGCAGGGGGCGCGGGCGAGGAAGATGTCTGACCGGTCGCGGAAGTCTTCGACATTTCGCTCCCCGTTCTAAAGTTAAAGAATATTTTTGTATGAGTAGTACAGATGGAGTACGGAAAGCCCCAGAAGTTGCCTGACGGCCGGTACTTTTTGAAGATTAATGGATCTCAGCGTCAGGTGAACGGCCTTGTGCTCCAGGACGACCTATCGACCAAGTCGGTGAATTTCAAGGTTCCAGAGGGTTCCGAGATTTTCTCGGCAATTGATGGAGAGCTCCTGACTCAGGCCAAGGCGTCCAAGGTTGAGTGGTTCGGCAAGGAACTCAGCGACGAGACGATCCAGACGGCGTTCCAGGAGAGCGTGACGGACGGCGTACTCGGTGTCAGCCTCGCATCCGTCAAGGGTCAGGTGGTCACCGTCGCCTTTGACACCCAGAAGAACTCTGTTGAGATCCAGGACGTAAAGGCTGGTACGACAGTCGATGCGCTCCTCGAGCTCTCTGGTCTGTGGTTCCTGAAAAAGTCGTTCGGTCCAGTGTGGCGTGTGCTCCAGGTGCGCGTCCGTGGGGTAGCCAGGCCGGTCGTCAAGACCGAGTACGCGTTCATGGACGAGCCCGAGGAGGAGGAGGACCCGACCGACTATTTGGACTAAATTCCCCAGGCACGTCGAAGACCGCCACATTCCAGACTTGGCCGAAAAAAAAGTAGACACTAAGTATAAATGAATCGCAAGGGACTCGCCATCGTGGTTCTGGTCATTGTCATTTTGGTTCTCCTGTTCGCCCCCAAGAAGAGCGGGTTTGATGCCACTCCTCAGGTCGCCATCCAGGGGTTCGAGTCGTCTCGCGCTGGCGATGGTTCCCGCGTCTCCAGCGGCAAGCCTATGATGCCCATGGCTGTGGAGTCCTCCATGGGCGACAACATCGGTCAGGCCGTCAGCTCAGCCAGCCTGATCCCCCGTGACGTGGTGGCGACCGAGGACTTTGGCCAGTTCAGCCCGGACAAGATCCTGGGCAACCAGAACTACCTCGACCCCCGCAGCCAGATTGGCTACCCCGAGACGCTCGGCGGTGTCCTGCGCAACGCCAACCAGGACTTCCGCTCCGAGCCGCTGAACCCCCGCGACCCGGTCAGCATCTTCAACCTCAGCACGATCCCCCCGGACGTCATGCGTCCCAAGTTCGAGATCGACTACGATTACAAGTGAGTATATACAAAATCACGGAAGTTCGACGCGCTCAAACCAACTTAAAAAAATGGAGTGAAATACCAGTAATGGATTTCAAACATGCTATGACGGAGTGGGTCCACTTGAAGGCCCAGCTCGCTGCAGCACGCAAGGATATTGGCACGTTGAATGCCCGTGAGAAGGAGCTCAAGGGCTTTATTTCGACTCACATGAAACAGAATGAGATTGACACCGTCAAGGTTCAGGACAACGTCAAGGTGAACCTCAAGACCAAGCAGACCAAGGGCACCATCACCAAGGATGTCATCAAGAGGGGTCTTGCCTCATTCTTCGGTGGAAACGAGGCGCAGATCGAGGGGGCCTGGACTGCCATTCAGGACGCAGCGCCTTCCAAGTCGTCGACCAGCATTAGCGTGACGGGTCTTGCGAACCTTTGAGCATCCTATAAAGGGGACGCCCGTATACACAATAAGTAAAAACCATGGGTATCAACGATGAATACTCCCGGGACGTCTACCAGGGCGACCATTACGTCTATGATTCAGACGACCATGACGACTTTGATCCCGAACTCCATCCAGAAGACTGGCAGGACATGTACTCCCAGGAGCTCCTCGATGGTTGGAATTTCATTTTAGAATTCATTCATGACAACTTCCTACCTCGAAAGCACACATGCACCTACCCCAAGTTTGTGGAGCTCGTGTTGAATCCTACCAAGTTTGGTCCCACCATGTACCCGACGCCACTCATGACCGACGTGTGGAAGCGCGTACGACAGGTGGCCATAGTTCGTGAGAGGGTCCAGCCGGAGCAGTTTTTCACATGGGCCGGGTACTTTGTTTTCTAGGTCTAATAGTAAATGATCGACATCACCGGACCAAAGGTGCTCGTGCCGACGTGCCTCTTTGCTCTCGCGAACCTCTGGTCGAATCCGACCCCGGGCCTCCTTATCCACGCGCTCATGTTTGCTATCATCTCATGGGCCATCATCAAGTTTGTTTTCAAGTTTACCCTGACCTTTGCGGACTTTGTGGTTCCCCTGGCGCTCTTCATCTTGCTGGCTCCGGGTGTACTCCTGACCCTTCCCCCGTCGGGTGGACTTGCCGCGACCGGCGTCCACACCATGGTGTTCGCCATCGTATTCGCTTCCCTGCGCGGACTTTTCCCGCAGTTTTATTAAACCCTCACATTAGATGCGCCACTTGGCCATAGGCCCAGGCGCCATGGGGTTCTTTCTATATCTCGGCGTTCTCGCCAAGTTCAAGAGGGGCGGTCAGCTCGATGACCTCGAGGAAATCTCGGGAGCTTCGGCAGGTGCCCTTCTTGGCTTTCTGTTTTGCGCGACCAAAGGCGACCCAGCCAAAGTGCTGGATTACGCCCTCACTGTGCCCGTCAAACAGCTCATGAAACCCAACATAAAGAGTCTATTGAAAGACTATGGACTTGTGCCTACTGCCAAGGTGCGCAAGATTCTCGTCGAGTCCTGTCTGAAGTTCTACGGGAAAGATGACGTGTCATTTCGCGAGCTCTATGAGTTGCACCCCGTGAAGTTCCATGCATCTGCGTTCTGCGTCGACCTGATGAAGACGGTCTACTTTTCGGTCGACACGACGCCGACCATGAGCGTTCTGGACGCCGTCTGTGCATCGGTCGCCATACCCTTTATGTTCTCGAGCACCAAGTTGGCGGACGGATGGCACTACATAGACGGCGGGTCTGCCGAATCCATCCCGGGAGGGCCGTTCCTTGGGCGTCCGGACGTACTCTCTCTGAGCATCGGGTGGAGCGCCATTGGGGAAGTCAAGGATATCAAGTCATACGCCCTCAACATCCTCTATTCTACAATGAAATTGAGGCACGCGTATGACTACCCAAACCTCGAGCTCACGATACCGGACGGCGCGGCTTTTGAATTCGGTGCGTCAAATGAGGGCAAGATTCGGCTGTTTATACAGGGCTACGAGCAAGTCCGTAGGAAATGGCACGGACCCCCAGGACTTTTTCTCAGCCCAGAGTAAATGCATTCACACATCCGCTCAGGATATACCACGCGTCGTACTCGCAAGGTTGTCCGCGTCGGGGCGACCAAAGATCGCGCCTCCTACTCCTATGTCCGCAAGGCGCGTATGAGCCGCGTGTCGGCCGTACCCGCCAAGGATGTCGGCGCCGCCGGCAAGAGCACCAAGGTGATCGGTAGCCTCAAGGGAGGTATGCTGACTCGCTACGGGTACCACCCCGTCGAGGCGAAGACCAACCGCCACAAGGCGCTCAGCAAGGGCATCAGCAAGGGCGAGAAGCCCATCTCCGTCATGCGCCGCCTGGTCGCCATCAGCACCCTGACCAAGCGGACCCTGCCCCGTGCGTCCCGCATCTACAAGCAGGATGCCACGTGGGTCCGTAGCAAGTACACAAAATCTTTTGGACAGAAAAATATGTAATTCAATATTAATGGCAGAAACCAAAAGAAACGCGGCGAGACGGCTTTCAAATCCGACAAACCCACGTACGGCAATGGTACTTGCACATGGCTCATATGCGAGTCGGGAAAGTTTTAACGTGCCAAATGGTATTGTGATTATTTTCGTATCGAGAACAGCCAGATATCTTCCACAAAGTGTAATAAATTCAGATTTTTATAATGTATTTACACGCAAAGGGCGTTTGCATAATATTTTATCAAATAAGAATTCAAGACCTCCATTATTTTTAAAAGATTGGGATCGCCGAACATATGGCCCCGGGGATGTTTGTCCAAATTTAAAACTTGAAATGGATGATCCTGATTGGGGAATGGGACTACACGCCTTGCCTCTTGTAAATAATCAACTTCGTAGAACTCCCGGCGTTTTCTACGGTCGGACAATGAAGTTGTCTGAACTGGTTCGTGGAATTGGAGGAAGCGGTATACTTTTTGTAACCGCGTGTAGAGCAGTAACTACGCAACTTAATACTTATAGGAATTTAACCGCAAATTACAGTTTTCCACAATGGTCCCTTGAATATAATCTTCAGAGGCAAAATGAAATATCGAGTCGAATGCTTAAAAGAAGAAGAAACTCCAACACCCTTCGTAAAAATAAAAATCTACCATCTGAAAAATTAGTCAGAACAAATAACAGAATGAATATGAACTAGTACCACTGCGTCGGTCTTCTGTCATGCTCGGCCTGCGAACTTAAACACTCGCAACGCGTAAACGCCATGTATAAAACCCTCACCGTCTTGTACTTGCCGGGCGCGCACGCCATTTTTGGATGGGGCGTCGCCGCCACAACGCTCGGAACGTACTTAACTCTCGATAAAGTATCCCAAATTATCGCGAGTATAAGTCCTATGCTATGGAGCATAATAGTCTTGATGTTTATACGGACAATGACCGAAATCTACAAGTGTCATTTATACATGAAGATGATGACCCTAGTCCCACTCGATGGGATTCCACAACCCATGAATAACCGGGCCAATTGGAAAAAACGGCTCGATGGACCACTGACCCGTATGACTCAGGATATCCATGATAATATGAAATGCATAGATGTTCCGGGCTCTTGAATTTAGGATCAAAATTAGGAACCACAAGGAATGTGGAAATTTGTAAAACCAATCGTACACTATCCAATTTTTTATCACCCTCCAGGGAGTTTTCGTCTCGACGAAGGCACCACCGGGTGATAAAAAAAGTGCCATGGGCAAGTCAGGGGCTATGGACCAAAACACATCCTCCAGACTCAAAGACCCGAAGTAGGCCCGGGTCGTCACCAAGTGACCCAACCAGAGCATCCCTAGTAAGTCCGAAGGACTTATTTCCGCGCAGCTCCGCAGAACAACCCCTTCGGGGTTGGATCATTGACCTTAAAAGCAATTATCATTTAAAATTGAATGGACCTCCGAACAATTGCCCAAGACATCTGGGATTCGCTGGGTCCTGGGTACTCCGAGTCCGTGTACCACTGCGCCTTTGAGGTGGCTCTCCGTCGGGAGGGAGCGTACTATGAGACCGAGCGCATCGTCCCGGTGTTTTATGACGGCCAGAACGTGGGCCACGTCCGGGCCGATCTCATAGTCGACCGCAAGATTGTTCTAGAGCTCAAGTCTGTCGGCAAGCTCAACGAGGGCTACCGAATTCAGACTCAAAATTACCTCAAGCTCCTAGACCTCGAGGTTGGATACCTGATCAACTTTCCAGACAAGAAGGGCCCCATGGAGTTTGAACGCATCGAGAGGGACAAGCCGTTCCCACCACCGCTGGATGTTTTCGATTGTTAACCAAAATTACGTCGTGCGTATAAATTCCCAACGCAACTCTTCGCAAATCTTTTCCCATATGCGATCCTGGACGTAGAGCTTCTCCTTGGACTTGAGCAACGGAAAACAGGGCAAATATTCGTCATGTCCTAGCAATTCAACCATTTTGTATAGACAAAAACTGTACGACAAAAAGTTCTTCCTGTTCGATGGTTTGTGCTTCTCGAAGGGGGCTTGGATCGCGTGAAACATGAGGCGAAGTTTGTCCTCGAGTTCCTGGGTCATCATCGGTGGTGTGATGCCGCTCAGGATCGTCGCAATGTAGGGGACGTGCTCGTAGTACTTGGCGTAGTTGAGCTTCTTCAAGAGCCCCTTGACCTTTTCATGTGTAATTTCAGTGAGGTCTTTGATCTTTTGCTTTTTGAATTCTGTCCGTAGTCGCGCCAGGACCTCGTCGGGGACATTCGTCGACTCTTTGGCTTGGAATTGGCTGATCCATTCATTAAAGTGATTTTCGCGCTTGTAGGAATACACGATGTTCTTTTCGAGTTCCTGTTCCTCCTTGAACCCGACCTCGTCTCCTAGAATGTAATCTGACCGACCGCACGTTCGGCAAATCTCCTCGCTCAGGGCCTCATCAAGGAATTTTGTATAGAAATTGCCACACCCCATGCAAGGTTTAGTAAAGTGTTCCTTTTCGATATGCCCATCCGTCTGTTCCTTTTCAACCTCCTCCAGGTACTTTTTATAGATGTCGTTTCGAGCAACCCCCTTGCGAGACGATATAGTCAAGTTTGCAACCTTCTTTATTTCGGTCGGGGCCTCTATGTTTTCTGTTGTCGTGTATTCCCTGATTATTGGCATACACGACAGGAGATATTCGGCCATTTCATCCTGTGTTTTACACTCCCTCAAACGCTCATCGTACCTGGCCTCCATTTATTTTTCTTTGGTCTATATTTTTAAGTCCTAAATTACGGGTCAACCTTGGCGGCCAAGTAGAACTTCAAGTCTCCTAGGTTTGCAATTGTGTATCGAAATACGATCGGCATGTCGACATCCTGCATCAACTGCACGGACGAGCACATGTTGGTCGCCTTGGTGAACAGGTTAATGTACTTGAGACTGAATGTCCCACCGGACCTCTTCTCGGCCGGCGCCCCCGTGAACTCAAGGGTCGTCTTCTGGTCGGCAAAGTCCCCTCGGCAGCTCAGCTCGAGGGTTGTGCCTTCACGCCAGATGTCCATTTCGCTCGAGAGGTTCCCCATGTCACGAGCGATCCGCTGAAAGTCCACGGATGGAATGGTCGTCACGGTGTTCAGCTGGACCTCCGGGGCCTCCAGTGGCTCTTCGTTAATGTCGAGGAGTTTAAGCTTAAACGACGTAGATGACTTCTTCTCTGGGTTCTCAATGTAAATTTCCATAAAGTCTCGGCCCTCGATACGGGCAAAGAGGGTGTCCTGCCCAGAGACTGACTTGAGGAGCTTGTAGACATTGGCCATGTTCAGCCCGGCCACAATCTCGGTCGGACACTCGTACTCCTCGAAGTTCTCAGCACCGAGCGTCATGTGAACGAGCGTCACGCGAGCCGTATCGAGAGTCAAGACGTGAATACCAGTTGAGTCAAAATAGACGTTCACGTCATTGATGATATCCTTCAGGACCTCAAAGACAGACTTGAGGGCGGATGCCTGGATGGTGCGAAAATGCATCTTTGTTTTTGAGAGCGGGAAACCTCTAAGTTCCGTGGAACTTGAGGGCAGCTGCGCGGTGCAAGTCGCTTTGCGACTTGGTGTTTAACCCTGTCGCGCCTTTTGGTAAGCATCCGTCACCGACATGCTAATTTTCTGCTCGAGTTCTGTGGTCCACATGGGCTCGAGTGACTCTCCGTACTTCGACATGTCGAAGAGGTTATCGTTGGCGTCGGTTCCGTCGATGTTTGTGCATAGATTTCCAGTTGCGTCCCAGAATTCGAAATCTGTCGGGATCATGGACTCGAGCCACGCCTTGACCTCCCCGCCGACGCACATCTTTCCCTCGTTGGTGACGAGCGTCGGGACTCGGGTGATCTTTGAGGACGGGACGCCATTAGTCGAGACGTTATGGAACCGGACAATCTCCAGGAGAGCCGGCTGCGACTTGATGAACGCCATGATCCCCTGGGAGTGCTTGCACTTGTCAGAGTAGACCAAGAGGGCCATTTATATCTCTCAACTTTTTGGTTGGTGGGAAGAGGCGCGGGGCTGGACGTTCGTTCAGCCCCGGGACCGAGCAAGCTCGGTCTCGTTTTTTTTAGAGTTGAATAGTAATGAAGGACGCCCTCATCCTGGTCCTCGCGGCCCTCGCCCTTTTCTTCGTCCTGAACGACCGAGGTTCTTCCAAGGTTTCCACCTACGCCGTGTCCGATGTGGACCCGACCGCTCCCGTCCCCCCCGTCATCGTCCAGGCAATCATCGAGAAGATCCAGAGCTCCATGCCGGACATGTCCCCCCTCGAGACCCTCTTTGTCAACGTCCAGCCTGACGGTTCGTACAACTCGCGGTTCATGTTCTACAACACCAAGCACTTTTACGGAACCCAGTACGACGTCAACGCCAAGGTGGAGCAGGACGGCTCGGTCGAGATTGTGAAGATCGGTGACTCTGCCCAGATCGACCCGACCACCGGGTACCAGCCAGACAAGTACCAGCCGTGGACTGCCATCAAGAGCAATTTGGATGCACAATTCAAGGGGGCCCTCGTTGGTTACAAGAACCAGCCACCCCAGCCCAACCTGAACAACCTTACCAAGGCGTACGGCCAGAACATGATCCTGGCCGAGACCAACCTGATGACGCGCGCCTAGACGGACGAAGAGTCTTCCCACCCTTCATTAGATGAGCCTTTCGGCCAAACAGGTTGTAGCCTCTGAAAAAAAGAGGGCCGATTCAAAAAAGGAATACTACAAGGCTCTCCTTGAGCAATTTTGTAGGAAAATTAGGGCAGCCTCTGAGCTCGGTCAAAAGGATACGATCGTGACTGTACCACCATTCCTTGTTGGTTTCCCAAAGTATGACCTGACACAGACCGTCATGTATATGGGGCGTCAACTGACAAGGCTTGGGTATACCGTGACGGTCGCCGGTCCCCTAAGCCTCAAGGTTAAATGGTACAAGACTGCCATTTTAGAAACAGAATTAGAAAAGGAGGAGATGGACCCGCTCTCACACCTTCCGAGTCTCGTAAACTTGCAAAAGACGGCACAGGGTCTGCGGGTCGTCAAGAAGGGGCGTTAAATTTCTTTTCGCGATTCAGTAGGCGCGCCGCGCGAATCTTCGCCGTCTTGAGCCGATCGCACTCCTCAGCCGCCTCCTCCATCTCAAGCTCGACCCGGTACGGAGCCATAATCTGCCGAAGCTCGTCAGCGCGCGTTTTGGCCGCCTTGGCCTTGGGAGGGCTCTTCTGGTAGTTGGTCCAGTGGGTCTTGCTCTGCTTGAACGTCTCGAGCGCCCTAGGAAGTTGCTCGTTAATGCGCGCGAGGTCATTCTCGAGCTCAGTCATCTTTTCGTTATGCAGACGAATCTTCCTCTCGGCATTCATACGTCCGTATTGGGACAAGGCATAGCCGATGTGCTCGTCGCACGCTGCAGTGAGTCCTGCAGCCGTCCCCGGACACTCATCTCGGACCATGTCGAGCTCGGTGTGCGCCTCCAACTGAAAGTACTCTAGGACAGCCTGACGCGCCGAAGGCCACTCGGGGTAGCCTGCATAGTCCGCTGCGCTCGATCGCCACTTGCATCCGTCTGCACAGTACACATAACCGTTGGCGTCAAGAGCGAAGTGAATGCCCCAGCCCATTGAACGAAGAAAGGTCCCAACCTTTATGAGGGAGTCGCGCGGAAGACCGGTCCTGTTTTCCTCTCGACAGATACTAAATGGACCTCTTGAACGAGTCCGAACGCCGATTTACCAAAAAGCTATGCGACGCCATGGTTCCCGTGATGATTGAATCATTCTGGGAAATTTGGCTCGAGGCCAAGAAGGAGTCCCAGGGGAAGAGCACGACCCGTGTTTTCCAGGAGCTCCTTCGCGGCGTCAAGACGTGGAACTCCTCAATCTCCCACAAGCACACCGAGGCGATCATCAAGAACGAACCCCTCTTCCCGAACCTCCTGGCGGCCGTCTTTGTCATCCACGTCAAGATTCTGAGTGCGATCCGGACCGACAAAAAGTCCAAGAAGATTTGCATCAAGTTGCCGGCGAATGACCTGTTTGTTCAGGAGTGCTACATGCGTTGCGCCAAGGACCTCTACGACGCCCCGAGCATCATCGTGGACAACAAGACGGAGGAGGAGCGCAACACGGAGCTCAAGCGCCGATTTTGCATTCAAATTGCGGACGTCATCGAGTCTCTCATCCCTACGGCCGAGATTCTCAACACCTACCTGCCTCTGCCCGCAGCCGGAGAGGACCTGAACATGGACCATGACGATGAGGACCAAGAGGGCGATGATGACGTCCCGGACATGGAGGAGGAGGACGGAAACGAGTTTCCCGGTCCCGCTGACGGTCTCCCGCAGAACACAGGAAACATGGAGTTTGGTAAGACTCCCGGGGGCGTGGACACGGCCGTGACCGTCAACGCCTCACTGACGCCCCCGAGCATTCCGGGGGGAACGCCACCCCCAGCAGAAGAGGAAGAGTCCCTATTTGCGGATGCGCCCACCAAGATTCAGAAGCTCGGCGTCTAAATCACCTAAAAACAATCTCGTACACTACCAGAGATGGAACAGTACTTGCGCGAACCTTTCAGCGCGGCTGTTATTTCCGCCGCCATCGTCGGCGTCTATATCTTCGCCAAGTCAAAGCTAAATAATGAAGGAAAAATGAAGAACTCAGATTACTTCAAACCTGCATTCCTTGTCGCCCTTCTCGTATACTTCATCGTGAGTCAGGGCCAGGGAGATTCGGGGCCCGTTATGAAGGAGCCTTTTTAGAGACCGAATGGCTCCGCATGAGCCGGTCGTGATCCGCCAAACTTGGGAAACTTAAAAACAACACCCTTATTTTTAAAAGATGACCACCACCCAGGCTTTTTCAGAGATGCAGATGCAGTTCGCCACGGACCTGACACAGACGTTCCCGGACGTCTCGATGCCCCCAGTGGTTGACTGCCCCACATTTCTCAAACAGCTCGGCCCTTGGGCCACCCAGATGAACTCCAAGGATCCCGCCTTTTTCTGCGAGCAGAACGAGTTCGCCAAGTCGTGGGGTCTCTGTGAGATTTGGACACGGGCGGACTGCTCGGAGACGACCAAGCAGGCCATCTGGCAGTACCTCCAGTCTCTCTACATGATCGGTACGACGATGAGCATGTTCCCACCCGAGACCCTCAGCATGATCGAGTCGGTCGCCGAAAAATGCGCGAAGAATATGAAAACCAACCAGAACGGTCAGCTCGATGAGGCGAGCCTCATGGCCGGTATGAACAGTATGATGGCCCAGCTCATGAACGGGAGCGGAGGTCTCGCGGGTCTGCTCGGTGGCGCGGGGGCGGGCTCCTCCCCTCAAGCCCCAAAGGGGAATAAGGCTCAGCCCCGTCCGGGAAGCCGCCGGAAGAAGTAGAGGGCGCCAATTTTTTTAAACTCCTTTAGTAATAGATGGACCCTCGTGACGTCTTCAAGTCGAATGAGCTCCTGGAATTTTGGCCGACGGCGGCTCAGTCGGCACGTGAGCGCGTCTCGGCAACGACCCGGTTCGTCCTGTACGCGATGTGCATCGTGTTCCTGTTGAACAAGGATCCGCGCGTCTTTGCTCTTGGTGCCCTCGTTTTGGCGATCCTATACTATCTCTGGAGTTCGAACATGATTTCAGATGGAAAGATGCGCGCGGCAAACGGCGACGCCCGGGCTTCATCAATCTTCCGTCCCGACGTGACCCTGCCGACCTTCGACAACCCCATGGCGAACGTGCTTTTGAACGAGTATGCGGACAATCCAGACCGCCCTTCGGCCGCGTGGTACCCCAGCGTGCGCACCCAGGTCCAGCAGCAGATGAGCGCCATCCACCCGTTCGAGCGTCAGCGCGACGCCGAGCGCAATTTCTACACCGTCGCGGGCAGCACCATCCCGAACGACCAGACGGGTTTCGCACAGGCCGCATATGGCAAGCCGTTCGCACCCAAGTGCCACGACCAGGGGGGAGCCGCATGCGACCCCGACCGCTTCTACTCCGCCTTCCCCGAGCGTGTCCAGATGGAGGCTGGCAATGGCCGTTAAAAAATCTAGACACAATGTAAAGAGAATGCTTCTCGACACGACCCCCCTGACTCTCGAGAAGAATGTCTGGTAC
>Ga0247723_1000745_pt1 | contig 21014 bp, 4 predicted proteins | sample MSEWelMarce5H_FC_FD_189079 | JGI IMG/M metagenome (GOLD analysis project Ga0247723, IMG submission 189079) | Subsurface sediment microbial communities from gas well in West Virginia, United States - MSEEL Well Study Marcellus 5H_FC | ecosystem: Environmental > Terrestrial > Deep subsurface > Rock... | reverse complement strand
ATACGGAGTCGTCGGCGCTTTACCCCGACGCCGTCACAAGAACTCTCAATTATATCGGCAAGAGCCACTGGGAATCTATTAACGACCCCTACTTCAATGGAGCAATCGACGATTTCCGCGTTTTTAACAAAGTATTAACTAGCACAGACATCAGCGGTGTCTTTTATCAGACTTACACACCAATCTATAATTTTTATAGATTTGATTATGTGAATAAATCCTTTGAAACCATTTTCACAAACCCCGATGCAGAGACATTTTCTGGGTCCAAAGAAATCCGCGCCTTCTACGTGACCGACTTATCCAACATGATTGTTCTCACATATAGTGGCACTCTCTACTATAGTCGAAATGCGGGTTTGAACTGGACCAACGGTGTCATCTCCGATTACGGCATCACATCTTCTCTCTTCAATAATATGACCACAGTGAATAACGACGCCACCTTGTTCAATGTCCTGGGTCAGGGCGTCTATAAATTCGACAATTTGCTCACGGAATATACCAGCGGCGAATGGATTCAATTGGAGAGCGATGCATTCAAACAAAACATCAACGCCTATGCTTTAATTGCACCCAACATTGATGCATCCAATGTCAAAATGCCGAGCCAGTGGTATTTCCTCGGAAGTAGAGACAACATTTCGTGGTCGACTATCAACACGACGACACTGGACGCTTCTTATGTGAGTCAGCCGAACGATGTTTGGAACATAACCGTTCCGTCATCCAGTTACAAGTATTATCGATTGTTGGTGACAAAGATTGCTCAAAACGGGTATCCAAATACTTTGAACAGTGTCAATTTGGGCGAATTCCGCATCTTGTATAACGAATATGGCGCAACCGGTTCCACCGGAAACACGGGACCTACTGGGCCAAGTGATACGGGCAACACGGGTTCAACCGGCCCTATGGGCCGGACAGGGCAAACCGGCCCCACCGGCACAACTGGCTCTACCGGTTTCACTGGCTCTACTGGTTTCACTGGCCGGACAGGCCAGACTGGTCAGACCGGCCAGACTGGTTCTACTGGTAACACCGGCACAACTGGTTCGACTGGTCACATAGGTTTTACCGGCCCCACCGGTTCTAGAGGAAATTCGGGAGACACTGGTCCAACTGGTCGCACGGGTTTTACTGGCCAAACTGGCCCAACTGGTTCAACCGGTGCAACTGGAAACACAGGTCCAACTGGATTTCAAGGCGCAATTGGACAAGCCGGTGAAACTGGTTTGAGTTGGCAGTATGACAGTTACACAGTGAATGAGAAAGCCAAAGGGCAAGTAATGGATATCACGAAAACCATGGACAATATGTCTCTCTGGGTAGATGCCCAGACATCAACCGAATTCGATTATGATTTGGGAAAACAGAACTGGTCGGACAATGTGACAAAGACAGCAACACATGTCGCAGTGGGTTCAGGTGGTAACACCATTGCATATTCATATGACGGACTTAGCTGGACCGGAATCGGTTCTGCGATTTTTGATTATAATGGAAGTTGTGTTTCATACAATGGTTCTATTTGGTTGGCCGGAGGTCAGGGTTCAGTCGGCGCAACATTGGCATATTCATTTGACGGTGTGAATTGGTTGAATATTTATAACACAGCAACTGCTATTTCTAGTGTATATGGGCTTGCATATGGAAAAGACGGTTCGAATAACGGGATGTGGGTAGCCGTTGGAAACGGCACCAATTCGGTAATCACATCATTTGACGGAGTCAATTGGACACCTCGAGGTGCAGTATTCTCCACAAATGGTTATGGTGTTGCTTGGAATGGTTCTCTCTGGGTGGCAGTTGGTAACACCACAAACACCATTATGACTTCCACGAACGGTATTAACTGGACAGCACGCGGTGCAACCATTTTCACAACTGCTGGATGGGCTGTTGCTTGGAATGGGTCTATGTGGGTTGCACTCGGTCAAGGCACCAATACAATTGCGTATTCATTCAATGGAACCACTTGGACCGCAGTAACTTCGTCTCCGTTTTTGAGCATCGGATATGGCGTTGCTTGGAACGGTTCCATATGGGTTGCAGTGGGTAATGGCGGAAACAGCATTGCGAGTTCTTACGATGGAATTGTCTGGACCGGTCGCACAGCATTGACAATATTTAGTAATCAAGGGTTGTCGATTTCGTGGACAGGTTCTCTCTGGTTGGCGGGAGGGCAAGGCGGAAATACTCTTGCCACAAGTCCAGATGGCATTACGTGGAGGGGTAGCGGTTCAAGTATTTTTTCGAGTTCAGCCACTGGTGTTTATGGCTATAAATCACCGACCGATGTTACGGCTGATAGCAATGTGTCCAAAAATTTAGTGGTTGGCGCGGGAACAAACTCGTTCGGAATTACGACGGATGGAACCACATTTACTGGTCTGAACCGCTTGAACACGTTTTCGACACAAGGAAATGCGATTAACTATGATTCTGTATCTAATAAATGGGTTGCGGTGGGTCAAGGAGGGAATACCATTGCTACCAGCAATGATGGATTTATGTGGACAGGTCGCGGCGCAACTGCTTTCACAATTGCAGGAAACGATGTCACGTATGATGGTGCAAAATGGGTGGCGGTCGGTTCCGGTGGAAATATAGTGGCAACCAGTTCAGATAGTGGTGCCACGTGGTCTGGACAAACACTCAGTTATTTTGCTTTGGCAAATTCTATCAATTACTCGGTGCCGCCCAACCCAACAACTACGACGACAACATATGATGCAAGTCTAGTTCCAACTACGGTAACGGTGTCGACCCCTTCTTATATAGCGACGGGTGTTACTTCTCCTGTTTTTGTAGCTGTCGGCACTAGCAATGTTATCACAACCACGGATGGCGCATCTTGGGTGGACCGAACAGCAAGTATCGGGTTTTCTATTGGATATATTATAGCATATGGCAACGATTTATTGGTTGCAGTGGGTGGTTCTGGAACTAACAATATTTCAACAAGTTCCAATAGAGGAATTACCTGGACGGGTCGTGGTAATCTATTCGTAAATAGATGCGTTGCATATGGAAATAATCTCTGGATTGCAATGGGTTTTACTTCTAGTTCTGTGTTTGTGCAAAGTAGTAACGGGATTAGTTGGACAGAATTTTATCCTGGTATTTTTAATTTGGGAGACAGTCCTTTTGGTTTAACATATGCGAATAATTTGTGGGTAGCAGTCGGTCGAGGCACTAATGCTGGCAACTGCGTTTTAACGAGTACTAATGGAACTACATGGACTGGTCGTGGAATGGCAGGTTTCAGCGAGCGTGCACAGGGTATAGCATACGGCAACAACCGATGGGTTGCTGTTGGTGCAAAGTCCATAGGTACAAACACTATATGTTATTCGGATAATGCAATTAATTGGACAGGTTGCGGTTCCACTGTTATTACTGGTCAAGGAATTAATGTAGCATATGCAAACGGTTTGTGGGTTGCGGTTGGCGAAGGTGGAAACAGTATTGCAACGAGTACTGACGGAATCACTTGGACAGGCCGTTCAAATTCTCTTACAACTGGAAGAGGCGTAACATATGGAAATGGAACTTGGGTTGTAACTGGAGCATCCGGTATTGTAACAAGCACAAATGGAACAACTTGGACAACCGTTTCTACTACGGATTCTTATACAGTTGCATATACAAATTCTTCATTTTTTCCGACAATATCTCTCGCAGTATCTACCAACGCAACCACGTGGACTCCGATTGCCCAAATTTCAGGCGGTTACGGAACCAATGTGTTTTTGGGTCAGGCCAACTCCGTCTATGGAACTGCAACTTATACTTCTCCAACTGTCACACTGCCTCTTTATGTCGCGGTCGGCCAAGGAATTAACACTTTGGCTTACACATATGACGGAACTAATTGGTTTGGCCTTGGTTTAACCACATTTTCAACTGCCGGATACGGAATTGCATACGACGCATCCACTTCTACATTCGTGGCGGTTGGCGCAGGAACCAATTCTATCGTGACTTCTACAAACGGGATTATCTGGACGGGTCGCGGCGCAGCCGTTTTCACCACTCAGGGCAACGGCGTTGCTTACGGCAATGGTCGCTGGATTGCGGTCGGTTCCGGTGGAAACACCATGGCCACTAGCACGGACGGCGGAAACACCTGGACGGGCAATGGCTCTACAACATTCACGACAGGTGGAAACGGAATTGATTATAAAAACAATTTGTGGGTCGCCGTCGGCTCCGGCGGAAACACCATCGCAACATCTTCCAATGGAACCTCTTGGACAGGAAGAACCAATCCTTTGACCACAGGTCGTTACATCGCAGGTGGAATCACCTATGACGCGCCCACTTTTACCACGCGTTTGCACGTTGCGGTGGGTCAGACCGGAAATGTGGTTGCAATCAGTCAGGACGGGATTAACTGGACCGGAAAAAATACCTCTCTATTCTCATACGGCAACGGTGTGTTTTCAAACGGAACAATATGGATAGCGCTCGGCAACACCACAAATACTCTCGCCTACTCTTACGACGGGATTGTATGGACAGGTCTCGGAACCACTACATTTTCTACTCAGGGAAATAAAGCCTTTTTCGCAAACAATCTGTGGCTAGCTGTGGGCCAAGGCGGAAACTCGGTTGCTTCCAGTTCGGATGGTATAACTTGGAGGTCGGTTGCATCTGCAAACACCGCATTCTCATCCGCCAGCGGAATCACTTACGACAATAGTTTGTGGATTGCAGTTGGCGCAGGCACACACTCATTGGCCACCTCGGTGGACGGTTCCGGCAGTTGGACCGGAAGAGGAAGTGTCTTGCAAACTGGTTGGGCAGTTGCCGGTGGTGCTACATACGCGGAACCAACTGTAACAACACCACTCTACGTGGCCGTAGGCCAAACCGGCAATACACTTGCGGTTTCGACCGACGGAGTCAATTGGGTCGGCCATTATTTGGGGGTTTATTCCACTGCAGGATATGACATTGTGAACAATGGGTCAATATGGGTTTCGGCTGGGTCTGGAACCGTTAATTCACTGGCGACTTCAACCAACGGATTCACCTGGACCGGATTGGGCAAAACCGTCTTTACTACACAGGCGAATAAATTGTTTTGGAACGGGTCTATGTGGATGGCGGTGGGTTCCGGTGGCAATTCGATTGCCTACTCGAGCAATGGGACTTCGTGGACTGGGGTTTCGACGGCGAATTCGCGATTGAGCACCGGTGGAAACGGCATTGCATTCGGAAACGGAACGTGGATTGCGGTGGGTGCGGGTGGAAACACGATTTCAACTAGCACGGATAGCGGAGTCACATGGACGGGACAAACCGGACCTTTTTCTACAGCTGGATACGGAGTTGCAGGGCCGGCGACTTATGATGTTTCTAGTGTGACAACTGGTTTATATATAGCAGGCCCTTTTTTACGAAAAAGCACAAATGGCACTGCTTGGACAAGTTTTGGTTCAAATGCTTTAACAAGTTCTGTTTATGGAAATATAGCATTTGGAAGAGATGGGTTTGGAAACAATCTGGTTGTTGCTACTGGACAAAATAATACTGGGAGTGGAAATACAATTGCAACTACTTCAGACGGAGCAACCTGGACAGGGCGCGGATTAGCTGGTTTTTCGGGTTCTAATGGTTTTGCAAACAGTGTAGCATTTGGAAAAGACGGTGTTGGCAATGATTTATGGGTTGTAGTTGGTGCCTTTACTACTGGAAGCGGAGGAGGTAATTGTATTGCATCAAGTTCGGATGGATTTAACTGGACTGTTCGTAGTTCTACTGTTTTTACTTCTTATGGATTCGGCGTGGCATTTGGAAAAGATGGAACTGGAAATAATCTATGGGTTGCAGTTGGTTCAGGTGGAAACAGTTTTGCAACCAGTTCGAATGGTATTAACTGGACAGGTGGAACTACATCCACAACAACTATGGGAAAAAATATAGCATTTGGCGGCAATTTGTGGGTAATGGTTTCCGATACTGGTAATTGTGTTTCAACAAGCACAAATGGAAGTACTTGGACAGCTCGCACAAATAGTTTGTCCACTGCATCTGGCGTGGCATTTGGGAAAGATGGTTCAGGAGTTGATTTGTGGGTAGTTATTGGAAATAATAGTAGTAATATAAAAACATTGATTTATAGTTATAATGGTACTACTTGGACAAATTCTGGTGTAAATTTAGGTGGAAACAATACATACAATGTGTCTTACATAAATAATAGGTGGTTTGCTTTTATTGATACTGGATACTCAACTAGTAGTAATGGAATTACGTGGAATAATGTAGCTGGTAGTATTGGTATTTACGTTGGATATAATTCATTTACATATATGAAACCCACTTTTGTCGCAGTTGGTCAAGGCGGAAACACCCTTGTTGGTTCAACCAATGGCACATCCTGGTTTGGACCTTTAAATACGCCATTCACAACCGCCGGCTACGGTGTTGCCTGGAACGGGACTCAGTGGGTCGCCGTCGGCGCCGGTGGAAACACTATCGCCTATTCAACGGATGGATTGCAATGGACAGGTATCGGAACTTCTGTTTTGGGAACCGACGGTCGTTCTATCAAATGGGTCAATAACACATGGTACGCCACTGGAACCAGTGCCAACACGATTGTGCAGTCTACCGATGGAATCACTTGGACTGGTGTGGCGACCAGCGGAAACACTTTCACCACTGGCTTCGGATTTGACTTCGCGAGTTCCGTCACCATTACCAAACCCCGCATTTTGGCAGCTGGTTTTGGCGGTTGTTGCATCTACGGCTCCACCGACGGAAACCTTTGGGCGGGGTCATTCAATGCGCCATTTACGGGTGCCTATAATGTAGTGTGGAACGGTTCTCTCTGGGTTGCGGGTGCTCAAGGCGGAAACACCATTGCGACCTCAACCGATGGTCTCACGTGGACTGGTCGCGGTGCTTCTATAATCACCAGTTATGTAATGGCGGTCGAATGGAATGGTTCCCGCTGGATTGTCGGCGGAAATGGTGGAAACTCGATGGCATATTCATCGGACGGAATTACTTGGACCGCAAACAATCAATCACTAATGACAACGGTTCGAGGACTTTACGATATCAGTATGACCTATACGAAACCCGCTTTCATTGCCACCGGCGATAGCAGTACTGAAAGAATTACAACAAGTTCAGACGGTTTGACTTGGAACGGAACGCTTACACCTCAAGTTTTTACCACATCCGCATTTGCGGTTGCCGCCTCTGGAACGTATGCTGCACCAACCGTTTCTGCACGTTTGGCTGTCGCAGGTGGTTCCGGTGGAAACACAATGGCTGTCTCCTACGATTTGACGTTATGGCAAGGTTTGGGCGCAACCACTTTCACAACTCAGTGCAACAATGCGGTATGGAACGGTTCTCTCTGGGTTGCCGTCGGCGCCGGAACAAACACTGTCGCCTATTCAGATAACGGATTTTCTTGGACGGGTTTATCGACTACTTTTTTTGCATCAAACGGCTACAATGTCGCATGGAACGGCTCAATCTGGGTCGCGGTCGGAAACGGCACAAATACCATCGCCTACTCTACAAATGGTATTGCATGGACCGGTCTCTCTACTACATTTGTTACAACAGCCGCATACGGTATTGCGTGGAACGGGTCGAATCTGTGGATGGCGGTAGGTTCTGGAGCCAATAGTTTCGCCACTTCAGCGAACGGAATTTCGTGGACCGCAAGGGGCGCGGGTCCCGCAACCACCATGTTTGGAATCACTTTTGGCGCCGGGCTATGGGTCACCGTCGGCTCCACCGCCAATACCATTGCATACTCCAGCAATAATGGCACTTCCTGGACCGGTCTGGGAACCACCATTTTCACTACACAAGGCAATGATGTAGAGTATAATGGAACAATTTTCGTAGCATCGGGTCAGGGTGGAAACACATTGGCCTACTCATTTAATGGAACCAGCTGGTTCGGATTGGGCACAACAGTTTTCACAACTGCTGGGCAAAAATTGACATGGAACGGGGCTATTTGGACCGCGACAGGCCAGGGCGGAAACACTTTGGCAACATCAACCGATGGTATCGTATGGACCGGAAGAGGCGCATCCACTTTCACGACCAGCGGATTTGGCATTGGATTCACTCCTGTAACAACGTTCAATAAACCAAAATTAGTAGCGATGGGTCAAGGTGGAAATACCGTTGCCATTTCCGATGACGGATACAATTGGTCTGGACGAGGATTGTCGCCATTGACTTCAACAGGAAGAGGCGTAAAGTGGTTGAATAATCGTTGGATAATCGTCGGCACAGGAAACACCATTGCATATTCGGACGACGGGTTAATCTGGGTTCCACTAGGTTCCACAACTTTCTCTACAGGTGGATACGCCGTCGATGGATTTACAGGAACTTACACAAAACCCAGTTATATTGCAATGGGCTCTGGTGGAAACACAATGGCATTATCCAGTGATGGAATCAACTGGACAGGTAGAGGTTCTGCGGTATTAACTGGGTCCGGAAACGGGGTCTTTTGGAACGGTTCTCTCTGGGTCGCAGTTGGCCAAGGCACCAATGGAAACATTGCCACGTCTCCCGACGGCATTGCGTGGACAATGCGAAACACGCCTGTAGTTTTCACGACCCAGGGCAACAAGGTTGTTTGGAACACCAATTTGAACCAGTGGATAGCAACTGGACAGGGCGGAAACACGGTTGCAACATCAACCGATGGTATTACTTGGGTAGGTCAGGGTGTAGCCACGTTTTCTACCGCTGGTTACGGCATTGCGCGAACCGGTCCAGTCGGTTCAATCACATTGGGTCAAGGCACCATTGCTCAAAGGTCAAGCGACAATACGCTCATCTTCTACGTCTCTGTTGGTTCTGGTGGAAACACGATTTCATATTCTTTTGACGGAAAAGCTTGGACTGGTAACGGCACAACGGTTTTCACAACTAAAGGCAACAAGGTTGCACACAATGGGTCAATGTATGTGGCGGTCGGTTCCGGTGGAAACACCATCGCCTACTCGTTTGAAGGAATTACTTGGATAGGTTCAGCAACCGTTTTCACTACAGCCGGGTTCGGTATTGGATACAACCAATATATATGGGTCGCAGTTGGCCAAGGTGGAAATACCATTGCAACATGCACGGATGGAATCACATGGACAGGCCGAGGAACATCGACGTTCTCTACAGCCGGATACAATATTTTGTGGGCAAATAACCAATGGATAGCGGTTGGTGAAGGAACGAATACAATTGCTTCATCGATTGATGGTGTTACCTGGACAGGAAGAGATACATCCGTTGTTTTCACGAAAGCGCGTGGCGTAGCGTATGGTGGAAATACATGGGTCACAGTCGGCGAAGGCGGAAATACCATTGCATATTCAACGAATGGAACTACATGGACTGGTATTGGAAAAACCACATTTACAACAGCCGGAAACAATGTGGCGTGGAATGGGTCTAGATTCGTGGCCGTTGGCCAGGGTGAAAACACGATTGCAACATCCGTGAATGGAATAACCTGGTCAGCAGTAACGGGAACCACATTTGCAACTTACGGCTCCGACGTTGAATGGTTGAACTCGAGTTGGGTTGCAGTAGGTTCGGACACCACCAATTACTACATTGGTTCCGTGGATGGGTTAATCTGGACCGGTCAGGGCAAAGGCACACATACGACGGAAGTCGTCGGCATTGGCGGATACGCGTATATAAACAAGGTGAAATATGTGACAGTTGGAACAAGTGGTTTGACACAATTGTGCACTTCATATGACGGTATCAATTGGATTTATCGAAAAACATCACCCATGTATCAAGGAACCGGCGTTGCATTTGGAAAAGACAGTTCCGGAAATGATTTGTGGGTTGCCTGTTCAAATGCATTAGCCTCGTCCTATGATGGAATTACTTGGACAATCCGGTATAATGGAACAGTCTGGAATGCCACTTATGGCGGAAACACCTGGGTAGCACCCAATGGAGGAGCGGGCGTTTTGGTATCATCCAATGGTTTATCTTGGACACTTCGAACCTCGCAAATAACCCAATATACTTATGCAGCCGCTTGGAATGGTTCTTACTGGGTGGCCGGTGGCCAAGGCGGAAACACATTTTCAACCAGCACTGATAATGGTGTTACGTGGGTCGGAAGGGGGTCTACTTCTGTTTTGGCTGTGTGCAATTGGTTGGTTTGGGGCAATGGAATATGGGTAGCGGCCGGATACGTTGGCACCGGTGGAAACGGCATTGCAACATCAACTGATGGCATTACTTGGACAGGTCGCGTGGCCGGACTTGCCGACAATGTCAAATGCGTTGCGTGGAATGGTTCTCTCTTTGTTGCGGGTTGTGTTAGTAGCTCCGGTCAGAGAATTATTAGTAGTCCGGATGGCATTACTTGGACAGGTCGTAGCACATCCGCGATTGGAAATTCACCAACCAGTGTCGTATGGGATGGTTCCAAATGGATAATGCACGGTAGTGGCCAGCCTTCGTTAGCTTACTCATATGACGGAATTACTTGGCTCGGAAAATCAATCAATGTATTAGCAGGGTGTTTAGCAACCAATCCTGGAATAAGCTATCCAAGTGTTTTGAAAGTCTATGACAAATCGATTCAAAGCAATAACTCCACCTTTTTGTTAAACGATTTGCGACCTAATTTCTCAACTACACGGCAACTGACTGAAAATGTAATTAATGGATACCCTGCTCTACAATTGACGAGAGCCGGTTTTACCAGTCCATATTACCCCGGCTATTCTGGAAACACGTTTTCATTCTTTTCCATCATGAAAATCAATATGTTATATAGCACACCGCGATTTCTCTCATTTGGTCCAGGTTCAACCGCGAATGATGCATCATTGAATACCGCGTTCATTGTGTCTGGAACCCAGACAACCGCAACCGGTTGCGCGGTTTCTCTGTGGCGAAACAATACAAAGTATGATATTTCCAATGTGGTTCTCGGAACGCCTTATTTGTTTTCGGGCTACTTCGACGGGTCTTTTGTGAACATTGGCGTCAACGGTCAATATACTGCATATGATAGTTCGGGTGCATTCAATATTCAGAAGGTCGGTATCGGTATGAACACGTTTGACAACTCGGGAACGACTCACGCGACCGATTATGGAGAGATAATGGCTTTCGCTCAGTTGCCGACGACGGAACAACGCCAAACAATGGAGGGCTACTTGGCCGCGAAATGGGGAATCACATTGCCGAGCACTCATCCATACTATGTCAAATCCCCTTATAAAACCTCGTTGGCCTCATTCTCGCCCATCTACATTCCTCAATCTAATAATTCCGGATATGCCGGCAGAATTGTAGAGTCGTATCCAATATCTTATTATCCGATTGTAGATACGGGTTTTCAACTTGGTAATTATGCATCTTTGGAGCAGTATCCGGACAAGTCTTTTTCGGGTCAGCCGAGTTATGATGCGAATGTGATTCAGGATATGTCTCTCTACTACAATTTCGATTCAAGTTCCAATTCGGGGTTGGACATAGCCAATTATGCAACGGGTGCATATGTATTTGACGCATCTTTGTCTAACGGCGGTTCCGTTTCTACAAGCACGTATCAGTTTGGAACAGGTTCTCTCCGGGTGTCCTCTACATCGAATCTGACTTTACCAACGGTTTCGGTGTATCCACTTGGCACATCGTTCTCTTTCTGGTTGAAATCCAATGCGAATGCAAATAACTCGTATGTCTTTGCACTACGAAACAATAATAATTTAGTGGAACAAGGCATCTACATTAATATTTTAAGCAATACCTATTCTCTCAATGTGTTCAACAGTTCAACCAGCAGTTCAACTGCAACGGGGTCTGCGAATATCAACAACAATGTATGGGTGCACATTGTCTGGACACTGAACACCAATGGCAACTGGCGAACTTATATTAATGGTTCATTAACTGACAATTTGACGGGCAGACTCTATCCTTCTCTCGGGTCAAGAAATACGAACACGTTGGGCACAGGTGCATTTACGGATGCCTATATTGACGAGTTCATGATGTTAAACCGCGTCTTGACGGCAGCAGAAGTTTCAACATTGTTCTCGGGAACGCCCATTTACCTAGGAACCAATCCAGTGACATCAAGTATTGTAGATTACAAGTTTGGAACCCGGTCTCTACAGTTCCCCGGCACAACCCATACGGGAACGGTTGCGATTAACCCGATTACGTTTTCTAATGGAAATTCGATTACTCTGTCCGCGTGGGTGAAGTTTGCGTCATTGGATGCAGTTCCACGAACGATTTTGTCTCTCACGAATTCGACAGATTCCATCCGGTTGGCTGCGTCGTCGACCAATTATTTGCTGTATCGAAATGACATATCATTCAACGTGCCACTTGTGCCTGTAACAAATACTTGGACACACATAGTGTCAAGCATGTCAAATTTATCTACAAATGCTTGGACAGTAACCGTCAATAAATCGTTATATCGATACAACATCAATGATATTAGTAAAAACTATTCAACCTTCACAAAGTGTGCAATTGGTATGGATGCATCATCCAGCACCTTGAAGATGGATGGCTTCATTGATGACGTCCGCATCTACAACTCAACATTGTCGACTGGTCAAATCTCTCAACTCTTCGACGGAAAGGTGGACGCGAATGCATTGGTTAATCACTACACATTTGAATCAACATCACTTAATGGAAATACTACAACAGGCTACGCATTGGCGAACTATGCAGGCGACACAGTAGTATATGACGCCTCCATCACCAATATTAGTCTAATAAGTTCCGTCGGCGAACGCCTTGGCGCTGGCTGCCTCTTCTTCTCTTCTCTCAACTATACCGGCCGCGTCAGTCTTGGCCCAGTTGATTTGCGCGCAGATATCAGCAATGCGACAATTTCCACCTGGGTAAATTTCTCGTCTCTCGACTTAGTTCCAAGAACCATATTTTCTCTCAGCCAGAACAACCGATTCATAACATTGAATGCAACATACCAGAATTATACATTCACTTATAGAACTGCATCTTCAACGCGGTTCATCAATGTTCCTGGTCCCAATCTCAACACATGGAACCACGTTGCAGTCAAGATGACCAACGACGTTTCCAATGCTTGGACCTTCTATCTCAATGGTTTTAAAACGGTTTTCACGGTAGATTCGTCATTCTCTCAAGCATTGCCCACAGTTGATTTTGGAAATGTTTATACCGCGAATGCGGTCGGTCTCGGTTTATCACCCGATACTTCTGCAAACCCAATGCACGGATATCTGGATGACACACGTATCTATAATCGGGCGCTCACGGACACCGAATTACTCAACGTATTTAACACCGACTACGTTTTCTCCGTTGAAACCAGTCAGGGCATTGGTTCAACCACGGATATTTCTGTGACTTATTTCACACCGCTTGCCTGCACCGGCGACACTGGTTCCACGGGTCCCACTGGACCGCAAGGCTGGAACCCCCCGGGTGCGCGAGGTTCCCCCGGAGAAACCGGTCAGACTGGTCCCACTGGGTTCACAGGCCCGACTGGTTCTACTGGTGCCACCGGTTCCATGGGCAGTTCGCCCCAAGGTGCACAGGGGAGAACTGGACAAACCGGCCAGACAGGTCCCACGGGTCCAGAACAAATGACGCAGGGCCCACTGGGCCAAACTGGTAATACGGGTCGAACAGGCCCCACTGGTTCTACGGGTTCAACTGGCCCATTCGGTCCTGGCATTCAAGGAAGAACTGGCCAAACTGGCCAAACTGGCAGCACCGGGTTGCAGGGAACCACGGGTCCTACTGGACCTGCAGGAGCATACGGCATAACAGGCCCCACTGGTCCAACTGGCGCCACCGGAACTTTGGCACTCGGAGGCCCCACCGGTTTCCGCGGTTCTCTCGGCCCCATTGGTCCTTTGGGCACCACAATTGATTTGACACCTATCCCGCCCAAACAGTATGCGTTCCAGGATACGATGAAACATAGTCGTCAATTGTATTCCAAATCCATCACTTTGAACTCTTACACGGTTCCCGACACGACGGTCTACGCGTCTATTCAGGGTGACAATGTGCGACTCAATACGGATATCATTTACACGTTCGGCAAGAACAAGTTGCCTGTATATATGGCGCTGACCGGCAATGCAACAACCTATGGAAAATCGGTTTCCAGAACCTTGAGCACGTGGTCGCCAATTGTGGACGCGTCTTCCAGTCAGTTCTCTCGGGTTATCTGGGACGGAGTTAAGTGGATAATTACTTACTTGAACTCGCACACAATTAGTACCACGTATGACCAAGTATCGTATAAGCACTATGCGGTGCCGAACGAGTATGCATCCATTGGTCACAATCCGGTCACAAACCAATATGTGGCAATCGGAAACTCGGGTCTCTACAATAGTTACGACGGTGTGCATTGGACCACAAATACATCCGGAACTGCACTAATCCAGAATGCCTCCAATTACCACAATGGAAAGGTGGTGTGGAACGGGGCGATTTGGGTGGTCGCCGGAAACGGTGGGTCGAATGCTCTCTTGTATAGTGAGGACGGCGACTTATGGTACAGCGGTGGACAAAATATTTTTGATTCCACATTCGGCTCGTTTGATGTGGCATGGAACGGGTCGATTTGGATTGCAGTGGGTGCGCCAGTAGGTGAGAGATACTGCATTGCTTACAGTTACACGGGCAAGTCATGGACGACGATTCAATTGTCTAATCAGATTATCAAGTCAAACAATGATGCGATTTACAATACGAACAAACCCTTCTCGATTGAATGGGACGGCATAGCCTTTGTAATAACGCTCAATGCAACCGTATCTTCCGGAAACCACAATTATATCACAAGTTATGACGGATTGGTCTGGAGGCACGTGCAAGGCACGGTTATCCAAAGCGCGAACATTGCAAAATGGACGGGGTCCAACTTTGTGATTGCCGGTGAAGACCCGGTAAACAGCATTTTGGTGAAACAGAACGGCGGATACGCGGACTGGCATTTGGGCCACAATTTATACAATACGAGCATCTACGATTTGGACTGCAATGCAGAGTATCGCAATACAATTGTGTTTCCACGTTCTCTCATGTTATCCAATAAAAGTCATAGTTATGACGGTGGTTTAACGTGGTCGGACGCCAGTTCCAACATTGGGTCATTGATGACGACAGTTAACAAATCATTTAATAATGGCAAGTTGTGGGTTGCGGTCGGCCAAGGGGCGAATACCATTGCGACGAGCCCAGATGGAATGCACTGGGTCGGCGGCGGTGCGGATATATTCACGACGGCAGGTTTAGATGTGTATTGGTCAAATTCTCTCTGGGTAGCCGTGGGACAAGGGACAAATACCATTGCATATTCAAACGATGGCATCTACTGGAGTAGGGGGACCTAAGTGTTCAGCGAAGCTTTTGCCCCCTACGACCCCTCCTTCAGGGAGAACCAAGGTTCCCCCAAACCCCCTCCTTTAATTTGGAGGAAGGAATGAGAGTTAGGATATCTTAATAATGATCTTCTGAAGAGGAGGGGTTTAAGGGGAACCATAGGTTCTCCTTATTATATATCTACTATATGTTTAGTGCAATTTTAAATAATGGAACAACGTGGGTGGCGGGCGGTTCAACTCTGAAATACAGCACAACCGGCAAAACATGGACCACCGCATCTGGACCCACCAATGTCAATTCATTGGCGTGGACGGGCACTCAATGGCTCGCCGGGTGCGACGGTTCCAATAATTTATATACCAGTATTGATGCAATTACCTGGAATTTAAACACTTCTCTCCAGGCCTATACAATTATAAAGGTAGCGTATGCCAACAATACTATTTTTGTTTTGTCTGTCGGAACCATTTTATATTCTCAAAACTTTGGCACATGGTCTTCCCATACGGAAAGTGTCGGAGCCATTACCGGTTTCACATACACCGGCACTCACTATCTCTTCTCTTCAGGGACCACATTGATTAAGAGCCAAGATTTAACTACTTGGTCAACATCTTCTTTACCAAGTGCATCGACGAACTTGACCATCAATAATTCGTCACAGGGCTCCGCTACGGTCAAACCAATGACGCTCGCCTGTTCCGACAGCAGTTATAATACTCTGGGTTACACTTACGACGGCATCCAGTGGTATGGGACTGGAAACACGGTTCTCCAGACAAGAGCGAACCACGCGGCGTGGAACGGAACCATTTGGGTCACAGTAGGCAAATCGGTCGGCACGTGGTTTTCAATCAGTCGTGACGGAATCAACTGGCAACAACAATCCGACGCCACATTTGACGAGGCATATGCCGTTGCATGGAATGGCTCTTACTGGCTCGTTGCTGGAGAGAGTGCAACCTATTCATTGGCCAAATCCACGGATGGGGTCAATTGGACAGGTATCGCGAACTCAAAATCATTGTTTTCGGTAAGAGCCACCGATATTGCCTGGAACGGGTCTCAATGGACCGCTTACGGTTCACCCACTGCCATTGCTACGAGTACCGATGGAACAACTTGGACTTTGTTATCCACAGTTGTAGGAGATGTGAGCAGCGCCTTAATACCAAGTATAACAGTCACTTCATCCACAGGTGCAAACCCAGAATATGCATTTGATTTGTCTGCTTCTACTACATGGACTTCGGGCACCGGTCTATATGATTCGGGGACGGGATTGTATTCAGGGTCGGACCCTGCCGGTGGCGAGTGGCTCCGTATCGATTTGACCACCGCATATGCAGTCAAACATTATTCGATGATGACAACCAATGGTTTGAAGTGGTTGTTCGCTGGGTCTTCCGATGGGTCTTCTTGGACAACCTTGGACACACAAACGATGAATTATACGACAACCTCGACAAATTCGCTCTTTTTATCCACAGCGAATACGACCGCATATCGTTATTACCGATTTGTGTTCCAAAAGGTGGTTCCTAGTTCCACCAGTGTTCAAGTGAGAGACATTGATTTATTTTTGGTGGATGCCAATAGAGAACTTTCCAAGTATTATCGCATAAATAATACGAAAAAATGGATGTCGTCTGTTGTTAATACGGGCTACTCTTCTCTCATGCAATATGATGGAATACCCAGTGCCTATTTGAACACGCGGTTCTTGAACACTTCTACGCCAATTTCTCTCCAGACCTCTTTTTCATATGATGGGCAATACAACTTGATAACCGACTTGTCCAACACAAATATTTATTATGCAACCGATTTTTCCAACAATGTTTTTAAACCGGTAAGTCTACCAACGATGGATAAAAAATATTCGTCTTGTTATAATGGAACCCATTTCTTCGTGGGCGGGTCCGGAACCAATGTGATTATGTATGCACACCCCAGCGATATGACGACCTGGTTTCCGACTGCGAACGCGGACACCACATTTAGTGGTGGCAAGATTATTTCATTGGTTTCCAATTCCGGTTTGGGATTTGTATCTCCGCCGAACTCCATTTATTTGACACCTGGAGAGAAACTTTCTCTTGTTGGACCCAAATTCTATGATGAAAACATGGAGAGAAGAGGGGCGACGTTTAATTTTACATTGAAAGGTGTATGAAAATAATACAGAGAAAAGTATTATCTTTGTTTTATAGTATAAAAAAAATGCTGTAATTATTATAATGTTTTTTGAGGTGTTATTGCATTTGATGGCGCACAAATTAGTGACCCATAAATGGTCAATTGAATTTCACAATATGCACGAATTGGATGTTAATAATGCTTTGACTTTATCTGGTGTTTCTTATCCGCTTTTGCGCGTGGGTTCTCTATTTATTCCTTTCATTTTTATTGAATTTCGGTGGACACCGTTAATAATTGCCTGTGTTTTGAACCGCGTAAGTTTGTTTTTTGCTTAGTTTTTTTATTTTGAATACACGATTTGATTTTCTCTGCAGAGACGCCGGTTCGCTTTGAGTAGTTATTAATGAAATTATTGACCAAAATCATTGTTGTGGGTTTGATGTGCAACAACATATATTTTTGGACTCCGCCGACTTCGTTCATGTGGCAGAACGACGAGACTTGGACGACACATAAGAGTAAGGTAAGAATTAGTGCGAGCATTTTGTTTTGAATATTTTGATTTTATACAATACAATCAAAATAATGTAATTTTTTCAATTTTACAAAGGGAACTCGTCGTTCCCTTTAAATCCCATACTATAAAATTAATTTTACAAAGGAACTCGTCCTATTCAGTGCCAAAAGCGCTTATACGACCTATCCATTTTAAACCGTCGAAGAATTAAAATGGCACAAAGTGCCATTTTTTCTTCTAGGTTCGTGACCGATAACCATTTAACAAGGCACGCTTTGCGTGCCGTTTTAAATGTTCATCGGTTTATAATAAGGAGGGGGTTTTACACCTTTGCACATTTAAAACGCCGACTTGTCGGCGGTTTATGAGTGCAAAAGTAGGTAGCCTTTGCGAATTTCAAATGCGCAAAGGTGTAAGAGAAGTGGAGCTTCTCTTACAACCTTTGGTTCTCCCTACTATATATAAATGTCATTTAGCGATTACATCCAGTTGCGCAAGTTGAAAGAGACCAAGAACACATATCCTTATTTCAATTCGGCAAACTATGCACAACATAAGAAATTATGCGCCATTTTGGATACTACCGAAGTAGACGAATATGGCGACGAAGTGCCCCAAACTTTGTTCAAAATCCCGATTCTAGACAATATGAACGATTGCCCACCCAATACATATGATGGAAAAGTGACAACGCCAGTAATCAATTCGACACCTAGAATGACTACACAAAATGTCAAGACGTCAAAGCACAAACGTTTTTAACTGGTTATAATATATAATGAGAACCCGACGTGGAGGTGGACCCAAACCAAACAAAACTAAAAAAAAGAAAAAACAATTACAATTTACTGTAATGTCATTCAATGTAGAGTCTTGGTTAAATTTGATTAAACCTCTTTATAATCCAAGCAATACAAAATTAAATGCAAGTAGGCATCCAATTTTAGAAGATGGAAAAGTGGATTATTTAGAAGATGAAACACGCGAAATACGAGAAGAATTTAAAGCATATTTATCATCGTCCAGTGAAAGCTCCAGCGAAAGCTCCAGTGAAAGCTCCAGTGAAAGCTCCAGTGAAAGCTCCAGCGAAAGCTCGGTTAATACAGCACAACTCAAAAAATGGGAAAAATTAAAAAAAATTTTTAATGGTGTAGATATCTTATGTATTCAAGAAGATGTACTTATGGGAAAAGGGCGCAACAATAATCCAGAGATTTATGAAATTGATAACAGTTCTCAAGAAAATTTTATTAGTCAAATTAAACCGACTAAGGGCAAAATGTTGAGTTTAGTATCTTCTTGTAAATCGCATCCTTATCGTTGGGACGACACTCAAGGATTATACTATTCTGGAAGTAAATTATCAAATACAATATATTCAAGATATAATGTTACCAGTTCTTCTTTATCAATTGCACCACAATTAAAAAATGACGTTATGGGAGAAAACAAATCTACTATTGATACTGATGGCAAAGTACATCCAAGGTGTTGGGCTATCAATGAAATGCAAGTATCCCCAACTAAATCGGTAAAGGTTGCATCAATTCATTTGAGCGGTGGCCGGTTTGATGACATTGCAAGTTTAACTGGCGATAATTTTATAATAAAAATTCGGCAAATATATGAATTATTGAATGAATATCCGGATATTATTTGTGGCGATTTGAATACAAAATTAGTTCCTCCGCCAGTAGACAATTATTTTTTAGATTTGCCATATCAATCCAGCTCGGTTCGCGATTATTTAACAACAAATCCAATGAAAAAAACTAAAGATATGACTGAGATTTATGAGTCAATACGCAACCATATAATAGGTGGTCGTAAATTGATGGAAATATCACTTGTTGACAAATGGCATATCTGGATGTATGGTTTAAATTATATTTTCGAACAAGCTTTATATGATTCGGTATTTACTGGTGTCCCGCCCGACACAACCATTTTTGGCGGAACTGTGGATATGATTTATTACAATCCTATGAAATTAACTTGTAAAAAAGCAAAAGTAGTCAATGGTGTAATTGAACATGGAACGCGAATTTTGAGCGACCATGCTCCAGTAAAAGCCGTTTTTTCTTTTGTAGAGTAATATATATAATGCCTTATGTTGTACGCAAGGTTTCCAGAAAAAACTGTTATTCCGTGAAAAAGACAAAGGGGAAGAGACGCACTCTGTCCAAGTGCACAACCATGAAGAAAGCCAAAGCCCAAATTAGACTGTTGAACGCGATTGACCACAATCCCAACTTTGTTCCAAGGAAGTAATAATGTTTACACCTTTGCGCATTTCAAATGCGCAAAGGCTACCTACTTTTGCACTCATAAACCGCCGACAAGTCGGCGTTTTAAATGTGCAAAGGTGTAATTTATCCGCATGGTAAATATATACAAATTTTGCAATTTGCCGCATTTGTGTCGCACCTATTCCAGTAGCATGGATAATTAAAGTCAATGTGATAGTCCTGGCATCTTGGACCGCAATATCCATCGCCAAATTCCATTTCTGCGGACCCGCAGTAATGGCATCTTCTCAACAATTCAAATGCTTCCGATACTGATATTTTCAATGTTTTTTTATAGTTCTCTATGAGGTTCGGGATGTCGGAAGGCTTCTCTTTCAACTCAATCATTTCTTCATTTGACGACAAATCTTCTTCTTCGTCTTCGTCTTCGTCTTCGTCTTCGTCTTCTTCTTTGCATAGGTCGCTGTCCAGTTTTTCCAGATTCGGGGTTGGCACAAACAAGGGGTCATCCAGGGGTTTTGACATAATTTCGAAAAGCATATTCAAATTACGTCGAGGATTCACATCATCTGTATCTTCCTGTAATATTTCAATCATTTGATTATCGCGACTTTTTTTCAACGGGGCTCCGGGTGCTTTCATTTGTTTATTACTTTCAATTATATAATAAAAGATTTCAATTTTGTGCAAAAAATTTTTTTACACCATTTCACATT
>Ga0247723_1000744_pt1 | contig 21015 bp, 30 predicted proteins | sample MSEWelMarce5H_FC_FD_189079 | JGI IMG/M metagenome (GOLD analysis project Ga0247723, IMG submission 189079) | Subsurface sediment microbial communities from gas well in West Virginia, United States - MSEEL Well Study Marcellus 5H_FC | ecosystem: Environmental > Terrestrial > Deep subsurface >... | reverse complement strand
AATCTACCGTAACGCTGATGGTGCTATTAGTAAGAAACTATTAGACCTTGTTCGTAGAAAAGAAGTTGCAGAAGATGGAACAATAAAGACTGTTCTTAATGCTGATATTGATATGGATGCTTTAAAGGCTCTTAATAAAGAGGATCTTCCAGCAACAGTTTTAGGTAGACAGTTTGTTCCTGTAGCAAATAATCAAGGTGGATTCATTAAAGCTATTCAAGAAAAAGGTTACGCTTGGATGGATCGTCAAATTGCTACACTTACACGTGAACCTTTCTTTTATGCTAACTGGCAAAACTATCGTAAACAACTTACTGGTGTTGAGAATAAAAAAGTTCAACAACTTGTAGAAAAGGGTTACTCGCAAGAAGTTGCAGAAAAGATTGCTGCAGAATATGTTTCTAATGCTGCTAACGATTTAGCTGTTAGACGTACTCTTGAGTTTGTTGATAACCCAAATGTTCGTACTAATATGGCTTGGTCTCTTCGTAACTTTGCAAGATTCTGGAGAGCAACAGAAGATTTTTATCGCCGTGCATACAGAACTGCAATAAAGAATCCTCAATCACTTATTAAACTTCGTTTATCATCTGATGGTTTAGATCACGCTGGTTTTATTCACAATGATGAAAATGGGGATAAGTATTTTATATTCCCTGGTGATGAAATTTTAACTGCAGCTATTGCTCCTGTTACTAAAATTTTAACTGGTAAGACTTTGCAAACACCTATGCCTTTGCAGTTTACTGGCAAGGTTAAAATGATTACCCCATCATTAGATCCACAATCTTCTATTCCTACTTTATCAGGTCCTTTATCTGGTTTTTCAATGTATGCTTTATACAGAATGATGCCTAACTTTATGGCACCTGTTAAAGATCGTTTACTTGGTACTGCTCTTGGGCCACGTTCACAGAATGCTAGATGGACTGATGTTCTTATTCCTTCTAATATTCGCCGTGCAGTTGATGCTTTAAATCAAGATGAACGTGAATCACAATTTGCTTCAGCAGCTCGTAAAGCAATTGTTTATATGGCTGCAACAAATCAGTCTTTACCTCTTGATGCAACTGAAGCACAAAAACTTGATTACCGTCAAAAGATTGAAGGAATAGCAGCTAACATTGTTGTTACTCGTTTCTTCCTTGGTTTAATTTCTCCTGTAGCACCTCAAATAGGTTTTGGTCAAGACATACCAGAATACTTAAAAGATGCTGGTAACGTAAACTTTAAAGCAGAGTTTAATAAACTGGTTAATGAAATTGCTATGACCGGTGAACCTGATGCTTACAATCTTGCTTTAGAAAAATGGACTAAGATAAATCCTGGTTTACTTGCTTATACTATTGGTGAAACTGATACTAATAAGGTTGCAGTTATTAAGAAAACTAATAGTGCTGCTAAATGGGTACGTGAAAACAGAGATCTTATCGCTAAGTATCCAGAAGGTTCAGGGTTCTTCATTCCTTATGTTGGTGAATTTAACTTTGATGATTATACTTTCTTAAAGCGTGAAGGTTATACTGAGGCTGTACCTATTGATGATTTCCTCAAAAAGGTAAGCGTTGCTGAAGATAAAAGATCATATTATGAACTAAAGAAATCGTTTGATGAAAGATTAGATCAAACCTTTTCTCCTTCATTAAAGGCTGCTATTCGTGATGAGTGGGCTTTTACTAAAGAAGACTTTTTATCTGACAAACCTTTACTTGTTCAAGAACTTGAAACAAGACAAAGTAAACAACAGATTGTTAATGCTGTTACAGATTTACGTTCTATGGTTGATTCAGGGGATGCACCTAAGACCGAATTAACCCGTAAGTATAAACAGATGCTTGATGCTTATGATAAAGCTGATTTAATGTTAAATATGTTAACCAGTGATACTAAAGTTCAACGTAATCAAAAAGAAGCTATACGTCAAAATGCGTATCGCAAGATTCAAGAAATAGCACAAGGAGACCCACAGGCTGAAATGGCTATGAGGGTTTTATTTGCAGAATTATTAGGAGTTTAATTGGCTGACAATGATAAGTCTTTAGCGCAAGAATATAAAGACCTTAACGTTAAGATTAATAATTTAAAGGATGAGATTAAGTCTTTAAATAAAAGAAATCTTATACAAGGTGTTAATTTAGATGACGAGATTAAATCTAAAGAATCAGATCTTGCTGACCTTGAATCAAAGCGTAAACAGAACAGAGAAAAATCTAAAGCTAAATCTGAAACTCTTTTAGCTGAAACAAAGACTAAAAAATCTGAATCTAAAGTTGCTGCACTTGAGTCTGAAATTGCTAGGGCAACTAAACCTGGTGCTAAACTTCCTGTTACTCCTGGTCAAAGAGGACCTGGTAGTCCTGTAACTAAACAATATGTTGAAGATTTACGTAATCAACTTTCTGATTTAAAAGGTCAACCAAAGACTGAGGATGAACAACAAACTCAAGCCGATGCTGGTTTTGAACAACCTTTAAAAACAGTTGATAGTAATGCTGGTAGAGGTTTAAGAAGTGGGGAATATACATATCCTACAATTATTGCCGGTATTGATGTAAGTGCTGACATTGATCCTAATAGACAAGCTGAACGTAAAGTTCTTCCTGGTAGTCAAGATGGCGTATTTACAATTAATGATCCTAATTTTGTTGGTGGAGAATACCTATTTTTAGGTACTGCTGGTACAGCTGAAACTTTTTCTAAACCTGTAGGTTATGAACAATTTGAGTATGGCTTGTACAAGATGTCACCTGAAGAGGTTATCAGTTACAAAAAGGCTTTAGGTTATTCTAATCCTACCTCTGTAGTAGATAAAAAGTTTAAAGACGATATGCTTCAAGCTGCTCGTACAGTTTCTGAACTTAACTATGGTAATGCTGTTGCAGGTAAACGTACTCAAGCATCTCTTGAAGGATATTTATCTACTCCTGAAAAGTATGGTTTTGCTGCTACTGGTGCTAAAACAGGTCCTTCTGCTCAAGATATTAAAGTTAAAGCAGATGCTATTAGAATTTATGCTACTGATCTTGGTGTTGGTTTAGATGATGCAGCAGTTAATAAACTTGCCCGTGAATGGGCTGCCGGTAATTTTGATACTACAACTATTAAACCTCAGATTGCTCGTTCAGGTAAAATTGATTTTAGTAAAGGTTCTGCTGTTGAGCAGTTGAATACTTTGAAAGAACTTGCTGGTTCTTATGGTATGCAGTTTGACCAGGGTTGGTATAATACTGCTGCTACTAATATTTTGACTGGTAAAGATGATATTGAAACTTATAAACAATATGTTAAAAATCAAGCTAAATCTAAGTTTCCTACATTGTCTGCAGAAATAGATAAAGGTTTTACTGTTCGTCAACTTGCTTCTTCTTATACTAATGCTATGGCTAATTTGTTAGAGATAGATGAGCAAAGTATTTCTCTTGATGATTATTATATTAATCAAGCGTTAACTGGTTTGGATGCTGAAGGTAAACCTATGCAGAAACCTTTGTGGCAATTTCAACAAGACATTAGAAAGAATGACCCTCGTTGGCGTTCAACTAAAAATGCTGAAGAGTCTATGATGTCTGCTTCTCGTAAGGTTCTTCAAGACTTTGGATTGGTATCTTAAATGGCTAAAGAAACTCGTAAACAATATTTAGAACGCCGTGTTGAAGAAGCTAAAAATCTTGGTAGAACTGTTGATGTTAAAATTCCTAATAATCCTACTAAAGCGCAGTTAACTGCACTTGATGCCCAAATTAATAAAGTTCTTTATCCTTCTGGTGTTTATGGTGTAACTGGTGCAGCCCCTGCTGCTGAGGTTACTGCTGAGGAAGCTGCTAGACGTGCAGCTCAAGAAGTTGAAAATGCTCGTTTGCAAACACAAAAAACTGATTGGGTTGAATACACAACACAACTATTTAATAACTATGGTCTTGGTTCTCTTGCACCTAAAATTACAGAATATGTTCAACAAGGTTTTAGTCCTGATACTGTAACTCTTAAACTTCAAGAAACCCCTGAATATCAACAACGTTTTTCTGGTAATACTGCACGTAAAAAAGCAGGACTTCCTGTGTTGTCACCTGCAGAATATCTTGCAACAGAATCAGCATACAAACAAACTATGCGTAGCGCAGGTTTGCCTGTAGGTTTCTATGATGATCCTTCAGACTTTTCAACTTTCATTGGTGTAGATGTTTCACCTGCTGAACTTAAATCACGTGTTGATATTGCTGCACAAACCATTGATGGTGCTGATCCTTTTTTCAAACAACAATTAAAAGAATATTATAATCTTGGTGACGGAGATATGATTGCTTATGCTCTTGATCCTAATCGTGCATTATCAGTGATTGAACGTCAAGCTCAAGCAGTTCAATTTGGTGCTGAGGCTACACGTCAAGGATTAACTGCACCTAAATCTATGGCTGAAACTTATGCTGGTCTTGGTGTTTCTCAAGCACAAGCACGTCAAGGTTTTGAACAAGTTGCTGGTTTATTACCTACTGCTGAGAAACTTTCACAGATTACTGCTAGTGCTCAACCATTTGGTATGGAGCAAGCTACTTCTGCAGTATTTGGTGGAGAAAGTTCTGCTGCATATAAACAACAATTACAAAATCTTTCTGAACAAGAACAATCAAGATTTGCTGGCGAAGCAGGCGTAGGTAGAGGCACATTAGCCAAACCTGTTTCTGGCCAGTTTTAAAAACCTGCTAAGCGCACCGGCACTTAGAAGAGTATCCGAAGCCCGGTAGTACAAGCCATCACAGATTCCCCTGTTTGTGTATGTGGTGTACGACAACTTAATGAAAGGGAGTGGCTGCAATGGCCAACCAATACGAAGAAGATGATTACGAGGAACAAGATAACGGCCCTGCGGAATTACGTAAGGCGTTAAGAAAGGCGCAAAAAGAAAGAGAAGCTGTAGAAGCTGAACTCCAAAAAATGCGTTCAGAACTTCGTTCCCGATCTGTCAAAGATGTATTGGCCTCAAAAGGTGTACCAGATAAACTAGCGAAACTTATTCCTAGTGATGTGGACACACCTGAACAGATTGATGCTTGGTTAAACGAATACAGTGATGTATTCGGTATTAGACAAGAAGAACCTGTTCAACCGTCTGTAGATGAAGAAACCGTAAGAGATAATCAACGTATCAACAATGTGACTTCAACAGCACAAAATCCTTCAGGTGAGCAAACGCAACACCAAAAGGTTATGGCTGCGAAGACCAAAGATGAACTAGATCAACTTCTTTTTGGTCAATCTCTCGGGCGATAAACCGCAACTACTATCAACCTTGAAAGAGGTGAACTAAATTGCCTACAGAAAATTATACTAGCACCAGCACCGCGTCCCTTGGAACTTCCTTGGTACAGACTGCTTATGACCGCTACGTAGAATTTGCTCTTCGTGCAATGCCACTTATCCGTGACGTTGCCGATAAGCGTCCTGCACAGCAAGCAATGCCAGGTTCATCTGTCGTATTCCAGTTATACACTGATTTATCGGCAGTAACCGGCACTTTAACTGAAACTGTAGATCCAGATTCAGTAGCATTAGGTAATACAAGCAACGTAACTGTAACTCTTAACGAATACGGTAACGCTGCAATCGCAACACGTAAATTAGAACTGTTCTCATTGTCTGATGTTGATCCAGCTATTGCTGACATCATCGCATTCAATATGGCAGATTCTATTGACGGTTTCGCACAAACAGTGCTACGTCAAGGTTCAAACGTTATTTACTCAGGTGGTGGAACAACAACTACTGGTGTTACCGGTGGTTCTGTAATCACTTCAGCAAATATCCGTAGAGCTATTGCTAAATTGCGTGCAAACAAAGCTGTTCCACGTGTTGGTGAATTATACTGGGTTGGAATACATCCAGAAGTTTCACACGACTTACGTGCTGAAACAGGCGCAGGCGGATGGCGCGAAGCACACGTTTACAACGAATCAGGTGCTGGCAATCTATGGCCAGGATCTATCGGTGTATACGAAGGTGCAATGTTCGTAGAATCACCACGTTTGTACAACGCTACAGACGGTGCTTCTGGAACTACACGTGTATTCCGTACACTTATCTGTGGTAAACAAGCATTGGCTGAAGCTGTTGCTGAAGAACCACACGTAGTGATTGGTCCTGTGACCGATAAGTTAATGCGTTTCCGTCCAATCGGATGGTACGGCGTTCTTGGATTTGCTCGCTACCGCGAAGCTTCCTTGTTCCGCATTGAGTCAACCTCAAGCATCAACAACGCTTAATTTTATTAAGCAAAATTGTGACCCCCATCTTCGGGTGGGGGTTACACCTAAAGGAGAACAATGGCATATTATTTTTTACCACCTACTGTTGAAGAAGGCCCTGCCGGTGGTGGCGCATTGTTTTACCGTTATAAGTTAACTAGGGCTAATAGTATTTTACAAAGGACTGACGGGTCCTATTATAGTGTTCGTACACCAAGTGTTGATGAGACTCAGAGTGCTCTTTATTATTATCCTGGTGGACACAAGAATTTGATTTCTGATGCAGAACGCACAAGTTTAATTGCTGCCGGTTACGGCGCTTACATAATAGAGGAATAATGACACCAGGTAGATATAATATGAAAGTGTATCAAGGCTCAACTTTTAGCCTTGCACCACAATGGAAAATTGATGGAACATATGTTAATGTTACCGGTTACACTGCTGCTATGAGTGTTAAAAACTCTCCTTCTTCTTCAACAACAATTGTTTCTTTAACTTCTTCTAATGGTCGTATTACTGTTGGTACAACTGATGGTAAGTTTACTCTCGCTTTAACTGCTGCTGAAACCACAGCTTTAGCTGCTGGTCAATATGTTTATGATCTTGAAGTTACTTCACCTGGTGGTGTTGTCACACGTTTGTTAGAAGGTGGATTTATCGTTTACGAAGGGGTTACTTCCTAAATGGCTGAAGTTGTTGAAATCCCTAGTAGTACAACTGTTTTAAATATTAATACCCAACAGCCTTCCACTACAACTATTGAGTTGCAGGAAACGACTACAACTCTTGATGTTGTTTATGAGGAAACTGTTACGGTTGAAGCTGGCCTTATTGGTCCTCAAGGTATTCAAGGTATTCAAGGTAATACTGGTGCTACAGGTCAATCTATTACAGGAGTAACAGGTGCTACGGGTGCAACGGGTCCTACAGGTTCTCAAGGTATTCAGGGCATTACTGGTCCAACAGGTTCAACTGGTGCTACTGGTTTTACTGGAGCAACTGGTAATACAGGCCCTACAGGTGCGACTGGTTCGCAAGGTATTCAAGGCATCACCGGTCCAACTGGTAGTACTGGAGAAACAGGTTCAACAGGTCCAACTGGATCTCAGGGTATACAAGGCGTTACTGGTCCTACTGGTGTCACCGGTGCAACAGGAAATATTGGTGCAACTGGGGCAACAGGAAGCACAGGACCAACAGGTGCAGACTCTACTGTAGCAGGCCCTACAGGCCCTACAGGAGCAACAGGAGCTACTGGTACAGGTGATACAGGTGCTACTGGGGTAACAGGTGCTACAGGTCCTACAGGACCTACGGGTGCTGATGGTTTTCTTGGTGGTACTGGTGCTACTGGTGCGACTGGTCCTACAGGTGCAACTGGTATTGATGGTGCTAATGGGGTTACTGGCGCAACTGGACCTACTGGGGCTAATGGTTTATCTATTACTGGCGCAACTGGTGCAACCGGATTAACGGGACCTACTGGTCCAACTGGTGTTACAGGTAGTACTGGACCTACAGGTCCTACAGGTGTTAGTGGTGTTTTTGTTGGTGCAACAGCACCTGCTACTTCTATTCTTTGGGCCGACACTTCTATTGCTGCATCTCTTGGTGTGCCTACCGGTGGTGGTGTTGGTGATATAGTTTCTAAGAAGTCTGCTAATGATTTTGATACAGAATGGGTGCCTTCTATTCATCCGTTTATGTTAGGTGGAATGTAATGGCTGTTTTAAAATATTATAATACAACAACATCAGCTTGGGAATATATTGCTGCTTCCACTACAGCTAATTTTACAACCTGGAAAAAAACAATGTCAGGTGGGGAAACTTCTGTTTCTGGTACCGATGATAATGCTGTAACTCTTTCTTACACAGTAGGTTTGGAACAAGTTTTCATTAACGGTGTTCTACAGGTTCGTGGATCTGATTACACAGCTACTACTGGTACTTCTATTACTGGTTTAACTGCGTTGGTTGCTAATGATATTGTGACTGTGGTTTGTTATGCACCGTTTAATATTGCTAACACTATTGCCCCTACTGTGGTTGATGCTAAGGGTGATTTGATTGCCGGTACTGCAGCTGATACGGTTGGTCGTTTAGCGGTTGGTACTAATGGTCAAGTTCTTACTGCTGCTTCTGGTGAATCTACTGGTCTTAAATGGGTTGGTAACGGTTTAACTCAAGTTATTGCATCTTCTGTAACTAAAGGTGCTTCTGGTTCTGCATCAGTTGATGCTAAAGGTAATGTTACTTTTAGTGGTACTGAATCTATTTCTTTAAATAGTGTATTCTCTAGCACTTATGATAATTATAAATTAGTTTGCAAAATTACTTCAAGTGCAACAATTATTGATTTATCATTAAGATTAAGGGCAACCACAACAGATAATTCATCTGCAAATTATTGGTTTTCAAGTTCTTTAACAACTGCCCAAGCAACAACATATATAGTAACTTCTGGTACTTCAACTGCTTCAACTTCTTTTAGATTAAGTCCAGTGGGTTCAACTTATCAATCAAAGCACGCTATTGATATTTTGAATCCTTTTTCAACAGACCAAACAGGTTATTTAGCAGATGCTTTCTTTTGGAGTGGTACAAGCGATTATGGTAGAACTGTTAATGGTGGCGTAATGACTGTTACAAATTCTTATGATGGTTTTACTTTTTACCCAGCATCTGGAACTATTACTGGCACTATCAGCGTTTATGGTTACAATAAATAAGGAAACAATGTGACAAGACAAGTTAGAGAAGTAACACCTGAAGATTCATTTGTTCCAGTTTATGAAGAAATTTGGACTGAAGAAGAATTAGCACAACGTGAAGCAGATGCACTTGCTGAGCAAACAGCACGTCAAGTAGAAGAAGAATCTAAGGTTGTTGCTAAAGAATCTGCTTTAGTAAAACTACAAGCCCTCGGTTTAACTGAGGATGAAATCAAAGCATTGGTTGGTGTATAATGACACGTAGTCGTGATCTTGCAAACCTTGGCGATAACACAAACAAGCTAGAACAATCAGGTCTTGTTTTACAGGTAGTTCAAACTTACTATAAAACAACTGAAACAATTAACTCAAGCACATTTGCTGCTACAGGTATTTCAGCATCCATAACCCCAATATCAACAAGTAGTAAAATTTTGGTTATAGCAAACATTGTTACAAGTAGCCAAACTGATACTTATGGTGGATTTCGTTTATACAGAAATGGTTCTGCTGTTACTGGAGCAAACTCAAATCAAGCAACAGGTTCAAATGCCAATTTATTTATTAATTATGCTCACCGAGATACTGATGCATCATACGAATCTGATACATATTGTCAAAATTATTTAGATTCTCCAGCATCTACTGCATCTCAAACTTACGCTATTTGGTGGGCAAGATTATATGGTGGTATTATGAAACTAAACGGTCCATATACTGTTGATACTGGAAACACATATACAAATTTTGCACCTTCTAGCATAACATTAATGGAGGTTGGTGGATGATTGACGCAGTTTATAAACTATATCCACAGGTAGTTCGTACAGTAGGTAATGTAGCCTACGATATTAATGGTAACGAAATTGCATATGATGAAGATGCAGTTAAATCTTATGCAGATACTTACGCTTATATTAATAAAAGAATTGCAGAATACCCATCTATTCAAGAACAACTTGATATGCAATATTGGGATAAAGTAAATAACACTAATAATTGGGAACAAACAATACAATCTGTTAAAAGTAAATACCCAAAACCGTGACTATTAAACATTAACATATTGGGGACGATATGAAAATAGCAGCATACACAATAGCATTAAACGAAGAAAAACACGTAATGCGATGGTTAGAAGGAACACGTGACGCAGACCTACGTGTGGTAGTAGACACTGGCTCAACAGACAGAACCGTTGCCCTACTGCAAGCAGCACCAAATGTTATCGTGCACCAAATCAGTATTAAACCTTTTAGGTTTGATGATGCCCGAAACGCAGCCCTTGCTTTAATCCCAGACAACATAGACATTTGTTTATCACTTGATATGGATGAGATACCTGAAAAGGGTTTCTTTCACACAGTGCGCGAGACGTGGGAAGCTGACACGGATCGTGGTTGGGTTTGGTGGGACACCGGTAATAAATGGAAAAACAATAACAGATTGCACCGTAGGCACGGGTACAGGTGGATTAAACCTTGCCACGAAGTAACTTTTAAATATACTCCTGGTGATGAGAAAACTTTAGAGTACGATTTGACTGTGTTTCATAAACCTGATGACACTAAGGCTAGAACTTATTATTTGCCTATGCTTGAGGCTGCTGTGCACGAAGATCCACGCGATGCACGAATGTGGGCCTATCTCACACGTGAATACTATTTTCACAGAATGTGGGACAAAGTTATTGAAACTGCTTTTGCAACATTGAACGCAGGTGGTTGGTATGTTGAACGCTCAGCTGTGTGTCGTGCTGCTGGTCAGGCTTCACAGGAACTTGGTAATAACGAAAATGCTTTGAAATGGTTTCAACGAGCCATTAAAGAAAATCCTAATGAACTTGAACCTTGGTTTAGTTTTGCACAGTTTTCTTACACTGTTGGTAACTGGCAAGGTTGTTGGGACGCTGCAAATAAAGTTAATGAACTTGAACCATCAACACATTATTTAAACGACAAGTCTATTTGGGACTGGCGTTGTTATGATCTGTTATCTGTTTCTGGTTGGCAACTTGGTAAAAAAGATGAGGCTGTTAAGTTTGCAAAGATAGCCCTTGAGGCTAACCCAAAGGACGGGCGCTTGCAAGATAACTTGAAGTGGTTGGAGGAAAACTATGTCGCTACACAGGCAGAGAACCCATCCTGATTATGTTGAAGGATGTTTTGGTTGTAAGGCTGCAACGTTAGAATTGCATCCTGGTGATGCAGCACATATGCGTGTTGTCCCCCGTAAGAAGTGGGACGCTGAACTTAATGCTTATGCTGATGCCAGAAAACAAGGTATTCAACCTGCTGGTACAAGTATGAAGGCAGTGAAAGATGCTGTTACTGCTAGTGAAAATCTTGGTAAACCTTACAATGGGGAGAAGATGGCCCCGGCGCATAGGCTTGCCAATAAGAAGGTAGCAAAGGCTATCTCTAAGTTAGGAATATAATATGTGTTATGAATGTGGATGTTACGGTGCTGTTAACCCTTATGGTGTTGGTGGTTCCGCTGTTGGTAAACCTGCTAAAGCGTCAGGTAAAACACCTGCACGTAGACCTCAACCAAAGTATGTTGAGATCGGTGAATACTCTAACGAACCGGAGATGAAGAATGAAAAAGACTAAGTCGCAAGCTAAGATCTCTAAGGTTATGAAAGAATTTAAAAAAGGTGAATTAAACATTGGTAAGTCACCTAAAAAAGTTAAGTCTAAGAAACAAGCAATTGCTATTGCTTTGTCTCAGGCTGGTAAGAGTAAGAAGAAATAGATGGCTAAATCTGCTGCTTGGCAACGTAAAGAAGGCAAGAACCCTAAAGGTGGGTTGAATGCTAAAGGCCGTGCTAGTGCTAAGGCACAAGGTATGAATCTTAAACCTCCTGTCAAAGCGGCAGAGGCCAAAAAATCACCGAAGGCTGCTGGTAGACGTAAGTCTTTTTGTGGTCGTATGTGTGGTATGAAGTCTAAACTGACTTCAGCTAAAACTGCTAGAGACCCTAATTCACGTATCAACAAATCGTTGCGTGCGTGGGATTGTAGTTGCAAATGAAAAAAGTTTGGGAAACAAAAAACCCTAAAAAGAAATCAACTAAATTAACACCGGCTAAGAAGGCTGCTGCTAAGGCACGTGCTAAAGCTGCTGGTCGTCCTTATCCTAATTTGATTGACAATATGGCTGTTGCGAGAAAGAAGAAATAATGACTTACGGTTTTGCTGGCTCAACACTTGTTGACGAATTAAATCGCCTTGCTAATGGCGGTGCGTCTTATCCTGCGCGCACAGCTTATTTAGATCAAGCAGGTGCTGCTAATAAATGGGCTGGCACAACTGGTCTTGAAATACTTGGTTCACTTAACCAAAAAGCACAAGCAGGTCGTAGTCCTAAAGACTATAAAGGTTTGAATGCTGTGTGTAATGAACTTGCAGGAACAACTGGCCTTGAGGCCATTCCTGCTCTAAGAGAGGTTGCTTCCTAATGCCATCGTTTGCTGATTTAGTTGATGACACACTTATTGCCCTATCTGGGTATACACAACGCCAAGACCAAGCAACCTATTTAACTTCTGCTATGACCGATACGCAAACAACACTGGTTGTTGCTGATGCTTCAACTTTGTCACGTGGTCTTATTGAAGTTGGTGATGAGTTGATGTGGATTGATTCTTTTGACCGTGCAACTAACACAGCAACTCTTGCACCTTATGGTCGTGGGTTTCGCGGCACACAAAAAACACCACATAACATTGGTGATAGAGTGACTATTTCCCCATCTTTTCCTAGAGATATTATTCGTAAACAAATCAATAACTCTGTGTCTGGTGTTTTTCCTGATCTATTTGGTGTTTTCTATACAACATTTAGTTTTATCTCAAGCCAAAATACTTATGAGCTTCCTTCAGAAGCAGATGAAATTTTACAAGTAACTTGGCAAACAACTGGTCCTACACAGGAATGGTTGCCCGTTAGACAATATGCTATCAACAAGAACGCTTATGTTGGTACTTTTAATACAGGTAAAACTATTTCAGTATATGATGGCATTGTTCCAGGTCGTACTGTGCACGTGGTTTATTCCCGTCAACCACAAGAAATGCTTTTAACTTCTGATGATTTTGAAGATGTAACTAATCTTCCTGCTTACGCTAAAGAAGCTGTTGTTTTAGGTGCTGCTTATCGTATGGCTTCGTTTATGGATGTTGGTCGTTTACCTGTGCAAGCTGCTGAGGTTGACCAGATTGATCAACAGTCCCCTGTTGGTTCCGGTGGAACTGTGACTAGGGCTTTGTTTCAGTTGTATCAGCAAAGACTTTCTGTTGCTTCTAAAAGACAACAAGAAGATTTCCCAATTCGTATTAGATATGGAAGGTAAGTATGCCTGTTAATCGTTATTATTCGTCTACTGCTGTAGACACTACCCTTACTGGTGCTATTAATGCTTCGGCAACAACTATTACTGTTGCTGCTGTATCAGGATTCCCTGCATCATACCCTTATACTTTGGCATTAGATTATGATACTTCTTCTGAAGAACTTGTTAACGTAACAGCTGCTGCTGGTACCACATTAACTATTGTTCGTGGTCAAGATGGTACAAGTGGTGTTTCTCACGATGCTGGTGCTGCTGTTAAGCACGTTATTTCTGGTCGCGATTTGCGTGAACCACAAGAACACATTGCTGCATCAAGTGCTATTCACGGTGTTACTGGTTCTGTTGTTGGTACATCTGATACACAAACTTTGTCTAATAAGACTTTAACTACACCTACTATTGGTTCTTTTGTTAATGCTACTCACGCACATACTGCAGCATCTGGTGGTGGAACACTTACAGCTGGTGCCATCTATTATGGTTTTAATAGTAACACTGGTTCTTATACTTTAACTTTAAATGATCAAGGTAAAATTTTACCATTTAGTACTTCTTCTACTGGTACTATTACTGTTCCTTTAAATAGTTCTGTTGCGTTTCCTACTGGTTCTTTTGTAAATTTTATTCAAACAGGTACTGGTCCTATTTTGATGACTGGTGCTTCAGGTGTAACTATTCAGTCTGAGTCTTCTAAGTTAAAACTTAAAGGACAGTATGCTGTTGCTGGTGTTGTTAAAACTGATACCGATACTTGGGTTGCTTTCGGTAACTTAATTGCATAAAGGGGAATAATGTTACTTCTTGGCGCTCTTGGTTCTGCTAATGTTGAAGCAACTGGTGGAACTGTTTACACTTCAGGTCAATACAAATATCACGCTTTTACTACTACAGGTACATCAACTTTTACTGTAACTAATGGTGGCCAAGTTGATATTTTTGCTGTTGCCGGTGGCGGTGGCGGTGGTGGAAGTTGGTGTGGTGGCGGTGGCGGTGCTGGTGGTGTTGTTTATCTTGCTAATCAAACTGTTACACCTCAAAATTACACAATAACTGTTGGTGCTGGTGGCGCTGCTGGTGCTGCTAAAACTGCTGGTTCTCAAGGTGGTAATTCACAATTTGGTTCTTTAACTGCTGCTGTTGGTGGCGGTGCTGGTGGAGCTGGTTATATAAGTTATACCAATAATAAAGCAGGTGGTACTGGCGGTTCTGGCGGTGGTGGTGGTGGTAACTTAGATGGTTACGCTGGCGGCACAGGTGGTTCTGCAACATCTGGTCAAGGTAATGCTGGCGGTAATGGTTCAACTAACTCTGCTTTAAACACTAACAGTGGTGGTGGAGGTGGTGGTGGTGCTGGCGGTGCTGGAGTTAATGCAGGTAATGGTGCCGGTGGTGTTGGAACATCTACTTACTCTACTTGGGGTTCTATAACTTCTACAGGTCAAAACATTTCAGGAACATATTGGTTTGCTGGCGGTGGCGGTGGAGGTTTATCAACTAACATTGGTCAAACTACTGCAGGTGGTTCTGGTGGTGGTGGTACTGGTGATAATGGAACTGGTACAGCAGGTTTAGCAAATACTGGCGGTGGTGGAGCAGGTGGTGGTTCTGCTAATAGTGCTGTTTCTGGTTCTGCTGGTGGATCTGGTGTAGTCATCGTTAGATATATTTACTAAGGAGAATTAATGTCAACAACATATAAAGTCTTGGCACAAAGTGCACCAAGTGCTACAACAAACACAGACGTGTACACAGTTGGATCAGGTAAGTCAGCTGTTGTTTCAACTATCACTGTGTGTAATCGTGCGGCAACTGCTGCCACATATCGTATAGCAATTCGCGTTGCCGGTTCAGCTTTATCTAATGAAGAATATATTGCTTATGATGCAACAGTTCCCGCTAATGACACTATCAGTTTAACTCTTGGGGTTACTCTTGCTGCAACAGATGTTGTAACAGTTTATGCTTCTTCTGCTAATTTGTCTATTAATATTTTTGGTAGTGAGATTGTTTAATGGCTATAACTAAGTTTAGTAACTCTAGATTAGTTGGAAGAAAATATACTTCAATTAATAGTGCTTCTGGTTATTTAGCAACAGGTGGAACTATAACACAATCAGGTGGCTATACTTATCATACTTTTTTAAACGATGGAACTTTCACACCTCTTATTAATTTAACTGCTGACATTCTTGTTATCGCCGGTGGTGGCGGCGGAGGCGGTAACAATATGGGTGGTGGCGGAGGAGCAGGCGGACTTCTTTTTTTCAGTGCACAATCTTTAACAGGTGGCACAGGTTATACAACAACTGTTGGCGCAGGCGGTAATGGTGGTGCAGCACAATCTGGTGGTACTTACTATAACGGTTCTAAAGGAAGTAATAGTCAATTTGGTTCATTGACTGCAGCAGAAGGTGGCGGATTTGGTGCTTCTGTAAACAGAGCTGTTGCTGGCGGAACTGGTGGTTCTGGCGGTGGTGGTGGTGGTAATAACTCTGCTACGCAATACGGTGGTGGTACTGCAACAACACTACAAGGATATAACGGTGGCGCTGGAACATTTAATGGAACTTTAAGTATAACTGCTGGCGGTGGTGGCGGTGGTGCTGGAGCAGTAGGTGCTTCTGGTGGCAACAACGTTAAAGCAGCAGGTGGTGGAAATGGTTCATCTGTTTATTCTAATTGGGGTTTAGCAACATCCACAGGACAAAACGTAAGTGGTACTTACTGGTATGCAGGTGGTGGTGGAGGCGGAGGATATGGTGATGCTTTCACAACTGGTGGTAATGGTGGTGGTGCTGCAGGTAATGGTAATGGTGCAGGTTCTAACGGTACCGCTAATACAGGTGGCGGTGGTTCAGGAGCAGGAAGTGCTTCTAACGCTGTAGCAGGCGGTAATGGTGGTAAAGGAATAGTTATAGTGAGGTATGCAAACTAATGGCTCATTATGCTAAAATAGAAAACGGAATTGTTGTACAAGTTAATTCTGTTGATGAAGATTTTTTTAACAATAATTCTGATAGATATACAGGTCAATGGGTACAAACATCATATAATACAAGAGATGGTGTTCACGCTTTAGGCGGTACACCTTTAAGGTTTAATTTTGCTGGTATTGGAATGGTTTATGATGAAGAACGTGATGTTTTTTATCACCCACAACCTTATCCTTCTTGGACTTTAAATGAAACAACTTATCGTTGGGAAGCCCCTATTCCATACCCAACAGATGATAAAAATTATATATGGAATGAAGATAAAAAAGAATGGGAAGAACAACAATGACACTACAAGTAATTAAAGATGTAATACTAAGAAGCCTAGCTTTATTCATATCTTTTGCACTACCATCAGTAGGTGTTGGTGCATTTGCTGGAGTAGAACCAGTTAAAGCAGCAGCGATCGCTGGAGGCCTAGCAGTAGCAGGTGTAGTAACAGATCTAGCTAAAGCGTTCCTAAAAGACGGTGAACTATCTCAAGCTGAAGTAGACGAAGTATTTAAGAAAGCATCTAAAGGTAAAGGTGGCAAATAATTGGGTCTCCCTATTGCTAACGGAAAAATAACCACACCTTACGGTAAAGAAGGTAAGATGTGGAAATCAGGAAAACATACAGGTGTGGACTTTGCTGTACCAACAGGTACTGACATTGTTGCTGCCTGTGATGGTGTAGTTCAAGGCAACAACTGGGGTGCGGCCTACGGTAAACAAGTTATTGTTAAGGCCAATATCAATGGTAAAGACCTTTGGATGATATATGCTCACTGTTCAGAAACTTTTGTTAAAGCTGGAGCCAAGGTTAAAAAAGGTCAACATATTGCTGAATCTGGGAATACTGGTAACTCAAGTGGTCCTCATCTTCATTTTGAAGTAAGAGATGGTGCACGTTGGTCTGCTTCTAAAGATGTTGACCCTAAAGACGTTTTAGCGGTATAGATTGTTTCGCAGATTCTCTGCGATAATAGCGATTGTTGTTTTAACAACTCTTATCGCACGACCATCATACTCTGATGATGTAACAATTAACCTTGATCAATCAACACCTTATGTGGATGTTCCGGTAACTATTACTGAACCGGTTGATGCAACTGTGTCAACTGTTACTGGTACTCCTCAAACTAATCCTGGGTTTATTGATTCTTGGATTGAGATTTGGCAAGGTGCTGTCAGGCTTGCTTATAATGATGATGGTGCACATAGTGCAACAAACATTTTGGCATCTATTATTACTATGCCTTTAACTGCTGGTGAATATTTTATTCGCGCAACATCATATGCTTATATATGTTGCAATCAATATCCTACTGGGTCTTATTTGTTGTCTACAAATTTAACAGTAAGTATGCCAAGCCCATCACCGACAGTGACAGAAGTGACACCAGAGCCAAGCCCTTCGCCAACTGAAACTCTGACACCTACTCCAAGCCCATCTGAGACTTCAAATGAGCAACCATCTCCTGAACCTTCTCCGACTCCTTCAGAGACTCAGTCACAACCAGAGAATCTTCCCGATCAAGATAATTCTCCAGTGGTTCAACCGTCTCCAGAGTCTTTGCTAGACGAGCTAGTTGTAGAAGATCAAGAATCTGTGGCTCCAGTTGAGCCAGACGTTTCAGAGCAACCTGTTGAGGAGTTAACATCTAGCGACCTTTCCTTAGTTGATGAAGTTGTACAAGATCAAGAAGATGTTGTACAAGATGATTCGTTAAGTTTGCCAGAGTCAGTCCAACAAATATTTGAATCCATAGGTTCTGCATTAGAGTCCATTCCTGGTGGCGAGCAAGTTCTTGCTGCCGCCCAATTTGTTAATAATCTTGGTTCCGAGTTTACACCTGAGGAACGCCGTGAGGCACAACAGGTGGTTCTTGGTGCAATTATCGTATCACAACTAGCAAACCCTAGGAGGGTTAAATGAAACGTGTCTTGTCCTTTCTTGGGCGACACTTCCGTGCTTGGTTCGCAGAGTCCTTCACACTTGTAGGTCTGCTTATCGCTTGGATTGTTCTTCCACCTGGTGATACCCGTGGTGTTGTTGGTGTTGCCATCATTTTTGCTTTCCTTTTTTGGACCTTGTCTGAGGTCACGTTTGAGGATGAGGACAAAAAGTAATGGTTTTGGAGAATGCTGCTTTAGCTGCCACAGCTCTTGCCGGGGTTGTTATTATCATTTCGGCTTTGGCTTGGGTTTTTAAGAACTGGTTGAAGAATTATTTGCAGGAATTGAAACCTAATGGTGGTTCATCTATGGCTGATTCTATTAAACGTATTGAGCATCGTATTGATTTTTTAACTGAAGAAATGATTAACCATCTGAAGGAGCATAATGGCAACTGAAAGTATTACAGAACCGATAGTTTCCCCGATTGGTATTGCTTCAACAACCCAAAACCTTTATACTAACACCAGTAATATTTATGATATTGCTATAGGTGGTGAACCTTTCCTTCTTGCCTCATCAGATAAGTACCCTTACCAACGCCAAACAGCTACGTATCGTAAGCAACAGTTTGATAACACTAAAGAAGTTGGCGAGCAATCCTTTGAGGGTTGGTGGTTAAGATCACAATCTTCTTTCCATAATGGTTCTGGTATTAACTATCTTGATCCTTATGTAAGTGAGAATGTTCAGTACAGGTTTTTTGACTCTGAAGGTGTTGATGTTTGGACACCAGGTCAAGCTACTCTTTTAAAAAATGTTTCTGCAACACATCAGGTCACTGGTGCTATTCGTGCTAACGGTAGACCTTGGCAGTTCTTACGCTCTATCAAATGGGCACAAAACAGTAACACCTATGAAGGTGTTTTAAACCACGATGAGTTTGATGTTGACAAAGTTTTCCCAACCATAACTGTTTCAATAAACAATAAGGCTCTTACTTCTAACGTTGCCACGTTAACAACAACAGCAGCACACGGGCTATGTGTTGGTATGGAAATTACTATCACAGGTGTTGATGCAACATTCAATGGTACATATACTATTACTGGTGTTCCAACTACAACAACTTTTACTTACGCTAAAACAGCATCTAACGTTACTTCTACTGCTGTGTCACCTGTTGGTACAGGTATAACAAACGTTATCCATTTCATTGACTACAACACTGGCACAGATGACCCTGTGTTTTCTATCTGTGATGATGGTACAACAGCATATTGGGTTACTAATGATACTGTTTCAGGTAAACTTGAGGTCAATAAGAAGGTTTTGACTGGTACTGCTTCTACTGCTGCAACAGTAATGTTTACTTCTCCTGGTATCACGGTTACTAACGCTGTTATTGAATATGTTAAAGAACGTATTGTTATGTGCGCTAATGATAAAGTGTACGAGTTCTCTTCAAGCGCATCAGCTTTACCTACAGCTGTGTATACACATAGCGATGATGATCATATTTTTACAAGTATCACAGCATCAGGTGCTGCCATTTATGTTGCAGGATATTCCGGTATTCAATCAAACATTTACAAGTTTACTTTGAACTCATCCGGTGTTATGCCAACATTAACATCTGCTATCACAGCAGCTGAGATGCCTGCTGGTGAAGTTGTTTATAAAATCTATTACTACCTTGGTTATATGATGATTGGTACATCTAAAGGTGTACGCATTGCCACAGTTTCTGATGATGGTTCATTAACTTATGGTCCTTTGATTGTTCATACTGAGCAACCTGTTTACGATTTTGCTGCCAGAGATAATTTTGTTTGGGCTGCCACAAATGTTAATGGTAAACCTGGTGTGACACGTATTGATTTATCTAAAGAAATTGAACCGTTACGTTTTGCTTACGCAAACGATTTGTATTATAATGAGGATCAGAACCGTTCAACTACTGCTTGTGCTTTTGTTAACGGCAGTGAACGTCTTGCTTTCTGTACTAACAATAATGGTACCGATGGTTATGTTTACATTGAAGATGCTAACACTCTCACTGAAACAGGTTACATAACAACAGGTTTCGTCAGATATGCAACTGTTGAAAAGAAATACTTCAAGTTAATTAAACCACGTTTTAACACACCAATGTTTGGTACTTGTGTTATCTCAACTAAAGAAGTTGATGGTGACATAAACTCCATCATCACCATTGCTGGTTCTGTTCCAGCGTTAAATACTGATTTAACAACTAACATAAGCACACCACAAGAAGAACTAGCTTTTAAGTTTACTTTTAATCGTGACACAACAGACACAACTAAAGGTCCAGAGTTTGATGGGTACCAAGTTAAGTCTTTACCTGCTGTTAATCGTGCACGCCAATTAACCATTCCGTTACTTAATTTTGATTTTGAATCAGATCGTTATGGTGTAATGACTGGTCACGAAGGTCGTGCTTGGGAACGTTTACAAACACTTGAAACACTTGAAGCTGCAGGAGATACAGTCATCATTCAAGACTTTACTACTGGTGAACAAGTTACTGGTGTTATTGAGCAGTTAAGTTTTGAGCGTACTAGCCCACCGGATCGTAGATATACGGGTTTTGGTGGCATTGTGTACGTGTCCATACGTACCGTTTAAAGCCAATTTAAGGCCATTTATAGCCCCTTACAGGGTGGTTTGGTGTAGGAATATACCTAGCCCCTTGTGAGGGGCTTTTTTTGTTTTTTCAAATACTATGTTTATTACTCGGAACCGCCCAAAGCGGTTCCTCGTTAACGGGTCGCTCGCACATACTCACCGGCTCGCTCCGAGTATAATCGTATTG
>Ga0247723_1000743_pt1 | contig 21018 bp, 16 predicted proteins | sample MSEWelMarce5H_FC_FD_189079 | JGI IMG/M metagenome (GOLD analysis project Ga0247723, IMG submission 189079) | Subsurface sediment microbial communities from gas well in West Virginia, United States - MSEEL Well Study Marcellus 5H_FC | ecosystem: Environmental > Terrestrial > Deep subsurface >... | reverse complement strand
CCCAGTTAGGTTTTTGTTTCTCAAGTTCCAGGGAGGCGGGAGAATTAACGTAGATCTTTTGTCCGAGTTTATTGATATCTTTCCAGCTAGCCCTGTTCAGTTCAATTCCTCTCCAGTACCTGCTTCGACTACTAGTCCCTCGGTAAACAATTCTTCGCCAAACAAGGGATCAATTAACTCCATAGACTATGGGAAAACTGTCCAGGTTGGTGTCGAAGAATCACCGATATATAAGCTACTCAAAAAACAAAAACCTAACTGGGTAAATGTGAACATTAGCTTGAAATTAAATCTTCCTACAAAGTCCCTTTACAATGTCTTGATATCTTCGTTTGAAGATGCAGAGACTGAGATTGCTAACTATGTTACGGAGGGAGTTGATATAGAAGATATTAAGGAAGCTATTGCAGAGTCAATTAGAACTTCTTTCTATGAAGCTAAAAAAGTCTCTTCAACTTCACAGTCAAAAAAACAAATTCAATCAATAGAAGATGAACTTTCCGAAGACTAAAACTTTACACGAAACTAACCATTTCCAGCTAATCGAATGCGGGGATATGGTTGGTATTAAGGCACTTTTCACAAATGTGGTTGTGATGCCATTTATTTCCGACGATCAAGGGCTTCCTTTGGCAGTTGGAGTTCTTAAAGAACCTAATCCTTTTAGAGAGGGAGGAATTAATATAAGTTTAGTTACTGGAACCACAGATGACGAAGACGGAGATCTTCTTTCAACCGCTCAGCGAGAACTATACGAAGAAACTGGATTAAATGTTCCTGATATTAGCAAGTGGTATTATCTTGGATCTGTTACTTCATCTAAGTTTGTAGACCATGAACAGCCTTGCTTTGCAGTTGATGTAACAGGAGTGAAGAAGGAAGAACCAAAAACGGATGGATCTGAGATGGAACAAGCAGCTGAATTTAAATTTATTGCTGCTAATGATGTTGTAAAAGCAAAAGATATTTTCATCCCTGGCCTTTTTCTAAAATTGTTTAAATATGTTCTAGGAACTGATATTCAAGGGGTTTCTACTGATTTTGATTTTGGATCTACAAAAGGAGAATAATATGAGTTCATCAAGAAGAGAAAGAAGAGAATATGCAAAGAGATTAGGGATCTTATCTAAGAAAGAAACCTATGAACAGATGATGGAGAGATTTAGAAGATCTAGCACTGCGGGAGAATATCTGCACACCCATCATTTACAAGAGATAAAGAACCAACAGTTAGAGAAGGAACAAACTTCTAGCTCGGATATTATCGAGGAAGTAAGATCAGCAGAAGAAGATATTAATCCTTTCGTGTTCCTAGGAAAAAAATAATGCTAGAAGACTTGCAGGAGATACGATTTTTTCTAGCTGAATGCTCTTTAAAGGAAGCAAAGAAGAAATACTGCTCGGATGAAGATTTGTACATTGTTGACATTGGAAAAATTATTAAAGATCTAGGATATGATCTAAATAGCCTTTCCAGAGAATCTGAATTTGTTATTAACTACTCAGTTCAGAAGAAAATTACTCAAGGAATATATAGTACTAAATGTAATGGGATTTTGGTCGTTCATAAGAACATCTCCGAATCTTTCAGGGAAAACTTAGAACATTTTCTAAGTGACATGGAAGGGGAAGTTTCTTATACGATCGAGTTCCTTTAAAAGTACTATATAGGAAATGCCAATAGATAGACCCACTAAACAAGGTCCTAGTTTATCCACCAATAACCCAACAGCTGGGGACCGTTTACCAAAAAGGAACGGTACGATAAACTTTGGAAATAACCAAAGACTTCTTCAGAACTCGACTAAGGATGTCATTGACAAAACCTATAACTCGGGATCTGTAAATTCTTATGCTGGTCCAACTGCTAGATCCCTCTTTTATAATGCTGCTATTTATGATTATAATAGCGCTAAATATGGTCAATATCTTTTCTATTCAATAGTTGGAAATCAGGATCCTAACTTCTATGAGAACTACTATCTTTCGGAAAGAACTGACTATAATTCTAAAATATCCGAGACTAATTCAGTCTCAGGAGGGTCGAGAAACCCAAGTGCTGGATTTTTAGTTAGACAAACCCAATCCAATTTAGGAGTTGCCAACCAAAGAAGAAATAATATATTTAGCTATCTTTTTGGACCTGGAGACGAGGGATCTTTTATCGTAGGAGGAGCATCTGCACCTTATTACTGGAGAGATTTTATCTATTGTAAGTATTATGGACATATCCCAAATAACTACATGCTTACCCTGAGGAGGTTTCCTTCTCCTATGAGAGACAATCTTTCCCTGCCATCAAAGGTTAAAAATTCTGACGTTTATAAAGTACAAGGTGCAGGTAGACCGGTTGCTCAGGCAATAACTTGGTTCGGTGGAAACACCGGTAACACTTTATCTGATATTCTCCAGATATCAACAGGGCTAAGATGGAACGAAAATCTAACTCAAGGGCCAGCTGTAGCACAGGAGGGATTTGCTTCTGGGATTTTTAAGAATCAGCTAGGAGATCTTTTAGGCGGAGCTTTTGGAGCTATTGGCGGTGCAGGAGGGGAAAAACTATTTACTGGTATAGAAAAAGCAGTAGATGCTGTTGCTTCTGCTTCTGATAGCGGATATCAAGAATCTGTTGCTGCTAGAAGAAATAAAGCTTTGAGAGATAAAGCGATCGAGCCGGGAGGTCCGCTAAGTGAATTTATCTGGGTTTCCGTTGACACGGTTGATCAAGCAGTTATAAGGGCTAGAGGACTTAATGGTGTTTTCAATGACTTTGTTTTGAATTTCCATTATGAACTAACCTCAGTCGGTGAGGTCAATTCGAAGGCTGCAATGGTTGATATTCTTGGAAACCTATTGTCTTTAACTACCAACTATGGAAACTTTCTAACACCGGAAATCAGGTACAATAACGATTTTCCAGCTGTCAATTTCCCAGGAGGTGACGAAGGACTTGCTCAATTTTATACGGACCCCGTTCAATTTATCAAGACTCTGATTAGATTTGCAGTTGATCCAAACCAAACTACAAACGGAGACCCTGTAGCAGAAGGTGTTGCTGGAACTATTAATGCTGTTGCTAAAGCAAGAGACATGTGGTCTAGTTTAATTACCCAAATGAATAATAAAACTCTAAAAGATTTTGCGATGGATTTAGGTAATTCTAGTCAGATGAACAACATCATTCTTTATGCTTTAACCGAGAAGTTCACTAAAGAGTTAGTCTTCCCTGCTGCTGTTCTTACGGGTTTGCCCACGGGAGAATGGCATCTTGTAGTTGGAAATCCATGTAATCCAATTGCTATGATAGGAAACTTGATTTGCAAGCAAGTGGATATAACCTTTGGGGAAACTTTAGGACCAGATGACTTCCCTACTGAATTGACTGCTAAAGTTACATTAAAACATGCAAGATCTAGAGAAAGAGGTGAAATTGAATCTATGTTCAATAGAGGAGGTGGAAGACTTTATCAGTCTGTTACTAGTGTTTACTCTAACTCTCAGTCTACTGGAGCATTTGCAACTACCACCGGTCAAGTTATTACAAGTCCAAACCAAGATGGAACTTCAGATATTTCTACATTCTTTGGACCTGGACTTTCTACTGAACAATATCAACCAGATGACATTTAATTTTAAGATAAAGATATGATAGAAATAGATACTCTCTCCAGAAATAAAAATATATTCAATCCCAATAGGGATATGATGGACCAAGGAATGGGGATCTGGGATCTAACAAGATCTTCAGTTAGCTTTTCATTAATAAATTTGAAGATACAATCTTTTATCAATTTAACAGAAGATGCTCAAATGAGACCGGATCTTGTTGCTCTCCAGGCTTATGGAAGCCTAGCATATACAGGATCTTTAATGAAGATTAATGGTATTTCTAATCCCTTTGCTCTTCAAACTGGAACTGTTTTTGCAATACCAGTTCAGGATAGAATAGATGCTGCTTTTGACCAGAAGAAGAATCTTCTTGCTCAGAACAATACGACAACAAATCCAAACTCTGCTTTCCGTAGATCTCAGGAAAATAAATCATTTAAGGTTAGTCAATCGAGAAAGAATTTTTTAGAATCCCAGTCGGGAATAAAAACTCCGGTTTCTCAGCCTCTTCCGCCAAACGTTCTCCAAGAAGGGGAAGTTCAAACTCTCAAAACTCCTGGATTTATTTCACTTGGACCTAGTGTTAGCTCAGCTGGACCAAATCCTAACGCACTACCTCTCTAATAACATATGGCATCTGAACAAGCTATAATAAGAAACTATTCAAAGGCTTCCATCACTATGGACGAGCTGGCTGTGCCGAATAGAACAGGAAACACAACTTCACCGGACAGCTATTTAAGGGATGCAGATGATAAAGAATATGGATATAGCAAACCTGTTATTTTTATCAACGGATATTTCGTCCAGAAATTCTTGATTGATTTTGATTTGGATTTTAATGGGATTCTCCCCGTTGTTAGCTTCAAATTTTACACCGGAAATCCAACTTTTATCGGAATTAGCTATCCTAAAGATGGAGATATAATCTCTATCTATATTAGATCTAATGTTTCCGTATACAAACCGATCAGGATGGACTTTACTGTTCTCAGTGTAGATTCAAACAGATCAACGGACTCTGAAGGTACCGCTATCGTTTTCTCCATTCTAGGTGAATGTAGAATCCCTGGGTTTTATACTCATGTCTGTAAAGCATATAGAAATAAAACCTCGGCTCAAGCTCTTTTTGACGTCTCCCAAGAATTAGATCTTGGATTTGCATCTAACGATTTTAGTGTGGACGACAAGATGACTTGGATCAACCCGAATCTTTCTTACTATAATTTCATCAAGGACGTAACTTTGAGTTGCTATAAAGACGATCAGAGCTTCTATGCTACCTGGGTTGATGCTTATTACAATTTAAATTTTGTAAATATTAACAACCAACTAACTGCAAATGATATCGTACAGAATGTTTTGATAATCCCCGGATCTGCTACAGGAAAAGCGGATGATACTTTATTCCCGGGAATAGAACTTAAACCTGCAGAAGTTCCTATGCTGGTTTCTAATGCTCCCCAATTTTTTGGATATCCTTTTTATGCTATGAAATTTACTATGCTTAGTGAAGCAGGTAACACAACCAATAAGATGGGATATGTTCAAGAAGTTCAATTTTACAACGATAGTACACAATACAGATCAAAACCATCCGAGAAGGCTGTCAATTATACTATACAGGCAACAACTACTGAGGATATAAGGGAAAATATGATTCTTCAGAGAGGAAGAGCCTCGGAGAAAGAATACCTTAAGGAAGTGAGAAAACATTGGATGGGAATTTTGGATTCGGGAGAAAGCGGATCTGTTCATGAAAACTATCTTCAGGCAAGGGTCCAAAATCCTTTAAATGTTAGTGACGTTACGAAGTTTACCCTCCAGGTTGAGACTCAATCTTATTTTGCAGGATTCTATAGAGGTCAAGTTATTCCCGTGATGCTATATGCATCAGAAAAGGGAACTAGAATGGAGAATACAGGAATCTCTAACGATCAAAAATCCCAGCATTCTGCAGGACTTGTGATGGATCAATTTTTATCTGGCCAGTATGTTCTAATGGGATATAGCATTAGCTGGAGTGAAGCCAAGGGATTTTATCAAGTTTTAAATCTTTGTAAGAGAGAATGGATTCTTAACAGTGCTGGTAAACAGCCAAAAGCATTCCCGATTAACATTGTTTCTAATAGTACTGCTGCTAAAGTGGCAAACTCTGTTGCCGGAGCTCTACGAAGATAAGAAATGATATTCGGATAAATATAAAAAAGAAGAATGGGTATTAATGCAACAGATAAAAATAGGTCCTTATTTCTAAAAGGATTTAATCTTTCCAGATCTGGGGAGAATGAGGATCCAACATATCTTGGGTTTAAATTTGTATTTGACTTTGGGTCTCTCCCTGTTAATTTAGAAAATGGATGGGCACCAAGTCCTCTACTCAGAGTAAACAATTATACGACAACAGACGGTGCGGCTAACATGCCTCAGAACATGTTTGGTCAGCCACAATATGGATTTACTTCAACAAATGTTGTTTATTATTCTGCATATAATTACCTCCTCCAGAGAGACGGAAATTATCTGAGAGGAAATGCGCTTAAAAGAGCAAATGCTCTGAGACAGTTTCAAATTCTTCTACAGGACATTAACAATAATTCTCCGTGGTTTTTCCAGTCTATTTCAGGACTTGATGCTCTTGAAAAAGTTGCACTTAGCGGATTCCAAGATGAACAGGGCTTAGATAATTTTAATGCTGCAAGAACTGCAGGAAAAACTCTAACTATCAATTGTCTTGAATCTCTAAATATGAAGATGACTGCACTGGCTAATCTCTACAATCAAGCTATGTTTGATGCTGACAATATGAGATGGTTAGTTCCTAGAAATCTAAGAAAGTTCACTATGTGGATTTATGTGACGGAGATTCGAAATTTCTTTAAGACCACAAGATTAACCGGATCTTCTGCTGCAGTTGCAGCTCTTGATGATCTTACTTCCCTTTTAACTTCGGACCGAAATCCAGGTGGAGCTATTTCAAATACTCCTGTTGGAGAAAGACAACCTTCTGGGCCAGGAGCTCCTGGAAATGCATTTACTTCTTTCGCCAGGGGTGTTGCTAACCAGTCAGGTTTGATGAACGACATAGATGCATTTAGAAACCAACAGGATCAAAGCGGAATTAAACCGGTTTTAATTTACGAGTGTCACCAATGTGAATTTGATTTTAGTGGAAGCACTCCATTTACTGACATTGACGTCGGAATAGATCCAAGGGCAGCTACTCAATCTTTTAAAATTCACGTCGGAAAAGTTAGGATGAGAACTCAGTTTCCAAATATTAGAACAGACGGAAACTATTTGGTTCTTGGGGATAGTTATGATCAGAATAGAAGTTCTGTTCAAATTTATAATGACAGTTTAGATCTTGAGACGATTGTAAATTTAGGGAGAGAAATTTTAACTAATGTTACTTCTCAGGCGATTAGCGATCTCATTAATGAAGGTATATCTCAATTTATAAATCCTGCTTTGGCCGGAGCAAGCCAAAGTTTACTTGGAAACATCTACAGCTTTAATCCGGCTCAGTTACAAGGGTTCATCAGTGGGAATCTTGGTTTCAGCGATGCCCAGAATTTTCTAAATGGAGCAGCCGATGTTGGAATTGATAATATATTTGCTGGAAATCTTCCAAATCCACAGACTACTGGTCTCGGTGGACCTCCGCAAAGAGTATATCCTCCAATACAAACAAATACTGACGTCTATGAGAATGTTCCAGGAAGAGACCTTGGTGTTCCCGACAGAGTATATCCAATACCTGTAGGAGATGCATATCCAAATGTACCGGGAAAAGATCTTGGAGTCCCAGACAGAGTTTATCCTGTACCAGGAGGGGATGCTTATCAAAATGTTCCCGGATCTGACTTGGGAGTACCGGACAGAGTTTATCCTGTACCAGGAGGGGATGCTTATCAAAACGTTCCTGGATCTGATCTAGGAGTACCGGACAGGGTTTATCCTGTACCAGGAGGAGATGCTTATGTAGATGTTCCTGGAAAAGAACTAGGAGTCCCAGATAGAGTTTATCCTGTACCAGGAGGAGATGCTTATCAAAATGTTCCCGGATCTGACTTGGGAGTGCCAGACAGAGTTTATCCAATCCCTGGGGGAGATGCATATTCTAATGTGCCTGGATCCGATCTTGGAGTTCCCGATAGAGCGTATCCTGCAGAAATAATTGATGAATATACTAACGTTCCTGGATCTGATTTAGGAGTTCCTAGCAGAGTTTATCCAATACCAGCAGGAAGCGTTTATCCCGATCCAACAACTTCATTTTTTCCTGACCAAAATATAGGTCAGATTTATAAGCCGGAGAGCAAGGTTGTATCCGGAGGAGAACTCAGATCTCCTTCTAATGTTTTTGATACTCCGCCAGCTCCAATTTATAATTCAATAGCTCCTACATACCAGAGAGGGGATATTGGAAGAGTATACCCGCCTACTCAGGGTGACTTTATTCCAATGGCACCGGTAGATTTAGGAAACACAAAGGGAGAAGATAAGTTTAATATAAGTCTTGGGACAGTTAACGGACCATCTCCAGACTCGGGAAATAATTTCGGAACTATAAATCCGGCCGATGGTGTAATAGTTCCTAATATGTAATAATATGAGTAATCCTCACGTACACTTAGGTGAAATAGTAGATGTAAATGACCCTCTGAAACAAGGGAGGGCAAGAATTAGAGTTTTTGGATTTTTTGATGATCTGGAAGTCGATGATATTCCATGGGCGGAACAAATCTCTGGTCTTTCTTTTTCCTCTGCTAGAGGAAATGGAAACATCAGTATTCCCAGAGTTGGAGCTATAGTGAATGTTCAGTTCGACGGACCAAACTATTATAAGCTATTTTATGAATTCGAAAAGGAGACTTCTCCTGAGCTATTAGAAGAAATTGCAGACTCTTATGAAGGAGCTCAGTCTCTTTGGTATGATGTCGAGTCCCAACCTGGTACACTAAAGCTATTTTATACCCGAAAGAAGGGAGTTGTTCTCTCCCTTGGGGATGCTAAGATCCAGTTAGATACACAAGACGGTGGAAATTTAAGAGTTGTGATAGAAATGGGAAAGGACCAGATCAAGATGGAAAATAGTAAAGTCATAATCAATTCTAATAACATTGAACTGGGAGAAGGGGCTACACAAGCAGTGATTCGAGGAGATGCCTTTAAGCAATTCTTTGATACACACGTGCATGCTGGAGCAGGATCCCCTCCTGTCGTTCCTATGATTCCAAATCTTTTAAGTTTAGTAACTAAGACAAAGTAAATTTGTATGGCGATAACAGCAGCATATATTAAATCCCTAGAGGATCAAAAAAAATTAATTTCTCAGCTGGGTAGTTCTGGACCACAAATTCCCGGCCTAAATGTAGAACAGATTGCAAAAACACTAGCAGAGTTGGATCAAAATCTTGGAGAAACTATTAAATATTACAAAGACCAAGCAGAACAAGAAGCTGCAAAAGAAGAACAGCAGCAAGCTGATTCTGGAGTTGTAGAAACGGACGAGCAAAAAAGAGCCAGAAGACAAAAAAAAGCTCAAGAAGCTTTACAGAAGGGAGAAGATATTGTTAAAAAATACGTAGATGCACAGAGAGACTTTATACAAGAACAAATCTCAATTATAGAAGTCAATTATGGAGTAATTGGTAAAGAAATAACCGAGCTCCCAAAAACGATAGCTCTAGCTTCTACAACGTCTCTTCAGCCTGCAGCTCTTGGAGCAGCAGCACCTAACCCTATTTTTAATCTAGGAATACTTTACCAGACTATAAAATCAATTAGAAGGTCTGTAGGTAGTATAAAGACTGCTTTTTTAAATATGTTAATAGCAGCAGATAAGATTAAATTTGCTCTTCCTTCAGAGATAACTGGATTACTTCAGAGAATTTTAAGTATAGAACAAACTTTAGGATCTAGTGGACCTAGTGATTCTGAAGTTGATCAACCACCACCGCCAACCCCTCCAGGTACACAAGTTACACTTAAGGCTGGTGAGTATAGATTTTCTAGCAATCCAAACTATGCTATAGTTACTGCAAACAATATCGTTCAGGCTAGGCAAAATCAACCAGGGAAAATACTGGAAAGAATAAAAGATGCTAACGGAGTGGTAACCGGAATTAGAATTGAGATCGTTCCTATAATACCATAAATAAATTAAATTACTCCGGAAAGAGAAAAGATATATAAACCATATTCACTTTTTAATCAACACAAATAATGGAAAAAATCTCTTTAGTAAAAGAAGAAACAGAAACATTTAACTGGGACATCCCTAGCGGATTGACCGTAAACAAATCAATCAAAACCCCAAATCACATCAAAGTCTATTCTCACGAAGGATATGCCTCTGCTTTGTATTTTTTATATTGCGGAACAAATCCACAGAGTTTAGATTTTTCTAAAGATTTAGAGGATGGAAAAATCTACAAGTTTAGAATTTCTAGTATGACAGAAGACAGTGCTCTTGGTTATACTGGTTCAGGTCAAACAATCTTTATCGATCTAAAGAAAGAAAGAAAAGATGCAGTTAGACTAAACATCCAAGGAATTGATTTTAAAGTTTCTTCTGAATATGAAGCTATAGTTAGAGAAATTAATGGAACATACTACGGATCTGTAGTTGAGTGCTACGTTCAGGGTCTAAAAGTAGAATTCTTCAATCAAATAAAAGAAGCTTCTGTTGCTTATCCAGCAAAAGTTGAAGCAATCAACAAAGGAGGATATCTAGTTGATATTTCTGGAGTTAAGTGTTTCCTTCCTGGATCTCTTGCAGCAGCAAATAAAATTACAGATTTTGATGCGTATCTAGGTAAAACAATCTATGTAATGATAGATGGATATGTTGCTCAGAAAGACATATTCGTAGTTTCTTATAAGAAATACCTAAGTAAGATCATGGATCAAAAGATTCAAGAGCTTGACCTAACTAAGAAATACAAAGGTTGCGTAACAGGATCTTCACCATTTGGTCTATTTGTAGAATGGGAAGATGTTTACACTGGTCTAATCCACAAAACGGAATTTGAAGATCAAGTTGTTCAAGGATTTAATACCGGAGACGAGATTGAATTCTACGTTAAAGAAGTTAAAGAAGATAATAAATTGACTCTAACTTTTGGAGCACCTGTAGAAAAGACTGTTAAAATCTACGAGATCAAAGATCAGGTAGACAACGGAACAATCGAGCCAATGGCTGCAGTGATCAAATACAAGAGAAAAAATGGATGCTTAGTTGAAGTTCCTGAAACAGGAATGATGGCCATGATTCCACAAGATAGACTAACATCAGATCTAAAGAATGCTAAACCTGGAGACAGAATTGCAGTTTTGATCTATGAGGTTGACCCAGTAATGGGAAAAATATTCGCTAAACCAGTAGATGTCCAATAACCTAAATCACTTTGATAAGCTTCATGCTCTAAACGCAGCTGTGATTGGATTTGAATTTGAATTCTTTTCCAACATGGTTCGCGGTAGGATCATAGAATCTTTATCAAAGTTATTAGGTAAAAAGATAATCCTTACTTCTAAATATCATTCTAAAGTTCCAGTTAATTCTGATACTTTCAAACTCGAGCCTGATTATTCAGGTGGAAGTAAGATGAACGAGTTAATTACTGGACCTATGTCATATTCTGAAGCAATGCCCGTCTTGATTAAAGTTTTAAGATGGATAGATGAAAATGGCTGGACTAACGACAAATGTGCTTTTCAATTTTCAATCAGTTTTGATAAGATGAGAAAAGATGTTGTTACTAGAATGGAAAATTTGGACAAGCTTCAGTTTATTCTAGGACTTGATGAAGGTGTGATCTATTCAAAGTTTGGAAATAGAACAAACAATGTTTATGCTAAATCGATAAAGAAAATTGTTCCAAGAAATAGATTTACTTCCATTGATGATTTGGTAACTATCGATCCTAAGATTTTCAAGCTTCCCGATGACAAATATTATGGAGCTAATTTTACCAAATTAAAGGATGGATACATTGAGATCCGATATTTAGGAGGAAGAGATTATCAGAAGAAGATAACCGAAATTAGAGAAATCATAGATTATGTTATAATTCATCTCTATAATATTCTTAGCGGAAGAACACAATATTCTCAGAAGGATCTAGAAACTCTGAAACAGATGATGAGAGAATACTCTAAGGTTGTTAAAAGTTTTTCTGACCCAAGAGCGTTTTTCATGCACTATCCGGATATACACTTGCTGGTAGATCTAAAAGGTTTTGAAGAAGGTATAAAGACTTACTATCCGATGATCAGAGAGAAAATATTTGATCTGATTGTAGAAGGTGGAGTTAGACACGGATTTTTTAACTATGACACTTCGACTGGAAGATTCCAGCTTAAAGATGCTAGATGCAGAGATGCTTCATATATTACTGATATAGATCTTCTCGACTGTGACATTAAGGGATCTAAACTATTGAACTGCAACATGTACGGGTGCTCAGTTAAAAATTCTCAGTTAGAGGAATGCCAACTTTTCACAGGAAATACTGTCTCAAACAGCAAATTAAAATCTACCTCTGTAGACTATTCTAATCATCTAGACGAGTGTTACATAGACTGTGAAGATAAAATCATAGATTGTGACATTAAAGGCGGTGTAATAAGAAAAGCTGATTTGGGAAGAAACTCTAAAGTTTCGGACGAAACCGAAAAAGTAAAAGACTTCGAAGAGGTTAGACAACAAAGATTTATTTCAGATTCAAGATTAAAAGACGTCAATGTTCATTTCAAACCTCAGAAGTTTAGAGATCAAAACTGGACATATAAAAAACTATACTAACCATGACAGAAGCGGAACTAATACAAGAGATTAAAGACGACTTGTCTGCGTCTTGCTCACTCCCATACAACCTTAATGACCAAGAAATTATTAGGATTATTAATAGAGCAAAGGCTTGGATGTATGATAACTACCAATATGCAGTAGAACAAAGATTTTTTGTTCTCGGATCTACTCTTTTTGCTACCCCTGAATTTTTAAAAACTAGGCAAATACAGCTTCCTGATAAAATTGTAACTGTCTTTGATGTTAGAGAAGCAAACAACCCAGGTATTTCCGGAAATCCGGATAGAGACTTTGGAAGCTCAAAGCTACTTGGATCTGAACTTCTCCTTTCTCCTTTCATGGGAGACAACCTTGTTTATAGAACAGTAATGTACTCTTATTTTGATTTAGCAAAAGCTTATCTTCTTGAGACCTTTGCATTCAGATGGAACAAAAACACTAAGAAACTTACTATCTTAGGTAGAAACCCTGCAGGATCTCCAAACAACGTTGGGACCGGTCCAAACAACTACGTTAAGTCAGTAGCAGTTAGCTGCTTTGTTGCAATTGAGGATCATGAGCTGTTTGATGATGAACTTTTTTCTAGATATTGTAGAGCAAAAGCAAAGCAAAGTTTAGCAAGAGTTATCAGTGCTTTCAACTATAATCTTCCAGGCGGAGTTCAAGTAAATTCTTCTGAATTGAAAGCTATGGGAGATGTAGAAATGCAGGAAGTGATGGAAATGATCAACGGTGAAAACACCCCTTCTTACTTCCTACAGTGGAATTAATTTTCTTTATTTTTCTCTCCTTTTAGAATCAGATATATATTGGAAACTAGGAGTTTCCAATGATAGAAATTTACAACAGAGATCCGGGAGATTATGGCTACAAGAAGGACATTCTTGAGACTACTGATCCTATTGAAATCTGCATAGGCCAGATAAAAATGCTTCTTCTTACTAATAAGGGTGAAGTTCTAGGGGATCCCGGATTTGGAATAGGTCTAGATGACTTAGTTTTCAATTTAGAACTCTCCGAAACATCTATTCAAAAAGAAATAAATTTTCAACTTCAAACTTATTGTCCACTTTTTTATGATTTAGGTGGCTATTTTAAGTTGGAGTTTTTCCAAGGAACATTAAGAGATATAGCAAATTTATATTTCTTCATTCCTGGATACTCAAATCAGAGCCCGGCAATATCACTTCAAGTAACATAACAAATAGGAATGAATAATATTTTTCAGAAAAATAATATCCTGATTAGAGGTCTTTTAAATACGACCTATAATTTTTTACAGACAACCTACAACCAGACGAGGAACGTCTTCACTACAGCATCTGCTTGGGGACAAATTCTATTTGTTCTTGAAAACTTGTCTCAGCTTATACTTTATTTCATTGAAGATTCTATCACCGAATTGAATATTTACGAAGCAACAAGAGACTACTCGGTTAGAAGTTTAGCTAGAATTTCCGGATATGACCCAGCTAGGTCGATGGCAGCACAGGGTGAAATTGCAGTTTCATGGAATCTGACAACAACTTCTCAGGTTGGCGGAGGAGCAGTTATTATTCCCGAAAACACTAGAATCCAATGTCAGCAGAATGGACTTCCATATACTATAATAATTAATGGACCTAGAGTAAAAATCCCTTTAGTTAGAGAAAATGTCACAAAGTTTAAAATAGTACAAGGAGCTTTTTCCACTACTACATTCACTGGACTTGGAACAGCACTACAAAGTTTTAACGTTCCCGTAAAGGGAGGGGTTTATGTCGATCAGTTTTATGTCGATGTCTATGTTAATGACAATAAATGGAAGAGATATGATTCTCTGTATGATATTCCGCTGGAAGGAGAAGGATATCTTTCCAAGTCTGGAATTAGCGAAGGAATTGACATCTATTTTGGTAATTCTAACTTTGGTAAAGTTCCACAGCCCGGATCATACATTAAGGTCAATTATCTCTTAACTGCAGGGTTCCTAGGAAACGTTAGATCCACTGCAACATCTAAAATTACATACAGATTTTTAGATCAAGGAACAGACTTATTTGGGAATGAAGTAAACCTAAATGATTTTTTACAAATTGTTAATACAGTAGATCCTTCCTTTGGATCTGATTCAGAACCAATTAATGTTACTAGACTTGCAGCACCAAGAACAAGCAGATCCTTCGTTTTTGCAAACGCAGCAAACTATGAGATTTATCTTCAGAGATTTAACATATTCTCTCAGATTCAAGCATTCTCTACTTTTGATGACGAGTATCTTGATGACGATAACGTTGTTTATCTATATCTAGTGCCAGACGTAACAATAGGTCTTGGATCAAATGAAGACTACTTTAGTATTCCCCTTTCCTCGTTCCTCCTAACTCAAGCACAAAAGCTTGCAATTCTAAACGTAATTGAAGATTCTGGATCAATGATTGCAACCACTGTTGTTAAAATTATCGAACCTAAAATTTCTAGATATGTTGGAAATGCAGTTATTACGGTCTTTGAAGGATTTGATCCTGATATTATTAAAGACCAAATTCAGTCTACAATTTCAGAATACTTTATTAACTTGAAGAGGAGAGATAAGATTCCAAAGTCAGATATGATTGCACTCATCGAATCTATCCCTGGAGTTGACTCGGTTTCTTTCTACTTTGTGGGGCAAGAAAATGAAGCTTATCATGCTACTGTAGATGTTCTTCCTAATGTTAGTACTTCAGAGCTAAACACAAATATAGGATTTGATGATTTTGGAGATATTATCATTGGAAGAGGAGAACTTGTAGTTATCAGAGGGGGATGGAACGATAGATACGGAAACGCTTATGAGGTTGGTATTGTACCAGGAAAACCTTCTGCTCTGAATATCTCAATCAAGGGGATAGTTCCAGTCACCTATCTTTCTGAATTAAGTGCAGAAACTAAAGCCCAATTAATAGCAGCAAATAAATAACAATATGCCATTAGATTATTCCCCATATTTTCCACCCAACGGTAAGAATGCTTATACAAATCTTCCGGTAGCTCCTTCTAGCAACTCGACCTCGAATACTGCTAGTGGAATAAAGTATAAAACATTTACTACTAGTTTCGATACAATTACGGATACTTATTCAACTCCTGCTCTTGCGGAGACTCGGTCATATAATCTTGGATGTTCTGGATATAGAAAAATTTTAATTTCTGCTGCCGGAAATTACAAATATGCCCCATGTCAAACTAATCAGGAATACATTGATATAATGAATCAGATGCCTAAAGGTGATATGAAGAGAAGATATTATTTGTTTGATCAAACCGAAAATGTTTTTGATGTAACTGCATCAATAAATGACAATGCCTACAGCGGATTTGATTATAAAGAACAGATTTTCCCTAGAACTCTTTCTAATCTTATTTATGCAAATCCTCAAAAAATTCCAATTTTGGATAAATTCCAAAGAGTAGTTTTTGCTCTTATTGAAACAGTAAAAGAAATAAAAAACTACTTTAACTATACAGTTCCTTTTAACAACAGAAGAGTTTTCTAAAGATGGCTAATCTATATTTAAGATTTTTTGATAAACAGGGGGATCCTTTAAACTTTCAGTATATAGGTCCAACCGGGTCTGCTGTTTTAGACAGCAGTTTTTCATACTTTGCCATTAACTCAGGAACTACCCCTGCTGCAGGGTATATTTCTTTTGTGGATGCAGATGCAGCAGATCCAAAAATTTATTTGAATGTTCTGGACAGAAATGGCAGCAGTGTGTCTGCTTGGGCTACTTCTGTTTACAATTCGATAGTGGATGGAGCAAAAATCAGAGTAAATTTTGGAGTCTATCCTGCGCAGAATCTTAGTTTTAATGTTACTAACGTTTCTACTTCGGGATCTACTGTAACTCTCTCTATCTCCAAAGTTATCGGTTCTACTATTATCTCGAACCAGAATAACATTTCCATGACTACATCCTACCAGAATTTACCAGGTGGATATTTTTATGGAGAAATGTATTTTGATCCTGTTTCCGCAGGACTATATGAAAACCAGCAGATTTTTATAGTTCAGCAGTTTATAGTTGGGTCCACTGGGGAACTTGGATATCCTCACACAAATGCAACTGGGCCTACTGCGGGTACTCCTCTTTGGAGAACCCGGTGGGAGAATGACACATACGGTAACACAGACGTTAGTGATATAATTTTTACATATCAGATAACCCAAAACGACCCTGATATTGGAGGATCCCCTGCGATAGTAAACTATCAAAATATTGCTATACCAGTTGAACAATATTCATCGGACTTTTACTCTGTAGATTATCCAGGATATCTCCAAACTTCTTCTGTTAATTCTACTGCTTTGGGTATTAATGTTGCACTAAATGCTCCTGATATTGCAGCTGAAGTTTATGAAAGAAGATTGATAGTAGAGGACATAACTTCAGGAACCCCTGAAAAAATCCTAGAGATTTTATTCTATGGTCAGATTGTCGGTGAAGATTCTAGATTGGATGTTCTGACTGCCAACTTAGGTAGAGCTTTCTACCAATCAGATTCCACAATCCTTAGACAGCACGACCCGTATGAACCTTTTCCTAACTGGGTAGAGATTAACGAGAAGAGAAAAGAGTTAATGGTTGCAGGGGAAGAAATTTTCCCTTACATTGGAGCTTACAAAGGTCTTATTGGTGCACTGCAATTTTTTGGCTATCAAGATCTTAGAATCAAAGAATATTGGCTAAACCTTGCTTATCAAAAAGTTAAGGTTAGTCCGCTAATGGAGAACCAGATGTTTTTGGACAAGTATGACCAAAGTTTTATGGTCAATCAGTCTATAATGATTGCGGATCTTCTGGACAATGAAAATAGTGGTAAATATAGACTCGAGCAAACATATGGACCTGATGCAGACGGAAATTATGTTTTGGATGTCTCTGGAGAAGATACATTAATACCGAGTAAGACTTACAAGAAGACTTCATTATTTGGTCTCTATTATGATATTAATAGAGCTTCTGTTTTAGAAGATGAATACGGGTACCCAATAGTAGAAGAATCTTTTCTTTTTAGCCAAGAAGAAATTTTAACAAAACTCTTTGCTCTAAAGCAAAGATTGAAACTGACTTACCTCCCTTTAAATGCAAAAATAGTTGATATCACTGGAGAAGGTGTTTATTTTGAAGTTTATAACACAAGATCTTGGACAGATACGATGGAGAGAAACGACATCGATTCTGGATTTTATTTTGATGTTAAAGCAAATCCACCTAAGGGATTTATAGAGGATCTAAGAGCATTTGGACTCAGAACATATCCAAACTCGATACAGACCCCAATGAACTATTATGATAACTTTGATTTTTCTGTTAGTGTTATTGGGCCAAGTGGGAGTGCTTTCTCTTTCTTCGGACCTACTGGAATACAAGTAAGCGGATTTAATCCGATCTTAACTTTAGAAAAGGGTAAAACATACAACTTTAATTTATCTACCAGCGGATATAATTTTTATCTGACTACAAGTTCTTCATATAACCAGATAGACCCACTAGGAGTTATAAATAACGGTGCTCCTGGATCAACCGGTGGATCTGTTATTATTAATGTAAATCCTCAGGAACAGGGAACAATTTACTACTACTCAGATGTTAATTCAAATCTTAGAGGATCTATTAATATTGTAGATTCTCCTATTTCGGATCTTGGTAATACTTCACTTCCTCTTTCTTCTGGGCAGAGATATGATCCTACTCAGAATTTGGATATGCAAACTGCAATATCTAATTTTTATTACTTAAAGGAAAATGGACAAATCAAGTCTCTGGGTGATGGTACTTCAGATCCTGTTCAATTTATAGATCCAAATACTGGACTGGCATATCAGAATCCCCTAGGGATGCCAGTTATTTTAGAAGCAGTTTTAGATAACTGGATTTGGGATGAAATGGGAGTCAGTTGGACTTCTCTAAAACTTCCTGAATTTAAAATTGGTGATCTTGTGGACATAAAAACTTTCCAAGATCCAGAAGAACCTTTTTATGGTCCGTCCGGGCCAACTGGAACTACGGGAGGCGGAGGAGGACAGATCGTTAATACATTCTACGATACACAAACTTATACAGTAAAACTATCTTCCACATTAACGAATGCAGACCTGACCGTTAATCTATTGACTTCTGCAATACAGGAGATGCAGTTATTAACTTGGTCCAATATAGATTTCTCTAATTACAATGAAATAGAATGGATAGTAGAAAAACCTGCTACCCAGCCAGGGAGTCCTTATTATTTTCAATATAGAGGAGTTATCATGGATTATTACAAAATGGCCCACTTCCTTCCTTATACGGGAGAATATACGGTCACTTGTAACATTTATGATTCTTATAACTTCAAAGCTAATGTAATTAGCAAATCCCTAATCAAAGTTGATCCTGTAGAAATAAATTTAGATGCCTGGGCTAGATACAGAGAAAATGAATATTATTCATGGAATCAAACTGTTAGGGATTGGAATTCTTACAATTCTATTTGGGAATACCCAGCAGAGGGAAAAACCTATGATCAGTTAACCAAACAGATCCCACCGGAAATTCTTCAGTTTTCTACTTATGGAAACAACGTCCAGGGAACCCAGGACATGCTAGTGAATGTTCCAAATCTTCCTATCGGAGCTTCTGGAAATCTAACTATCACACAAAATTTATACACTATTACCCAAGCATACTCAACTAAAATATCGGGTAATCAGTACAACTATGTTACAATCTTTACTGAACAAGATCACGGTTTCGTTAACGGGTCTGAAATTTTCATTCGTAATTCATCCGAACAAATAAACGGAGCTTGGTATGTAACAATTCCCAATGGATCAACCGGAAATTCTTTCCAAATCCCAGTTCCTTTAGCAACGGACCCAAATAATACAGAATTTAGCGCTGGTATTGGATCTTCTGGATTTAATGCTACCGGACCTGGACCGACCGGATATACTATTCTCTATATCGAACCAACCTACTACCCAGATCAAACAGTAACTGGAGGTGGAGGGATAGACATTCTAGTAAATGGAAAATCGATAGGAGCAACTTCTGCGGGAGAATCTTTGCAATCAACTGTTAACTCTATAGTCGAAGTTGTAAATTCTGTCTATACCCAGCCGGATTATGTTGCTGGAGTTACCTCTCCAAACTCGATTCCTGCCACAATAAATATCCTAGCAAATACGGAGTCCGGTAATATTGGGAACGGAGATTTATTAACTGCAGTAGTCACAGGAGCATTAGAAATAGTTTCAATCGATCCTTCTCTTTCGGGCGGATCTTCGGAGTTTAGCGAATATATTTCTTGGAACGAAAATTATGGTGGATTCCCCGATGAAAATTTAAGATATTGGGGATATTTAAATTTAAACTGGGAATCTCTTCCAACTTCCACCTGGGACCAAGCTTATGCACATGGATGGTATGATTTTGAATATGATAATGGATGGCTAGGAGGATTTGAAATCCATAGTGTTAAAGTTGGGGATAACATCAAAGTTAGCACAGGAAACGAAACTTTTCCTTTCCCTGTCGGTGTTACTTTTAGCGCCACTGGTGGAATTACCGGACCAACTGGATACATCACACTCTCCGGAGCAGCAGGAGAACTAAACGAATCTACGGAGCCACATATTTCTAATTTTTACTATCAAGTAATGCCTTATGAGTATGGGGATTCTTTAACAACGGATGGTCCAGTTCAAACCACATTTACTTTTGTCGGAGCAACCTCCGGTCCATTCCCAATTCCTCCAACAATTCCTGGAGCTGCTCCTGAACTTGTAGTTTCATTCACATATGCAACTGGACCTTAATAAATAATAGAAATGTCAACACGATTAAAAATATATCAGTATCAGTCGGTAGTCTATAACGACACAACTACAGGAGCAAGTCCTTTTGGTTTGTCTTGGTCTTTTCCTGGAGGAAATCCTTCTAGTGGAACAGCATCTACGGAAATAGTTTATTATAATGTTCCTGGTTTTTACACAGTTACACTTACAGCAACGGACGTTTACGGAACGACAAAATCTCTAATTGAACCAAGTTTAATAGAGGTTGCTGCAAGTAGTTTGATCGGAGGAATTTCTGGACCTACCCCTTCGAAGGTTAAAATGAACGAGTCATATCAACTAGACGATGCAAGTATTGGAGATCCTTATCCGGCAACTAGCTGGATCTGGACCCTTCCTTACGGAGTAACAGTTTCTACTCAAAATGTGGGTGTTACCGGATACATTGACTGGTACACTTTGACCGGAACATATTCAGGTCTTCCTGGGTCAATTTATAATGGACCAATTTATTTAACTGCTAGTAACGGATTTAATCCAACGTCTTCTTCTGCAGTCATTCAGGTTGAAAAATTAGGTCCTTCTGAGATCATATACATGAATGCTACTGGTCCTGCTAGCCCAACGATAACTAAAGGATTTGCAGGTAATGTTCTTGTTTCTGCTCTTCCTCCTAATAGCCCGGTATCAACCATAGACTTAGGATATCCTGTAGATCATTGGATAGTTAAATCTGATTTTAAGTTTAGAGGAGTCTCCAATCTTACTAATCAATATTTCCACT
>Ga0247723_1000742_pt1 | contig 21042 bp, 19 predicted proteins | sample MSEWelMarce5H_FC_FD_189079 | JGI IMG/M metagenome (GOLD analysis project Ga0247723, IMG submission 189079) | Subsurface sediment microbial communities from gas well in West Virginia, United States - MSEEL Well Study Marcellus 5H_FC | ecosystem: Environmental > Terrestrial > Deep subsurface >... | reverse complement strand
TCCAAGATTCAGATGCTGACAATGACTTGGAAGTCATCAACATAGCCATCGCTTTGTTCTGGCTGTCCAATAATTTGCATAGTAGTGTCACCAGTCAATGGTGAATTACTGTCAGGTTGACTGTTGGTTTTTAGCACACGAATAAAATCTTTGATCACCGTGCCTGTGCGTGAATCATAGATGCTGGCGCCTGATTCAAAGAAGAAACGTGTTTGTAGCACTGATGCAAAGTAATATGTCAACTCACGTGCTGTGACAGAATATTGTGTACCATCAGTGACAAACTCAATTAACCAGCTTGAATCGTTATAGATGCCTGCAGTGCTCTGCTGATTGATTAAACTAAATTCACCGGTGGTGTCAAGATTTGTTTGGGTAATTATATACCAGGTTGAAGTTAGATTGTTATAGCCAAGTCCAAAATTACGATACAAGCGTATTAATTCAATGATGTTTTGAACAATAGTTGATGGTAAGTCGGTCAAGAACAACGGTATAACTTGTGTGGCTATAGCGCCAGTTGGCACATAATTGTTGAGAGAAATAGGACCAGTGCCGTCATCAAGATTACCTTGGCCTTGGTTAGTACCATCTAATACCACACTGGTCACTGTGGCCCAGATAAAACTTTTGTCGGTGTCAGCGGTGGGTATGCCTGCAACCAAATGATTGTATTGATCAAAATAATAGCCGTCAGGTGGAACAAATTTTACTAGAGAGTTTGGTACAATGTATTGTGTATTGCTGCTGGAAAAAGATCCAACTGGATAAGGAAAAAATGGTGATGTCAAACTTCTAAAATATCCAGTACATAGATTTGTCAACGCAGTGCTCTGATTCCAATCAATATTCAATACTGCTAAATTAGGTCTTGTGAAGTTGGCATAATAAAATTGCAGTATTCCAGGTTGTGTCAACAATGGTTGCACTTTGTTTGTGACTGCATCAGCAATGTCATTGGTTGTGAACCAGGAAAATTGAAATGTTGGCAATGCATTATCTTTATAAAGTCCGCCGTCACTGCCAAACACATTGGTACTGGCATACTTGTTGGTGGTGTCAACTAATTCAAGATATCTTGAAGTGCCAATCGCGCTGCGGGCCAAGGCCTTGGATTTGATAATTGAGTTGTACAGGGTAAACGGAAACAGATTGTAGTCTTCACCGTTGACCATACGATTCTGTGTGTAGTAACGAGCAGGTGCACGTTGCTTGATCTCATCAATGGATTCTCGTGTCTGTGCATTGCTCACTGGTGTTTGTAGATTTACAGTAAATGTCAGTGTTTCAATTCTACCAGTACGACTCACATAACTGATTGGTAGAACAATGCTCTGCATCTCTTCGGGATTGATGATGTATTCAAGTCCGTTTGATGATCTAACATACGCACGGAACAGGCCCACTGGAATAGCAGAGAACACACCATCACCAAATGTCAGCGAAATCTGATCATTACTACGACTCTGTGTTGAATAAATTTTACGCAGGCCGGTTGTGCTCTGTTCGGCAGCAGCAGTGTAAACTGATTCAGTGTACAACCATTCAGATTGTACACTTCCAATATCATCAAGTTGGAACAACCAACGATCTTCATTGTTGATGCCGTCAATATTGATGGCCACCACACGATTGCTGACTTTTTCTGCTAGATTAAAATCTGCAGACTGCAACGACCCTTGCTTGAACAAAAAGAAAAATCCGGTGTTGTTGGATCCAAAACCCAGTTGGTCATTGCGATACAAGATATTAAATGCGCCATCAGGACGTGGTGCAGGTTCATACAAATATGTACGGCCTGTTGATGTGGCATTGACAGCTTCAAATGGCATGTTGACCCCATCAACCGTGGCAGTGTAAGGAATCACAGGCAAGTATCCTTGCACTAGATTCAAAGTGTATTCTTCTGTTTTGACATCAATGATTGTTTGATTGTTTCCTGGATTGCCATAACGTTGGCTGTTGATCAATGCTGCATTGATGATGGAAGTAAACTGCTCAAACCAGTCGGTGTTTGTGGGATCATTCCAGTTCACAGTGATGTTGGCCAGATTTACACCGTTGTAATCTGTGATATTTTCTGTGGTAGACACTGCTGTGACTTTGATCAAGCCTTGTGCTGCGGTGTTGCGTTTGGCAGTGTAACTGACCAAATTAGCCAAACGATTGACAGAATCGCGGCGCTCGGCAGTGTCCAGGTAGTTTTCACGGGCATTTAAGTCAGCTCTAAAAGCCAACGATTGCCCCATGAACGCAATGACATCCAGCAGTGCAATGAATTCTGAACTTTCAATGTAATCATTAAAAGTTTCAGGATAGTATAAACGCAAATAGTCTACAAAACTCTTGCGTAGAGTCTCAAAATCGTAGCTTTGAAAATCAGCTTCACGATAGGTCTGATAGATCTGTTTCCAGTCTTCGACTCCAAAGATAACGGTTTGTCTGGTAGTTTTAGCCATAGTAATATATTATTTTGTATTTATGGCCCAGAAAACCACGCAGTTATATGTAACTGGCTTGACGGGTTTCTTGATCAAAGAATATAGCTAGAATTTCAGCGTTGGAGCTGGGTACTATTTGAATTTGCAGTTCAATTAAAATACCATTTTCCTGTGGATAGGTGTAGATGTTGGCTATTGTGAGCCTGGGGTCGCCACCGGCTACACGTTGTACTTCGTTTCTAATGGCTATTTCAGTTTCAAGTGTCTGGGGTTCAAACAAAAAATCCCAAAGTGCAGTACCGTAGTCAGGCCTGCCCACCAGCTCACCTTGACGTATGTTAAAGGCGTTGAGAAGATCACGCTTGATGAGATCCTGATCTACCAGGGTAAATTTTTTGAATTGATTGATGGTGTTGTAGCCGATAAATGTTGTCATATTTTTTAGTAATAGAGTAAAGCAGGATACTTATCCACCAATGCGTTCAACGTGTTAATCACTGCTCTATACTTATTTAAATCTGCTTCCCACTTGTCTCTAGCAGCGATGACCTGTAGATCATCGCGCCCATATATGCTTCGTAGACGATTGTACTCTTGATCGTCAAAGTCAACCTGTCTGCCCAATGTTGCTTTTTCTTCTGTGAGTCGTTTAAATTCAGCCCGATCAGATGCCGACGGTTCATCAAGGACTCCGGTGCTGACCACAGACGGAGTTGCGGTTGGCACGGCTGCAGCAACTGGTTGTCCATAGTCTATCACAGGTACTTTGGCATCACCAATAAATGCCACCACTGATTGATTCAACACTTTGCGGTTTACAGTATTTGTTACGCCAGTGGCTATTTGTTCACCCGATGCACCTGCAGGTAATTTAAAATCTGTAAAATTTACTGCAGTGAGTCCTTGTTTGGCCAAATTATTAATTGAATCAACTGCGCCAGCAGGAGCTGTTCCTTTGCTCCAGGCTGCAGTCAATGCAGCACCAACCTTTCCGGCTGCTTGTACTAGACCACCTATTGCATCCTTGGCAGTACCAGCTGTGATAACTCCGGCCTTTTGCAATGAATTATAGCCAGTCTCCATTATGTTAGACTGTACTGACAGTTGCTTGGTGGAGTCGCCCACTAAAGAAGTCAAATTACTGACACCCCCTTTGCCAGTCCAAACACCGCCTACATTCAACACTTCTTTGATTTTGCGATTTGAGGCTATGAGTTCTGGTGTGGTGCTGCCACCTGATGCGTTGACTCGTTGAGCTTCATCAATGTCAGCCTGCGTGACTTGGGCATTCTTGGTGTACTGTGCCAGTGTTCCAGGTTTTAAATATCCTGTTTGTTCCAACTGTGCGGGATTGATGCCATACTGTCCTATGCCTTTGTCTAGGCTATAATCTGAAACTGATTGTCCGGTGCTGGCAGCGGCTTGTCCCAATAGGCCTTGTACTTGTGTGCTGCTTAGTGCGCCTATTTCTTTGACAGACCCAACACCAACTTTGACAAAATCAGCAACATTCATGGGGTTCTTGATGGGCACACCAGTGAGCCTTGACGCAGATCCCAGGGCGGCGCTGGTTATTCCCCCAGTTGTGCCTCCGGTGAACCGTGTCACGGCGCCTAGCGCACTGCCTATGCCGCCGCCTATACCACTGGTTAATCCACTCAATCCACTGGCCAATTGCGAAACATTGAGTTGGCTGGCTGCTGTGAGCAAACCTCCGGCAAATTGTTTGGCAGCATCCAACGTCTGCCCGGATGTTAACCCAGTAAGACTTCCGGTACTGGCCTGCTGATCAAAAATTGCTCGGGCCTGGGCCTCGGTGGTGCCAGCCGGTGCATTCACTGTGAAATTGTCTCCGCCAAAATTAAAAGTAAACTTAGATCCTGATCCCGTGGCTGCATTGGTTGTAGGAGTGTACTGCGAATAAGCGTTGTAGGATTTACTATCATTTGCGGGTCTTGGGAGGCCTATATCAGCTAGTCCTGGTAATCCTTGCTCCAAGCGTAGCTTATTGACCCGATTCCATACGATAGGATCTTGTCCGGTGTAAACTAATTTGTTATCAGCTGTGTTTGCCATGGTTAGTTCTTTGTAATAGAAACGTTTTGTGGCACTGGCACAGCAGCCGGGGGAGGACTGTCGCCCTCGCCAATGGTCACTGATGTGGCCACACCTTTGTTGTGATAGGGCCATGGTTCATGCGCAGGAGCTCGTGTCACAACACTTTGTAATTTATTGGTTTCTACTTGCCAACCAGTTGACGCATCAAACTTTGTGTCGTCCATGGTGTACTTTGTCATGACTTTGACTGGTGCCACATCATCTGCACCACCACCATTGAGATCAATACGTCCACCCTTGAGTTTCAATGCTCCACCACCATCAAAGCTTCCACCTGCGCCTTTGAGTGCTAGAGAGCCATCGGCTCGTATGCCCAATTGAGCTTTGCTGTACAAGGTAGTTTTGCCTTGACTAAACGTGGTAATGGTTTGATCACTTTCTAATCCAACATTTACTTTGGCTTTGATATTGATCTTCTCTCCAGCAAACATGTTGATGTCTTTGTCGGCATGTAGGTTAATTGTACCTTGTGTTCTGATGTTTACAGAGTTGGTGCTGAACACATCTACTGTGCCTTCCACGCCCAGCTCAATCCAGGTCAAGCCATTGGCATGCACAATGTAAAAGAAGTTGCCGTCGTCACTCATTGTGATTTGATGACCTTTGCTGGTACGCAGGCGAATCATGGCATTTTGATTTTCTAAGTCACCGTCGTCCATGACAAGGGTATGTCCGCCTTGACGTGCAATCACAGTTACATCTGCTGGACTGAGTGTGTTTTCCATCAGGGCTTTGCGAATTTCGTTTGGACCAACTCCGCTTTGATAGACTGGGCGACCTGGTGTTGAAATCCCATACACTGCGCTGGGGCTTTCACGCTGCGAGCTGCTGTTGGTTGGCCCACGTTCAGGATCTTTGTCAAGTCCTTGTTGAAAAAATGTGCCAGCTATCACAGCATGAACGGGCTTTGGTGAATCAAAGAATCTAGGATTGCTGATGATTGAATTGCTCTTGGCATTGATTTCTGTAACCGGCTGCTGCGGCGAAGTTTCAGTGTATTTGGCCTGTGTTTTGTTGCCAGGAATGTATTGACCCTTGGGTGCTGCACCTATGGCCGGAATCATATGACTCACCCCAGGCTCAGGAATACATCCAAGATAGTAACCTTGCGACGGGTCGCCTGCTACAAAGAAGCACATTACTCGCACTCCAATATCCGGTGGTGTGAACCACATGCCATAGGTGTGTTGATTGCTGGTGTAGGTACCATCACCAGCTGCGCCGCCGTTGGGTTTTTGTGTTATCCCATAGAATGGCGGCAAGTATCGCACTGTGCGCCAGAGTTTGCTGTTGGTTTTGTCGCCGCCAGAAAACTGTTCAATGTAAACCTGTAAGCGGCCTGAACGAATGCTGTCAACATTATTCATTACCTCGCCAACATATGGCCCCATCTCTGCTGGCACACCGCCGCGATCAAATTTATATCCCTTGGGTCTGCCATGTGTGGTGTAAACGTTATCTGCCATGTTATCCTCTATGCATTATACTAAAAGCCAAAAAATCTAGAATCTGGGGTGTTGTCTTGTGCAGTGACTCGTGTATTTGTAGGTGTACCCCCTGCATCTTTGAGAGGAAATGTCTGACTGGCTATAGTGGCTTTTCTTACATCCTGTGCCGAGGATACTTTTCTTGTGGTTGTATTGACCCGAGGCGTAGTGTTATTGGGAGTCAATCCAAAACTTTGACTACCAAGGTCAGCGGCTCTAACTGGAGGATCCGCAACTTGTGAGGTTTTTGGCCTTGGAAATATGTAAAGACAGCCCTCTAATGTTTGTTCAAATCGTCCTTGACGAAACTCACTAGTTATTTCTGTGGCATAGAATACATAACTCTGTTGTGCGGGACCACGGGTAGCAGTGCTAAACTGTTCAGGTAATGCGCCTGTTTGATCCACTGCCTCTTCGGCATTGGTTTGTGTTGTAGTTGCAGCAGCATCTGAGCTAGGGCTAGAACTAGCACCAATAGCAGGTATGTTACTGTTAGACACTGCAACCACTGGATCAGGTTGTGTGGCAGTGGTAGTAGCAGCATCAGGACTGGTAAAAGTCTGTGTGGGCTGTGAGGGATTCGTGACACCAGCATCACCGCTTTGTGCGACTTGTTGTCCAGCACTTTGTGTGTTGTTTTGTTGTGTTGTTTTGCCGTCAATCTGACTCTGAAGCAGAGCTTGTTGCTCGTTTAAACTGACTAGTCTAGCATCTACCGCCTGTAGCTCTCTTTCTCTTGTTGCCAGTCTTGCCTGAAGTTCTGCAAGGCTCAATGAATCAGCGATTGGTCTCAGTCTTGGGTCAGTCTCAGGATCACGAGCGGCTGCTTCTGCTCGTTGTATTCTAATCTTGAGGCTGCCAATGATATTGATCAAGTTGCCTTTGAGATTCAGCGCATCACTGATTTCTTTGTTTAATCGTAGTTCTTCTTCGGTCTGAAGCATGATTAATTAATTCCGTTATTAAAAGTAAAATTTGGGTCCATTAGCCCAGTACCATCAACATCATAATCAACTGGACGTTGCCATACAATTTCAAACAAAATTTCTTGTGATTCAAGATTTATCGTACCATCAGGATTAAATGCACTGAAACTAAATGTGCGTGGGTCGTTGCCACGGAATATCTCACCCTGTGCTATCCAAGCCGGATCACCAAGAATTTTTATTTTAACTTTACCAATGTCACCAGGACTATAAAGATAATCTGCGGCATTGGCTGCTGGTTCGTTGGCTTTGCCTTGTGCACCTTGCGAACTTTGTCCACTGGCAGGTTGATAAACAAACCTTGGTATGTCAGTGAGATTACTGGTAACCTGTGTTGCCAATCGATCAGCTGATCCACTCACCACTGTATAATAGAGATTGTCAAAACTTTGTTGATAATCTAGTACTGCAGTATTTTGTCCAGTAAACCAATAGGGATAGCTTTTATGCACACCACGAAATTGTGTACGAGGGAACCAAGCACTTATCAAGGATTTTACTTCGTAAATGTTGACCATGAAAGTAAATCTATACGGATAATCACCACGCTTGGGATCTATTTCGTTGCCAATAGGTTCAGATTTGACTGATATTTTAAACCAAGCAAAGTTCTTTATAGGAGTACCGTTGGGTCTTTCTTGTTGTGTTTCTTCGTCAACAATTTTAAGCTGCTGGTCTGTGATATAACTGCTGTTGCGAACAGTCATTTCAATGGCCTGAATTATACTTTGTCCGGGCCGTATTCCAAAATTTCGCTGCGACGGGGTCATCTGATTTAGAACACCGTCTAATTTTCTAGCCCCTGCACTGTTGTCCATGGGAGTAAAGTCAATGGCCAAATCTCCTGGTTTCTTTATTGTGGCGTTGGCAATGCTGTTGTTGGCAAACTCAATTACAAATTCATCAGGTTTAGTGTAGATGCCTTGTTTTACCAAATTAGCTTGAAATTCATTCATGGCCTGCATTAACCCTCGTGCCTTGGTATTGGTACCTTGTGGGGCAGATGCTGCAGTACCTGGCGCATCTATTGATGGTGAAGCAGCAACAGTGGTATTTGTTTTGCTGGGATCATCACCCTTTAATGGAAAACCACTGGCGCCAGTTCCTGGTGATCGCGGGCTGGTTGAAGTTTTTTTGCCGCCACTGGCCTGACTAGCGGTATTATTCCTGACACCTTCGGAGTTGCTAGTGGTTATTTTTTGCCCTCCTAGCATTTCACTCACTGTGCTGCCAGTAATTTCTACGTCATAGGGAACTGTTTGTCTGAGCCTAAACAAGTAAGGCATCGCAGCACCGTTTATTTCATAGGTGCTCAATCTGTTGCTGACGGAGAATTTAATATCTGTTATGGCAAAAGGAATATACTTGACTACAATAGAATAGGGATCTGTTTTTGCCCCGCCACTGTCAGTTTTGCCCACCAACACTGGATTGCCATCTGCATCGTATCCACGAAATCGTATCACCAAACAGTAGATAGCCGAACTGAATGCTTTTAATCCTGCATACGACTGCACTGCTTTTTTGAGATTGTCAATTAAACTTATTCCATTGGGTTCAATTATTGTCATTTTAAGATTGGTACTGGCACTGGCCATACCAGTGCCTTTGCCGGGCAACACATTTTTTATTGACAGACTATCAATGTAGTAATCAAGCGTGAAATAAGGATTTCTAGTACGATTAATTTTAGCCTGTGCAGATGCCGACGAGCCTTCCGATGATTGTGCGCCGCCACTTTGTATCAACAGTTGACCGCCATCAATACCAACATCACCAGCAGCAATATTTTCATTACGACCACTTTGAATTAATCTTCTGTATTCATCAGTGTTTAACAAATACATAGAAATTTGATAGGTGTAACTGGCATAATCATCTAGCACATTTGGCTGTGGTTCAATATTTTCTTGAAAACTGAGTTCAATGTCTTGTCGTGTGGCGTTTTTTGTAGGACTGGCATCATCATTGCCTTGACCTACGCCAGGGCCGTAACTGGATGTTGGCTTTGCATCGTTGCCTTGGTTGGCCTGCTGACGGCTGGGGTCTGGAAGTTGTGATCCTTGTCCGGGTGGGTTGTTGACCGCCTGTGTGGCTGTAATGGGTTTGGTTTCGTTGGCTAGTCCTGCATCGGCAGAAGTATCAGTGGTTTTGGGTTTGTCAGCATTGCTGCCTGCACCTGGAAGATCATTGCGATTGATTCTTCCATCAGGCTCCAACACTTGATTTGGCTGTGGTGGGTTCGTGGCACCGGCGTCACCGCTTTGTTTGACTTCTTGGCCAGCACTTTGAGCAGTGTTTTGTTGGCGTAGTTGTGCTTCTATAGATCTAGCTTGTTCCTGTAATGCTGCTTTTTCGCTAGGCAGGAGATTAGGCAGCGATCTAATAGCGTCATTTGCAGCCCCTAATGGATCAAATCCATAATAAACCTTGCCTGTGGCATCATTAATGACTTTCCAACCGCCTGTACCTGAATCCTGTTCAAATGTAAAAGCCATATGTTAGAATCCCAGCACTGCACGTAATGTTGTAATCTTTGGAAGATAAATTTCCACACCAACTTTGAAATCTAGAGGAGGTGCTGTGAGAGTGTTGGGGTTGCGTTGATAGAACACCCACCACAGTGCAGGAGTTTCATACAAGTCATAAGCCAACAAGTCTGGTCTGTATTCGTATACGGTGTTGATCTTCATCAGTAAATCATCGCTCTCTTTGGGTATGGGACGATTGACCATGAGATCAAGATAGTATTGGGTAAACCCTGTGTTGTAATATGGGCTTGTGGCTGAATATGTTGACATTACCAGAATCCCCCGCGCAATAGATTACCTTGTGCAAATTCTTTTACACTGAACTGTTTGCTCATCTGACTACGGCTCTGTATTGGTATCAATGTCAATTGTATTTCCATGTGTGTGGGTACATAAGTTGAATCGTTGCCACCCAACTCAGTTGAATTTCCAGCAGTGTCAAATGATGACATTGCTTTGGCCTGCGGCAATGCGCCCTTGGGCATAAAAATGGTTTTTAATCTAGATATCGCCGAATAAATTGGCGACGTACTAGTGGGTACATTGCTCTGGCGATCTCTGCGAGTAATCAAATTGGTATTAGTGACAGTTACACTGCCTGCTCGTATGTAGTCAACATCTGCTGGTAGACTGTAATTAAAACTCTCCAGCACACAGGGATGCAGGCGATACTGGTATTGTCCGTGGCCTGATAGGTATAGGATTGGTGGTGGTGTTCCTGCCTGTGCATCTTGTCCGTAAAACATCTTTGTGGCGCTTTTGAAAAAATGTATCACCGCCAACAGGTAATTGGCTTCGTTGGTGTCTTGTGCTGTGAATGTTCCATTAATTGATATTTCACCTGGGCTGGAATTTTGATAAAACAACCCACGCATGTTGCTGTGAGTCATGTCATACTTTTGATAGTTGGCTCGGTAACTGGTTTGTATTTGAGGCGTATAAGGAAATATCACTCCATTGGTAATGTTCAATGGATAGAGTACATCACCAGGTGCTGCCACTTTGTACAGATACTGTGCCTGCTGCGACAATGCAAGTCTGACTCGCCAATCTTTGTCGTTGAATCCTGACTTCTGTTCACGCAAGGCCTGTTGGTTACGAGCCTCGTCTTTTAACTGTTGCTGATTGGCAGCAAACGGATTGTTGGGATCAGTGTTTATGAATTCTGGGTTAGTGCCAAAGCCTTGAACATAACCTGTGCCGCTGTCTGCTGGAGATACCGGATCAGTGTTGAGTTGATCAGCACTGGGTTCAGGTCTGTCACCATAGGGGTTGGTAAAGGGGTTTTCTTGTGAAGTGGCTGCAGTTCGCAGCGAGCCACCAATCACAGACTCTTTGTCTCGTTGTTCGGCTTCGTCGGCTATGCCACTGAGTGGATCGTCAGCAGGCACACCTTGTTGGAATTGATTAACTCCGGTGAATTGTGTTGCCACTCCCAAAGAATTGGTATCAGCAACTGGATCAGGCTCGTTCACAAAAATGCCCGGTGTTGCCAACGCTCTTGCAGCAGCACCTGGATCTACACTCACTGGTTGATCTGGCGCATCACGTGTGATGGTTTCAACTATGCCACGTGATCTATATCCAACAACCTGACCGTCAGAGTTGAAAACTGCCCCAGACTGGCTGTCTGGAGCTTGCTCAAGTGGTGCATTGTTGGCAAAGTTATAAGAGGGAACAAACTGTGCCGAGGAGGTTGGTACACTACCTGAAAATTCTGGGGGTGACTGCGCTATCTCACTTGTTGGCACTTGCCGCGCTGCCCGAGCTTCGTTTACTGCTTGGTTGATAGCATCGTCTTCAGTGGGTGCTAAGGGCCTCACCTCAAACTCAGGCGTGGGCACTGCACCAGTGCGGTTGGACTGAGGAACAAATCCGGCGTTGGGATCTACGTTGCTGTTGTTGGCTGTTTTTTCTGACGTTGTGGGCAACGGCTGATCAGGTGAAGTGTTTGAAGTGTTGGGATTTAAAATCTTTTGTGTGGCACGCCCACCTTCTAGAGATCCATCTGTAACCGGTTGTCCACTTTCAAGTTTGTTAAAATTATCACCAAGTTGATTTTTTCTAGCTTCTAACTTAGCGACTGCTTCAGGGCTGAGAGTTATTTTTCCTGTGTTGGCCTGAGCCAGAGTTGCATCTACTGAACTGAGTTCAGATTCTACTTGTGCTTGCTGTTGCGCTACCAATGCACGCCGTTCTCGGCCAGTGAGTCCATTGTTGGGACCTGATACATCTGTAACCGTGCCGCCGGCCGGTGCTGTGGTAGAGTTTGTTGATCTACCACGACGTGGCGGGGGGCCAGGTATTCCATTCGCTTCGTTAAAAGCTTCAAATTCTGCTTGGCTTACAAACCTAGTTTGGCCGTTTTCACTGATATAAGGCATAGTTGTTCCTGTTTGTGTATTTAATCAAAAAATAAACGGCTATGTTTAAGAAATGGTTGACAATTGTTGTAAAAATGCTACAATAAGTACACAATTAGGAGAACATCTGTGTCTGTAACCATACCACGCACGGCGCCCCGCGTCAACTATCTAAACAATCGCGACATACTCAAAGAAATACATTTTTCAAAAAACACTTACTGCTCGTTTGTTGATCCAGCAATTGATCATCAGTTTGATATTATTCTACCCAGTGTGGCAAAAATCAATCAAAAAACTGTGGCCGAAGCTCGGCGCAATCGTGCAGATCGTATCAAACGTGAAACCGGTACAATCGTTGATCCCAAAAAAATCCCCAACACCGACTTGGTTTTTAGAATCACCACCTGGGAACATGTGCCCAAGGCTCCCAAAAAAATCACCAAGGCTGCAGCAAAAAAAGCCAGCTTAGAAGAACTGTTTGAAATCGTAGACGAGCCCACAGTTGATGATCTGGTAATTGAACCTGTGCTGGACATGGCACACATGCGTGTTAACTTTCCTCCGTTCTGGCACTACAGAATTGATGAGAACAAGCAACCATTTGTTGTGGGCAAATCGCACTGGCGCGGTGATTTGGAAACCGGTGAGTTCTGCAAGGAGCACGGACAAATGACCAAGAAGCTGGCACTGATGTTTATGAAGCTGTGTGAACGGTATGCCACACGTAGCAACTGGCGTGGGTATACCTACAACGAAGAAATGCGTGGTCAGGCTCTGTTGCAACTCAGCCAGATTGGCCTGCAGTTTGACGAATCAAAGTCGCAGAATCCGTTTGCCTATTACACTGCTGCCATCACCAACAGCTTTACTCGTATCTTGAACATTGAAAAGAAAATGCAAAACATACGTGATGACATTTTGGAGATGAACGGATTGAACCCAAGTTGGACTAGACAAAATTCCGGCAAAAGTTCCGGGGCGGTGATGTCCATTCCGGTTGCAACTTTCAATGACGACTAGTATAATGTTGTCATATGGCCAACTTATTTAAAAAAGCAGTAGTATTCACTGACATCCACTTTGGACTAAAGTCAAACAGTCAAACTCACAACGATGACTGTTTGGCTTTTGTCAAGTGGGCAACCAAACTAGCAAAGGAAAACAACTGTGAAACAGCTATGTTTCTTGGAGATTGGCATAACCATCGTGCTAGTATCAATATTGTCACTCTTAACTATAGTCTCCGTGCTCTGGAACATCTCAACGACAACTTCGATCGTGTGTTTTTCATTCCTGGCAATCATGACTTATATTATCGTGATAAACGTGATGTCCAAAGTGTTGAGTGGGCTAAACATTTACCGAATGTGGTCATTTGTAATGATTGGTTACACAGCGGTGATGTTATTGTGGCCCCTTGGTTAGTGGGCGAAGACTACAAACGCATACCAAAATTATCAGCCAAGTACATGTTTGGGCACTTTGAGCTACCGCATTTTAAGATGAATGCCATGGTAGAAATGCCAGACCATGGTGACATCAAACGTGAGGACTTTGGTGGCATTGGCCATGTGTTCTCTGGTCACTTCCACAAACGTCAGACCTACAAAAACATCACCTACATTGGCAACTGCTTCCCACATAACTTTGCCGATAATCATGATGACGAACGTGGTGCAATGATCATTGAATGGGGCAAAGAACCTGAATATCATGCTTGGCCTGATCAACCTCGCTATCGTGTGTTGAGACTGTCAGATGTCATCAACAATGCTCCTGACGTGTTGGCCAAGAATATGCATGTTAGAGTTGAGCTTGACATAGATATCAGCTATGAAGAAGCAAACTTTATCAAAGAAACATTTATCAAAGACTATCACTTGCGTGAGATGGCTTTAATACCCAACAAGAGTGCTGCCATAGATGTTGACATGGCACCTGGTGAAGTACGATTTGAGTCAGTGGATCAAATTGTCACAGATCAACTCACCAACATTGCATCAGAATTCTATGATTCAAAACTGCTGTTAAAAATATATCAAGAATTATAATATGATCGTCTATAGCAATTCCTGTAGTCCAGGTAGCCCAGGGCAAGGACATAAAATTTATCCTGAGATTATTGCCGAATCATTGGGGGCAGAGGTTGTCAACAGTGGTATGGCAGGGGCAACCAATCGACGAATTATCAGAACTTCTATTAGAGATTTAACAGAACTAAAACAACAACATCAAGATATTGTGGCAGTACTCGGGTTGACATTTATTGCTCGTGCTGAACTTTGGCAACCGTGGTTGCCTGCAATAGAGAACGATGGGCACTTTCGGCCAATTATGGTTGATCATTCAAAAGTTGACTGGAGTATCAAAGGTCTGATAGATACTATTGTGCCAGACATAGCTAACTTGGCTGATCGTCGTGTGAAAGATTATTATCAGCAATGGTTGTTGCACTATCACGCTGAAAGTGCTGTTACTGATCTATTGACTGACATAATAATGTTTTCGGGCTGGGCCCACAACAACAACATACGTCATATAATATTTTCTAGCCCAGATGCATTTACTGATGATAGTAAAGTTGGATACAATTCTCCGTTTATAAAAAGTCTACGTGAAGAAGTTGAAAGTAATCCATTCGTTGTCAACCCTTGGACTACTTCTTTCAATGGATATATTTTATCAAAAGGATTCAAGTTTAAAGAATCAAAAACATTTAGGCTGCACGGTCATCCTGACCAAGACGGACATCAAGCCTGGGCAAACTTTTTAATTGAACGTTTACAAACCAATCAATGATACAACTAAACAATCTCACAGTTAAAAATTTCATGAGTGTGGGCAATGCCACACAAGCAGTTGATTTTAATCGTCGTGATCTTACACTGGTGCTGGGAGAAAATCTTGACCTAGGCGGAGATGGTTCTAGGAATGGCACTGGTAAAACTACAATTATCAATGCCCTAAGTTTTGCCTTGTATGGACAGGCATTGACTAACATTCGCAAAGACAATCTCATCAACAAAACCAATGGCAAGAATATGCTGGTGAGTTTGGAGTTTAACATTGACGGGAAAAACTATCGTGTTGAACGTGGGCGTAAACCCAACATCTTAAAGTTTTATGTTGACAACGAACAAACCACTGTTGATGACGAAGCGCAAGGTGATTCACGAGAAACTCAAGATGCCATAGAAAGGCTCTTTGGATTGAGTCACGACATGTTCCGACATGTTGTGGCATTAAACACTTACACTGAACCGTTTCTAAGTCTCAAAGCCAATGATCAACGTGTGATCATTGAACAGTTGCTGGGTATTACGTTGTTGAGTGAACGTGCTGATCGTATCAAAGAACTCAACAAACAAACCAAAGAAGCCATTCAGCAAGAAGAATTTAGAATACGTGCTGTGCAAGAAGCCAACAAGCGTATTGAAGAACAGATTGATGCAGCACGGCGTAGGCAAACTCTCTGGCAAAAGAAACGCGACGAAGATGTTGCTGCATTTCAAGCAGCCTATGACGAACTCAGCAAGGTTGATATTGAAACTGAGTTGCAATCACATCAAGCATTGTCCGAATACAACGTCAAGAAAAAAGCCATTGCTGATCTTACATCCTGGATCAAACGCTGTGAATTAGATGACGCTAGAGAAAAGAAAGATATTGAAAAGTTAAAGTCGGAGATTGCCAGTCTTGAAAAGCACACTTGTCATAGTTGCGGACAAGCGTTCCATGACAGCAAACACGAGCAGGTATTAGAAGCCAAAAGAAAATCCTTGTCCGAAGCCGCAATGCAGGCCCTGTCTACAAACGGTCAGTGGATGGAACATACTGATGCATTACGTGAACTTGGTGCATTGGGTACTCAACCACAGGTGTTTTACGATCAAGAGTCTGATGCCTATGAGCATCGTTCAAGTATGGCACATGTATTAAGTCAACTCATGTCCAAGCAAAACGAAGTTGATCCTTATGTTGATCAAATCGCTGACATGACTGCGCAGGCTGTGCAGGCCGTTGAGTACGACACACTAAACGAACTCACACGTTTACAGGATCATCAAGAATTTTTGTTGAAACTGCTGACACAGAAGGATTCGTTCATACGCAAGAAGATCATCGAACAGAATCTCAGTTATCTCAATGCCAGACTCACACACTATCTTGATAGGATTGGTTTACCGCATACAGTGGTGTTCCAAAACGATCTCACTGTGCAAATTGAAGAACTGGGACGTGAACTTGACTTTGATAATTTAAGTCGTGGCGAACGCAATCGTCTCATACTCAGTATGAGCTGGGCGTTCCGTGATGTCTGGGAAAGTTTATACCGTCCCATTAACCTGTTGTTCATTGATGAGATGATTGATTCAGGCATGGATACACAAGGCGTAGAAAACAGTCTTGCACTGTTGAAGAAGATGAGTCGTGAACGCAGCAAGAGTATTTGGTTGGTGTCACATCGTGATGAACTTGCTGGGCGAGTTGAAAACATCTTGCGTGTGGTCAAAGAGAATGGCTTCACAAGTTATAACACGGATATTGAAACAGTATGAGTCTAGCACTTTGGCACTGGCACATTGAAATATCAAGCAAGTGTACTTTGCGGTGCCCTCGTTGTGCTCGTCAAGAAGTACCTGAAGGATTAAAAAACACCGAACTAGATCTAGAATTCTTCTGGCAGAACTTCCCCGAGTCGTTCATACATCAACATGTAGAGAAACTTACATTCTGCGGCGATGATGGCGACCCCATCTACGCACATGAGTTTTTGGAAGTTATTAGATATTTTAAAAATACCAAGCCCGGTATTGAAATTGTGATTGTCACCAACGGCAGTTACAAAGACCCTGACTGGTGGCATGCCCTGGGTGGGTTGTTATCTGCTCAAGACAGCGTACACTTCAGCATTGATGGCTACGATGATGCATCTAACAATCAGTATCGTGTCAACAGCAATTACCACAGCATCATAACTGGTGTTCGGGCCCTGCGAGCAGCAAGTCATTGTCAAATTGTCTGGGCTGCAATTGCATTCTCATTCAACGAGCAACATTTAGAACAGATGAAATCTCAAGCTCAAGACCTGGGCATGGATCGTTTTCAGTTGACACGCAGCACTAAGTTCTATAAAAGTTACCCTAGCTACGGCCCTGTAGATCAGCTGCAGCCCAGGGATGAACTAATCAGTAATACCTTGCGGTTTGAACGTGAAGTCACTGATTTTACAGGTCGCAACACTACAATTTGGCCTGTAAATCGCCAACTTTACACAGACAGTCAAGTACAAAACAATGTGAGACCTTTGTGTTCGATTGGCAATAAAGGTCTCTATATCAGCGCACAGGGTAACTTTTACCCCTGCTGTTGGGTGGCCAATCGCTATGAACACAACCAGCCCTGGGAAAAATTAGGGCGCAAATACAACCTGCGCACACAGGATTTACAGCAGGTTCTTGCTGACAATTTCTGGCAGGACGAGTTTAAAACATATGGTTGGATTGAATGTCAAACCAAATGTGCTGCTAGTGTGGTCACAGAAGAATATGCAACTCAGTGGTAAAGGGATAAATTATGCTGTATGTCATGGCTCTTTGAATCCCTAGTGGTAGAAACGCTTCCTGAAGATTGTGCGGGATTTGTGTACTTGATCACAAACAACACAACCGGCAGAAAGTATATTGGTAAAAAACTGGCAAGATTTAAACGAACAACTTATAGAGTGGTCAAACTTAAAAACGGTAACAAAAAGCGCAAGAAAATCAGAGATACAATAGATTCAGACTGGCAAACATACTATGGCTCATCACCCGAACTCTCCAAAGACATTGAACAACTAGGTATTGAAAACTTCTCCCGCGAAATACTGTATTATTGCAAAACCAAATCGGAATGCAGTTATATAGAGGCTCGTGAACAATTCTCAAGACGTGTGCTGGAATCAGACGACTACTACAATGGTCACATTCAAGTTCGCGTTCATGGCTCGCATATCAAAGGCAAATTAAGCAACTAAGGCTAGCACAGGCCAACATCGTGTGCCCTAGACCTGGATCTCAGATCACAGGGACGGAAGACTCACCGCGCTAGTGAGCACTCAACTACTACCCCTAGGGATGAAGATCGCAAACGCCGCGATTTAGTTGTTTGAAAAGGACAAAAGGCAAAAAAGACGCTTGAGCGATCAAGCACGTTTGTTGGCAAGGACTAGCATCTTGTTGATAAACCGCCGTTGTAATAAAGACGGGGATGGAGGTACCGGACAACCGCCTCTGCTAAACACCCTAATGCTAGTGACTGTGATACTCGGATGATGTCGCATTTTTTCTTTGCCCGCCCTGGGCAAAGAGTGACTGCTTTATCTGGATGATATCTCTTAAAGACAATCGTTGATGAGCGTAAGCGAAATCAACTGAACTACGAAGTAGTTCTTGTAGCGTGTTGATTAGACTCTAACAGTTTGTGAAGTTTGTTTGTATTATCTGGAAAAGTTTCTAATTGCCAATTACGAATGTTTAAATTGTGATCGTAAATCAAGTGATGTTGAATCATGGCTTCTTGCAGCAATGATAGTTTTGGCAGTGGAAAATCCCAACCCTTGACTGTGGCTGTGACTATGTGTTTGATATCCCTGCAGAATTTTAATAGAGGTAATTGTATTTGCTGCCAATTAGTGGCCACAGTTCTCCAATGCTCCCATCGTGTATTGTCAATTTCACAGTCAAGATATTCAAAGCATTGCTTTACCACTGCTGTGGGATCGTACCAAAGTTCTTCGGCATCAACTCTCAAATGCGGAACAGAAAAATCTATATAGTCGTTTTCTAAGTGGTAACTGGGTCGAAGATCCAGCGCCAGCATTTCTCTTTGATCCCATATGTGCTGTGCAGATTTCATTTTGCTCTGAAAATACCATTGATGAAATCCCACGTATCCATCTGTTTTTGCTCGTGACATAGATAGCAATTGATAATACGAGTGCCGTGAATCAGTGTGTATGTAGATGAGTGGGAATTGAGGTGCTGATTTAAAAATATGAGCGTAGTCAAGATCCACTGTGGTCATTAACCATTCTAAGATTTTTGCATCTTGTAATTGCTGATCAGTGATAGACAAATTCTGTGCGGTTTGATACGAATCCAGCGGGCTTGCGTAACAAGAGTGAAAAGTTGCAGTGGGAATTTGTTGTAGATTCTCAACAGTCTGCAGAAATTCCCCGTGTCCTGCAGGATGATTCTTGGCGTGACTGTGTGCATTGTTTTGCGTCAAGGGCATTGCAGTCAATGCCAACCAACTCTGTTGACTGGTGTTATAGATATCAGTGTGTCCAGCAAGCCAATGCAAACTCCAATCTAAAAAAGTTGCTCCAACCTGACCAATGCTGGTCACACATACTACTTTAGATGTCATCGGGCCAATCCCTGAACAAGGCATGCTGTATGTTGCCTGACACAAACTGATTGAAGCTACGATGTTTGTCTTCAAGCTCACCTTCCAGCGGTGCCACTCGGCGAAACGCATCGTCCATCTGTGCCATGCCCTTGAATTCCATGATGATCATCCATTCAGGCATATCAGGAATTGATCTGAATCCCATCTTGCAACGTGTGATTCTATAACTTTCCATCTTGTTTTCTTCCACAAGATGATCAAAGAAGCTGCGCATGTTGGTGACCCACTCAAGGTCAGTGATGTCACCTTGTTTGTCGGCCCAGATAGTGTACAAGTCCATTATGTCATTGGTCCTAAAATTTCAAATCCATCTATTTGACTCTTGTACAAGTGTGCCTGCTCAAGATACAAATAATCAAAACCTCGTGCCCGGTAGATAGCACATTCAGTTTTCATTGTTTCAATGCCTAACCTTGATCGAGGACGATGATATGTCCAGGCAAACTGATCGCACAAGGCATTGCGATCATCAAATCTACGTATCAAACTCCAGGCCACTAGTTTGGCATTGTCGTAGTATCCGATGATGTCAGCCATGGGGTCAAGATAACGACTGTGAAACATTGGCATCACAGATCCAAAATGCTTGTAGATGCAGTAGGTTCTGTAGATGTCATCAAGTTGTTGACATACTTCAGTGGTGGGCTCAAGATATCGCCATTCCACTGACTCAACGTAATTGGTTTCATCAAGATTAATCCTGGCAAATTGATAAGTCACTGTCTAGGGTCCTGACGATGTGCAAACAGGCCCTGGAGATAGTCTTCGGGCCAGTCTTGGTAGTAGCCTTTGCCAGCTAACTGCTGCGCTGCTGCATTGAGTTTAGTTTTGTCTTGTATGAATACCAGGGCATACTCACCTTGATTCATTGCAACACCGTTGATGATTTCTGGTGAGTCAGGATGATCAGTTAAGGCCAACATATTCTTGTTGTCAAAGTAGTTAACCTGTACCATCAGCGCACAGTTTTCTAAACGGTCAGCACTGACAACAGCAGGATCATACACCAACACCACAACTTCTCGCCCCTGCATACCCCAGCGCCAGTGATTTACCAAATCAAAGTAAGGATCGTTTCCGGGTACAATCACAATGGTATTGGCTAGTCTAGCCTGACGAGCATACGGACACGGTGCCCAGTTGTTGAGTGCAGGACTGGGCTTTTCAACAAAGTCCCGGATCCACTGCTCAATGTCCAGTTTGGCTTGTTCAAAATCCATTAGAAGAAAGGTAAATTTGTTTTCTTGGTGGTTTCAAGATTGTCTTTGATCAATTCATTGATCTGTACTCGCTCATCCCAGCTCAAGTTTAAAATTTGATCATACGTCATCCCGCCACGCATATACCAGCTCATTCTAACTGCTTCGCGCCGTATATCCGCAGCTTCTTTGTCCATGGTAGTGACCATAGCCTCAATTTCTTCAGGACCAGAAGTTAAGAGGCGTTGCCGAAAAAATTAGATTGATTCAGTGTAAATGATTGCTGATAGTCATGTTCGCAACTGCTGCATTTGATAGATAGTGGTTTAAAATCGCTATCCTTGCGCAGCTCTATAATATGATCTCTAATTTCTTGAAACATTTTACGATCGCAGTTTCTTAAAAAATCTTCAATGTGAGCTTTTTCAGTGACCATGACACTGGGTGTTTTGATTGTAC
>Ga0247723_1000740_pt1 | contig 21124 bp, 33 predicted proteins | sample MSEWelMarce5H_FC_FD_189079 | JGI IMG/M metagenome (GOLD analysis project Ga0247723, IMG submission 189079) | Subsurface sediment microbial communities from gas well in West Virginia, United States - MSEEL Well Study Marcellus 5H_FC | ecosystem: Environmental > Terrestrial > Deep subsurface >... | reverse complement strand
TCGAAAAGAATTGCATCCGTCCATCTGGAAATGCAGATTGCGTTAGGCGAAGCCAAGAACCGCTCAAATCAACCAACATGAAACAACCACCAATACCTCCAACCTACTCCACCCATGAAGCCGAACAGCGCGGATACCAGTCCATCACGACCTCATACACCAACGGAGAGACTGACAGGGAATATCTAACCAACGTGCTTATCGACATGATCGGCATTGACCATTGCATTATCGAAACGGGGCGAGGGCTGGAAGTGGGAAGGCTGAAATCCGAACTGCTATGAACCTATTCCCCGAACTACCCGAAGAACTCTCCCCTCGCCTGAAATGGATGGAGGGGAAAAACATCCACACGATGAAAACAAAAGATGGAAAATGGCTTGCTTACAAGAGCGAGACGCAACACCATTTCACGCATGATGACGAGGTTGACGCGGTTGTCGGCCTTGCGAAGAAACTGAAAATACGCATTTGGAATGAATAACATGAACGAACTAATTCAAAACGTCCTCCAATGGGGGATTGATAAAAACATCATCGGGGATAACGGTAAGGGGACTCACCGAGGACAAGCAAACAAAATGCTTGAAGAAGCAGTTGAAACTTCAATGGCTGTTAAATACAATGATCTCATGGATGTCAAAGACGGCATCGGGGATACAACCGTTACCCTAATCCTTCTCGCCGAGATGTATGGATGGACGCTGGAAGAATGCCTCCAAGTCGCATACGATGTCATTTCCAAGCGGACTGGGAAGATGGTTGACGGAGTATTCGTTAAGGATAGGGGGGGCGAATGAACACACGACCAACACCTGAGACGGATGCTGAGAACGACCTTCAATGTGAACTGGCTGCATGGGAACTCTTAAAAGAAGCTAGGCGCGAGCGGGACGAGGCGCGGAAACAGGGAAATGACATGCGCGAAAAATGGTTAGCCAAAGGTCAATGCTGCGAGTATTTGGGCGCGGAACTGCATGAAGCAATAAAGCAGCGGGACAGGCTGGCTGAGATTTTAGGGGACATGAAAACACTCTCCGAGATTACTGAGCAGCGAGACAGGCTGGCGGAGGCGTTACAAATGATTACGACATTCGATTACACAGATATGCAATGCGATAATGGACATGGATGCAGATCTGTTGCCCAAAAAGCCCTCCAATCCCTAACCCCGAACGAACTATGAATGAATGCAATGACCCTGACCACGGTGCAATAAACGCTGAAAGAGCTGAATCGAGAGGGTTGCGTAAAGCGTGGATAGCCGCTGACGATAAAAGTCAATACCTAGAGCGTCAACTCGCCGCCGTCACCGAGCAGCGCGACAGGCTGGCGAAGGAGGTCGGACAACTCAAATCACGACTCACACAAACGATGGGAGCGGTCACAATCAGCCGAAATGGTTACGTGCAGGATCTGGAACAACAGCGCGACAGGCTGGCGGAGGCGTTGAAAGAAATTTTCAATGTATCATCATTTGATTATGACACAATGCCTGAGCCTGCCCTCAAGAAATATCGTGAGGTCGTCTTAGAAATGGCAGACGAAGCCCTCCAATCCCTAACCCAGAACGCAAAACCATGACCGTCATAGGCTGTGACCCTGGAGTCAATGGCGGTATCGCATGGATCACGGGCGGGAAACCCTGCGTGGAGAAGATGCCGGACACCCTGCAAGACTTGTGGGAGATGCTACGCGATATTGAAGTTTCCAGCGAGGAGTATTGCCATGCTTACATCGAGCAAGTCCATTCATCCCCTCAGATGGGAGTGAAATCCGCCTTCACTTTCGGCAATGGATTCGGACACCTTGAGATGGCATTAACAGCGGCGGGAATCCCCTTCACAAGGGTTCGTCCTCAAGTCTGGCAGAAAGAGCTTGGATGTATGACGAAAGGAGATAAAAACATCACCAAGCGGAAGGCTCAGGAGCTTTTCCCAAGCCTAAAGGTCACTCACGCAACAGCAGACTCTCTACTAATCGCAACATATGGAACTAAACAACACTGATATGAAACCAAAACACCTAGCAATACTGAGCAACTGCATCGAGGAAGGCTGTAGATACGGCGTTTCAAGAGCGCATAAGCACACGGAAGATCCTTCTTACGAGCAAATCGAGGAAGCTGTTCAATCCGCAATCATGGAACGGATTCACGCCGTCTATGAGTTTCCTGAAACACTGCATGAATACTAACGCCACAGCGCAGCGACCATGAGCACCTCAATAATGCAATGCCCAGTATGCGGGATGACGGACGGAATGGCTATGAAAGGCGAGCCGTGCGAGACGTGTGCTCGTGGTTCGTCTGCCGCGGCTTGTTCTCCTAGATGGATTTACCATTACTGCGCTGTCCACGCGCCAAAAACTGGGGGGACGGCCTATACCGACGGCATCGCTACACAGAACAAGCCGATCATCACGTGGACGGATTACATGGATCTGAAAGCTGCGATTGTGTCTAAGTTTGAGAACCCCATTCCGCCATCAGATCTGACAATTATCTCTATTACTTTATTGGAGAACGCAAAAACTCTGCCATGACTGCCCGCCCTCAAACTCCGATTCCTGACCAAACTGCCGACGGGCAGGCATTGGCAGGAGTGTCTTGTTCGTCTTCTTCAACGCAGGACGACGATTGCCAATTCGATGATGACGATCCCTGCCACTTCTGCGGCGGTGAGGGACTCGTGGAAGGCTCCGAGCTTGGCGATCCAGGCTGGTATGATCCCGATCAATTCTATCGCTGCACCTGCTGCGGAGGCTCAGGCAAAGCTGAAGACTGCACATTCTGGTAACTATGAAAACGAAACTGAAAACTATTGGAGGCCGCGAATATCGCGTGCTTGGATCAACAACAGAAAGCGAACGCGGCAGAGTCGTGCTTCAATCCTTCACGGTGGGCAACGGGAAAGTGACCATCGAAAACGGCAAGGTGACGCATCCCGATGGAACTGTCACCGACTGGGCAGGGAAGATTATTGAGACGAACGACAAGGATCTGGCGCGGCGGGCGCAGGGCTCCGAATAAACCAAACAGGCAACTTCCCGCCGTTGCCAGCATCCACTTGTTATCCTTCTTTTTATATTTATGACCTACGAAATTAAAGAATACACGTCAAACGAAAACCTAGAAACTGTGGAATACCAAACCATGCTAGAAGCCGTGAAAGCCAATAGGGTGTTTGATGTAAAACTCGGCAAAGACGGCAATTTTACGGTGGGTGAATGCTGTGACGGTTGGTTTGGGGTGGATGTAACGCCAGACCAATTACGGGCACTTGCTAACGAGTTGATTGCTCTGGCTAACAGCCAAGATCGGTGACGCGCAGCGTTCACCGCATCGACCTGTTCGATTGACGCCTTCGCCCTTATCCTTGCGGGAGGGCTTAGGCTTTGCGGTAAATGTTAATCCACTGTCCGTCCTGCAAAATCTTCCTGCTTGTTAGCTCTCCTTCATCCATCATTCTTTTCAACCTGTGACGGGCTGAAGATTTGGTTGTCTTTGTTTTTTGGGCAACCATGTCTGCGGTAAACTCGTCCGGTTCCATCTGAACTTGGGTGAATTTTTCAACAATCCAGTCCATGCCGCTTACTTTCGGGATGCTCTTTGCCATTATGGTATGTATTTGCGTTGGTGGAAAAGGGGAAGATCACCCTTGTCCGTTGTTCTTGTGTCTAGAATGATGCAGGAAGGCTCTGAGATAGCGTCTGGGACAACCTTGTAGCCGTGGCGGGTAAGCCCCTGCCATGCGCCTGTTATGAGCGATGCCTGGTTGCCATCTGTCCAGATGCCGTGACGATGCCTGTGCGCCCTGCAAATGACCGAAGGGACGCGCTTGCCGACTCTTGCGCGGGTATGCGTGATGGTTCCCAATGCGATGCTGTGCGCTCCTGCCTCAAGATACGGGCGGGAGGTTGCGGAGATATGGTGCGCGAAGTTGATAAGGGTTCCGTTGACTTCAATATCGAGATTATCCCAAGCGTTTTGCCCGTTCTCAGGGTTCTTCGATGCGCCTAATACCCTGCCAAGCCGAATCTCATCATTGCGCGTGTGGCACTCCGTCCCCTTGATGATGTGGACAGCGGATGCCTTGCTTGTCACGGGTTCAAGGATCTGGAGGACAGCGGAAGATTGATCCCCTATGTCGGCACTCATCACTTGGGTTGTCCTGTGATGGATACCTTCCACCAAGTCACCGTTAATCACAAGGTCGTAAGGTTCATCCCCTACGGTCTTGGCTATCCACTCATGGCAATCCTCCCAACAAGTCCATAGCCATTTCTGGAAGGCGTTTTGCCCGATGGGGAATCCTTCGTTGGATACAAAATCCGAAGGCCATAAGCCGACAACGGAGCCGATGTGTAAGTCTGACAGCAGGACGATGATTCTGGCTTTGCTTTTTATTGGCTTCATTTGCGAAGTTTCTTTCTCAAAAAGGACGCAACCCCCTTGTTTTGCGCGGATGTCTGCTCAATCTGATGGACTCAGTTGTTTTCTAACTTTGTCCCAAGCAGGATGAAATATGTTGTCGATACAACGGACTATCGCCTCCTCTTGGTAAACAGTAAGATGGGATAAACCAGCCACGTCAAGAGAAACATGAAGAATCTCATGGCGCAGGGTTTCGCGTAGGGTTGACTCCCTTTCAAGTGTCCTCGCCGCTAGGACAATCTCCTGCTCATCCGCGTGATATTCGCCCCATGATTCCAGCCGTGGGTCAATGCGGACGGTGATGACTCGCCCTCCTATGTTGATTACTGCGGGAGGGTCTGTTTTCATGGCTACTTTAAGTTGAAGCGTATCCGGCTGCGGATCTTGGAAAGGTTGCGAGTCTTGAGGTAAACGCCGCCACCTTCACGCGATCCAGCAGAGTCAGTATTCCCCTCAACAGTGATGACGTTCCCGTCCTTGTTAGGTGAGGAGACGGCTATCCCGATGTGGGAAAACTTGAAGATCACGATGTCCCCTGGGAGAATATCACCGTCATGCGGTTTCCTCATCCATGTGGTTGAGTCTTGGTCAATAGACCAGTTCTCGAAATCCCATGCGCCAGCGGTTCGGGGACGCTTGAAGGTTTTGGTTTCCTTCACGCCGGAAGATTTCAACGCCTCGCGGATTACCCAGCAGACGAAAGCAGCGCACCAAGGCCAGCCCTTCTTTGGGTTCAGCCATGTTGCCGCCTTGTATTCATTGACTATTTCTCCGCAGTTTGTATCGCGGATTTCACGGACACCGACTTCCGCCTTTGCGATGCGGACGATTTCCGATATGAGGTCTTTCACAGCTTTTTGAGTATTTGCCATAAGCTAAGTAATCCAGCAACCAATCCGACAACCAAGCCACTGATACGAAGTCCGTATTCAATCTGCTCTTGCATGGACGTAATGACACCCAAGATTGGAGCAAACGTGCCGACTACGCTATGGAAAAGTTCTCTATTCATCTGGCTGGAAATCATCTTGTAGTTTGCTTTTCTTGTATCCCTTCCATCCGCCAAGGCGAACAGCGCGGTAAATGGTTTTTCTCGTAAGCCAGCCAACTCCAATCTCCTGCATTGCGTCAAGGAATATCTTGTCTGCCATAACGCGGTCAATGCGCCATGTGCTTACGTTGGAATAGAGATAGTCGTGGATCAACGCCGCCTCAAAGTAGCTGCCAGTAGGAGAGAAGATAGACCAGAACACCCGTGGGATGGATGCCCCATCAGTGAGGAATCCAGAAGGAACGGTGAGCCATCCTATCCGCGAATCGTATCTGAACGGAGCGGTAAGCATAAATGTCCTGCTTCCCCTGCGGATGCCAGCTAACGCGAACTCTGCTCTGTCTGGAAACTTGTCGCTCATGGCTCAGGCGGGGTAATGTCGAAAGCGGGAATATCAATGCGAGCGTCTAGCCCACCTATTGATTCAATGATCGTGGCGAACTCAGGGAAATCCTGCGGGGTCTGCGGGGGGTGTCCGATAAGTGGAGTAGCGAGCGTTTCGTCGTCGCATGGAATAAAAGATTCTCCTGCGTATTGTCCTCTGTAAATAGGGTAGCTGCCAGCCAGCCAGAACACGGGCATACCACGGCTTGTCTGCGCGTCTGCAATAGCAGCGTTGACGGCTTGTGCTTGCTCTGGAGTGACTACAAACCCGATCATGGCAAGGTAAGTCCGGTTGCGCCTTCCCACATGGTTTTAAGTGAGGCGGATAATTGGTCTTGGGTAGCAGATGACATCCCCAATCCTGCCCCATACAATCCAAAGCTAGATGAGTTAAAAATACTAGCGATGGTCGCGTAATTAGAGGCCATTGCATAAAGGTTTCTGGTGGATGCCGCAACTGTTGTTGATGTTCCAGATACAAGTTGTATTGCCCCTGCCGTTCTCCGTCTCCGCATTTCTATTGCGTTTGTTGCTGTCCTTGAAACAGTGTAAATCCCAACCCTATCAGCAGCCCCCCCGGGCTCCGTGTATCTCAGCCTACCAGAAATTTGATGTAGGTGTCCTACGGTTTCATTTGTACCCAGTTGAAGGGATGTAATAGGATTAGCACCTAACAATTCGGCACAAGAAAGCATTCCCCCACTGGTTTGCACACTTGAAATGTAAGTTAGAGCAATGAGCAACCCAGTCGCATTTGTGTGTCCTAGGGTTACTGGGTCAACGCCCGTATCAAAATACCCAGTTAATCCATTGCCCGTGACATATCCTGAGCTATGTGTCACCCCCCCAACAAACGTGCCGCTCGTTAGACCGATCATATCAATGGCATTAGGTGCAGCTACTCCCCATATTGGAAGATAGAGGCGTTTTAGCGAGGAATACCAACCATCACTTTTTCCTGTCTTGTAGAAGGTATTGATAGCCGACTTCTGCCCTCCGCTAACCGTGCCACCAGCAGCTACAACTGCATCAATGTATCCTTTAGCATCTGGATCAAGTGACGCCAACGCCATCCGCCTACCAAGCATATTTGAAAGTGAGTAGTTCATTAGTAGCGCATCTGCATATTAGCGTTTGTGAATATCCTGTTTGCAACAAGCTGCAATGTATGTTGCTCGTCAATGCGAATCATCTCCTCTTGAAGCAGCATATCAGCCTCTTGGTCTGCTAGTGCCGCTTTCTCCTGCTGCCCTTCCGCACGGAGGTAATCCGCATAAGTGCCATGCGCCATGTATTGAAACCACTCAGCGGGAATTGATGTGGATTCACCCGCTCCATCACCGTAAGTATCGCTAAGTTGCGCTTTGTAGGTAACAAACGCCGATGTAGGAACGGTATTCCCAGCCACCAGCTTCGCTCCATCTGCCGTCACCATAATGTCATACTCCTGAACGGAAGTAGTCACATAAGGAGCTTGCACATGAATACGCAAGTAAGTGTCAATCGAACTCTTGCCAGATTCAGTGTAGGGAACTACATCGCTAGTCACAGCGCGTTCCTCACCGATCTTTAGAAAGCGAGGCCAGTAGTTAGTCGAGCGATAAGCCCTTAACGCCCTGCGGTTAATCAGAGCCTTAATCCTGCCAAGTTCCAGCGTGGCAAAGACAACCCCGCACAGCGACTGAATTAAGGAAAGCAGTTCAGCGTAGGTTCTTGTCTGCATCAGATATTCCCTGCTTTAAGGTGTGATTGTGATTTGAAAAAGTCACGGACGAACTCCCGGTCATCCCAGCATTCATTTCCGTATTTGTTTGCAAGTAGTAGATACTCGCGTTGCGGAATTGATCCAACGGGTTTTCCCGCGATGGACTTCACTTCACGCATTTTCCTTGCTTCAGCAGCGGCTTCAATCTCTCTGCGCTTCTCCAAGCTCTCGATGAACTTGCGTCCAGAGCATAACTCACGGACAAGGGCGGCATTGATTTCTTCGTCAACCAGCATAAAGAAAGAAAGGGGAGGGAGATTTTAACCTCCCTCCCCGATTTGGGTTTATGGGGTGATGTCGAACGGATTGAGGATGGTCAGACCAAACACAATCTCACCACCAGTGATGCTTGAAACAGTTCCGCCAAGGGTGGCGATAATGTTCACTGGCGAGGTGGTGTTGTTGACGTAACCAGGCTCGGTATCGACTAGCGATCCCGTGTTGTAAGCCGTTGCGGTAAGAGCATCAAGGTCAGTCGATGCAATAAGTCCAGCAGCAGTTCCGGTAACGCCAAGTGTCAGAGTAATGTCAGAAGCACCTGTGATGGCACTAATGACAGTTACAGCAGCATTGGTGACGATACCACCGCGAGGAACTACACCGATTGTCTTTGCTGAAGTACCAGCAGCAACAAGGTCAGCAGCAGTCATGCGGAAGTAGTGGGTAAACCCACGCGATTCATTATTAGCTAGTTGAGGCATATTTTTGTTTCTTTCTTTTTATCGGGATTAGTATGCGATTTTACCGTGGGCTTGTGGGTGTTTGACACACAGGGTTCCTGCAACGTCAATGAAGCCGCGCTCGCCGCCACCTTGGTTTTCAAGGCGAGTAGCACCCATAGGAATCAGGGTGTTGAAGCCCAGATACTTAGGATTGAGGACGTAGCCCACGTTGGTCGAGCCAGTTGGCATACAGCTAGGGTTGCCGTTCACGATCTTAACAAGTCCGAAGTCGGAGTCATACAGGTTCACCGAAAGGGTGATTTGCTTGCTCGTAGCGTCTTGGTTGACGTGGTAGGTAACGCCAGCGGACGCCGGAGTTGCACGAGTGAAGTTGCTGATAAGCTGGCGAAGTGCCACGTTAGCAACAAGGGTCAGGCTGTTCATCTCACCGTTCTTGGCGAAGATGCTGCCGATCATCGTGTTGAACGAGGACTCACTGAGCGTAGAAGCAATGATCGAACCGGATGGGGTGCGATAAGCAGCGGGAACTGGGTTGGTTGCTTGGGCGGTGGACTGAATCCACTTGCCAAGACCGCGCATTCCGTAAGGAGTGCCAGCACCGTTCTCAACCGTCATCTCGTTATCGGAGGCGATGGTGGCTTCGATATCGCGCTTGATTTCACGCATGGACTTCGCTTCCGCTTGTGCCACGTTAGCAGGGCCGACACTGGTGACGGCTTGCTGGAGGTTGGACACAATGTAGTCACGGCGCATGAGTTGGATGTAGTTTCCAAGGCGAGCGCGATCCGCGAACTTGTCGGAGAACGAGGTAACGTCAGAACCTTCGCTGATACCCGTGGTTGCGGGAGAGGCGAGGCTGTCAACAGTCCACTCGGTGTAGGTGGCAGATGCTTTACCCTTGCCGCAGAGCGAAAGGATAGGAGTCTCTTCCGGTGCGAGGATGGAAAGCTCGTTGCTTAGATCCTCACGGTTGGAGACGGCGGAACCCTGACCCGCTTTTGCGGCGGGGGCGGATGGCTGATAAGTATTTGAGATAGGCATTTTCTTAGTTGGTTGAATTTACTTGTATTTAGCGATTCTAGCAGCAACCCATTCTTCCGGACTCCCACTTTTTTCAAAGCGGCTGTATGCGTCCGTCCCCTTTTTCGTGGAGGGGGCCGAGGATTTCGCAGCTCCTGCACCAAATGGCGAAGATGATGGGCTGATTTTCAGCTTGTTCGCCACCGCAGGTTGCTTCTTGATTCTCGTTCCACCGTTGATGGAGTTTGACGCATGAGCCAGGATGTATTCTATTTGGTAGCCAATTTCAGGAACTTGTTTGCGTAGCTTTTCGATAAGCGGGTCAGACATTAAATCTTTGAATTGTTTCCCGACAGTCGTGGTTTCATCCGTTATGTCTGGAACTTCTTCTTGTGCAGCTGCAATGTATTGATTTTTCAACTGATCCATTTGAGCCATCCGTTGGATATTGGCTCTCTGGGCAGGTATGTATTTATTCAATGACTTGCGGCTATTGAAGTTAGCGTCATCAATCTGCTTCTTGGTGAATTCCCTGTCTCCTACTAGGATTATATCTTCAGGACTATAATCTCGGTATTGTCTTAGTAATTCTTCCGTTGCTTCAAGGGTGTTCTCAAGTTCTTCATATTTCGCTTCTAATTCATCGAGTGATTTTATTTCTCGAATCTGAATCGGAATTTCTTCTTGTGGAACTTCCTTAACTTTAGGTTGAGATTGAATCTTTTCCTCTAAGGCTTTTTTCTGAGCGGTTAGCTCGCCAATCCGTTGAAGGAGTCGGCTCTTACCCTTTTTGGCTAAAGATTGAATCTGCTCCGTGGTCAACGACAGTAGATCAATTTCGCTTTCCTCTTCCTCCTCTTCGGGTTCTTCCTCTGTTTCGGCTTCTTCTTCTTCGGTAGAAATCTCTTCCTCCTCAGTTTCGGTTACTTCTTCTTCGGGTTGCTCCTCGGATTCAGGTTCTGGATTTTGTCTTGCCGTTCTCTGAGCTACAAGCTCTTCAAATGACAGGTTAGACACTGATTCGATAGCTTCAGCGGTAGCTTCTGGATTGCTCATATTGGAAACGCCATTTACGCTCGGCGGTGCGACTTGAAAGAGCTTTATGCGAATTTATTGCAGTTGTCAATAGGCGATGTAAATTCATTGAGATTTTTCTTGATGCCTTGTGAAATGAATGAGAACTTAACGCCATTGCTACGCAGGTTGTCGGACACATCGCTAGGGTCGGTGGCTAGTCGACCACCTACCCCATTATCCCAGGGGGAGTGGCAAGCCGGGTGACTCCGGTATGGGATACGGCTGACCCACGTTACGGGTTACTTTTTCTTTGAAGATTTCTCTTGCGCTGTCAGAAAAACATGGGTAGCCTCTGCTTGTCGCTGTCCAATTCGACTTTCAGAGAAACGCTCCCCTTTCGCGAGGGGGGCGTTTTTATTTTCAGGAAGATTTTTCTTGCGCTGGCAAAAAATCCTGCGTAGATTTGCGCCGACGAGAGGTAGCACTCAACGTTAAAGTTCTCCAACAGCCGCCGCTTGATCAGCTTGGCATAAAGAAAGCTCCGAGTGCGGTATTGCTACCTCCCGCCTCGGAGCTTTTCATTTCCAGTGGGAAGGCTACGAACATATCAAACCGAGCAGTCTGAGAAATGGCGTGAAGTTCGGCTAGTTGGAAATCCAAGGTTCTGTGCGTTTAGGTTGTCAGCGCACGGGTAATCAGTCGCAGTCGAAAGACTGGGCAAGCCTTGTATCACGCGGAGCAATTCGCAGGGAGACTCTACCGAGACAGTCCTACTCCCGATACAAGGTCGGGTTCAATCCCCGTCGTGAGAAAGCAAGGGGGTGGCTCCATACAGGGACGTTCTTAAATCACGGTTGATTCCTTAACGGGACAACCGTGTCCGCTTCGGAGGATCACCACCAGGGACGTTGACTGAAAAAAGAAAAGATTCTTCTTGAATCAAATGAGAGAAAGGGGACAATAACCCCGCAACAAATCAACACCATGAACACTGAAACTCCTATTTGCAGAAATTGCAAGCACCACAAACACATCAGGGACATTGATGTTTGCGTCCGCCCCCTAAGCTCAAAAGTATCCCTTGTAACTGGCGAAACAGTGCAGACGTTCACAAATTTATTCTGCAAGTCACAACGAAGGGAAGTCTCTAGGCTAGAGCGACTTTTTGGTTGTGACGTATGCGGCAAGGAAGGACGGCATTTCTTACCTACGAACGACCAAGTGGAGGCATCCGCCCCGACACCGACCTCCGATACTCACCAAGCAAAATAACTACCATGAAAACTTCGATAACACAGCGGGGGCGGATTGCTCTCGCACGCTTTGTTCGGCATCTTTGTTGCCTGATCGGGTGGCATCAATGGATCTACGATCACCCGAATTGCAACCATCACCGTAACTGCAAACCCTGTGGACGTTGGGAGGCTTACACGCTGGTGGACTGCGGACGCCACAAGCTCTGGCTGAAGCACGAGCCCGCACCCAAGCCAGCATGGGAGGATTCCGTGGAGTGCCGTCAAAATTCTCTGCCGAACGCCAAAGGTGACTCACAGAGTCCCGAAAAATAAATCTATGAATACACCAGAAAACACCGACGGGATTCTGTTGGGTCCACCGCCTTGTTCGCCTTTTTCTGTGGGCGACATTGTAACTGTGCCGATCAAGAACCGATGGGGAATTGATTGCGCGGCAACAATCGAAGCAGTCCACGCTGATACGGTGGACGCAACTGTGTGGAACATGGACGGTCCCGGCGCAGACAGGTTGATAACGGGGATTCCGCATTCCGTTTGTGAGGCGAACGTCTAGCCCACGCACGGGCGAACCTGAAACGACTATGAAAAAGAAATTGAAAAGCGATAGCCCGTTGCGTGCGGCGACTTGTTCGGCACGCTTCCGTCCCAGTCTTGGAGTCTATGCAAAGAGCTTTTGGAGGCAGGCGGAGGATGATGGATTCTCTTGGCGTCCAGAGCAAAAAGGACAGGCGCTCAGACTGCTGGATATGCAGCGTAATCTCGCGGCGCTGGAAAAATCGGGACTGATGACGGAGCGCGAAGCGTGCACCATTGGAATGCGCCTACGGAGGAAAATCGACGCACTCAACATGAGTCCAAACGATTCGCACCGATGCTCTTTGTGTCTGCCGAACAGCCAAGATCACTGACGCAAAGCGTTCAGTGTATCGACCTGTTCAAACAAAAGAACCGTAGAGGATTAACCCCTACGGCTCTCTGAGACACACAAACACGCCGAAAACGAAACGGCGAGGCAATAAAAGCACGGGAGCGGGGGATGTCAACCTTCTTTTTTCAACAAGGATAAAAGCTCATCCAATGTTGCCACGCTGCCAACAATCTTCATCACATCGTTTGTATCAGCGCACATCCGCAAGTCTGCGAAGAATCTCTCACGCTCGTCTTGGATGAACTGGATGATGGCCTTGAACTCGTCACGGTCTGAGAGGGCGGCTACGGCTTGCTGGATGGTTGGTTTGGGTAGTGGGGTCATTTGAGTCGTCCTTTGGGCTTATTCTTTGCTGTGCGGGGGAATCCGCGATTCTTGCTTACGGAGGTAGAGGCGAGGTTGCTGGCGCGGTTATCCTTGGGATTGTTCTCCAGAGATAGATCCACTTGCCGCCGCGCACCATGCGGAGCCATCGGCGAGCTTTCCCCGTAGGCGCATCCGTTTGGTTTTTGGAGCCCATCGAGCGCGGCTTGCATTTGCCTGATTTCGCCTTCCAGCCTTTCCGCCGTGTAGCGGTTGCTTCGAGTTGTCCGCCCTAGTCTCACGTCGTGATCGGCCAGCAACTCCTGAGTGTTTTCGATTCCTGCTCTGATAGCCTCTTGAGCTGCATAAATCGAGTCTTTCAGCATTGACCAACTTTCGGGCAGATACCCGACAAAAGACGGAGAACAAGCCGTCTCATCCAACCCCTCATCACGGGGTTCTTCAATGTCTTTCTGCTTCGATTCAGTTTGGTTTTGTTTCATAATCTTAGGGCTTCGATTCGGGGTGGATGGACTCAGCGTTGTTCTTGTGGTGAACATCCTTGCCGTCTCCGTTGGATGCCATGCCTAGCTTCACAGCCTTGGCGCGTCCAGCGTTACGACCTGCCCTGCGAGAAATCTGTTTCGGCTTACCGTGATATTCCTGATACTCTTTCTTGTAGTCTCTCATGTTATTTTCGAGATATAAACACCTAGTTTGCAGCGTCCTGCAAGTTCATGCGTTGATTCGCAGTCGATCCATTGTTAAGAGGGATTACGGATGAAGTTATTTCATGGATTTGCTTCCCTTACACTTCCATTTGCGGCGGGAAAGGTTATTTGGTGAGTTGGGGTCTGACTTCCAATCACCTTTGATCTTGGCGGAACGGGCGCAGTAAGCATCCCCCTTGGCTGTTCCAGGACGAATACGATCACCACCATCCGCAGCCTTGCCAGCTTGCCCGAACTTCACGGTTCTCTTGCGTCCCGTGGCGGGATTGGTGACTATTTTTGTGAATCTCTTTTGCATCACGGTTCAATCAGGTATTCGCACTCAAAAGCAAGGATAGCAGGAGGGTCAATCAGCGAGTAGTATTCTGGACGTGATGCGGTTCTCCGTAGGCAGTTCTCGCAGCCCTCACGCCAGCCGGAGTGTTCGCCTTCTTCCACCCACATGCCCTTGCATCGGGCGATATCGTTTGGTAGCCAGTTCATTTGGTCTTGCGTTTGATTTTACGCTCCTGCTTCAGCATCTCCTTGGTTGGCTTCTTGCCGGAGCCCTTAGCTGCACGGATGTTGTCCCACATCCCGCGAGGAGAGTAGGAACCATCAGCTCGTTTGACCAGATTTTTCTTCATTGCTCCATCCCTTGGGTGGTTACTGGGTGAGGAGCTTCCTGATTTCGCAGGCTACCTCTTCAGGGTCTAGGCCGCGAAGTTTGTCGTCCGCCCATTCGTCAATGTAATCCTCAGAGAGAATCCGCCAAGACCCATCAGGGCATTGGTAGATCTTGAGGTTGAATTCAGTTCTTTGTTCTGTGGTGGCGTTCATTGGCAACCGGAGTCTGGCGACCTAGTTCTGAATTGCAACCATTTTTCATTGTTCCATTCCTTGGGTTGTGACTCCGCCCATCTCAGCCGGTGCCGTACCGATCCTGCCGACCTCGGCGTTCTGGGCCTGCTGTAGCTGGAACGCATACTGGGACATGTATTTCTGCAAGCGTGCCGCGAAAGCCTCGTCAGACTGCGCTCTCGCCGCCACATCTGGCTGCTGGACGTATGCCTGCACCATCTGCATGGCGATCTGCGCACCGTTCGGCTGGGCGGGGACTTCGATGCCAGCGAAGATCTTGGCGAGGTCATCGGTAACGTTCTTCGCCACCTTCTGCTGTGCCTCTTCCGCAGGTTGCAGAACGTAATCCGCAAAGATCGGATTGATCGAGGAAGCCGCAAACTCAAGCAGCTTGTTCACATCCATGATGCCGTTACGATCCAACTGAACCAACTGAACCATGTTCTTCAACTGCGTCTCCGCTGTCTCAGGATCGGTGGAAGTCGAGTCGAACGAAACCGTAATGCTGAAATTGTCATCGGGACTTCCCTTCTGCATCACCTGTGGATTGGGATTTCCGGTAACTTGGAAGAAAACCTCATCTGGCCCCATTCGCTGATACAGCTTCCATGCCATCGCAAGAACGTCCCTCACATGGTCTAGGAACTTTCCGATGTAGTATTGCTGCCGCGCCGACGAAAGAGGATTCGTAAGATCAAGACCAATAGCCCTGTCAGCTTGACCACGCATCGCCAACTCACTTTCAACAGAACCATCGTCCCTCGGAGGAATTGGGCCGAATGCAATCTCACCCAAACGCCGATACGGGACTCTGCGGCCAGGCCCCCAATCAGAAGGAGGACGTCCAGCAGGATGCATAATAGGAGGTAGAGTAGCAAGAGACGCGCGATCAATCCGGCTGTCACGCTCTGTCTTAATTTGCATCTGTGGACCACGGAGAATATCTGAAAAAGTCTGAACTTCATACATTCGTTTTTGGTCATTGGCTAGGCGGGTGACCACAAAGGGGTAGTCATCGTACCCGTTCAGTAGTTCATGCTTAGCATAGCCATCTGTCTGAGGATGGAATACGGTGCAATAGATGCCCTCGGAACCATCCTCTTCGTCAATCAAACGCTGATACGCATACACAACCATCACAAGGTCGTTGTCGTCGGTGATTGGAAGGCTTGTCTGCGTCTTAACCTTCTCTCCATCGAGATACATGGAGTCTTTCCCACGAAGTGTTTCAATGGCGTTGTCCACCCATTTCCTATCCCAGCCTTCGTTCGTCACCTTTTTCTCAAGCTCTTGAGCGGTAAGGAACGTGCGCCAGAACATGTATGGGGCGCGTTGCGGGTCTGAAATGTAAGACGGGAACATCACCTCACCATCGGGGGCGCAAGCATAGACAACCGGACAGTCAACCGTTTGGCGAGAAAGCGGGATTTCCGCCACGCCCATTTTGCGAAGGTCTTTGATTGCCTTCTTCGCCCTCTTTGTTGAAAGGTCAGGGAATGAATCTTGGATCAGATTGAGCAACAACTCGTCATCCTGCCCACTAAGGATCAACTCCACAAGGTCGGGGGATGCTTCGCCAATCTGTTCCAGGGTGATGCTTTGGAGATAGGAACGCTTCTCACGATTCCAACCAACGTAGGAAACCATAATCCCCTTCTCCATCAGGTAGTTCCCGCCAAGCTCCATCTGCCGCTTAAAGTCTGGAATGTAGGTGGAACGCATCCATTTGAGGAAGCCGGAGACAACCGCAGCGCGGGGCATTGCCGTCATCGAAGTTGGGAATGCTTTGATGTGGGAACGTGCTAACGCTTGGTCAAACAAGGCCACATACAGGTCAATGCGCTCGCCAACTACGTTCACTTCTTGGTCAGAAGCACCTTGCCACGGAAAAGCGTTTGCCCCGTTCTTGCGAAGGTCGTCCGACTTCCCATCCCAGATATTCCTGCGGTCATTGTAAGAACGCAAGCAGGACTCAAAGTAGTAATCCAGATCAATCAGGCAAGTGTCGTAAGCATTTGCCAACGCACCAATGTCCGGCTCCTTGTCCACGTAAACAAGGGACTCATCTTCTATTTCTTGAATTGGATTCATGGTATGTATTGGTAGTAGTCCCCAAGGTCGGATTCAACAAGGATAACATCAACTTGCTTTCCAATCAAGCGTTTTGCCATCTGAGCGGGAACCTTGACGTTGACGCTGAATCCGTCAATCCTGCCCTTTACCCATGTCGGGTTATTGCAAGCTCCTAGAATCATGGCTTTTATGGGGGCTTCTGGAAGGTCGGGAACAACTGGAATGACAGCTTCAACAACCTTTGCTGGTCGCCCACGTTTCTTTGGTTCTTTTTTCATGTTAGTAGCCTCCACCTCCCTGAGTTGTAACCAAACTGACGGAATTGTCAACATGATCTATCCCAGCGATTGCCGCATAACGCAAAACGTCAATAACATCCTTCCATGCTTCCTTTAATCCGCCATCTCCGGTGTATTCTGACAACCCTTGGATGATGTTCTCGCAGTCGGAGCTAACGTAAAAGTGCGGACGGTTGATGGAATCCAACGGCTTAGATGTATCCCATGCCATTTTCCCGATCAATGCTTGCAGTCCATCGTCGATTTCCAATCCAGGAGCGGGGATGCAAACCATTCCGGCATCGTTCAAATCCTCGATAATCGAAGATGAACCGTCCTGAACCTGATACTTTGCCGCTCCTAATCGGGGGTCAATTAGCCTTTCAAAGATGTCCTCCTCACCTTCCACTTCCTCGATAAGATCAACATAGTCGCGGATACCGTAGCCCTGCCCCTTCGCCCCCTCTCCCGGCATCCATTTGCCATTCCGCCATTCCGCCCAGTCGCCCACGTCAACCCCAGGCCATTCGCGGTAAACCCACATTGTTCCCGTCTCATCTACGGCGATCCAACACATAAACCAGTTCTTCGATCCTGCGGGGTCGATAACATGATACCTTGTGACGTTGCGAGTCGGAATCTTCTCAGGCTCCACCACGTTGACCACCTTGTTGAATTTGGGAAACTTGGTAGCGTGTGACTTCATCGGCACTCCGTAAGCACGAATCAGAATCTCTTCCCGTGTCCTACCTTTCAGCGTCTCCTTGATGCGCTCGTATCCGCCGAAAGCATTGTCCTGCGAGTGGAAGTAATGAACGGACGCATTCAGCTTCTTGGACTTCTGGACATACGGAACAAGCTCGCCATTCAGCAATTCCGCCTCCCTGCTTTCAATGGTTGTCGCGCCGTCCAGATATTCCTTGATAACCTCAGTCCACCCGTCAATCGGGGTGAACGTGACAAGCATCTTGGAATTACGGGTAGCTAAACGGAAGCGAAGAGTGTTTATCAGTTCGGGGCCGAGAAGATATTCATCGAGCCATACGCCGATATTGTGCCAGACAGGATTCCTAGAACCAAGCTCCGCGCCCTCCAGAATCGTCGGATTGTTCTGATACTGTGAATACGTCTTGAAGATAATCTGCGATCCGTTCGGGAGGATTAGCGACGAATCAGTGAATCCGGTTTTCTTCTTGTAGGAAATGTAAGCGTTTGCGCTAGTGAACTTGGTCTTTAGATACTCAGGAAGCCACGCCCACACCGCGCTTTGTTGCTGACGAATAGACACCTCAGACGTTTGGGCAAAGCAGAATATCTCGGAGTTGGGATTTTCTACCGCAGCACGGACAACGGAGAATGCACCCCACTGAGTTTTCCCGCTGCGATTTCCGCCAAGTGCAAGGATTTCGTTTACTTCGTGAAGCTGCTCTTCGGCTTTCGTCCAGTGGGGAAGTCGGAAACCATACTCATACGGGTCTTTCTCCGCGTTTTCTATCGCTTCGTGGTAGATTTTATGGATAGACAACACCTCTTCCGGTGTCATCTCGATTAGCTCCTCGTCCGTTGGTGGAGTGAGGATTTGATGCGGTCTCCAAATCATACGACTTCTGCTTCGATTACCTTGCCTTTGGCGATACGCGACCTTGCTTCATTGATAAGGTTGGCAGCGTCATCCAGGCTTGCGCCCTTGCGATGCTCCACAACGGTAGTCGCCATGCCGGTAAGCTGTGCCGCCTTGTCCGTGAGGATACCAACTGTGATTGCCAGCTTCTCAGGGGAAATCTTGGCAAGGCTGTCAGGATCGTCAAATAGCTGTGTAGCGCGTTCAAATAGCAAATCGGTGTATTCCTGTGCTGCGATGGCGTAGCGCATGGAGAACTCCTTTCGTTTCGTCTCCAGCGTGTCGGTGTGCCGCCATTCCAAGCTGCGGATAACGTCCCGGCTAAGGCTTGTTCTTTGGGATATTTCGCTAATCCTTGCCCCTTGGGACAGCATGAATAATGCTAACGCCGCCTTATTCGGGGCGTAATGCTCGACGTTGTTGCGGTGAAGCGACTTCGCCCGTTCCTTCACCTCAAGAAACCACTCGCTCTTGTCAGGGCGGTCGTCGTAGTAGTTTTCTTGTAGCTTCTGGAGTTGTTCTTCAATCATTTCGTTTTTCACCAGAGCTACCTAAAGCTACGGCGATTCCAGTTGCAACACTATTATCGCGTGGCATTCCAGTTTGAGGTGTTTTTTGTAAACCGGAAGGAACATTAGCAGAAACTGCATTTGCGGCTCTTCGTTCAATAGCAGACTGAATAGACAATGCTCTTTCAATCTCCTTATCAATAGCTGAATTTACTTCTGGCCTAGCCTCCTTTGCTGGCTCGCTGCCAACCTTGCGAGGAATCCGTTTACGTTTCCAATTTTCCCAAGCTGAAGCAAGGGCTTCAAGGTTTCTGATGTCCCCTTCAAGTTTTTGGATAACGGATTGCTTTGTTGATTCTGTAAGGTTTTTTGCATTTTGTGCTTTAGTTAGTGCTTTTTCAGTTTGCTCCCATGCTGTTAGTATTTTTTCATCGGAGACCCTTGAGACAAATGTATCAAATTCTGGCGTTGTAGCAACCATTTTAGCGTTTTTGCCTCTACCAACCATTGATGCGCCTAGTTCAGATATTTCAAGAACCAAGTCTGACGATTTATCAAATTCGCCAAATATGTCTTGCAGTGCTGGCCTCTCATCTAATGCCATCTTGCTGATTACAAGGTCTTGAGTCTTTTTAAAATCGGGCAATGGCTTAATGCCAAGCTGCCTAATAGACTGATCCGTAAAGTAATTGAAAGGAAGATCGTAAACAGCTCCGTTGTCAGAACTAAAAAATGGACGACCATCTTCATCAATAATCATTCCGCGCATCCCATCGTATTCAACCCTTCCTCCAACCAAGTCAGAAATAGAAGGCTCTACTGCCATTGGGGGTTCTTTTTGGAACGATAGGGGCTTGAATTTTTTATCTCGCTCGGCTAAGAATGATCTTATGTCATTAGGTGTAATTGTCCCGTCTTTGCCAGATCCTGTAATTTTTGATAAAGGAACCTTGTATTTTTGAGCTAAGTCTTTTGCTAGTCTTGTTGGTTCAGCTTTAGCTTTGCCTTGTGGCATAAGACGAACATTTGGTGCATCCTTTACAATCTCTCCCTTCACGTTAATTCGTGGGGCTTGGGGCATGAGATTCGCCTTGAGCGTGTAGTAAGCGTTATTGCCATACGGAATAACCATATCGCCAGTAAGGTCGGTAAATCCATCAATGCGGTCATAGGCAAACGTGCGGTAAGTTCCTGTCTGCTTGTCCATGCCTAGTTTATCAAACGCTGGATTGATGAGACGCTGGCTTTTTGTGTTAAGTCCCTGAACTGCGTTAATAAACCGTTGCCTTTCTTTCCAGTTTTTACCGCCAACGCTTTTAAAGTAGCCATCGGTTGCAGTGCCTTTCTTTTGCAGCTTGGCAGTCTCCACAATATCAGTCAGGACGTTTGCCCTAGACATTCCCATTGCTGCCGCCCTGCGCTCAAACCTTTTGATGTTCAAGCCAAGCTGGACAATATCCATCCCAACCATGTAAAGCCTTCCATTCTTCACCATGAAGTCGATTGGCTTGACTTTGTTTGCGGTCTTTCCTGCTGTTTGAACGGAACGCCCTTGCTCAATCGGAGTGTAATCTAGCAATGCTGCTTTGTCTGCATCGAACGCAGATTGGATAAGAACAAGCTCTTGCGCCCCACCCTCCTTGATTACACCAGCTTCTTCAAGTGCTTGAAAGTGTTCGTCCGAAAGCAATCCAGTCCCATTTCCATTCTTGTCAGGAATCATCACACCTTCAATCAAAGGCTTGCCCTCCTTGACGTTCTTCTTATTTATTTCATCTATGATCTTTCCAGCTTTGTAGTGCTTTGGATTGGATGATGGAAGGTCATCCGTTAAGCCTGGCTTAATAGGCGACTTTGGCAATCCAGCGGATTCACGATACATCTTGCGAACCATTGCTTTCACCTCTGGAAGCTCCCTCATGCCGTCTGCCAGCAATCCAGACCCCATGACTAGGTTGCCGTTCACATCCGTAGCCCCACCTAGCTTGTAGTGAAGATCCTTAACGATTGGAGTTGCCGCAAAGACAGTCTCAAAAATGTCCTCGATCTTCCTCCGTAATGGAGTTTTAACCGCAGCCTTAGTTAGCTTGCCAGATACAACGTCATCAAACAAAGCTGCCGTTCCATTATCTGTGAAGAACTCAACAGCCGCATCTTCAATCCCGATTCTTGGGAGTCCTTGCGCGTCCAGCCTTTCGTTGTAGGTATCGTAAAACTGCTTGAAGTCCTT
>Ga0247723_1000739_pt1 | contig 21167 bp, 19 predicted proteins | sample MSEWelMarce5H_FC_FD_189079 | JGI IMG/M metagenome (GOLD analysis project Ga0247723, IMG submission 189079) | Subsurface sediment microbial communities from gas well in West Virginia, United States - MSEEL Well Study Marcellus 5H_FC | ecosystem: Environmental > Terrestrial > Deep subsurface >... | reverse complement strand
ATTTCTTCATTTTAATAATCATGGAATACAATGAAATAGATTAGACACCATCTTCTACCGTACGATTTCCTCCACGCATGTTAATGTAATTTCTCTGCTCGGGGCTGGTGCAGACACAACCGGTATCCGATGAATAGGAAGCAGAGCAGCACTCGGGCTTCGATTGATTGTTCTTAAAAATGAAGAGGCTATCAGGGCCGGGTGTAAAGGCGGGGCCCAATAGTGGCTCATTTGGATCGGTTCCACGCCATGAGCTAACACCATTATTGGGTGTCACACGAACATCATCAAATGCGCCAATTGGCTCCAACTTGTACTTTCCTAGTCCTGATGGGCCTGCATTCTCAAGAAAATAACCCATAAACCCTTCACTGCGACCACTTCGACTGGAATAAACCATGAGTAAATTAGCGAGAAGCAATAATACTAAACCTGTGATGAGAAACCCAGTTTTCATTCTACTTATTACGCTTTAGATAATCTAATGACACCTATTCTGTGGTCCGGAGTCTTGCCTCTACAAATGAATAGGTCTCATGAATGGAATCATAGCCAATCTCCGTAAAGTCTCTTACTATTTTTTCCTTTTGCTCGGATGGATCCCATACAATATACTCTCCTGTTTCAGTAATCAATGCCATACCCTGAAGATGATGTGTACCTTGGCGCACGGTAGAGGTTCCCTTTAGCCATATCCCATCACAATATTCATAGTGTTCCGTATGCCATGTCTCATTTTCTTGTAGGGCGCCTTCCACTTCTCCGTGAACAATACCTAAAATGCTCTGTTCTTTACCCATTCGGTCTATTACTTTTCCAAATGGCGTGGCTAATAATGAGATTGGTACCCACCCATGTATGGTTTTCACGAGCACCTGTTTTCCAACTAGTGCGACATCACAGTCCATTTTCAGATTATGTTTCCATGCCTTATCTGCTGATCCACGGTTTAACATGTTTGATATCATATAGTTCCAAATGTATTGCCCCTTGTGATCGTCATTTCCGATTTCCTCCCAGTCTCGAAATAAGAAGGTTGTATTCGTAATAGGAGACTGAATTGGAATACAGTTAGATGTTGTATTAAAGCAGTATAAAATGGGAGAAACCTCCTTCAATTGAATGGCTCTTTTATCGGATGAAACGGATTTCCATTCTCCGTCGGGTTGTTTTACCAAATGAGAGCCTGATACACGAATACCCAGAAGATCGTAGAGCTCAATATTGGATCCATTTGATTGAATCACAGCAGTTACATAACTACCATCTGACAGTTCATCTCCTACTTTGATGTCCTGTACACATGTACCAGTTGACTCTCCTTTTCGATGAATACGAGTCCCTGTTGCAAAACACGTCCAGTTTTTTTTGTTATCTTCTGCATCACTGCGAACAGAATCAGGCATAATAAATGATAATAGACTAACAGCGGATCCAATTGCTATCAATGCAGCAATAATAAGAGGAATAAATTCAAAGAAAAACAAGAATAATATAATAATAATAACCAACATGATACCACATATAATAAGAATAACCTTAATGATTGCTTGGATAGAATTTATCATTCCGCGAAACATACTGAGACCCGTGTAAATCATGGATACTGCCATTGCATTGGCACGACTTACCGCCATATGTAAATATTGAATGATGCGGCTCATTTCATAGACAGATGAGGTGAACTTTCCGAAAAAACTCCCTAAATAAGATGTAAATGCATTAAACATGTTTGATAATATTTTTTGTATACCATTTAGTGCATCCACAGCTCCATCAGTAATGTTAATATGTTGTGAAAAGATGGCATTGATGGGTGTCATGAGCGTAGACATAAACTGTTGCACAAAGGATTGCATACAAAATGAAAAGTTATCTGTTGAAAATTCACCTCGTGATCGTGAATCCGAATCTGGTTTAAAAAGAAAGGAAGAGAACATAACGGAAAGGTTACATCTGTTATCAGCCCAATTGCTCATAATTACATTTCGATCCATACTTGCGATTACCGTTCCCATGATGACAAATAGGACAATGGTCATTAGAATAATAGGCCATTTTGCATCCATCTCCTTATGGACGAGATTCCCTACTACTAAAATAACTCTTTATGTCACTGACTCTAAATGCTCCGCGTAATACATTTCGGAATCCGGAGAACAGACCTCCATGTAATCTCTTACACGCATTCCATTTTCCAGTTCAATCTGTGAGTTAGGAATGACCACAAATGATATGAATTCCGCATGATGCTCGCGATAAGCGTGATGTTCTCCCATTCGTTTCCATTGATTGGCTGTTTGATCCCAATAGAGTGTGGCAGGAGTCAAGGATACTTTATCAGAGAGAACACATACTTCACTGACTTGGCGGCGGATGATACCCACCACTTCTGAGCCTGTTGTAAGATAATCACCGATTTGAATTTGATTCGCGGCTACCAGACCATGCATGGTCTTAATCTTTGCCTCTTCATTGATGGCAAAGCAGGCATCCTTATAGGCATAATTCGTAGATGTACTCTCCTTTGCATTAATGGTCTTCTCGATCCATCGCAGGGTTGGCTCATCGCATTCAGGTGCTTCATCATAATCCAAGAAGGTCAGATATTCCATCGGAATGGTATGATCGGTCGTATTGAGACAATAGAGCAAGTCATCTGAATTCCATGGCCCGAGTTGAATAGCGTGAGGATGATCCCCTGCCATAATAGGCTTTCCATTATGCATGAGATAATGATTGGTACTTACTGTAATATTACCCAGTTTAACCATGGGTTGACCCTTTGAATAAAATCGAAATAGTGCGGTAACGGTCGTATGTCCTGGAAGGAGAACATCGCCAATCTTTACATCTTTAATGGGTGTGCGTATAGCTGCACCTGTCGAATTCTTTACAATGACCTCCGTTTCCCCTGGAAAGCAAAAGGTATTCAAGAAAGAAAAGAGAAAGGTATTGGTAAAGGAAGTCATGCCTGTAATTCCTGACATTCCCATATACATCACCGAAAAGAGGATGGCATACAATCGTCCAAAGAGCGTCTTCAAATAAATGCCGCTCATTCTCAATTTAAAGAAAAAATAGGAAATGCGCTCGGTAAATTCTTGAAATACCGTGTTGATACCACCTCCAAGTGTCGCAATCGTGGTTTGAATGGAACCCACGGAATCAAAGAGAGAACTTAGTAGCCCCGTAAATTGTGTAAAGGATGAAGTAATGGAACCTACAAATGGCATAGAGTGTGTTTTAAAAATACTACCCATACAAAAGTTGAAATTATCAGAAGCATTTGTACCTTTTGGACCTAACCAGCCGGCAATGGGTAATACCCATGGTTGACAGCGTTTGCTTGCCCAGTCATTGTCTGATACATTTGAAAGTTGATTTAATGTACTGACGCCAAATATGATTATATTAAAAAATAAACCAAAAAAGACGAAATAGAAAATAGCACCGCTAAACGACCATAATTCATTTGATTTGCTAGGATTTTCATTTGCTATAGTGGCGGCTACAGCAGCTGTAGCCATTGGCATGAGAGAAACAGATGGAACGGGTGCATCTTGATTTGTCCTACTCAATTGTCTTGATCCTGTAGGTTGTGATAGATATTGATTAGGTATACCTGTTACAGGATAGGGCAAATGTGGTACTAGATTACGATCTGTTATGACACCTGATTGTTGTAATTGTCGCATATCTTCTTTTGATACATGAGTTGGTAGTCCTGAACTCATCCTCCTACTCACTCCCTACAACCAATTATGGGAAATCTTTTCTACATTTCTCTTTCTTATTGATGACATCAACAAATGAAGAGCAACTTATTTTGTTACAGAATAATGTCTGCGAATCCATTGCACATCTTGCTCAAATCGCAAACGACCTGGATGACCTGCTTTTTTGGATAATGTGGCTACCGTATCTAATCGATTGTACACGGGTTGAACACCATACTTCTTAATGACCTTCTTTAGGGCACGCTGGCGAAGAGGATCGGATAACCCCCATTGATATCCATATGATGTAATTACACCTTTTTGTAGACTTCGCGTTTTATCTTGATTTGCCGTACTTTTTTGGGTATGAGTACGCTCTTTAATGCATCCGGACTGTACATGAATCGTATCTGTCTTTGGGTGAACAGTAATCACCTTTCCCTTTCGCCGCACAGTATAACCAGAAGAGGCAATACTTTGTCTAAATCTGCGAGTATAACCTTTACGCAGCCGATACCCTTTTGGGCACTCTGAGGGCATTTCTATTGGGGTACCATAAAATTTTGTATAAATTGATAGGTATGTAAATTAGCTTTAATACATTGTTCGTACGGAACAGTATGAGGAATGCTATTCTTTTGAAAATAGACAGTAATCCAATCCAATACCTCTTTCATAATGGACCGCGTACTCTTTGGAAAAATCAGCAACTTCGTATTCTCCACGGGCGCATCTTGTGCGCGAATCGCTAATACATAAAATGCATTCAATTTACGCAAATAGACTTGAAGCAATCGATTATCATGTGCCTCTTTGGTCCCCAGTGCTGGAGCAAAAATAATGGCATGATAGAGTCGATGCTTTGCCTTTAACAGGCGCTTTCGAAAATCTTCATCAATCCCTACAACAATCAGGTCAGTTGATTCATTATCCCATATGTCATCCGTATCCCACATCCTCTACTATTATTCTATCACTATTTTGCAACGATACCATACACGATACATAATATGCCAATGACAGAAAGGGCATATTCTCCTGACCAAGAACTGAACTTCTCAATCACATTCACTGGAAGGTTTGTCTGACCTGGAATAATCATTACCGCAGCCCTTTCAGGAGGACTCGTAGGTGGTAATTTTTGTTGTGACATAGCGGATTGTGCTTGTACTTCTGTTATACTTGTAGCAAGTTTATGTATATCTGTCATATTTCCGGGAACATTATGTTCTTTTACAGGGATGAGTGCAGTAGATCCTAGACGTGCAGAATCAGGTTTCATAGAATCTTCTATTCATGTGAGTTAATATAAAACCTTTTTTCTACTCCATTTCAGATTGAAGCATGTCGAAGAAATCATTACCCTCTCTTGATCGTCAAAGCATTGCAGAAGCCACTGCCGAAGCAGAAGCCAGACCGCTGGAATATAACCCCACCAACCGAGCACAGTTTATTCGTACCATGGTACAAGACATTGCCCTCTGGATGTCACATGGTGATTCAGAAGAAACCATTCGCGCTCGTGTCCCTGAATTCATTCAGAACTATCCGGAACTTTTTAAAAAGGTAATTGGGCGCCAGGACCTTGCCCCTATTCAAAGTATGCTTGCCATGCTGGATCAAATGGGATCAGGTCAAATGTCTCAACACCAGGCATCCATCATTGTGGGAAAGAAGCTTGTGGATCGCTTTGTGACACCTCAATTAAACGGTAGCGGCGCAACAAAATCGGCACCTTAAATCGTACACACCAATCATAACTTGATCTCTCATTTCTCTTCAAATATGCGCGGATCTCTTCATCATTATTACTATCAATAATGGAAAAGACACGCTCCAAATACCCCGTCTGCAATTGAAAGGAAGTATGTCTAATTTGTCGAAGCCATTCACAATCGATACGTTGAGGGACAAATAGTGACTCCAATGGCTGACCGTGTTCTAACATGCTACACCACAATCGCATGACATCAAGCACTTTATCGGAACAGCCTGTAAATCCTTTTCCAATAAAGTAGTGCTCTGGATTGCATGGTCGGCTCATACATGGTTTATACAGAGACCACTCTTCAAAATGAAAGGAGAGCAGACGAAGGAGATCAATCGTGCATTGATGATAGAAATCAAATAGTTTTAGAACAAATACTCCACCCACTTTCAGCACTTCTAAGCCAATTTTAGTCGATGCAAGCAATAACGGAAAGACCATCGTCTCTTGCTTCATATAATCATATGAAAAATCGAATCCTCCATCCGCCGTAAAAATATGGATGGTTCGCTCTTGATCTGGTTGCGAGGTGTAATCGATAAAATACTGTTGATTTTCTGGTTTCATGATATCACCTGTATGATCTTTACCAAAGATGATATTAATATTCTTATTTTTCTGTAAAAAATGGGAGGCACGCTTCCATCCAGGAATGTTTGTCTTTCTAGATTTTAATGTCATAGCAACACTGCTATGAATCGTTCGCTTGTGTTTATCTGCTTCATCAAATAATGCCTCAATAAACCCACCAGGTCCCTCACATACATGAGCGGTTCGAATCGACTCCTGTGGAAACATTTCAAAAAACTTCAGTAGATCCAATATTTCAATCATCTTAAAATAAGATCGAGAAAGCGGCTTTAAAAAACAAATGGATTCAGGGAAATTATGATATTTTTTCTGTGTATAGACGATTTCAAATGGATTTACAATTTTCTTATAGTACTCCCAATTTTTACCATTGCTAAGTGTCTCTTCATAATGATTAATACGATTTCGACATGCATGCAATGCCGTCTCTTCTTCTGAATTAATATGATCGACTTGATTCGACTCTAAGACTAGATCGCTATCCAATGGCAGAATCATCCGTTTAAACAGTGATATATTTTCCCATATCGGTAACACTGTTTCCATACTCTATCTATTCCGTTTTATCTTTAGATTATGCATCCACAATATCAATCTCTACATCTGGCTCGTCCAATTGCATCTCCACTGGGATTGTTGTAGTAGGTAGTACCATATTCATCTGGAATTGTGTGAGAGCACATGGATCATCCATCGATGGACGAGATTCTTCCATCTGATCAAGATCACCCTCCTCTTCCTGATCCAGTTTGCCTCTCTCCACATCAATTTCCTTCAAGAGAACGGGTAGCGCCTGGTCGTCCAGCAGAATCTGGGAGAATGCTGTTCCACCACGAATTGCCTGTCCCATCATAATATTCGCAGACACACCCGTCACTGGATCCACTTCTCCAAACAGTGCAGCTTTTAGTAGAATCTTCTCCGTCTCTTCAAACGATGCCTTTGCCAGTGTACCAATATCATTCTTGTTGATACCATAACGATCAATCGACATCAGGCGACCGAATCGCGTCATGACATCACACAGCAGACAGAGATGACGGTAATTGACACCCACACTATCAAAGAGACCGCTGATTTCATTAAAGAGAATAGCACGGGTTGCCTCGATTCCAAGTACTTCATAGATGTCCCATACATTCGTGGAATACACATGCGTCCCATCTACTGCAGGATGATTCATGACCTTGATAAGGTTTGATCCATCTGTATCCAACACGAATTGTTCGACTTCCTGATAACGACCATCCACCATCTCCACAAACTGCTTATCATTGCGGAAAGTAACTGCTTTAATACCAGGAAGACCACGAATCACAATGCTATTTAGCAACTTGTTCTGAAACTTCTTGAGATTAGTAAACTCGTCCAGATTCGAGGCAGTATCTGTGTCGCGATTGGGAAGACGGATGCGCATCACGAGATTGTCCGAGTTGTAATCGCTATATACGATATTAATGTCGTTGTTAAACTGGACCTTGATAACGGATACAACCTCTTGAATGGAGATATTGCGGTTAAACATCTCCTCGCGATTCAATTCCAATCGCAACATCCATTTCGACCAGTTGGCGCTCTGCGTTTCCATTTCAAACTGACGATAGAAGCTCATAAGTTGAGTATCCTCCTTTACCACTGTTCTCTCATCCGTTTCATCCCAGTAGATTGCCACCTTGTCGGTGATGTTGCGAAGCACCGTCAACTCCAGATCCTGCACGACTTCGCGCGCCTTGTCCTTGTTCTGACGATATTCAGGCTTCAGATAAATGGTGAGGGAGGTTGCTTTTGGATTCTGCGTTACCTTGAGAAGTTCACGCAAACGCGGCACACCACGCGTCACTGCTGATTTACTCGCTACACCTGCTTGGTGGAAAGTATTCAGGGTCATCTGTGTAGCAGGCTCACCAATCGACTGTGCCGCCACGATGCCTACCTGATCTCCTGGTTGCACCCATGACTTCATATGCGTCATCACAATGAGTTCCATCAGCACTTCGAATGCATTCTTTGTAAAGCGCCCCTCCACAATCATCTTATGTGGTGCAAGGTGGAAACGCAGAAGAGCACACCAGATCTTGTGATAAGGATGCGTACGGCCAATGACCTTGTTGATGCCCTCCAGAACCATCTTTGGAGTCAGATCGGTCTGATCGGTGTTCTTGAGTCCAAACCGTGTCTTGATATTGAGAACCCAGCGTGCCAAGTTCACAGGAGCAAAGATGCTACCATCTTCGTGTGTCTTCTTCTGAAAGACTTCTTCTACAATCATGTACTGATCACGAATAAGCTCCTCCACATACGCCTGAATCATCAGCTCATCATTCTCACGAATCGTACCACTCTTCAGAATCGCGCTCCAATCCTGATTCTGCATACCATAGACCGTACGAATGTCCTCCTGAGAGAGCGCTTCCAGCGGCAAACCCTGTGTCTCAATCTTGGTTGGGTTGATTCCATCTTCGCCATAGTGAAACTGGATAATATTGTTATTGGCATCACGCACCGTGCCATCGTGTTGAACCGTCAGATCTTCCATGGACTTGACGAGCTGACGCTGAATGTAACCTGTATCAGCAGTTTTGACAGCGGTATCAATCAGACCCTCGCGACCCGACATCGCATGGAAGAAGAACTGCTGCGGTGTCAGACCGCGAATAAAGGATGACTCGATAAAGCCGCGCGCCTCTGCACTGTCATCGTATTTCTTATAGTGCGGAAGGGTACGATCCGTAAAGCCATAGGGAACGCGTTTACCCTCAATGGCCTGCTGACCCAGACATGCCATCATCTGTGCCACATTGAGCGGCTCACCCTTCGAACCCGAACGGACCATTGCCAAGAGACGATTCTCGCTCGAAAGTGACTCCTGGCCCGTCTTCCCTGCATCTGAGGTCGCCTGATTGAGAATACCGAAGATCTGATCCTCAAACTCCTGCTGGTTGGTCTTGCCTGTATTGTTATCAAACAAGTCCAGGTGAACCTGCAGAATCACCTGTTCGACCTGCTTCTTACGCTCCTGGATTTTCTCTTGAATCTGGCGGTTGGTCTCCTCATCGGCAATCAAATCACTGATGCCGACGCTAAATCCATTCAGAACGAGAAAGTTCTCCACTGTATTCTGAAGGGAGTCCAACAAGTTAACGGTATCCTTGGGACCATGATCATTGTAGGACACATGGATGATACCCTTCGATGGCTTCATGTAGATATCACCATCCACCACACCCTGTACGATGTTACCTTCTACGATCTTTACATAATTGACCGAATCTTTGTTGTCTGCTGTACGATTATATGATTTGTTTGGCATTTCAATATTAACAGGCGGCAATAGTGCACTCAGTACTTGTTGGCCCGTCCAGCGCTTACGATCTACAATGCGAGCATTTGGCATCAGACCGTCGAAACGCTTGTTCCACATCATCAAGTTCATAAATTCGCGCTGCGTGAACTCAATGCCTGGCTGCGTCAGGCGGTAGGAACCCACCAGGGTATCTTGATACACACCGATCATCGGCTTTGCATGTCGTGGTGTGATAATATGGTGCGGCACCGCCGCTATTTCTTCTAATTCTACCATGGCCTCATAGCTCTGAGGCAGGTGCGCGTTCATTTCGTCGCCATCAAAGTCAGCGTTGTAGGGACGAGTCGCGAGAACATTCATGCGAAAGGTCTTGTACGGCAGAACCTTCACACGATGACCCATCATCGACATCTTATGCAGTGTCGGCTGACGATTAAAGAGGAGAATGTCATTGTCGAGCAAGTGACGATTCACCACATCACCCTCATAAAGGACAATCTCCTCCGTTTTCACATGCTTCAGTGAAATCATGCGACCATCCTTTCGCACAATCGTCTTGGCGCCCGGCCACTTATCCGCTCCGTTCTGCACCAACTTGTAGAGCTTCTTGAGATTATAGGGCGTAACCGGCTCAGGGCTCGTCAAGTTCATGGCGATCTCGATCGGCACACCAATCTCTGCCACACTCAGGTTCGGATCAGGTGTAATCACGGAACGCGCGGAGAACTCTACACGCTTGCCCTGAATGTTGTAGCGGATACGACCCTCTTTACCACCCAGGCGCTGCTGAATGGACTTCAAGGGACGACCACTGCGCTGTGCAGAGGGTGCCACACCAGGAATGTCATTATCGACCAGGGTTGCCACATGATACTGAACGACATTCGTCATCTCATCAATAACATTTTTGCTTGAATTGTTTTCGATCTTTTGTGCGAGCGTTCGGTCGTTTTTGATAATGTCGAACAGTTTGTGAGTCAAGTCATCTTCTGAACGCTGATTGTTGTCCTGTACGACCGAGGGACGAACCTGCGGGGGCGGAATGCGAAGCACCGTGCAGATCATCCAGTCAGGGCGGCACCAGAAACGACTCAGTCCCATAAAGTCAACATCCTCATCGGTAATGCGGCGGAACAAGCGATGCACATACTCCACCTCCAGTGGCTGCTGCATCGCCGGCTGCTTCTTGTCACCATCACCGCCTTGATAGTGCGCCACAATGCGCGCAATGCCCTCACGCGTAAACTTATCGGGCTGGGGTGCACCGCAACCATCCTCGCATTCTTGGCCACAGCGTTTGATCTTGGAAGATTCCTCCAGAACACTCTTCCAGCGTGCCTCACCCTTTCGAAGAAGAAGATCTCGGTTCTTGGGAAGATCCTTGTCAATTCGAAGTTTGGAACAGCGGATGCAGATGCACTTGAGAACATTCATAATCATGGCGTGAAACTGAATATAGTAGACAGGACGGGTCAATCGATAGTGTCCAAAGTGGCCGGGGCAGCCGTGATTTGTTTGGCCGCAGGTGCGGCAGATTTTTCCATTGTCTAGAACGCCCATGCGTGGATCAAACAGGCCTCCAATTTTTGGCTCATTTCCTTCATAGGGTGTTTGCGTAGTAATCTCCACCACAGAACTTCGTTCAATCTCCTCAGGCGAGAGGACGCTGAACTGGACGCCCACAACAGACTCGATATCAGAAGAATGTTGATTGAAACCTGCTGGCATTCTGTCTTGGAGATAGAAACTGTTATACCGATTTAGACTCTGCATCTGTCAATTTTATTGGTTTCAATTATTTTCGATCATTTTCTTTACAGATGGAGTTAAAAAAATGAAGAATCTGTTTCATTTGCATGAAGCGACGATGACTCATCACATCAAAGGGACATTTATGTACGACAGTAGGTGGTATTTCTGTCTGAATGGGTGGAGCCACTACGTGTGTTTGTTTTCGCGAATATAGATCAAACCATGCATGCATATTATTAATTACTAGTTAATTTGAATTTAGGTTGTTTTAGCAAATATTCAGAATCACACGCTCTTTCCAGTTTCGATTCTGTAGTACAAACGCACATTGAATGGATACAGTGCGATAGAGTGTTACATTGATCTCTGTTTTTTCGTCACGCGAGAGAACATGATCCTCCGAAATCATACGATAGGTGGTCGAGACCATCCGTTTCCATTGCGGAACATAGATCTTGATTTTTAGGAAGCCTCCCTCTATCAAGTTCTTCTCCATAATGATCCCTTCAAAGCTTGTATGGTCCGTTGTCCGAAGGACATCATATGCTGCCCCGTTTTCAACGGAGCATGGACCCGTCATAATCGCGCGAAGAAAGGTAACATCGCGTGCAAAGTTTTTTATTGCTTTTCCTCGTAGATTCATATCATACATGGCCTGTGGGACAATATAGTAATTAGTTGATCCCTGAATCAAGTTGGTAAGTACTCGCTGATTTACCAGATCTGCATAGCGGCGAATGGGACTGGAAGCATGTGCATAATGATCGGAATCCAGACCATAATGTCGGGTATCTTCCTCCTCTGCCAAACAATACTCCGCGGAAGAGAAAGCCAGCATTTCGAGTTCAGGGACATGAGCGCGATAGGCCTGGAGGCGTTCACGATCAGGTGGAGAGTGTCGTCGTACAATACCCTGCTTCATTGTTTTTAGTTGTTTCCCCGCCTCTGTATTGTAGAGAATCATCATCTGCTCGATCCATTCGTGAGAGTCCATTACAGGCTTCTTTGCCAAATAGGAGGAAATGGCCTGGAGCACCGGCCGAAAGGGTGAATCCGATGCCTGAAATTCCTCATAGCTATAAGACTGATTTACCGTGAGAACGGATTGAAACCATGTTGGGTCTCGGATCGCAATGGTATCCCAGATGAATTGGAGCGAAATTCCATACCGCTCTTTGCCTGGAAGAAGCGAACAGGCCTGCTCCGAATATTCAGCTGGCAACATCGGACGAAGGATATGACCATCGGTATCATACAGCGTCTGCCCAATGAGAGAGGCCATAATGTCAATGGCGCCACCCTCTTCTACAAAGGCGGCCACATCGCTAATCGTAATGGTGATAAGCCAGTTAGTTGACCCGTGTATGGGTTCCATTGTAATCACATCATCTACATCACGGCATCCTTCGGGATCGATATGAAAGGTGGTTCCCGATAGTCGTGTTCGTGAAACTGTTTGGAGAAGTTTGGGTTGATAGGCATAGACGGGATATTTCCAAGGGCATGCCTGCCATATGAGTGCATCCAGTTCGGCCTTTTCCTCTCCCGATCGCCCCAGTGTTTGCTGAATGCTTCCGCGAGGAAACTGGGCCGTCCACTCTTCCAGCTGAATAAGGACAATCCGATTCTGACTGCGATCCTTTTCAGATGATCCAACAATAAAGGGAGGATAGCGTTTGTCATAGGGTGTGCAGAGATACATCAGATGACCTCGGCGGGTCATTCCATAGGTGGATTTGCTTGTCAGCTCCAATGTTCCTACCAGAAGAGGGTGCTGATCGCGCAGTTCCAGCTCGCATTTCTCATTTCCCACCGAATGTGTTACCCACCCCACATGATCCCCTGGAAGACACTTATTAGCTTGTTTTGCCCCGATAAACTCATGAAGGAGATTGCCTGTATCGCTCAGAATCATAAAATGGTGATAATCTTTGGTCTGGAGAATTCCACGAAGATGGGTGGGAGGTGCATGGACTTGATTAATACCCAACTGAGAGGAAAGGAATGCTGTCATTGTTTGATTTAGTTATGTGTATGCATCTCTCTCAATTTTTAAATCATGGTAGTAGAATGAGTCGTTGTGGTATGCGACGATTTGATAAACACATGACCGCGGATCGTCCCTCCAATTCCTCTCTGCATCAAGAAAACCAGCAGCGCTTGTCTCAGTTGATACAAGAAAGAGAGAAAATGGATCTATCTGTATTCCAACCTACATATGCATCTGAGCCTATCATATCTGATAAGATAGAGCCTACCGTGACTATCGCATCATCTAATACATATACATCATGGAAAACACCATCTACCCTTACCCTTACCCATTAAATGTTTGATAAGATTGCCATATCTCCTTTGTAATAGTTGATACTTCTTTCATTTTATGACAGAGAAGGGTCGATGCATTTGATTTAAGAAGTAGAAAAGTGCTTTCTCCCAAAAAAGAGGGAATAAAGACGCGATAGGGGATCACTTCTCCACGAGTGTCATGCTTCATATGATACAGCGGGCTTTCATCAAGTAGTTGTAGAAGAAATTGATAGGGCTGAATTGATTGTGTCATACAACGCATTCCTGCATAGAGTATAATGGATCCATCCATCGTCACCCAGTTAGGAAGATGTTGAAAAAGGGTGGCCCATAGTGCACGATCTTCTTCGCATGGATCAAACAAATCGATAATAATCACATCATACAGTCGATCGGGTGGAGTTTGAATGGCTTCCATCATATCATGATGATGAATGGTAAGACGCGGATCATCCCATGCTCCTTTGGCCCATTGCGGATACTTCGTTTGAAAGAGTTGTACGACTTCTTGATCCCATTCATACATGTCTACTTTTTCAACGGTGGGCCATTTCAGAACTTCTCTTGCCGTTGCACCTTCTCCTCCCCCCATAATCATAACCCGCTTGGGCTGATACACACATGCCATTGCAGGATGCACCAGGGCTTCATGGTATATTGCCTCATCCAGCTCACAACTCTGAATGGCATTATTCATATAACAAGCGACACCCCAGTTGGGGCGCTCCACCATTTCCACATGTGTATCTCTCTTTGTATAAATCGAATCAATTACGGTTGCATTGTTCCATTGATAGGTAACACCAAGCTCAGGCCAAGTATGGTCTGAGTAGTGCGTCATTGTCTATTCTATAGAGAATGCGTTTAGATACCTGTTGAACCAAATCCACCTGCTCCTCGTTCCGTTTCAGGATGCGATTCCACAATACGAATATTACGAATCCATCCCATGTCTGGGGCTACAATTTGGAAAATGCGATCTCCCTGATTCACCTGCGAATGACCTGTCATCGACCAAACAGGTGCTTTGAGTTCTCCGCGATAGCTTTTGTCGATGATTCCTGGAGAATTTGCCATCAATAGACCCGTTTTATAAATTGAAGAGCGCGGTACCAAGAAAAAGTGGCTATCCGTCTTCACATAATCATTGGATGTTCCATGTGGCATCGGTTCTACTTTCAGCATTCGAACAATGACGCCAAATGGAATGAACTGTGGAGTTTGTTCTACTGTTACCTCTTCTGCAGAATGAAGATCCCATCCAGCATTCTCATCCGAACAATTTAGGGTATCGCCCGTGTAATAGGCATACACGGATGGATTGATTCGTACCAATTCGAGCTCATACCAGTGATTCATTTATCCATAGAATGAGGGGTGTCTTTATATATCATTATTCCTATCATAGCTTAAACCAGACTGGATATGATACAGTAAATGAGGTGGCTTGTCTATGGTAGCAACGGATGGATTGGAAATATGGTAGTGAAGCTTCTGCGGAAGCAAGGAGAGACGGTGATTAAGGCACGAGCGCGGGCGGATGATGAGCTTGGTGTGGAGGCAGAAATAGCAACCAGTGATGTCAATCGTATTCTTTGTCTGATTGGGCGAACGCATGGCCCAGGATATTCCACTATCGATTATCTGGAGCAAAAAGGGAAACTGGTAGAGAATGTTCGCGACAATTTGTATTCGCCTCTTGTTCTGGCGCTTCTTGGAAAGAAGTATGGGGTCCATGTCACCTATCTTGGAACAGGTTGCATTTTCACTTATTCCGAGGAACAACGCATGTTCCAGGAGAGTGACTCTCCCAATTTCTTCGGTAGTGGCTATTCAACCGTGAAGGGATTCACGGATCGCCTCATGCATTTCTTTGATGATTCCGTTCTCAATCTTCGCATTCGTATGCCAATTGTGGGTTATCATCATCCTCGTAATTTTGTTACTAAGATCACCACATATGCTAAGATTTGTAGTATCGCAAATAGCATGACGGTATTGGAGGATATGCTTCCGATCATGATTGATCTGGCCCTAAAAAAGACGACGGGAACGATTAATCTGACGAATCCTGGCACAGTAGAGCACAATGAAATTCTGGAGCTCTATCAAAAATATGTGGATCCTACCTTTTTGTGGGAGAACTTTACACAAGAGGAGCAGGCGCAGATTTTGCTTTCTGGACGCTCCAATAACGAACTGGATACAACAAAGCTTCAGCAGCTCTATCCAAATCTTCTGCCGATTGGCGAGCGTGTCGAACTTCTTTTTCAGAATTGGAACAAGAGTCCATTAGCTCAGTCGCAAGTATAGACTGTCGGATACAACCAGATCGCGAATGATAAGGGATTTGGCCTCTGTGATTTTGCTAATCTGATCGGTATGCTGAGAATAGGTTGCCATGGAGAGCCATTCCTCCAACATATTAGCGGTTTTTAGGACCGAGCGAATAAAGTTTCCTTCAAACAAGTTGTATTCTGCGCAAATGACGGAGGCATGCTCTCCTTCCATCCATCTCCACATGGGTTCGACCATCTGTGTGGAGAGGGACCAATAGCCCTCTACTGGTAGACGCTCTGTATCAACAATACGGTGCTCCAGTTCTTCAAAGGTGTATGCCATGTCTTGGATCTGCTTCAAGGCAGTTATCACACCAGCACTGACACGAAGTTCTGAAAGAGATGATGCTTCCTCTGTGTCTTTACCTTCTTGAAAGCATGTCAAGACACAGGCAATCTCTTTGCCAGTTAGCCCATGAAGTGTTTCACCCACATAGAGCTCTGTCATCAAGATTGGATGACCTTCGTTGACTTCCGTCGCAAGAATACCCTTTTGTCCAAGGTCCTCATTGGTGAGTGTTTGGGGATCCGCATGGCGGAGATATCCCATTTCATACAAGAATGTGACAATGGGCTGAATATGGTACTGGTGCCCCTCCAATTCTCCTATATGATTTTCAATCTGTTGCTGTTCTTGATCGATAGTATGTAGGGTCTGGTAGTCAGCCAGTGCCTTGGTCCATTTTGGCCCCAGTTGCTTGTTTTTCACGCTATCCACTTCACGCTGTAGTTGTTTGCGCTCGGCATTCACCGTCTGTTTCATCCGCTGCTCCAACTCAGATCTCTTGATACATCCGCTGAGAAAGGGCTCAATCAGATGGAGTTCGTTGCGTTTCTTCTCCAATAGGGCCAGCTCGGCACGCTGTTTTGCGATCTCCTTTTGTTGCTGCTGGAACCAGTAGCTCTGCTCCATGATGGTTAACCATTTCAAGGGTTGATTCGGCGGAGACGCTTGAAGCGTTTTCAGCAGGAAATCATAGTGAAAGTCCATGCGGCTTTGAAGGGGGGGGCGAGCACCTTTCATCATCGTATACATTTCCTCGGGATACACTGGTTCACGATCCGGTAGATAAATGACAACACCCTTATCATCTTTTCCGCGTCGGCCTGCACGCCCCGCCATTTGAAGATACTCATCATTGCGTAGCATTCGCATATGGCCGGTTGTATCATCGTATTTCTTGAATCCAGCAAAGAGCACCGTCTTTGTCGGCATATTCAGGCCTACCGCAAAGGTCTCCGTACAGAACATCATTTTGACGAACCCCTTGGTAAAGAGGATTTCGATGATCTCTTTCAAGATAGGGAGAAGCCCACTATGATGAAAGGCGATTCCTCGACACAAGAGATCGTAGATCTGATGATATTGGGGAACGACTTCGAGATCTGCAAGATGCCGATGAAGATGAAAGCGGATGATGTGTTTGACGGTGGCGGTGTCCGAAGTACTCAAGAGGGTATGCTCCACTTTCTTTGCATAGGATTCGCATTGTTTTCGACTTAGTACGAAGAAGAGCGCAGGAAGTAGCTCTTTCTTTTCGAGAAAGGCAATGGTCTCATTGAGTTGGTGAACGAAATGGGAGGAGTGTACTTTTCCGTCCACTCCGCCGGTTTGACCGAGACGGCGCGCCTCTGTTGTTTTTTGTTGAAAGGCACGAAGTTCACGCTCTTGACCCTGTTGTGCGCGAATCCATGATAGATAAGCCTGCTCGTAATAGATCTCCTTATCATCCATCAGTGTGATAAGCTTTTCTTTTTGGATCAAATAGTGTGTAAGCGGTACAATTCGATACTGGGTCTCAATCAAGTGAATGGGCTTCTGTTTAAGGGCACCAAGCCATTGGGCGAGATACTCAGGATGATCCAGAGTAGCAGAGAGCATCACCATGTTGATGGCAGGAGGGAGTAGAATCATGGTCTCTTCCCAGATCTTTCCACGGTCCTTATCATTGATATAGTGACACTCATCAAAGATTACAGCATCTACGCCATCCATGGAGAGTGAGGCGGTTAGCCCGAGATGTTCCGTGGACGACCCTTTTTTATAGAGTAGATTTCGTAGAATTTCGGTTGTCATAATCACAATTTGTGCATCAGGACAGAATTTGATATCTCCTGTCATGATTCCCACCGTGGCTTCGTTGAACTGGTGCTTGAGATCATAGAATTTTTGATTGGAAAGTGATTTAATGGGGGTGGTATAGAAGACCCGTTTTCCCTTCTTCAACGAGTGATAGATTTGGTACTCTCCTACAAGGGTTTTTCCTGATCCTGTCTTAGCACAGACAAGGACATTTTCATCTTTTGCGATTGCTGCAATTGCATGCTGTTGGAAGGGATCCAATGGAAAGGAATAGGGATGCGGCGGCAATTCAGAGGGCGCAATGGAGAGATCGGGTTGAAGAAGGAACATCGTTACAATTTATGCATCGATTAAAATCGATCAATTTTATAGAGCATTAGATACGTTCCCATGTTGGTTCATAAATATCCTCATATTCTTTGGGTCCAGCCGGTCCAAACCATTTTGATGGAACAATTACATTTTGTGCGGAAGATAACCAGACACACCACCAAATAAATGTGGAATTGGACATAATGAAATGATTATATTGTTGTAAAAGGGCAAAGGTATGAATATCGGTTTCATGTTGAAGAATATGATGTTCATGTTTAAATACATCTGGAATTGCGTCTTGAATTTCTTTCCAGTAGGCTGGATCATCGCCACACAGTAAAAAAATGGGTTCAGAAATGCGAGTTACGATTCGTTGAACGGCCTCGCGATAGTAACTTGCATCCAATGGTCCATGAATATCACGATAGGTCACATAATCCGTTCGACGAGCATGCATTACCACTACACGATCCTTAAAGGTAAGAAGGTTGCTATATTTATCTTGAATGATAGTTAGAAGCTCTGCAGATGGTTGAAAAAGCGCTTTGATTTCTTCCTTGATCCTATTTGTTGGATAGTATTTAGAGGTCTGTAAATATTCTTGTAAATAGATGCCATGTAGGGGCAAAGACCCAATCTCTCTGTACATAGTAGGATGAGTTTCTTTCCATCGTACGAGTGTAGAAGGAAGTGACTCTACCAAATAGGGTTGAATCCTGTGTAGAATGGTGTCCCAATATAGGGCGCGATTTCCGTTGTTTCGTTTATGAAGAATCTGAAAAGTTCCTCCATTTTGTTTCGCATATGCATATGCAGCAGCAATTTGAAATAGCTGATTTCCTAGACCACCCTGAATATGGACGGATACAATGGGTGGCATGTATAATATCTTTTTTGATCCTTTATATTTCAAATTAGGAATCAAACTGATCGATTATATTTTCAATGCTGATTGTTTTCTTTACATGCGATACATCAATCGTTTTTTGATAAAAAGATGGATTTGTTACAATATTTTCTAATAATTTCATATCTTCTTCGATTTGACCTGTTAGTGTAATAGTGGAATTTGGAAAATACTGATTAATGTGTTTACATCCGTAATAAACAGGAGTTGTATAACAAACAAGGGCTTGTATGATTTTCTCACTAAAATATTCTGGTAATGAAAAATTCTCTATACAAATATGAAATGCATACTCTTCATAGGGTTCAAATTCATTAAATTTTCCCTTTACTCGATGATCATGCGAATATTCTCCACATCCATTTCCATAAATGTCGATTGGCAAGGTTCCACTTAGAATTCGTCGCACGATTTCATGACGATATTTGTGACCTGGTGCATCTTTTTTATGGGAGACCATAATGGACATACATTTTGTTTTAAGAGGAGGTAAGGATGGAGGAAGTGATGTAATAATGTCATGCCGATGCCATGGCTGATAACTATACTTTTCAAGGAAAGGTGCGGATAATCCTGTTGCGTCTCCAATATAATATTTTGATAGATGATTCTGTGCATATTTGATAAATGTAGGTGATACTCTAAGAAAATAAGGGGGTTCTGCTGCAAGACCAATCGCACGCTCACGAGGAATTCGAAGAGAGGGCATAACCGTGTTAATAATAATAGCGTGTGTATAATTATCATCTGCTGTAAAGATATAATCCGTACCATACCGTGTACTCTCTGATAATTTATCAATTCGCAGATAGACATTCATTGCATGTCGACTATCGCAAAAATCTGTAAAAAAACGAATGATTTTCATACTATAGACAAGATAAACTTTATATCTTTATACTGTTAAGATGATGCCATTTATACATTGATATGATATAATAACTTAAAGCGACAATCATACGATTGTGTATTATGTCAGATACGATCTATTTAACATTTACAAACTATATTCAAGATATAATACATGATCAAAATTTAACTAATTTTAAAAACCATAATGGTATTACCCATATGCTTGAACATGTATCATTTAAACAGGGAGAAGAATATCTTAACATTCTCATCAAACAGTCTCCTCTTACAATCGATCAAATCAAATCATACTGTGAAGAAAATGATAGGATTGGAGGTGGCCAAAAACACAATTATGGTATAATGAAAACATCTCCAAGTAATTTTCGATATTTACTACATTCACATTTAATTCTAACACATATTAATCAACTTGGAATTTATGAATTGCCCCTTGTAGAGGTAGGGTGTGGATATGGTGGACTATGTCTTGCATTGATTCGATTATCTATGATATATAATATTAAAATTACAACATATCATCTTATTGATTTACCAATGCCTAATAAATTACAACAAACCTATTTGTCTCATTTTAATATACCAGTTCATTTGGAATTTCATTCGGCCTATACCTATGGCAAAAACATTCAAAATAATTCACTTTTTTTTGTTAGTAATTATTGTTTTAGTGAAATTGATCGAGATCATCAAACAGAATATATTCAACATTTATTTCCAAAAGTAACTCATGGATTTATGGCATGGAATAGTATACCGTTATACGATTTTGGATTTACTGTAAAGGATGAGATAGAATATCCTCTAACTGGTCCATTTAATAAGTATGTCTATTTTTAGAGTACAATCGATAAGCATGATTTTAGATCCTTAGAATGAATGTGTAAATTATTAATTCGAATCCATGTCTCATTATACAGTACATATGGAATATTTCTATTTTTATCATCAGTCATCCATTTATATTGATAGGGTGTATAATTAATTGCCGATCCATGCCATTGTTTTCCTTTTACAATTACTCCACCCGTGTGAATTGGATCTACTCCCCCCAAATAAATTCCAATGGCAGCTGAATCAAAAATCGTATTTTGATATTTATCATAATTTATATGAGTTTCTTTTGGTACATGATCTGCGGGCCAGTGTGTAGGAAGAAGCTGTACAAGATCTTTATTTGCTTCCCAAAATTCATATAGTGTAGTC
>Ga0247723_1000738_pt1 | contig 21174 bp, 28 predicted proteins | sample MSEWelMarce5H_FC_FD_189079 | JGI IMG/M metagenome (GOLD analysis project Ga0247723, IMG submission 189079) | Subsurface sediment microbial communities from gas well in West Virginia, United States - MSEEL Well Study Marcellus 5H_FC | ecosystem: Environmental > Terrestrial > Deep subsurface >... | reverse complement strand
TACTACCACTGCTTACTGCTACTACTAAGTCTTGTGAAAGAGATATCTTATTCTTTTTCAATAACTTTTCTGCAACTGCGGGTGAAATTATTTTTCTTTCATATATCTGATTTGGTTCAAGACCTTTGCCATCAAGCCAATGAGTAGCTTCTTTTTCATCAACCCATTGGCGAATAGCGCGTTTGGCAACCAACTTAAAGCCTGGCACGGGTTTACCCGCATCTAACACTTGGTGCGCTAACCCACGTACGTCGGTAATCCATTGCTCAAGCATATCGGCTTTTTTAAGGTATTCAGCAATCTGCGCTACATCTAATGTATCTAACTGCGCGTGCAGGGCGCGGTCAGCAAGACCTGTCATCTTAGGGCAAGTAGGCTTGGCGGCACACCAACGGCAATGATCGCCTGCGTTTAATGGCGCGTCAGGCATTTGACTGATCTTGACCGCCATCGCTAGTTCTTGCTCAAAGGCTTTAATACGCTTGGTTGTTGTAACCCAACGCTTTACAGATGGGGGTTGCACGATGATGCACTCGATCTCATCGCACTCATCGAATACCCATTGGACTTCAGGGGTACGCATGGCCGCAGCCGCGTAGAACATCAGTTGAGGATTATCGTCAGCAGGAACTGGGACACCTGAACCAAACTTCCAATCAAGAATGAAAGCACGTTTACCAATCCGACCAAGAAGATCAGTAGAACCAAACACGCCAGGGAGAAAATCGCCAAACCCAACTCTAGTTTCTGTTGCATATTCCATTTCCTTGTTAGGGTCAATGTCATCCAAAGCTCTAAGCGCAGGGTAAACCTTCTCGTCTATTAGCTCTTGGGTTAACTTAATACCTTCGTATTCCATACCCGCAAATGACTCAGGGGTTTGGTTGGTGGTCAGGATAAGATCCATGACGTTATGAAGAAGGGTGCCTTCGTCAGCGTATTTGCTAGATGGCTTAGGTGGCATCTTGGCGCACAAGGCTACAGAGCCAGGGCAACCAATAACACGTTTGGCAGTAGAACCGCCCACTACGTTGGAGTGTTTAGTTAATTCGCTCATGGTCTTATTCCTAGGTTAATGTTGTTTAATTTAATGTACTGCGCCCATTGGTTTGGCATCATATCCTTTTTCAAGATATTGTAGCCACCCCATAAAGGTTGAAGATTGGTGTAATGATTTAGCTCATACACTTCTTGTACAGTTTTTGCGGTGCTGATAGGCGTTTTATGGTCTAAATGCCATTCACCAAAATTATCCCAAGACATATCAGGCGCAAATTGCATTTCTAAATAAAGTTGTAAAAACTCAAAGTCACACCCAAGTATTTGTGTTGTTTTACTTGTTTTAGTAATGTTTTTAGACCTCAAGCAAACATAGATAAGTTTTCGAGTGTTATCAGCTAATTTAAATAACGGATCGTTGTTACGTTTTGCAATAATATTTTTAGCAACCATTTGAGAATGGGCTTTACGGTTTTCTTTACTAAAAAAGTTAGCCCCTAGCTTAAGTCTTTTAGCAGCTATAGATTGCTTAGCTACTACGCGGTGGCAATCTTTACATTGAGTTGCGTAGCCATCTTTGCTTTTGCTGTTGCTATAAAACAACTGTGTTGATTTTTGAATTTTGCATCTACTACAAGTTTTCAATTTACTCTCCTTTACCTGACTGAGATTAAACTTTACCACAGCTTTTTTATTTGTGCTAAACTTTTTAACATGAAAACACAAAATAAACCTGAAAGAGAAGCAGAGATTGAAAAATACTTTGTTTGGGCGGTTGCCTCAATTGGCGGCAAGACTTATAAATTCAAGTCTATCAGCCAGCGCGGCGTTGCTGATCGAATTGCTTGTTTGCCTAATGGCGATACGTGGTTTATCGAGATCAAGCGTCCTAAAGGAGGCGTGTTATCGCCTATGCAAGATGTATTTGCGGAAGAAATGTGGTCGCTAAAGCAGAAATATGCTTGCTTGTGGACAAAAGAACAAATTATGCAATGGATTGCTGACTTATGAACTTACAACAACAAATGAAGCAGTTACAAGGTACGTTTCGTCAAGACGATTTAAAGTCTTTGCGTACCTATACCCACACTGCGTTTGACAAACTTTGGCAAGAAGAAGGCTACACCAGGACTGAAGCGTATCAATTATTAGCTGAAGTTATGGGTTTACCTACTAAAAAAGCCCATATTGCTTTATTTACTAAAGCGCAATGTCATACGTTACTTGATTGGCTATCTGAAGATGAAAATGGCAATCCACATGGTTTAGCTTGGGAGGATCAATTTTGAAGCTACGTGATTATCAGGAAAAGGCAGCCGATTTCTTGTATGAGAACGATCGTGCCATGATCCTTGCCCCTGTGGGCGCGGGAAAGACGGCGCTAACGCTAACAGCCATGCAAGATATGCTGCGCTATGGCTTTGTTAAGCGGTGGCTTGTGCTGGCCCCTAAGCGTGTCTGTACTGACGTGTGGCCTATAGAGCAACCGAAGTGGGCTACTGATATGCAGTTAGCTGTAGCCGTTGGTACACCAGTGCAACGCGCCCAAGCTTTACATTCGGGTTTTCCCGTAGTGGTTACTAATTACGACAACATTCAATGGTTGTCAGAACAAGAATTAAATTTTGATGGCATTGTGTTTGACGAGCTAACCAAGCTTAAGAACCCATCAGGCAAGCGCTTTAAAGCATTGGCTAAGGTCGTAGACAAGATCAACATTCGTTGGGGTTTGACAGGATCGTTTACATCTAATGGTTTAGAAGATGTATTCGGTCAATGCAAGATTGTTAATCAAGACTTACTTGGACGTGCCAAAGGCGCGTTCATGCAGCAGTATTTCGTCCTAGTCAATAAGGACTTTGGCGAATGGGAGCCTAGGGTTGGCTCATTAGGAAAAGTCATGGAACGCATCAAACCTGCAACATTTGTATTAGAGGCTGGCGAATACGCAGACAAGCTACCGCCATGCCATACCGTTGAGATGAAGTGTGACTTGGCAGACCGCGCCCCATACGAGAAAATGAAGAAGGATTTTGTTCTTGAGTTTAAGGACGTGCAGATCACCGCAGTTAACGCAGGTGTAGTTACAGGCAAGCTACAACAGATGGCAGGCGGTTGGATCTACGAAACGGTTACAACCGCGTCTAACCGCCCTGGGCGCATGAACGTGACCAAGACGCCCATATGGTTTAGCACCCACAAGTTTGACCTGTTAGACGAATTGCTTGAGGAAAACCAACACGCCAATACCATCATTGTTTACAACTTTATTGAAGAATTGGCTGAACTTAAGCGTCGGTATCCTAACGCACAGACAATCAACGATGACAAGGCTATTGAGCGTTGGAATGATGGCAAGATTGAACTGCTGTTGATCCATCCCAAGTCAGCCGGGCATGGGTTAAACCTTCAGCACGGCGGTAGCAAGATGGTTTTTGTATCCTTGCCTTGGAGCCTTGAGTTGTACGAGCAAACAGTAGGCCGCTTGCACCGCAGCGGTCAGAAGCATGATGTATGGGTTTACCTCTTGTTAACCAATAAAACGATTGACTTGAGGATTTGGGACGCCCTGAAGGATAAACGGGCTATTTCAGACATTGCATTAGAGGAGTTGAAATGAAGTTATTAGATGAAGCAAAGAAGTTGGCTGACGACATCGCCGAATACGCGCCAAGCACCAATATCGAGTTAATGATTCGGGATTTAATTAAAGAAATAGAAAGGTTACAAAGTGAAAAGAATAATGCAGCTAAAAGCAAAGCTAAAGCTAAAGCAGGCTGAGAGCGTCATCCGTGTACGCAACTATGGCTCGGCTGCGCGTAATTTAACCAAAGTGGTTGAAGAAATCAAAGCTTTGAAGGAAAGGATTAAGAATGAAGAAGCTAAGTTGGCGAGCCTTAAATAATCAACTTTCTATGATGAGCGAGGAAGAAGTGTTAGCTCTGCTTGATTTGGAGAAGGTTAACGAAAAGCGGGCGTCTGTATTGCAACGCTTACATCAGCGATACAACGTCTTGCGGGTATCCCGTGAGCGTATTGAGCTAATGAGTTTGGCGGTAAAACCATGACGCCACCTGATTTTAGGTCATGGAGCCATGAGAACTTGGCTAAATTGGCAGAAGAAATGTATGTAGAAATGCAAGCGTTGCGCCAGGACGTTAAGGACGCAATTAAGGCTTATCGTGAAGTAATCACCCAGGAGAAACAAAAATGAAAGAACTTTTCTTAGTAGCAATCGCTTTTACCCTTGGCTTTTTTTGCGGCGCAACAGAAGCGCAGACAACTTACCTATACGGCGCTCAAGGGCAAAGCCTAGGCACGGTTCAGCAGTCAGGCAATACGCAATACTTCTATGGCCCACAAGGTCAGTCACAAGGCACCGCTATGCAGTCAGGCAATACAACCTATGTCTATGGCCCACAAGGGCAGTCTGTAGGCACTGTAATGTCGCCAACAGCACCAATGGTAATGCCAAGCTACAACACGCCTATGCCGTCATTAACACCGATGTACGACTCAATCTTTGGGAGATAAACATGAACTTTATTAGACGCATTTGGGTAGCCATAACTCACCCACCAAAAGCAAAAGAATTAGCTACTAGGGAGCTAGAAAACGCCAAGCGTAGCTATCTTGAAAACAAGACCCACGCTGAGTATTACGCTACGCTATGCAGCTTTGAGAACCAACGGATTGCTAGGCTTGAGAAGTATCTTGAGGAACCATTGCCAGAGAGTCAGTCTTAACCTCAGCAACTCTACGGCTCCAACCTTTACCAAAGGTAGGGAAAGCCTTGAGGGACTCTAGGAACTCTAGCCGTTTAGCGGAAAATAGCTCAATCAGTCTTGTTGGGTCTTTTTCTGCTTCTCGGACTAATGCAGCAGTAATACTACCGTAACCGCCATCTGGAGTAGCCCCAACACTAGACTGCAACAGCTTGATCGCCCGCCCGACACCCGAGTTAACAGCGACGTCAAAAACGCAATAGTCAAGACCAGATATAAGCTCATCAGCGCGGCAAGCATCCCAGTATTTCCTTTTGTATAGCGGCGCTACCATTGTAGGCGTTAGGTTACGCATTTCTTTTTCAGAAACATCATGCCCTACCCACTCTTGCCATACACGCTTAGTAACGCCAAGGTTGGTTTCGCCCCCTGGATCAGCCGGATGATTAACGTAGCCACCTTCGTGGACTAATAGCTTGGCTAAACAAACTTCAAAATTACTTTGCATCTTTGATTTCCGCCTCTGTTACTTTTTCTTTAGCTTTCATATCCATGATCTTTTCAAGGGTACGACCACCAAAATAGAACGACATAATTAGCATACCCCACTGCCCAAGCAATTCTACATAGGCTTTGTTGGTGTCTAAATCAAATGCGCTCATCATGGCGAATACAAAGTAACCGCCAAGAATAAAGATTAGCGTCATTGGGCGAATGTTCTTGGATAGCCAAGAATCGCTCATCATGTCTGCTTGCTGACGCTTGGTAAGCTCTTGTTGCTCTGCAATATCAGCGTTAATTTGCGCTAGTTCGCCATTCTGTTGCATTTGCAATAGCTCTAACTGGGCTTTTGCTTTATCTTCAGGATTAGGAAAGAACTTGTCTACAAGCTTCATTCCTACATCAAGTATTGCGCCTAGTGGAAACATTAGTTTCTCCCAACGGTAGTTTCGTTATCGCCTTTGCGAACAGTAACTTTATCGCCTTCGACTTGAACTGACATAGGATCACGGTCAGCCATGCCGTCTAAACGGGCAATAAGCTCTTTCATAATCTCAAATTCAGGTTTGTCTTGCTTAGGATTAGCACCAGCCACGCCATTTAACATAGATATAAGAGCCGTGAGTGATGCGCCTAACAAACCCATAACAGCCGCCATCTTGCCTTCGTCAAGCACGATAGACGCGCCTACACCCATAGCTACAATGATGGTGATATAGATTAAGCCGTGGCGCCCGATGGCTTTACCAGCGACTTCTTTAGCGGTTTCAATATAAGTAGGTTCGCTCATTTATCTGCCTTTTGCTCAAGTTTTTCATAAAGTCTATCAAGCAACATCTCAATACGATCAAAGCGCTCTTTGATTTCGTCTTTTTTGATGTAATGCGTAGGCAGATCAATCTCAATCTGCTTCACGTCATCTTTTAATTGTTGCACTGAGTCCCATATCTGACGGGCAAACCATCCAAGGCTAGATAGGGCGGCGGCACCGCCTATATTTATCAAAATCTGCCAATCCATTTCTACCTCGCAAGCGCATTTTGATTCTGTGGTTGTTGGGGCGCAAGCGCATTGGCTGGCATCTCAGGTACATCAGCAGAAACACCCATTAAAGCTTTTGACACCGCGGGGTTCTTAGCTACGGTGTTGATTTTAGCCCAAGTATCAGGATCACTCATAGCTTTTAGAACTTTAACGCGGTCTTGCCCTGGTAACAACGCAAGCAATTCATCAAATGATTGGGCAGTTTCACCTGCTTTAGAAAGTTCTTTAATAGTTTTTTCACCAACTTTAAGACCTAATACATCAAGCATTTTGTTAGCGGTAGTAGCAATCACATTAAAGATATTTGGTAAACGATAGTTTGGCAACTCATCTTTAAGTAGCTTAGTAGCCAACTGTTGACCAGCAGAGATCTGTTTGCCAATTGACGCTTCGGTAGCCAACTGATCTGCTACACCGCGCACGGTTTGCAATTGCTCAGGTGTCAATACCTCAGACAAAGCTTCGTAACGCGGAGCGCCTTTGCCACCTGCACGTTTAAGCATAGCGGTTTCGCCACGGCCTAATACGTTAAGGAATGGGCCAATACGCTCGCCGCCGCCTGGTTTCTCCAACACAGACGCCATCTCTTTAAGGACTTGCGCTTGGTTTACAGGCGCAGATAAGTCAGAGAATACCGCCCTAGCTTGAGCGTACTCAGGTACTTTAGCTTCAAATACTTTGGTGTAGTCATCCAAAAGGGTACGAGCAGCTATTTGCGTATCGCGACCAACACCTGTAACAGGTGATCCATACGCAATATCTGATAAGGCGCGTTTGATGTAGTGCATAGACTCACCAGTTAATTCTGGTAGTTTGCTTTCTACAGGAACCATAACTGGTTTACCAAATTGGTCAAATTGACCAGGCATTTCCATCATTTTGCCTGCGGACTTTTGACCCATAATAAATGGACGACCTTCCATCTTGGCAATGTTGGCCGCAGCAGCCAAAGTGCCTTCAGGCATACGGGTTAATACGGCAGATACGTCTTTGTCCAAAGGCACGATCGCTTTATCAGCAGCTTCATAAAATGGTTTAGCTGCATCTCTACGCACAGTAATAGCAGCGCTAAGATCTGGCGTAACATCTTTAATAGTAGACATACGTGCAGCTTCATCAGCCAGCGCTTTAGTTTCCTGTACAGCAGGAGATGTCCTAGAAATAGTTTTTTGAAGTACGGCCTGCGCGCCTGGGGCGACTACTTTGCCTTGTGCAAGCGCTTGTTGAGCCGTTACGTCATCGCCAGCTTTAACGGCTTCTTGTAGCGCATTACGCCCAGCAGCGACGTTTGTCGGTGTTTCAAATGATTTACGAGCAATTTTGGCTGCTAATTGTTTAGGCAACTGGTTAATATCAGCCACTTTACCCATAACAGCGGTACCAGCGTCGACTAGTTTGTTAACAACTTTCCCCGCAACGCCGCCTGCTACTTCAAAAGCAGCGCCTTCAGCGACGTTCTTTGCTGCACGACCCGCAGCTTGACTACCTGTTTCGCTAGGCGCTAACCCAAGGGCTACGTCAGCCTTATTAAGCAATTCTTTAGCTGTAGCATAGCCAAGGGCTGATCCAGCCACACCGCCTGTTACAGGGTTGATAACAACGGTTGGGGACGCTACAGCGCCAGCAGCCGTACCAAGTACGCCGCCGCCAACACCACCAAGCATTTCAACAGTAGGGCCAGCCATTTGACGGGCTTTTACCAAACCTTCGTACAAACGTGGGTTTTCTTTACCCCACGCTGGAACTTCAGCACCGACGTTAGCACGGGTTTCAGGTTCAGCAGGTGTGTCAGTCAACCATTTATCACCAATTAAATAGGCTTTAACACCTTCTTTATTGGTGGCTGATTGAGTAATAGGTTGCCAAGAATCACCAACTAAGGCAACGCGCTCCCCTGTTTGGGGATTAGTAGCGGTTTGAAGTGCCATAGCGACCCTTATTTATCTGGAGTAAAACCAGGAGGCAACGCAGGTGTACCTGCGCCAATACCTTCTGCTGCCATCGCTTCATTAACAAATTGACCTTTACGTGCCTTCATTAAGCGTAACACTTCTCTACCTGCTTGTTTACGTATCTCAGTAGGCAAGGACGCATCAGCCAATTGACCAGCAGCTTCTTTGTAAGACGCGGTATCTTTATCAGACTGTGGGCCTTCAAAGCGCGGTACCATCTTAAGCGCAATATCAGCAATTGGTTTAAGTTTAGCAATAGCAATAGCGCCCGGTGTAGCTTGACCAGCAAAACCAGCCGCAACGTCTACAAGACGACCAGCGCCGCTACCTGTGGATTTATCAATCAAACCACCATCTTTAGTAGCTTCTGTAAGTTCAGTAATAGCCAAGCTAAGGTCTTTACCTTGTTGTTTTTGCAACGCAGCCGTTTTCTCAAACGTAGCGCTTGGTTTACCAACAGCGCCAGGTTTACCAATTACTTGACCTTGACGGTTAAATTGAGTTACGTTACCTGCGGCATCCGTGACAGTGTTAGCTACTACATCTGGGCCGTACTGCAACGCTTGACCTTCACGCGCTCTAGCATCTGTAAGGTTTTGACCACGCATGGTTGTAGACGCGCTAATATCTTGTCCACGTTTAGTAATATCGCCTTGGAAACGGGTTTCGGCTTTAACAGCCATATCGGTAAAAAATTGTTTACGCTGATCTGCGTTCATTGGCATTACTTGAGCAAGCAATTGTTGCGCTTGAGCAGCGGGCATATTGCCTTTTAATACGCTATCTTCAATATGCGCCGTTACGTTAGCGTTAGATGGGTTAAATACCAAATTGCCAAACTGTTCGCGTTGAACTTCTAGTTCTTTAATTTTAGTTTCAACACCTGTTTTTTTAATATCACCTTGAAGTTTAACGCCTTCTAGCGCATCTCTCCTTAACTTTATGGCAGACGAAGGGTCAACTGAAGCTAATTTATTAAACCCTTCAGGTGTACTTACATCAACGCCTTGAGAATAAAGCTCACGCAGTTTGTTTTGCGTTTCAATACCACGGTTCATTTCACCAATTTTCATGGCTTCGCTAACCGCCGCTAATTGATTAACGGGCAGTTGTATATTGAAAGGCTTAACCTGGAGGGGGATGTTTGCGTCGATTGGCATATTTATTCCTTAAGGCTGATAAGGTGTACTGTAATCATAAACGGGCGCGGGGCTAGAAACGGTAGATGTTGAAGGCGCAGTGTTATATGCAGAACGATTAATTAATTGATTCATTTGATAACCACCAATACCTTGACCAATAGCGTTGCTAATAGCGTTAGCAGAGCCAACTTGACCTGCGGCGGTAGCGTTAGCAGCGCCGATTGTATTAGCCGCTTGTGAGCTACCAAAAGAACCTACGTTAGCTGCTTGGTTACTTGCGCCTGCTTGACCAATGTTGGTCAAGAATTTCAATGGATCTAACAAGTTGTTACGATTCAATTGGAACGTGTTTTGCGCGTTGGCGTAGTTCTGTAGGTAACGATTAAACGCGTTGCCGTATTCTTGCGAACCCATCTCTTGACCGTACATTTGACCTGCTTTAAGGGCGTTACCAGAGATTAAACCACCTCTAGCCGCCGCCGTAGCGTTCATAGCGTTCATACCTTCTTTAAGCCTAAATGCGTAGCCAGGGTCAGCTTGATAAGCAAACGGCCCATAAGCAAACTCTTTAGTAGCTGCGCCGCCAGGCTGAGTCATGGCAGAAAGCTGATTTACAGCGGTTGTACCCGCTTCTGTAAACGGCTTTTGCAACTCCATTTGTTGAGCAAGCGCTTCTTGTTGCGCTGCGGTTGCTCTATCGGCTGCGTTTGCTTGTGTTTGTGCGGCGCTTTTGGAAGCTTGGGATGTTAAAACACCCCCGATTACGGCACCGCCTACAATGGCTGTTGCGACTCCAGACATATTAATTTCTCCTTATTGCTAGGCTTAATGCCTGACGGTAATCAATTGTGATTTCTTCACCCAAATTACCGCCTTTACAACCGACGATAGGCATAGCAGCTACCAAGTTTACATCGCCATTATCCAACAAAATCATCTTAGCGTTGGGGTTTTTTGAATGATTCGTATATCTTCCGGCTGGCGTACGTTTGCCAGCGATGCGAGCAGGCGCAATAACTTCACCTGCGTCAATGTTTCCTGTGGCAAATACACCTTTTCCGTCAATCTTTGACGGCGCAACCATCATCTTGTACCCGCCATGTGGCAGGTCAATTTGATCGTCAAGGTTCTGCACTTGCCCTTGTACAGTTTCGTGGTCAAACCCATAGTCAGCAATAGCGGCGTAATAGTCAGCCACATCTTCCGAATGGTCAAAAGACAGCAACAATTGCTGATTCTTTTGGTGTTCTTGCCAAGTTTGGCTTTTATCTAAAAACATTGCCTCTAACTTTTCTACATCCGTTTCGTCAGTAGCGTAGATGTTTTGCCAGATCATATCTTCAAGGATATAGCCAATCTTGCGCCCGGGGCCTGCAACAAACGTCGTAGGTGCTACTAGCTCAGTTTTTGAGCCATCTTCATTAATCATAATGACGCGCCCTGCCAACATGACGTTGAGGTGCGTTGTCGTCTGACGATGCCCAATAGACAAAGTGCCTGCGGAGATTGTCACTTCACGGATGTAAATGCTTGGGCCAAACCGATGAACAACGGGACAATCAACTTGAGGTTGCTCTAAAAAAGCAGCCTCAAGCGTTTGCACCTTTTGTTCGGTAAAGGCGGTTAATTCCATTACTCAGCCCAAGGCAACGGTGGTGTAATTACAGGTGGGTTAGCCAAAGTTTCAAGTTGTTTGTCTAACGCTTCTTGCAGTCTAGTAACGGCGTCAATACCCATTGCTTCTTGCACCCAACCAACTACAGTGTTTTTTGTAAGGTCAGCGTAGTTAATAAACGCTTTTGCGCCGTCAAAAGTTAACGGCTGCGTTCCGTAGACCTCAGCCGTGTTTGTACCATCAGTAGCGCTAACGCGCCAATGAATGTTGGACACCACGTTGCCATCAGGTACGCAGTCTAATGCTTCAATTTTCCAAGTGTATTGAATCATATTATTTAGCCTTTAATGCGTCTACTTCGGCTTTAAGTTCCTGAATAGCTGCGGTAAGTGTAGCAACTAAAAAAGAAGTATCAACGCCTTGGTACCTAGGTCGATCCCCTGTTTTTTCCCAGATTTGCCCACTTTTTAATAATTTTGGCTCAGGAATACTAGATTGAACAATATTCCCAAACGAGTCTTTAATATTTCCAATATCTTCAATTTGATCTTTTGTACCAGTTACACATTCTGGAATAACTGCTTGCAATTCATGGGCAATAAATCCTTGACCGCTAGAACCGTCTACTTTCCAATCATACTTAACAGGCTTAAGCGCGGCTACTTTAGTTAAAGCGCCTGTCATTGGGGTTACGTTTTCTTTTAAACGATAATCAGAAGATGTTACATAAGATGTAGCTGAACCAGATGTTTGAATTGATCCAACAACGCCGTTAGGGTTAAAAAAAGTAATTTGGTTAGTACTTGCGGTTGATTGTACGCCTGTTGCTAATGGGTAGCCAGAAGCACCATTAATATTAAGTTGAGCCGTAGTGTCATTAAGAAGATTACCTAATAATAAACTTCCGCTTCTTTCTTGAAAATTAGTTCCATTATTTCCACTAGGGTTAACTACGTTATCAAATATGTAGTTTCCATCAGGGTTAAATCCATTATCTACCCCGCCACCAAGAACACCGTTCATAATGTTGGATTTAACGGCGGTCAAAACTGTATCGCCCGTTAACGCAACGCCAGCGCCGTCGATAGCTGCAATAATATTTCCAATAACAGACGACGGTTGTTCTCCCGTTCCAACCGAAGTGCTTGTAAGTAAAATTCCATTTTCACCCGCTACAAGATTTCCATAAATTACGTTGCCTGAAATTGAGCTAGTAATAGCGTCTATTAGGTATATAGCTGACCAAGTGCTAAACGCATCTGTAAATCTTAAAAATAAATTGTTAGAAATTAATACTTGCGTTGCGCCGCTTGTTATAACACCATTATCTCTGCTGTTAATATGACTGTTTGATATTGCAAGTAACTGACCAAATTTTCCTGGGTCGCCCCAATTTACGCCATATTGAATTCCAATAATTGTAGAATTTGTTAAATAAACACCTTGAACATACCCGCTAATATCAATGCCGTATCTACCCCCAACAATTTGAATATTGCTTATTTTTACGTCTGTAGTAAACGCAGAAAATGCAGTGCCATAAATTGATATGCCTGTGCCTAAAATGGATCCATCAGCATCGGGTGAAATTATTGTAATACTATCAACTGTAGGTTTTCCTAAATCCGCTAATCTTAAGTTAGTTAACCAAGCTGTTGTTCTTGCGGTATTTCCTTTAAAAGTTAAGTTACTTACTCTAACTGATTCGTTAACGGCAGTAGCATCGCCAGTAATAGAAAAAGCGGTGTTAGCTATAGCAGAAGATGTGTTAGTTCTTATAATTGAAAAGTTTGACGCAATACACCCTGCTCGTATTCCTAAAGTAACAACAATTCCATTAGTGTTTCCTGAAAATGAAAGTACAGTAGAACCTTCGCCAGTACCCGTTAAAGTTAACGATTTATCTTGTGGTACGGCAATAGTTAACGCAGACCCAATATTGTAGTTACCGTCAGGGAAAAAAAGTTCGCCGCCTGTAGATAAAGCTACAACAGCGTTTAAAGCTGCTTGTATAGCAGCAGCGTCGTTAGTAACTCCATTGCCAACCGCACCAAAATCTTTTACAGAAATTATTTCTTGTAACTTTTGATTAATTGGTCTATTAACGGCGCCCGCTGGTGTAGCGCCGCCGTCTTTTAAATCAAATTTTGGAATAAGCGTTGTCATTTTATTTCCTATGGATGTGATGCAACATAAGCATCAAATTTAGCGTTAAGTTCTTGAATAGCTTTTACAAGCAGGGGAATTAATGGAGATGAATCAATTTGTTGGTATTTAGGGTTTCCATTTTCATCAACGGCGTCTTTTTCACCAGTTACGCAATATGGAGCAATTTCAGCTAATTCATGAGCAACAAACATGGGCATACTAATGTCTGCACCGTTCATTGTGGCTTTATGCGTTTTAATTAACTTTACTTCATTAAGTGCATTTTCAATACCACCATTAATGGTTTTGGCGCGATAGTCTGAAGTTACATTGTACGCAACTACGCCTGCCCCTCGGTTATAAAGAATTGAACCCCTAGAAGTTGCAGAAGTTTCGGTAAAAAATTCAACAAAGTTATTGTTACCCGAAGTTGCATCATTCCAAACAAATAACGGAACAGCGGAACTTCCTGATATTGCTTTTAAGCTAGTATTTCCAGCTACATTTAATTGACCATCAAAATACGACCCAGTTGCAGTTGCATTAATTAGCACTCTACGACTTGAATCAATACGCATTGACTCTGATAAAGATACAGTTCCTCCAGCGCTTCCCGAAGCCGCGGTGTACCAATAGTGTATACCACTGCTTTGTACATATTCGCTTGCGGCGCCCGTAGCTATGTAAATACGATTTGAGCCGTTGTAATATAAGTTATTAGAGTAATAGGCGGCTTGCGCTCCTGCACTACTAGAACTCCATAAAGAAGATCCGTTTCCTATTTGTACTGCGCTAAACCCTGACCAAGCACTAGCAGCTAAACCAAGACTTAACGCGGTTCCGTTAAATTGCAACGATGAAGATTGATTAAGTGTTGTTGTGCCTTGACCATACGGCACATAATTAGATGTAAACGTAACCCCTGGGGCTTTACTGTTAAATGTAGACCAATCAGCGCTAGATAACGCGCCGCGATTAGTAGCAGAAGCCGTTGGTACTTGTAAAGTAATAACGGGGGTTGTAGTGCCGTTAGCTACAGTAGAACTAAGGTCTGTACCTGTAGTACCAATGGTCAACGCAGCTACAGAAGTAACGGTGCCGTTTGTATTGGATTTGTTATTAAACGTATTCCAATCGGTGCTAGATAGCCAGCCGTTAGAGCTAGTACTAGATTGACGAATAGGTACAGTATTGACAGCGTTAGTATTGTCTTTAAAAAACAGGTTCTTATCCGCTATGTTAATGGCAATTTCAGAACCGTTGGCGCTATTGGTTAAATTACCCGCGCTGGGTACGTTAGTAGGCGTACTGCTTGCGTACAGCAGAATAGGCGTAAAGTTTGTCTGAGCCATTAACTAAATTCCTTATTGATTAGCAACATAGCTACCAGAAATTCTAATAATAGAACTAGAAGTTAAATTACCTTCAGTCCAATTTCCTACGGCAGTGCCGGTTCCTTGGCTTCCTAAATATACAGACCCAAAGTTAGGCAATATATATGCTGTTGGTTGGCCGGTATAAGTGCAATTACTTACTTGTACTGTAAATACGCTTGCGTAGTTAGTTTGACCAGTTGCAATAGGAACGCCGCCATTAAAATCAATTTGAGGATTCCCAGTACCAGTTAAGGCACTTAACGCTATCTCAACGTCAACAAACACTCTATGACCTACTCTTGTGTAGTTTCCTACAGCATAACTTGTAGACTGCACAGTTGAACCTACAATTAATCTAGGGCTAAAAGTGCCTTCAATTTTAAGCGTCGTATCTATGTTTCCTAAATATTGAGCCGTAATTGCCCCAGGGTTACCTAGAAAAATAGTTCCGTCATACCCGTAGTTATTTTCTACAAGATTTGTTCCAGTTGCAAATAAAGCATAACCTTGCGTAACACCTGCGCGGTTTAAATAGTTATTAGAAATGGCGTTTCCATTTCCGTTAACATACATTTGATGTTCGCCTGAAACGGCTGCAGATTGATTACAACCCCAAGCTAAATTATTAGAAATTAAAGATTGATTGTAAGATAGTGCAAAGCCTGTTTTTCCTGTAAACCTTGCTTGATTACTAATAAATTGCGTATTTAACCCGTCTGCAAAAAAACCAGTTTGACGATTTCCATAAGTAGTGTTACTTGTAATTAAATGACGCGCGTCGATAGTTCCTGTATGAGGAAAATCTGAACTAAAATCAAAGCCATCGTAATACGCATACATACTATTGTTATTTACTAGTTGCATACGATAGCAACGAGCGTCGGTCGCCCCAATAACGCCTTGATAAGTTTTAATTCCAGATTCACCAACGCTAGTACAAATATTTCCTTCGGCTAAACCATCGTAGTTTCTTGCAAAAATAATACCGTTATAGCTTGCGTATTGAATATTATTATTGATAGCTTGGTTATACTCACCCTGTTGATCGTTAATATTCCAAAATACAACGCCGCCAGCAAAGTTTTTACCCGCTTGAAAATTACAATCGCGGACTACCGCGTTTTGTGCATCTTCAACAATAACAGAAACAAAACGACCGTAAATACGGCTTACTGTAATTCCTGAAGCATTGCCTTGAAATAATAATTGTGGGCCAATGTTTTGATCTTGCTGTTCTGTTGTAAGGCTTGACCATACATCGGTATCATTTACTGTTGGTTGATAACCTAATCCATTAGACTGAACTACTGTAGGAACCGTAGCCCAATTGCTAGGGTTTCTTGTAATAATCCAAGGTGCAGTAATATTCTGCATATATAAATTATCAATAGATGAGTTATCGCCTGAATTTACAGTAATTACGACCGCATCAGACTCAATTATGGATTTTGCTCCCTCACCATACCAAACTACGGTGCCTGTGTAGCTAATCCCGCCAGTTACAATCTTGTATGTTCCTGCGGGAAAATAGACAGGTTTACCGCTATTTGTAGCGTTTTGAATTGCGTCAGTACAATCATCCACACCTGTAGGGTCAGCGCCAAAATCTAGTACAGAAACAAATTCTTGAAGTTTTGACTCTACAGTTCTTGTAACGGCTCCTGTATCACCTTCGTTATAAGCTACATCAGCCGCCGTGGTTACGTTTGCATTAATTGGTATTGCGGTGCAAAAATCAACTACATCACCTACGTTTAGCCCATCAACAAAAGTGACTACAGTTGATGATGTTTCAATGTAATTATCGCCAATTATTTGTTTAGAACCATTAACAAAAACAAGCAAATTGTTAGTCGCGGGGATGTACTGAATTGTAGTCAAAGTAAAGATAGTTTGACCTTGTGTAGCCGTTTGCGTTTCTTGTTCGCCAGTAAAGTTTACAAAATTAGAGTTAATACCTATCAAATTGTCATACGTAGCAATCAATACGTCGTTTTGATCTTTAAGAACAAATTTGTACGAAATGCTATCTGTTAGCCAAATTTCACCGCTATCGGGTACTCTACCTGCTGCGTTTAGAACGATTGGGTTAGCGTGGGGTGTGACACCGCTGTTAGTTGTGTATGTAACCGCAGGTGTGGTTGTACCAGCTAAATAAGTGTATAGCTTGCCACCAGTCAAGACTTGACCGCTATTATCAAAAAATTGTGCGGCAGCGCCAGCAACAGGGGAAAGGTTAACGGCCATAAAAAGCTCCTAAATTTAAACTGATTCTATTATGTTTCGCTATGCTTGTCATTTAAAAGTTACCTCCACCAATACCGCCTGTAGAAGTCAATATACTGCCGTTAAAAGTCAATCCGCTTGATTGAGCAATTGTACTTGTATTAGAAGCATAGAAAAGTTGATTAGCGCCAAATGTTGATAATCCTGTACCGCCTCTAGCTGTAACAAGCGTACCGCTAGTAATTTGACCTGCATCAATTGCAATTGATGTATTAGATGCCGCAGTTAAAACACCATATTGGTTAACTGTAAATACACCCACTTGCGACGCAGAGCCATATGTGCCTGCCGTAACACCTGACGTGCCTAACTCTAAGTTAACAAAGCCAGGGGGGTATGTAATGGCAATACTAGCGCTTGATAATGCAGCAGGTTCAAATACGTTATTGGTGTTACCAATAATAATTTGGTGGTTACCAATGGTGTTTAGCCCTGTACCACCTTTAGATACAGGTACAACACCTGTACCTGTAAAGCCATAGATGTTCCAAAAGAACCGATACCACTCGGTTGACATCGTGCTAGTGTCAGGGTAAACCAGCGGTACTTTAGCCGATGGTATTAGGGTAATGTCAGCCATTTGTGTTTGTGCCGCTGAGGAATAGTTCAGCACCCACAATAACGACCTTATTAGGATCTGTACCTGATATTTCGTAAATGCGGTCACGCAGCTTAGTAGTCATGCCAAGACGACGCCATATAGCTCTATAGCCATATTCACCAATTTTGCCCATTGAAATCCAATGTTCGCTAGACCACGTATGGCCGCCATCATCAGACCAACGCAACATCACCTGTGGGTCTTGCCCTTGACCTAAATTAATACCTACGCCTGACTCGCAAGTCAACTGAAGGGTATGCTGGGCGGTACGTTTAAGATTGTTTTGGTTGGGCGGCAAAGGGCGCCATGAGCGTACCCATTTTTGAATTTGACCATTATCAGCGTAAACATCAAGGTCAAAAGCATAAATATTGCCGTTTTCATAGTCACCAACAATGGTTTGACTATTAAAGTTCATCTGACATTGACCACGATGGCGGGTAAATGCGCCGTTGTCCCAGCCTGCCCGTTCATGCCACGCGTTTGTAGCTACATCGTAAACCCAAGTAGCGTTAGCGCTAGGGAAGTTAAGCACGTAAAAGGCATGGCCTTCTTGCTGATAAGTGTAGGCTACTGCGTCAGTAATATCACCATAACTTTGAATGGCGTACTCTACAGCGTGGGTAGATACGCGTTTGCCTGTGTATCCTTGGTTACGATAGACAATACCAAAGCCACGGGGGTCAGCACCAAGCCAAAACAGGCTGTTATCAAGCTTTGCAATAGAGAAGGGGGCTACGCATCCAATTTCGTTGTAGGCGCCTTGGATGGGCGCTAAAGGGAACGGTGTAGTGGCTGCGTCGTACCAAACCTCGGTTGTACCCTGTCCAAACACCCAAACCTCACGGTTATTGTTAACAACGGCTATTACTTGGTCAGGAGAACTTTCAGCCGCCGCAAACGCTAGTGGGTTAATAACTGTGCCATCAAGAATTTCTGTTACCCAGATAATTTGGCTATCAGGTTGGTTAAACGCAAAATAGCCATCAATGTAGCAAACGGTTGTAGCACCTGCAAAATTAGGGTCGGTAATTTTGGTAAATGTGTTGGTTGATTCAGTATAAACGTAGCCATCTGCGCCTGCTGCGATAAAGATTTGAATACCGCTATCAGCAATAGATACAGGGCCAGTACCGCTAACAGTGCCTAATGCAGTAGCGTTGTAATTAAGATCAATCTTGTAAAACTTATTGCCAGACACTACGTAAGCGTCGTTGCCACCTGTAGAGTGCGTCCAAAGCCCACGGATGGGGCCTGTTCCTATGGTAGCTAAAAGACGTAAGCCTGGGGCGCGGTTAAGAAAACCCCCTGTCTGCCCACCTTCAGGGATGGCTTCGGGGAATAGGTTAACCATAGTGTTATCCGCGGCATTTACGCTACGGGCAACATAAGCTTGGCCTAAAATCGGCGTCTGCATTAGTAGTTACCGGCAAATATGTTAAAGCGCTGACGCGTAGCCACAATGCTGTAAGGCAGAGCCATGATGTCGTCAGGATTATTAATTCTCTTAAGATTGCGCTTAGAAGTCATCGCAATACGAGCCACATTGGGTGGTGGCTCTACACCAAACTCATTAGCAATTTCACAAGCTAGGTTGTATTTAAAACACCTGAGATAGCCAGGAGGCATATAAATGTCAGTTGACAGGCTTGGAACATCCATCAATTCAGTCACCGAAACAATATGAAATTCCAACACTTTGGTTGGAACTGGATACACAGTCATGGTGATATTAGGAAATTCCATGTTTACCCACATTACTTGCGGGTAAGTAGAAGTTACCGTTTTAACAGCAATACCGTTGTACTGTTGTTGGTTAATCAGCTTAATGCCATATGAGATGTTGTTTGATGGATCACGAAAATAAGTGGAATCATCAACCAAAATAGGTCGGTTTCCAACAAAGTCGCCAGTAGGCCCTAAAGTCTTTGTTCTTGCATTTGGTGTCCATGAAAACACTTGATCTTGCGTTGCAAACACAGATAAACGCTCGGTATTCCAAGAGTCAATCATTTGATTTAAAGCAGCTAAAGCGTCTTGTGCAGTAGCGGCAGAGGGTGTTTCGCCTTCGGCGAGCATCCCGATTAAGCGTAATGCTCCATTAATCTGTTCGGCGGCTGTAGTGGCCATAACAACTCCTTACTCTGCGGTTTTACGACGTGTTCTTTTTTCCAGTGTATTAACAGGAGCCGCAATTACTTCTTCTACTACTTCTTCTACGATTGCTGGTTGCGTGTCCAACTCATAGCGTTCCCATCCTTGTGCTTCGTCATGCTCTGCTTCGGCTTCCATTGTAGCAACTTTAGTGCCGTGGATAGGATGTTTAAGATAAATTATAGGCATAATTTCTTTAGTTAGATAGGGGCCGAAGCCCCTATATTTAAGCCAACAAACCGTAAGCTTGTAAACGAGTTTCTAACTGGTTTACGCGAGCTTGCAAGTTTGCAATTACAGTCAATACAGTTTGACCTTCGTCTGCTGAAGCAAAACCAAACGGCGTTGTAGACGTTAAGTTAGCAATAGCATAGTCAGGTGTTCCTGGTGCTGTAGCGGTAATAGATGTAAGCGCTGTAGTAAGAGCTGCACCTTGAGCTACTGGTGTTGTGCCATAGAAACCAGCAGTGCCACCTGAACTACCAATGACAACGGCATTTAAAGTAGTACCAGGAATAGTAATGGTACTGTTTTCAATGACCGCACCATTGAGGTACTGATCTTCATACGCTACACCGATAGGTTTGGTATTAGCCATGATATTTCCTTTATAAAAACCCCGCCGAAGCGGGGCATATTACATTAACTAATGCGGTATGCAGTCCAAGAACCTTCGCCTGTTTTACGGGCGCGGAAATGGGCTGAAGTTGAAAGAGCTACCGCAGCAGCGCCAACAATTGTCCAACCAGTACCAACAGCCAAAGTAACTGCATCGGCGCCGTCAGTATTGACTACAAAAAAGTCAAATGCAGCGTCTACTTTAGTTGCGCTAGAAATACCAGCTTCAAGCAAAGCTACGGTTGGCAGAGTTAAATTGCCAGCAGTGCCGTTAAATACAAACAAACCGTTTGCTAATTGAGCAGCGGTTGCCGTTGCAGCAGCAGTCAAAGACGTTGGAGCGCCTTGTACAAACAATACTGCTTCACCGACGTTACCGCTGTTAATTTGATAACCACCTGTACCATTTGGAAGTGCCATGATATTAATTCCTTAAAAAATTTATTTAAAAAGCCCCCGCCGAAGCGGAGGCAATTAGGTTTAACCCCAAATACGGCAAGCCATCGCAGGGCGAATTGTGCTAAAGCCATACAGAACGTCGATACGGCAAGGTAAACGGTCATTATTGATGTCGTACTGACGTACAACACGCATAGAGATACCGTTGTGAACTTGGCGTGAAGCCATGTCTACACCTTGTGGTAACAACAAGTCAGCGGTCGCAAAAGTGATCGCATCTTTGTGGTAAACCAAGTTTTGAGCGTACTGAGTAGAAGCTGCACCTAGGAAAGTTACCGCTGCGCCGTCTTGTGGGAACGCATTGATAGTTGCCAAAGCATTGCTTGATGTGTACATAGCTGGTGAAACAGCAATGTTAGTCCAAGCACCGCCAGCAGCAGTATTAGCAGCAGTTACAGTGAACTGTTGCAAGCTACCTGTTGACTCACGGGTTTGTGGGTTAACAGAATATACGTTAGCTACAGTAAATACGTCACCAACAGTAACAGTTGCAGAACCAGTACCGCCATCAATACTGATAGTTGTTGCACCTTCAGTAGTGATAGTGCCGTTTA
>Ga0247723_1000737_pt1 | contig 21184 bp, 14 predicted proteins | sample MSEWelMarce5H_FC_FD_189079 | JGI IMG/M metagenome (GOLD analysis project Ga0247723, IMG submission 189079) | Subsurface sediment microbial communities from gas well in West Virginia, United States - MSEEL Well Study Marcellus 5H_FC | ecosystem: Environmental > Terrestrial > Deep subsurface >... | reverse complement strand
GGGGGGGGCGGTATGGTGGCGGCTTTCTCATAGGAGGCTTTGGAAGAGGGATCGTGCGCTGGATGTCAATCTCATCCAGCAGGGCCCTCTCATTAGCATCCAGTTCCATCGTCAGCCCAGTATCCTTAGTAACAACTACGTCAGCCATCTGACACTTTATAAGAAATGAAGCGACTGGCTTTAACGCAAAAATAATGTCGACTACTAACAAATGGCTTTCCTCAATCGTAACCAGCGCCAGATGGCTACCTACCTTTTTGTTGCTCTGCTGGCTCTTTGGTTCCTGTCAAAGCTGATGGGTAAGAAGAGCTCTCTGCTTGATCAGCGCCGGCTGCGTCCAGTTGACCTCGGTGGCAAGTACAGTCAGGAGGGTGACCTGTTCAGCCTGCCCTACAAGATGGAGTGCACCCCAGGCATGCTCTCCAGCACATCGGCAATGTCAATGGGTCTGACCCCAGGTGGCATCTGCGGCGACCAGGACCTGGTCCGTAAGCAGATGAGTGAGTACAGCATCGACAGCGGCATCGGCGGCGGACTGCTGGAGAAGTTTTAGATTCAGATAGTAGATGGAGTATCTCCTGTATGTAGACTCCAGAAATCGAGACACCTCGTTGTACCCCTCCGGGAACAACTACGTTCTAAACTTGGTAACACCCATACGGAATGTATCACGTGTAGAACTCATGTTTGCAAAGGTCCCAAACACAATGTACAATCTCAACACCCCCCGTTTCTTGCGCTATAGCAATGCCGTATCAACATCCAATCTCTACTTGCCACCCGGCTTCTATTCTGCTGATCAGCTTTCGAACACTCTGACTGTTTCAAAGAATATACCAACACTGACAACGAATGTTCTGCCCGCAGAGGGGAAGCTCCTGTTCATTTCGACAGACTCAACCTTTTCACTGACCCCACTCACAGCCGAGGCGACAAGGCTGACGGGTATCACTGGAACTCTGAACTCGGCTGCAGCTTCAACCTTCCCTGAATATGCAAACAATACCGTTTTTAGCGGAAAGTACCTCATCAAGTCATCAAATGTTATCAATACAGCCACCGATGAGTTTGTGTTTCTGGATATCGAAGAGTTCAGGACAACCAGAACTCACGATGCTCGAAAGATGGTGACGGTGACATCCACAACACCTTCAGGTAATACTATCGTTCGGCAGACCACCGATTCACCAGGAGTCGAGCGAGTTTTCGCCATGTTCCCCATGGATGTGGATCCAGGCAAGTTCAAGGTGTATGACTCGAATTCTGATACGTATATGAGCGCCGACTTTCCTCAGCGAATCCCGAAAGTGGCCAAGCTGACTGTTCGGTGGCAGGATGCATACGGGAATCTACTGGCATTCAATGGAGTCGAGCAAAACTCGTTTCTTCTCAGGCTCATATGTGATGAGACTCCAGTGACACTGGAACGTCCCGAGGGTCTCCCCTCACCTGTCGAAATTGACAAGGGCCCCGATCAGAGAAGAATGATTATCATTGCAGTTTGTGTAGTACTTCTCCTGGGTTTACTCGTAATTTCTTTCATGAAGAAGAGCACCTAGATGTCTTCGTTCCATACTGCTGTAACACCGACGAGTGGTGTTGAACCTGTTCCAAAGGCGGCGAATGAAACAGTTTCACCCGGGAAGATAGATATATCATATGGTGTCAAATCCACTACGGCTATCGAGGTTGCCGAAACAACAGTCGAAAATATATGTTTTCCACCTGATATTGTTACGTATGATGTGGGAGCCTGCACATTACTGGATACACACGAGTTCCCTCCAGTAATTGTCACACCCTGATCAACACTTGTTCCATCTAATGGGACAAATACGGAAGGACCAACTGAGTAGTTTTTAATAAGCCGCAAGATGACAATCGTAGAAGTGTTTCCACCATTGATGGCGACAGACAATGATCGAAGGTGAACAAATGCTCGGTTAGCTATTCCATTAAGACTGGTTGCATTTCTAATGGCGAGAGCCGAGGTTAGAGTAGTATTTGGTATAGCTGTAAGATATGCATCTTCAGACTGGAGTGGCCCGAGAAAGGTTCTTATACCCTCTACAAATAGTGCAACCGACGCAGTTGAAACCTTGCAGACTGCTGTTGATGCAGCGCTATTGTATGATGCCATGATGAAATTCATAGATGGGTTGCGAAAGTTTGGTTGAGTTGCCGTATTTGCATTTCGAATAATGTGTACAAGATCGAATCTACCTGTCTGAGAGTTGAGTACATAAAAAAACATATTCCCACCACCCAAATACTGGAATTTGATTTGGAAGACGTTGAGTTTTGTGGGATCTATAGTCTGACCAGAGGCTGTTCCGGCACCATTCTGCTTGTCTATGTTCCATGTGGTTTGTGGATACCATGTATCAACTGAATGGCTTCTGTACAATATACCGAATGATGTTCCGTTGAATCCAAAGAACAATCCATCAACTGTCCCATCTCCAATTCCCACCAGTTGAGTGTTCCCCGCCACACCAGGTGTAAACATCCCAGTGAATCGAGCCTTGACACCCTGCCCGGTGCGATATCTCAAATATCTCACGGATGTCAGAGTCGCTGAGCTGCTCAGAGTAGCCGCAGTAGTGACATTCGCCATTCCGTTGAACCAACCAACCTGACCACCATTTGCTAGTGTATTACTTGCGAGGTTGTTGTTGATACCATATATAAAGTCCACTTGGCATGTTGGTGTATCTTGTGAAACATCTAGAGAACCGAAGGCAGTTCGCGGCTCAATCATAGTAACAACAAGTGAATTGTCTCCGTTTGTTGCTACTTGCTCATATTTACCACCCCCAAGTGTCTTACCCCAAACGAATGACCGAGTATCCACACAATCCGTGTAATCAGTCATAATTTCGGCAAGTCGGTTCGTCTTCACTGCGATGCGAGCCTGTGGATGGAAAATAGTCTGAATGGTGAATGAAGTCTGGGCATTCGAGTCATTTTTGTACACTACTCGAAAGTACTGGCACGATGTTGTTGTATCGAGTGTGAAGCCGTTTGAAGTTGTACTATCCACTGGCGAAACCACGTTTGATATAGCTATCCAGTTGGATGGGGAACTAGTATTGGAAAATTGAACCATGATGTTACCTGTCGCGGTCGGTGGCTGAATATAGTAACTCACGCTGATTGATGCGTATTGGCTCACCTCCTCTGGTGTACCTGTAAATGTAGCACCACCCGCGAGAGGTGCAATTGTAGAGTTGGCTGTGGACACGAGCGAATTCAGAGCTGGTATGTATGTCATCTCTAATACATCTATATACTAAATTATACTCCAAACAGTCCCGGTCCACAGGATTTGGAGTGCCATGTAGTTTCTATTCATGGTAACTGAGGCTGAGCCGTCACATAGATTTGGGCTCGTTGTCGAAATTGTAATTGCTGATGTACCAGCTGTTCCTCCTTCATCCTTTATGATGAAAGTCTTGCCTGCTGGGAGACTTGATCCTAGTGGGAGTGTCACAGTTACACCTGCACCATTTACTCCTATATATACATCTGTTGATAGGGCACCATAGCTTGTAGTTCTTCCAGTGACTATACCTCCGGTCACTGTGAGATTTGTGCAAATTATGTTACCTGTGACTGTGAGAGTAGTAAGACCTGTGATTCCTGTCAGAGTCGCCGTCCTACCAAATATGTTGGACGTCTGAACGGAGTTGGAGGTGATACTGTCGAATGTGCTGATGCCAGGGATGGCGACATTCGAAGCCGAGGTTACTCTTCCATACTGGTCGATTGTGACTTGGGCAACTGTCACGGCATCACCATACATCCCCGGTGTCACACCACTAACTGGTAGACGCGCAGACAAGAGAGTGCCAGATGAAAGATTAGAGGCGTTGAGATTTGATAGACCAGCTCCATCTCCACTAAACACGAGCTGCCCTGTCGATACTACAATAGTAGACCCCTTGCAGCAGCCTCCGTTCGAAATGCTGTCAAACATCTTCTATATTACAAGTAGAAGATGTTTTACGTTCATGCAGATTCAACGAATCGTGACACGGTACAATATCCACACGGGAATTCTTATACGCTTCATCTTACAACTCCAGTACAGCAAATTACAGGTGTCGAACTTATAGCAGCCAAAGTCCCCAACTCAATTTACAACCTAACAAATGGGTCGAATATTCTGACCATAGACTCGACTGTCAATATTTCGATACCGAATGGCTTTTACTCTGCTTGTGGACTTGCCTCGGCTCTGAGTATAGCTTCCAATATATCAGTCAACTTTTCACAGGATGAAGGCAAGCTGATATTTTCTAATGTTCTACCATTCACCATCGAGGCTCAGACGGATGAAATCTTGCGAATGACTGGACTCGCTCAGGGTGTACAAAGTTCGATTGTGGCATCAACCGACCCAGCTTACTTGCCTTATGGTTCACGGAGCATCATCAGATCTGTAAATGTGATGGATCTATCGACGAATGAGTTTGTATTTCTGGATATTGACGAGTTGAGGTCCGTCAGGATGATTGATTCCAAGTCTCTGGTGAGTGAGACGTATGCTGGTACAACCATTCGATCCACCTTTGGCATGATTCCGATGGATGTACCGTCTGGTGGGGTGAAAAACTTCAAGGAGCAGACAGACTACAAACTGTCCATCAAGTTTGATACACCCATCTCCAAGATTTCACGTCTCACGATTCGCTGGATCGACAAGGATGGTCAGCTCATTAACTTTCAGGGGTTTGAGAATAACGCATTTCTACTCAAATTCGAGGTTAACGAGCCCAAAGAGCCTCCCCCAGAGCCAGAGCCCAACTTGACGGAGCTCGAGGTGAAGCGACTCGTCGAGTCTATGCTCCCACCACCCATGCCCGCACCCAAGAGGAAGATTCCTCGCATCTTCCTATATCTCGTGATTATAGCTCTTTTGGGAATGGGTATCAAGGTGGTATTCTTCAAGAATAATGTAACAGTACAGTAGGCATGCCATATTCGGCAACATACAGCATAGGATATGGAATAGGTGTCACTGAGCTGGTGGTACGGTCAAATGTGTACTCGTCGCAAGCTGCACCCCTGACCAACTTTCTGGGTGGCTCACTTTTGAAATCATCCCCAATCACAGTCACAAACTTTACATCGACTGGTAATTCGATCATCACCACAGGCAATATGACCATGACAGCGCCCCCCAGTCAGACTAACTTTTACGGAGGATTTACTGGTAACATAATCAACTGTTCGGAAATCGTCGGAGGCAACATCATTGGTCAGGTTTTGTCTCTGAACAGCATCAATGTGAGCACAAACGTCATCACCACCGGTAACATCATTGCACTTGTTTCAATTGCCACGCGGGCAAATGCATACACCAATCTCATTTCAGCCGCAAACATCTATACAGGGACATACATAGGAACGGTGACTGGCCAGTCTGTGTCTACTCTTGCATCCCTGACGGCTCTGTCCACACTCACGGTCGGTACGAATCTCATTGGTAATGTACTCACAACTGGTACAGTGACTGTAACGGGTCAAGTGACGGGAAATGTACTCGCAGGATCAAACACGATACAAGCCACAGCACAAAGTGCAACCTTCAACCAGTCGGTGGGTGATATTACAATATTTGGGTCGAATGTCTCACCCTTCAGGACTGCGGTGGTCAATGCCGGTACACTTGCCGGGAGTATGACTGGATTCTCAAACAACATCACCACTTCGGGTGACATAACTACAGGCCTAGGCTACATAGGAGCCTTCAGGGGTGATATTCTTGGAAGCGGTCAATTCATTACCAATGAGTATGTGGGCAAGATGACCTCTTCAGTTCCTATTTTCGCATCCACCGTCACTGGTTCAGTATCGGCCAACTCACTGACAGCCTATACAAACAATCTGTCCGGCGCTCAGATATCATCCAATACAGGATTGATAGGAGAAATTAGATCGTACGCAAATTCAATCGCGACTGGTTTACTCACCGCCAGCCAGGTTTTCGTCGCAACCATGTCTTTCAACGATCAGATTACAACTTCAGGCAATGTCACCGCCACAACCCTTATAGGATCCTTCACCGGCTTGAATGTCATCACATCTGGTACTCTTACAAGTTCGGGTGGCAACCTCTTGGGGAGACTGATAGGTTCGAATACCGTGACTCTGACAGACTCGGTTGTATCAAACGCGCTGAATGGTACCATTGTCACATATGCAAACATCATACCAGCCACCATAGTCACCTCCTCGAACATAACCGCTGGGTCTATGAATACATTTACAAACACTGTCACTGTTACACGAGTCTCTGGAAGCTTTGTCGGTCCAGTCGCCACAACTGGAATTGACATCTTTTCATCCGGCTCTGTAATTGCAAAAAACTTTATAGGGCTGGTCGATGCTGGCTCGAACAGTATTATTACTAGTGGCTCGGTTCTCACACAGCAAGGAATCCAGGGTAGCATCAACACATTTGCCAACAACATCTCTACACAGGGTCTCATCACCGGAACCTTCTTTGGCAAGTACAATGGAAATGGTCCGATAGAGAGTAATGCAAACATTACAGTCTCTGGTATTTCCAACCTCTTCACTCTGGCATCGAATGGAACCATCTTTGTTCAGGGTACCATATCCGGCAACTATACTGGTGCTGTCCAGACATTCGGCAACAGCATCGTCTCAACTGGAGGTTTGAGTGGAAATCTCATATTCGCTCGAGTCACCGCCTATCAGAATTCAATTGTGAACGATGGCGGCATATCGTATGGGAAGAATATGCTCAAGTCCAACTATGGGAATGTAGCAAGTTATTCAAATGCAGCCCCTATTTTAACCTCCATCTCGCACTACTATTCGAATGTAGTGTCTCGGCAGCCCTGGTGGTCCACCACAACTTCACCAACAGTCTCATATGTGTACACCCAAGGTCAGACTGGGTACTCTTCATCTGTTCTCATGCCTGATGGTAGAGTTGTGCTTGTGCCGAGCACATCAAGGAGTATAGGCATATTTGACACTAAAACCAACATCTTTTCGAATGTTCTTCCAACTGGCCTGACAGCATCTGCAGCGGGATGGGGCTGGAACTCTGGTGTTCTTCTCCCCAATAGCAACATTGCATTCATTCCTGGAAGTAACAGTTACATAGGCATGTACAACCCTTATTTGAACACCATCAGTCTCGGTCCTTTCATCACAACAGCTGACGCATTTCGTGGCGGTGTCCTTCTTCCAAATGGTAACGTTGTCTGCATACCATACAACACTTTCAGCTTTACAGAATTTGATCCCAGCAATCCTTCCAGAGCTCTGCGTAATTCGGTGATTGGTGGTCCAGGTAATCCACCATTCCAGTTCTCTGGTACTCTGCTACCCAATGGAAATGTCATTTGCGCACCTTACAGTGGTAATTTCGTACTGTATGACTATCGTCAAACCTTTCCGGCCAAGTCTACCGATCTCATCAACAACTTTTTCGAGAAGCATGCAGGCTCTGTTCTTCTCCCAACTGGCAATGTTCTGTGTGTTCCCAAGGCGAGTGGCTACCCACTAGCTCAGGTGTCACCAAATGGAGTGTATTCAAACGCGGTGAGTACAGTGGTTGGTAATGGCTCGTACCAGAATGGATGCCTCCTCGGGCATGGCAAGGTTTTGTTTGGTCCAGGATCTGGGACGAACATCGGGGTGTATGATATCTACTCGGACACTCTTACAAACATTTCGATAGAGTCTGGTTATGGTGGGATTACAGCACTCCCAGATGGGAGAGCAATCCTCGCACCCCAAACATCGTTGTTTGGTGTTGCATTGGTCAGTGGGGTGACTCAGCTGAACGAGCACCTGAGCACGAGCTCGTACTTTAATAAGTTCTAATAACAGGATGCCATATTCGGCACGATATTCACAAGAATGGAGCAATACATTGTACACATCGGGAGTTGGATACTTTCCAGAAGTGTACAGTGGGTCGGTGTATCCCATTTTGATTCCAGGAGCAATGAGAGTATCGGATAGTATATTCACGAACGAGCTTGGTCGGTTCGGTGTCTACATGACTTCAGGTAAGATTGATGCTGGTGGAAATGCAGTAGCAATCCAGTCAGTGACATCCATGCTCAATTCTTGTGTGTACTCGAGCAACATCACTGGGGCAACCCTCAACCTCGATTCCGCATTCACAACTGCCAATCTGACTGGTACATTCGTCATCAGTAACAATGTGAATACAGGAACCAATTTGCTCACATCAAGCGCTGATATCATCATCAGCCAGAATGTGAATACAAACAATCTGATCAGTAACGTCACTCTTTACGCGAATAACATGATTGTGGCTGGTAATTTCCTGGCTGGCACCATCACTACGAATGTTTTCGCCTATCAGAATCTGATCCAGACAACCCAGATCACCTGCCAGACTATGATTGGTGATGGTAGAATAGGGTCTAATAATGCTGCATTCTCAGGCTCGGGTGCTTTTGGCTCAGCCTACGGAGCATTCGTGTTCAATGGTAATCTTCGCGGCAACAACTTGACGGCTGGTGAAGTGAGAAGCTTCTTTGTAGATGGATATGCCAACACATTCACAGTTGGATTCTCCAGGGGTCCGATGCGTGGAGAGTTTAATGCAGGATCGAACGGCATAACAACAACCAATGGTCTGACTGGCCAGTTGGCGGTTGCGAATGCTCGAGTTGGATCTAATAATGTTGTATCGGGGGGTAAGATTTTCGCGAACAACTTTATCGGTGGCATTATAGGGTCAAATACAGTGACGTCTCAGGGTGGTGTATCAACCAGTGGTGAATCTTTTGGGGCTGTTACTGCACACGCCAACAATATAAATGCAAATGGTAATTTTGCAGCAACTCTGTTTGTAGGAGCTCTGACCAACTCAGGACTCGATGTGAATGCCACAAATGTGTTTGCGCAGAACATCAACGCACTCGAACTGAAAGCTGGATCCAACCTGCTCACTATGGCCACACTATCGTCTCCTATGTTTGGCACTATGAACTGTGGCTCAAACAATGTGACTCTGTCGACCGGGAGCGTCACAAGTCAGAGCTTCTACGGCAACGTTTCGGCAGGAAATATGATTGTGGATAACGTCTCATCATCCAACATAGTGGGTCGGATTATTGGGTCAAATACCATATCGGTTGCCAATTTCAATGCGGTTGAACTCATCGGACGAGCAGAGTCTGCATCGAATGTGATTACAACTGGTACCATCTCCGCTCCACAATTTCAGGGTGCTCTGCAGCTCTTTAGCAATACCATGTCTGCAACTTCAGGTAACATCTTCGTCGGGACTCGCATATATTCTGCAGATGTCCAGGGGTATACAAATAGTTTTAGCGTGAAATCTGTTGTGGCCGGGACGGTCGAAGGTCAGTTGCTCGTCTACACCAACACCATTGCGTCGACTTCTCTTTTTGCAAATGGAAACGTCATTGGTCCAATGAACTGTTTCACGAATACCATCACCGCTTCAAATCTTTTTGCTAATATATACACTGGTCGATTCATAGCAGTCAACGTCTTTTCAGAAGCCATCTTTTCATCAGTTTCGATCGGACCAATCAACAACACTACTGGCGTCCTCTCGACACAGGCTAACATTATAGCAACGGACATGTATGGTGGTATACTCGCCTACAACAATGTCATTTTTACTCAGAATACCCTGACATATGCATTCGACCAGACTGACATGGGTATATTCATGCTCCCAGACACGAGTAACGCGTCAACTATAGGCAGGTCTTTGTCGCACTACATCTCGAATGTCAACTCTTTTGGAGGCTTTTGGTCCACTTCATCAGCAACTCCCAAGGTTAAATTTGAACCATCGTCAAATGGATGGTCTGGCGGAGTGACACTCCCTGATGAGCGTGTCTTGTTCATACCAAAGGATACTGATCGCTTTGGCTGCTACAATCCAAAGTTTGGCATCTTCTCTGAGCTTACACCGCAAATGAATGCAGTTTCACTTGCCAACATTGCGGCGCTCATCAAGTACAACGGTGACGCAACTGTAAATTATGGTTTATTGTCGACTGGTGTTGTGACTGGTCCACCACTCCTTAATCTGAAGATGGTGGTGCCGTTCAACGGGTCTCCTAACGATATATTTGGCGGTATAGTACCGACTGTGACCGGTACGATTGGATATAATACAGTAACACCCAAGTTTGTTCAGAGTGCCATCTTTACCAATACAGTAACTGCAGCTGCTCCAGCAACCGTATACGCAACATATACACTTTCACCCTCAATTACATCAGTCACATTCACAGGTTATACTGTCGCATGCTGGTTCAAAATCCAGACTGCTCCTGCAGGTCTTAATAATTCAATCTTAGAAACCATATTCAGATTTGGAGATACAACTGGCACAAATGGCCGAATAGAGCTCTTTTACGCACAACAGCACTCAATATACGGAACAGCTGTAGTGGCTAGATACGCCGCCACGAGCACTGGACCAAACTTTGAGATTACTGGTACTCGCGCAGCCCTGACGATTGGTACATGGTATCATGCAGCCATAGTTGTCAGTCGAGCAACAGGATCGTCTGGTACTATGAAAGTTTACTTCAATGGAGTCCAGCTGGGGGTTACTAGAGCATACACAAGTCTTATGAGTTCGTTTACTCCAACTATGCAGATTGCTGGTCAGGCGTACAACGGTGAGATTGATGATTTCAGAGCCTATGGTCAACCATTATCTGATTCACAGGTTCTAGATCTATACAACACAACAGTCCCATATACTGGTGCAACTTCAGCTCTTTATCAGTCTGGGAAGATTGACAGAGCCTTGTACCTTTCGAGCCCACCATACACACTAGATGCAGGCCTTTCCTTCTACACACCATTTGACGGTGTCTATATAGATGTCATTGGTGGAAAAACTCCAACCATAACTGGGAGCATCCCATTCACTCCTCAAAAGTTTGTGCAGAATATTCAGGTTGTCAACGATATTGCAACTGACGCAAGCTCCAATAATATAAACTATTCTCTCACATCTCTGAACATTGGATCTGTCGGTGGATTCACTATATCATTCTGGGCTTATATCACTCAGAAGCATACATCTGGATATGGAGCGTTCCTTGGCATGACGAGCACGGATGCAAGTCCCATGTACTTTGATATAGGTGAGGGTCCAGACGTTGGAAATGCAGTAGGCCTATATGGGCAGAATGGATCCCCGACCCCAGCTTCAAATATCATATCAATCAGTACAGGCTATAACCCAACTCCAGTCACTTGGCACCACATCTGCCTGACATGCTCTGGGGGTGCAAGCAAACTGATGACTCTTTACATCAATTCGGTCGGAACCTCCGTTGCATTCCTTAACGATTTCACTACAGCAAATGTGTGGCTAGGCCGTTCGGGTCAGTATAATGGACATTCATTCAACGGTCAGTTTGATGATTTGCGTGTATACAAGAATCGCGTATTCACAGCAGCTGAAGTGATTGAACTTTTCCAGTTTAGCCCATCTGGCTATCAGAGTCCATACTACAACTATATAACTCACCAAATATCCTCTGGCCAGCAGCTTGATATTGGTACGGGGAACAATGCATCAATAGCATTCTGGTTCAAGGATGCTGACAACCTCCCACCAAACTCTCGCCAAAAGTGCGTATTTGCATTCTCTAACACGGCAACTCTGACGAATACACGATCGATGATCATGTACTATGGGTCAAACTCGTCCGGATCTCAATATCTCCAAACTCTGTACTATCTGCCGCCAACCTACAGCAACTCCAACATCATCTCGAATGTGGTTACAACCTTTACCAAGAACGAGTGGTATCACATAGGTCTGACGTTCAGTTCTGGCACCTCTAAGCTATTCATCAACGGTATTCTCCAAGATACTAGGACATCGATCGCGAATGACGCAGTCAACTTCAAGTTTACCAACGCTTCTAGCAATCTGTGTCTCAACTTCAACACCATCAATCCTGACCAAGGAGAGTCTGGGAATCAGGGGTATGACGAGTTTAGAATCTACAAGAGAGCTCTGAGCGACACGGAGATGTTCCAGCTCTATCAGACTGGCAGCAATTTCATCACCCCTGGGACAAACAAGTGGGTTGGCGGTGTCCTACTACCAAACGGAAATGTTGTGTGCATACCAAGCACGAATGCGTATGTGGGAATCTATGATCCATATAAGAACATCATGTCTCTTGGCCAGAATACAACTGGTTTCAATGGTGGTGTCCTGTTGCCAAATGGTAACGTTATGTGCGTCCCTTCATCAAATACATTCATAGTTGAGATTGACCCCACAAAGCAATCTCCCACTGCGACACTGAACATATCTCACGGATCAGCTGGGGCTGCTCCATACTGCTTTGGCGGCTGTCTTCTCCCCAATGGTAAGGTTGTACTTGCGCCAGCAAGTGGCAACGCCATGATCTATGACTATAGGACTCGTTCAGTCAGTAACGTGTCTGGATACACCACAGGCACTCTCAAGTACTCCGGGGCTTGCTTCGCATCGACGGGTGAGATTATACTCGCTCCTGGATCAAATGCCATTGCGGTTGGTAAAATTAGCCAGAGCGGTTCATTCTCCGTGGCTACATCAATAGGTTCAAATTTGTCAACCGCGTGCCCACTCGGTAACGGTAAGATTCTGTTTGGCACAACGCAAAGTACAGGTGCAGTATTTGACCCGTATACTGACACCCTGACACCTGTTCCTCTTGGTGGGTCTTATTCAGGCGCCGTGCCTCTCCAGGATGGTCGCGGGCTCCTCGTGCCAAACGGGTCAATAATCGGTACAGGTCTTCTGATTGGTCAGACACCCGTGACTGCTACAGCAGCTCTTAGCCCGTATTTAAACAAATTGTAATAGTAGAATGCCTTACACTCAGGTTTACAAGGCGAGATACCTTGATGGGTCAGTAGGGTTTCTGACTGAGAAAGCAAACGTTCTCGTGCCAGGCTTTTCAAATGTTCTGATGAACTCTCCTGGATATATCGGTGGTATTGACAACTTAGATATTCCCACCACAAACCTGAACTTTCTCAGTATGAGATTTACCTCCCCGTCACTTATCCGAGGGTCTAATCTGTTACTCACATCAAACATCACAGGTGCAAACTTATTCGCCTACACCAACTCGATCGCATGCTCAAACATCAATTTCGTCAATTTCATCGGAACCCTGCAGCCTTACGCCAACATTATGTCGACAGGTAATCTGTTTGTCGGAGGGACTCTGATAGCGGGTGGTCTGAGAGGAAGTACTTTTATAGTTTCAAATGCACAAACTCAATCAAACGCTTTTTCAGTCCTTATGGTGGGTGCAGTAAACACGTACGCAAACAATATACTCACTGTCAACGTCTCAACTGGGACATATATAACATCTGGAATAACAGGATCTAACGTAATAAGTGGTAATATAGTTGCTTCCACTCTGACACTCGGACCTCTAGTTGGATCTAACTCGGTCGCAACAAGCACTCAAATAACCTGCAATACCCTGTACACCCAAGCAACCAGTAACATGATTACATCAATAGCATCGGGGATGGATGTAGGCTTATTCGTTGGAAACTTTACACCCTATACCAATTCGGTATCTGGTAATATCATCACAGCTAGCAACATTGTAGGTGGACCTCTGACAAGCTACACCAATTCAATCACGTCAACTACTATCACGGGTGGTAATGTCCTAGGAATAGTAAATACGTTTACAAACACTATTACTAGTACAAGCACCCTTACAGCTGCAACATTTCTGGGTAGTTTCTCAACCACCAATACCATTGTGACAACAGGGACTGTGACTGGTTCGACGAGTCTGAGAGGTGCAGTTCTTGGAGCTAATACTCTATCTACTAACAGTACCCTGACAGGAACAACCCTGTTCGGTGCCGTCCGCGCCTTTGCGAATAATGTGTCGGTTGGTGGAAGCACAACAGCGCGAGAGTTTAACGGAGCTCTCAACACATTCACCAACAACATCTCAGTCACGAATGTCTGGGCTTCGAGCCTGACGGCTCTGAATCTCATAGCTGACAGATCATTCTCAGCCAATCTGATCACCAGTAATATAATTGGTCCAGTTGTGTCTTACGCGAATACTGTTCAGACGGGTTCGAAAGCCATTGCTCAGAATTTTGTAGGTGACATCAATCTGGGAAGTGGTCCACTCGTAACACAATCGACTTGTATCGCTTCAAACCTCATAGGTGGTGTCACTGCCTATTCTAACAACATCACCATAGATCAGACTCTTTACTCTGGAACACTCATCGGCAACGTGTTTGGGTCGAATAACATGGAAACTCTGGGGCTCTTCAGAGCTTCGGGGTTTTATGGGGGTGTGACAAGTACAGGCTATGTAAGAACAAACGGGGATATGATAAGTCCTCAGCTCATAGGAGGTATATCAGGATCAAATACTATAACAGTCAATGGAGATGTGTCGACATTTAGCGCCAACTTTATAGGTGCAGTGTTCTGCACAAATGTATTTACGCAGACCCTGATTGTTGGATCACTCTCTGGAAACATCAAATCATTCCAGAATAACATTGCCACCACCAGCTTCATAGCAGCGTCGAATATAGTTGGGCAGGTATTGTGCTATTCAAACACGATCAGTACTCAGACAAATGTGAGCTACGGAACTGACTTGTCTCGTTCTGGTGTCTTCCTCCGACCTGGCGCGAGCAACTCTGTGTATATCAACCAGTCTATAACTCAAAACTTTAGCAATGCATATTCTCAGCAGATGTGGTGGTCGACTCCCACCACCAACAGCCCCATATCCTACTACTCTACAAACGGGCAAACGGGTTGGTACGGCAGCGTCCTCTTGCCAGATGGCAGAGTATGCTTTGTACCGGACACAGCCACATCGATTGGCTTCTTCAATATCCAAACTAACACCTTTTCGAACATCATTCCAAATGGCGATGGAATATCGTCACTCGGTGGTGGGTGGCGTGGGGGTGTTCTCACGGCTGATAGCAATGTAGTTTTTCTTCCATACAGCAATGCGTTCTTGTGCATGTACGATCCAAACACCAATATTCTGAGAAAGCGCCAGTCACCTCTCCCGGGCCGATTTCTAGGAGGATGCCTATTGCCAAATGGCAATGTCCTGTGCATACCGAATCAACTCGGCTCTATTCTTCATGAGCTGAATCCGTATGCGGATGTTGGGGTGGAGCAAAAGTTTATAGGTGTAGGAATAGGATCATTCAACGGTTGCGTTCTAAGACCTGACGGTACAGTTCTTCTGATTCCCGATGAGGATATCTTCGCGTACATATACAGATACGATGCGGATGCATTCAATAGTCTACAATCCGTTCAGGGTTTAGCAACTGGACCTGGCTTTTTTAGAGGTGGTGTATACCTACCGACTGGACGAACATTCATCATTCCTAACATTTCGAATTACTCATATTACATAGCTGGTGCACTTGGCATCGAAGGTCCCTCTATAGCAGGATCGGCATGGGGATGTTTTGCCGGAAACGGAAAGGTGGTCATGTCCACAAATGGAGCCTCTGTGACTGTTTTTGACATTTACTCTGGACTGAATTACAGCGTAGCCTGTAATCCTGGTTATATTGCACCTGTCACAACTCCGTGTGGGCGAGTTGTCTTCTCGCCACAGACTGCGACAGGTGGGGTGATGGTAATGAATCTGCATGCGCAGACTCCCCCGTGTGTGGCACTAAGCCCTTATTATAACAAACTCTAAACCTAACCGCGGGTCACTGCGTACACAGCTGGGCCTGGCTGAGCAATGCTTGCGCGAGACACGCGCTTGGTCACCTGGTACACCAGGATTGCCAGGATGGTGGTGAACAGAGCACTCAGCACGTAGTAGTTGGGGTTGTTCTTGTTCACGCTGATCATCATGGAGATCAGGTAACGAACCACATCCATCCATGCAATTGCGCTGGCGAATGCAAAGCCGGCAACAACTGCATTGAGGGACTGGGACTCAACCTGCGAGGCAAAGTCCATGACTGCGGGTGGCAGCTTGGGCAGGGAATAAGACTCGGCGGACATTTAGTATCTACATAGAAAAAAGTCAGTCAAAAGGTTCCTCTTCCTGGATGATTTTTGTAAAGGTCTTGGTTGATGGCTGTGGCTCCTCCTCATCCTCAGGTTCCCATTCACAGTACATCCTATAGTCATATCCTGTAACATCTTCAGGAATCCACTTTTTGTAATTATTCCCTGTGTAGCCTTCTATTTCTTCATTCATTCCCTACTTTGTCTGCACTATTTTTTAGCAAGCGTTCTGCTGGTGTCTCCGGGACCCACAAACTCCAAGTGTCGAAGCACTCGTTCATCTTCGAGTAAAGGTCCTCCGTTCCTTCATATCTCGTAAATGGCTGATCCGAGTCATCCACCACCTCCAGCTCCTCGTCTGACTCCGAGTCTTCGTAAATCTCAGGGTACAGACTTCCAAGCTGTTTGCCTGTGACATGGCGGATGGCAAACTTGAGGCCATACTCCACATCCTTGTCCGTCACAGTGTTACGGCCACACGCCTTGCAATAATGAGCAGCCAGGACGGTAGCAGACTCCATCACGGGTAAAATGATATCATTCACAGCATCCATAAAGTTGTCCTCCATGTATATACATGGTGAAGATTTCCTTAGTTATAGTAAATGAGCGAGACGCTCTACTACGGCGGGAAGAATATAGCTGGCCTGAGTAACGTCACAGCGTCATCCTTTTACGGTACATTCGTCGGCTCAGCTAGTCAGCTGACTGGCATCCCAACAGGACCTACAGGACCTCAGGGAACCACAGGACCAACAGGCATAACTGGGCCCACCGGTTTCACTGGACCTGGATACGGACCATACCAGACGGCTGCAGGTACTTCTATTTCACCCATCGTTGGTGGAAGTGTCATAGTTACCCTTCTGACCAACCTGCAATCGGCATTCTTTGTCAATCAGACTGTGCGAGTCGCAATCAACACATCAACCTACTTCGATGGCATCATTACGAATATCGCCGGACTCAATTACACTGTCCAGGTTGATTTCACAACAACGGCGAGTGCAACTGGGCAATGGACTTTTGGGCTTTCTGGTCAGCGAGGAGCAATTGGATGGACGGGACCAACCGGGCCCGCACCTACCGGAAGTGCGGGAGGTGTTGTATACCTGACCGCCAGTCAGCTTTCAGCCGCCACACTCCCCGCCGACCTCTTCTGGAACAATTCAAATGGAAGACTTGGTGTGAAGCAGGCTGCTCCAGCCTATACGCTTGATGTGACTGGTAACGCAAGAATCACAACCGACATGACTCTCGGGACGGCTCTGGCTATATCAAGTGGTGGAACCAGCTCAGCAACTCAGCAGGGTGCCATCAATGCTCTGGCAGGTTCTGTGACATCCGGGTCATTCCTGAGAGGTGACGGGACAAACGTATCCATGGCAGTCATTCAGAATAGTGATCTTCCAGCAACCATCTCACGGACAACCATCTCAGGAACCCTCGCTGGACCATTAGCTGGTACTAACACCATCTCAGCAACAACAATCTCTGGCACTACAATCTTGGGTACTTCTCATGTTGGCCCTATTGTCGGATCGAACACGATTTCAGCATCGAGCGTGAATTCATCTGGTAAGATATGGGGTTCGGAGATTTACGGAATCATATCAGGTTCGAATTCAATTACTTGCACATCTATCGTAGGTTCTCAGCAGGTGAGTGGTAATCCTCTCGTTGGGCCGTTAACCGGTAGTAATACTATTTCAGCCACAACAATATCTGGAACTGCAATATCAGGGACATCTCTCATCGGCCCTATTGTTGGCTCTAATACCATCTCAACTACAACAGTCACAGCAACATCTGTAATAGGAACTCTTTATGGAGCACTTTCGGGTGCAAATACTATAGGGTGTTCTTCTGTAACATCCACTGGGGCTGTATCTGGTACGGCAATCTTGGGTACTTCTCATGTTGGCCCTATTGTTGGATCGAATGCCATTGCTTGTTCTTCTGTAACATCTAGTGGGGCTGTATCTGGTACTGCAATCTTGGGTACTTCTCATGTTGGCCCTATCGTTGGTTCGAATGCTATTGCTTGTTCTTCTGTAACATCCAGTGGAGTTATATCTGGTACAGCAATCTTGGGTACTTCTCATGTTGGCGCTATTGTCGGATCGAACACGATTTCTGGAACTTCTCTGACTGTCTCAACAGCTGTTTCAATAGCAAATGGAGGTACTGGTCAGACAGAACGGCAGGCTGCTCTTAACGCACTTGCCGGAGCTACAACAACTGCCCGTGTTCTGCGAGGTGATGGAACAAATATCTCGCTCGCTCAAGTTACTTTGAGTACTGATGTAACGGGTACGCTTCCAATTACAAATGGGGGTACTGGTCAGACAGAACGGCAGGCTGCTCTTAATGCACTCGCCGGTGCTACAACAACTGCCCGTGTTCTACGAGGTGATGGAACAAATATCTCGCTCGCTCAAGTTACTTTGAGTACTGATGTAACGGGTGTATTACCAATTGCAAATGGAGGTACCGGTGGTAGTTCTTCTGTAGCTATAAATAATGTTTTTGCTGGACCTAGTTCTGGAGCTGCAGGTGCTCCATTATTCAGAACACTAGTCTCGGCAGATATTCCTACTCTAAACCAGAACACAACAGGTTCTGCAGGGAGTCTCTCTGGTAACCCATCGACGAGTGTGAGCCCTCTTTATATATTGGCAGCAACATCTGCTCCAAGTTGGGATGGAGCATCGGAAACTGCACAGAGAACTAATACGTACATTGCACTTAACGATGGTGGTTCTGGAAGTGATTGGGCATATATGCGACAGATAGGAACAACCAACGCTTACGAGCTTGCTCTAGACTTTCATGATGATGGAGATGATTGTCGAATGTCATGGCGAGATGTTAATTCAACATTAGCTACAGATTCAGTTGTCACACGTATGAGACTTAATGCTGGTTCAGGTTTGTTTGTAGCCGGTGATGTTACAGCTTTTAACAATTTTTCTGATGCGCGTCTTAAGGAAGACGTTGTCAACATTGATAAGTGTCTAGATAAGATCCAGGAGCTTAGACCAGTTGAGTTTACATGGAAGCAAGATATAAGAAATAAAACGAAGCGAGGAAAACGCGATGTAGGTATGATAGCTCAAGAAGCTGTCGAGGTATTTCCACTTGCTCATAAGATTGTCCAAGATCCAGATACGAAAGAAGATATACATACACTCAAGTATGAAAGATTTGTACCACTCCTGATAGGTGCACTCAAAGAAGAAAAGGCGAAACGCGAAGCTCTTGAGTTGCGACTTGAGAGACTGGAAAAACTTCTTGAGTATCAGTAATGGGGATCCTAGTACCAGATGCAACTATACCAATGGGCCTCACTCTAAGTAATGTATATATGAGTTTTACAGGAGAACAGATATCTATTTATCCAGTGCTCGGTTCTAATATCTTCATAATCAATACTAACTATAGAATATACAAGGACTCGACGAAACGTCACGAGACGAACATTAGGATCGCTATCCAGGTCGAAACTTCTAATATTTCTTCCGGTGTCTACGTGATATTATATGATAAGCTTAAAGTACTATATCCCGGATCCACTGATGTTTTTGACCCAGAGATTGTACCTACAGTGAGCTCTTCTAACACATTGATAATACCACCACCAGCTCGCCCAGATGGTATGTCCGAAACGCAGTATACATATTGGACAGACCTGTTAAGTCGCGTAAGTGTTTATATAGAGAACAATCCTGGGAACACAGAACTAGAGGATGCTTACAATTCAGCAGAAAACAGTTTCTTGGTGATGCTATCATCTGATACCACTACCCTAACAACCCTAGAGACGTTATATAACTCTCTTATCTAAACGGTGGGCCATTTATCCATGTAACTAAACTACAACGCTTTCCTTTAGTGACTGGTGTAACACGATGTCTTAAATAACTAGGGAATACAATCATAGTCCCCTTTTCCTTTGGTGCTATGTTATACTCTTTATCATCCCCGCATATAATATGAAGTTCACCTCCTTCATATTCTGACGGATCGGAGAGTTGCACAACTACACTTAATTTTCTACCCGAATCTATTTCGTTACAACCCACATCGTAATGCCAACTATAGTGACCCTGATAACATTCCTCGTATTCTGTGTACTGCAAGTTTTCAGCCATTCTAGTTATATCAAACTTAAATATCTTATCGTTACACTCTCCTACATGCACCATGACTCGTTCATACAGAGTTTTCCAAGATTCTATCATAGGGATCCAGAAAATCTTGGATTTACGCACCTTAGGTGTGATTAGACAATCACCAGTGAATGCATCCGTCATTTCAAACTTATGATTAGTTAGATTAGAACATTCTTCACTCGTTAATGCATTAGACATTGTTATAAATTCAGTTAAGTGAGAATTAGGACGCGCAAATATACACGTGACAGTTTTTTCTTGAATGTTGTGCATATCGAATGAATATTCAGAGTTAGGACCCTCACTATCAACGTAATGTAAAAACAGTTGGACATATTCTTCTCCTTCAAATTCTTTTCGTGAATGTTCTATTTCACATCCTTTATATATCACACCATCACCCACGTTTTGAATTACAGGTTTCTTACCCATGTAAATCGCCCATGGTTGTGACTGTTTCAAATTGATTGTGACGGAATATTCACATGAAGCTCTGTCTTTATGTGGTGGTAATACATTACCTTTTCGATAGACTCGAGCAAATGAATAGGCGGGTTTCAGTTGTTTACCTATACTCTTTGAAATCTTCTCACACAGTGAACCAAGTATGATATTACACGGTGGGAATGTGTAGATTGACAAGCTATCTTTAACCTGTTCACATGGTCGGAGATATTCGCATTTTTTTATCTTATCGGCGAGTACAGATGCTTCTATGGGATCTATTAGATTCTTTGCAACTTTATAGAGACCCTTCATTGAACTCTTTATAGAAATTAAGGATATGAAATATACACAGCTCCTCTAAATCCATTTCCTCTTGCGTTCACAGGAGATTGTCCTGCACCACCTGCACCAGCTAGTGTCCCATTAACTGATCCTGGGAATCCACCGCCAGAACCTCCTGGAGGACCATAACCAC
>Ga0247723_1000736_pt1 | contig 21205 bp, 43 predicted proteins | sample MSEWelMarce5H_FC_FD_189079 | JGI IMG/M metagenome (GOLD analysis project Ga0247723, IMG submission 189079) | Subsurface sediment microbial communities from gas well in West Virginia, United States - MSEEL Well Study Marcellus 5H_FC | ecosystem: Environmental > Terrestrial > Deep subsurface >... | reverse complement strand
CATACTTCATCGTTAGCGGTGAGTCGTATTATGTGCGAGCCAATTCTGAGGAAGAGGCTGAGGCTGTTTGGAATGTCGGCATGGGATACCTTGACGCTTCCAACTACCCCGAATTTGATATGGAAGAAGACCCCTTCGAGCGTATCGAATATGGAGAGGCATACACAGCGGTTGAGGCTATCACAGACTTCAGTGTCTGAGGCTACTGTTAGACTAGTAACATAACGAAAGGGAAAACAATGATTGAGACCGCATTCGCAATACAGGTTGCTGTTCGTGACGCTGTATATTCGCAAGAGGTGACTAGTATCGCTTCTACTATTGCCAAGCAGTATCAGAATCTTACACAGGAAGAAATGATTGCTTTGCTTGCTAGTCTTCTCTCTGAGGCTACTTCTATCGCTTCATTCTTTACCGCTGAGGTTTGCCTCGGTGAAGAGGGTATGGAACAACTCAACGCAACTATCGAAATGCTTCAGGAAATGGGGAACGAATAATGGAAGACTACGAGAACATCAACATTGAGATGAAAGACCTGCCATCTGTAGGCGGAGTGCTGACTCCAGGACGACACGCTGGTGAAATATCTGAGGGTGACCTCGGTATCGAGACTGCTCTCGCTAACCGTGTCAACGACCTGACTAAGGAACTTGAGGCTTCCAAGTCAAATGCTACACGCTGGGAAGAGAACTACTACCGTGAGTCTCGTAACCTTGACGAAATCCGTAACAAACTCGGGGAACTTCTCAAGACACAGATTGAGCACGAACTAATCACCAACACTGGTGCTAAAGAGATTGCTGAATTGGTCGGTTGTGAACTCACCAAGACCGTAAACGTATCTGGTATTATCAACTTCTCTGGTCAGATTGAGATTAGCATCTTTGAGGACACTGACGAACTTGACCGCTATGAACTTGAGGCTGACCTGAACGTGGCTTATGGCTATGACGCTCTGGGCAACTTTGACTACGACCTCGACTCTGTGGAGTTTGACGACGAGTAAGGACCTGCAGGCTAGGATGGGGTTGTGTTAATTCCTTTCTTGGCTCCATCCAATAGACCTAGGCATGTCTTTAAACTGCCTATTCTCATACCCTGCGAGGGCGGCGCCCCGATCTGCTAATGTAACAATCTAATTACGAAGACTTAAAAATGTCCCCCAAGACTTGTAATTGTCGGTGGTATCTGTCATACTTATATAAGTAAACACCGCTAACGAAAGGTTACACATGGCACACGAATTAGAAAAAGGACAAAACGGAGAAGTTGCTTTCGCATCATTCCGTGAACCTGCTTGGCATGGTCTTGGTACTGTGTTCGAGGAAGAAGTAAAGACATCAGATATGCTGAAGTTGGCACATCTTGATAATTGGAATGTCCGTCTTGAGGAGATTCCTATTCCCGATGGTTTTGTATCTGACAAGACTAACTACTTTGTTGCTCGCACTAACCCATTCAACTCTGAGCAGAACGACATTCTCGGTATCGTGGGTGAGCGTTACAACACGCTTCAGAATGAGGACTTGTTTACCTTTGGTGACAACCTGCTAGACGGTGGTGGTCGTTGGGAGACGGCTGGCTCTATCAAGGGTGGTCGTGTTGTGTTCGGTGCTCTTGCTCTTGAGCGTGAGACTGTGCTTGACCCCAAGGGTATCGGTGACAAGGTAAACACTTACCTGCTCGTCAATACCTCTCACGATGGGTCTGTGTCCATCATGGCTAGCATCACGCCTGTCCGTGTTGTATGTGCTAACACTCTCAACATGGCTATCGGTAGCGGTGTAGGGCAATGGCGTAGTGCCAAGCAGTCGTTCAAGATTCGTCACACTCAGACTGCTGAGGGTCGTGTCAATGAGGCTCGTATCGCTCTCGGTCTTGCTAACGAGTACATGGATGAGTTTGACAAGATGGCTCAGGCTATGATTGAGACTGAAGTCACTAATGACCAATTCCAGGCTATCCTGCGTGAGGTCTACCCTATGCCTGAGAAAGACGCTAAGGGTGCTATGTCCAAGTGGTCTACCAAATTGGAACTCATTGAGGATATCTACAACGGACAGTTCAACGACACGATTTCTGGTACAGCGTGGGGTGTTCTAAACGGTATCACGGAACGCCTCGACTGGTATCGCTCTGGTCGCAAGGGTAACAACGAGTCTGTGTTGGCTTCGGCTTCTGGCTTTGACCCTGCTATGAACGCAGAGAAGAATCGCATTCTTCGCATTGTTCAGAATATGACAATGGCTTCCTAGTCGGTCACTCACTGCCTCCCTTCGGGGAGGTGGTGGGGGCGCCGATCCTTTTGTATAGATATATAAACATTATTTTTCTATTACGATAGTTAAAAATATACGCCAGATTACGAAACGGTAACAATCACCCTGAAAAGTTGGTATTTGTAGCCTACACCTGTCATACTATACATATGAACGAATTAGAAAAGGCACTAGCCAAGGTACTGTCGGAGGGTCTTGCTACAATTGATAGCCTGACCGATGAACAACTAAAGGAGATAATGTGAACCAATACTATGTAGAAACCCTTGTACGGTTTTCAGGTACTGTAGAGGCAGAGACTCTTGCTGAAGCAGAAGAGCTTGGATACTATATGGAGAATCTTCAGTACGATTCCGTCGAAATTGTAGACGCTGAACTTGTATACGAAGAAGGCGATGAAGACGAGGAGGACGAAGCATGATGACTGTAGAAGAAGTAGAACGACTGGTAGGCAATGCCTTTCCCAATATGCATGTGTTTGTAGATAAGAATAACGAGATTATTATTTGTACTGGAGAGGAATCAAGTGAGCAAGCCTAAAGCAGGTGACCAGGTATGGAGGCGTATCTATCATTCCCAGGTTGCAGAAGTGTTCGAATCAGATACAGAGAACGATTACTACAAGGTAGTACTAGAGGGACAGAGACCTAAGTTTTTCTATGGTGAGCTAGCCTTTCAGAACTACCAGCGTTGTGTGCATGACCATGAGATGAAGACTATGTATTCTCAGGATTACTTTGTAAACAAGCAGTATCGGACCGTGGTAAACTAGAGTATGACTCCTACTATTTATACCAAACCTAACTGTGTACAGTGTAATGCAACTAAGAAGTACTTTGATGATAAAGGTGTAGCCTACACTACCGTCGATATTACCGAGGATGAAGAAGCACTCGATCAACTTTTAGCCGAGGGATTCAAGTCTGCTCCTGTCGTTAATGCAGGGACCCTATGGTGGAGTGGATTCCAACCAGACCTCATTGACGAATACATCGCCCTATATTCCTAATGTCGTACCCTACTGCTAAGGTTGTAATATGGAAACAGTAATTGACCTCACCTATGAGGAATGGATAGACAAGTATAAACCAATCTGTGATTTCGAAGGCAACCCTATTGCCTATGAGACCTATGGCGAAGACCTAGAGATTGTCTGTAAGCAAGACCCAGACCGTATCTGGACTTGGACAGATGGTGGTGACTACAGTGTAATCAGTAATGGATTTAGTTATGTTAATCGTCTCAACTATTACATCTGTACCGTGCCGTTTGACCCTGAGATGATTCTTCAGGTTGATTTGTATCAGATGACACTGTGCGATATGGACGAACACATCTGGGTGAATCACCAACGGTACACTGGAGTAACTGTAACTATTTGTAGCGAATGCGAGGTAGATAAAGATGACTATGAGAATTGAATTAGATAACGTATATGACGTAAACATCTGGAACGAAGGATGGCATAACCTTGACCATGGCGTAGAGGCTACAAAAGAAAATTCGCAATGGAGGTTTAGCTTTAATGAAATTATTCACGACTATGCAGGCTATGGCACAGGCGAGGAGCGAGAAGAGCTAGACATCTACATCACGCAGGAAGAAGCTGACCAGATGACTCTTGGTCTTAGTGAAGAAGATGGAGGCGACTATGCTCCCGATGAAGATTTCTGGTTAGATAGTTATTCAATCCTACATGTGTACAAGAATGTGCCACAGCGTATCGTTGACTATCTTAACAACCTTCCTCCATATGAGATGAAGCCTGTGGATAACTCCTATTGACAACTAGCCACCAACTATGATAAACTGAGGGACTATGAAAAAGTACCAAAACCATACACGAGAATTACAGGTAGCGAGGAAGATGTCTGACTTGCTATCAGACCTAAGATTAGATATAGATATGGTAGCCGTCTATATGGCAGATATGATTGGAACGCTAACTCTCAATCGTGCTATCGCTCTTATCGAAGCGACGGAACACATAAAAGAAGAACAAGGCATAGAAGTAATTAGATACTAAGGAAAATACAATGACACCATTTGATACACAATGCGAGATTCTGTCAGACCTATGGCTCAACTACCGTGACGAGGAATCAGTCATTCCCCTGTTCGAGTATTTTGATATGGGCTTCCCAATGGCATTTGCTCACAATCAGAGTATTGCCAAACTCGAACCTGTTGCTATGGCTATGGTTACTGCTTGCTGGAAAGGTGTGCTGGAATCTTTTGACCACGAGGAAGATACAGGGTTTGCTGACCTAGGCGAAATTGCAGAGATGTAGCATTCTCCTTGGCTACTCCCCTTGTTTGGGGGGTAGCTGGGGGCGCCCAGGGGCAGACCAAACACCAAACCCTATATAAACACCATTACGATCCCTTTAAAAAATACGCCTGAAAGACATTACGATCCGATTGAAAAATACGCCTGAAAGTTATTACGAAGGAGTGAAAAATATGCTTGGAACTATTTTAGATATATTAGTTATTGTATCTCTTATGGGGATATTGGCTATATATGTATATATTAATAATTGGTTCAAGAAATAACTGTTTGCATACCCCCGATTTGTGGGGGTCCGCAGGGTATTACGAAAATACCAAATTATCCCTGAAAATTAACAAATATCCCTATATATATAAACAAAATACATCATTTTCCCTATATATACAAACACTATTTGATCGTATTTTGGATAGCCAGATAGCCCAATTTGGGGTTTGGAGAGAAGAATATATGGTTTGATATCCTTGTTTGGAGGTTTGGGGGATACTAGATGTAGTGGTTTGGCATTACGAACGCCCTAGATATGGGGTCACAATTACTCAAACAAATATCCAAACACTCTATTACAGTCAGATAATAAAATAATCAGTAAGATGTATGTGGATAACATGTGGATAAACCTGTGGATAACTCCCTATTTGTTATCTATATTTAGTGTCAAAAAGGATTACGAACCACTATATATAGGAAATTGTGGGGGTATGGAAGGATCTGCTATGGGTTTATGGGGCTATGGGGATATCAGGCAAACAAGAAACCCTAGCATGTTTCTTTACTAGGGTTAATTGTATATATAGGAATGATACGGTTTTTACTTTATACCCTCGCAAATTGGAGAGACTCAATAGGAATCAAGTCCTGAGCATCCATTACGTATCGTTCTCCATAGCCATAGTCCTTACGATAGTGCTTTTCCTTGAAGGTTGCCTTATCAACATAGCCTAGAATAATAAATCGTGGATCTTCCTCTGACTTTGTTTTGTCTTCTCCAACATACTGCACAAGGATAGCAATGTCAGACTTGAACTGCCATAGCTGGTTGAAGATGAGACTTTTGAGCTGACTGGTCTTTACCTGGATAGTCATTTCATCTACGACCATATCAGATCCATTGTCTCCACCAACCAATACTGTGGTATCAACTGGATAGCCTAATGCCTGTCCAATAGCCTGCTCACCTAGATGTCCAATGATGTTAATACCATAGGATGTATTGTTACGGTCAAACATCTTATCTTCTACGCTATGCTTTTCTTTTGCTTCACGCATAGCCTTTACGAACTGTAGTGTTTCCTCTACACGTTCTTTTGATACTGTTACTTCAATCATTATGTACCCCCAAATTTAGAACGGAGTGTTACCCTTCTTCTTTGATTCCTTGATAGCATCTTTGATCTCTTGAATTACTTGCTTTGCTTCATCAATAGTAAGCTCAAGATAAACACGATTCTCGTTGTCACGAACATTAAGAGCTACATAACGAGTTGCCTTAGTATCCCTAAATGTTTTATGATAGTTGTATCCTTCTGCTGAGAATACGATGTACTCTTTCTTAATTGTCATTACTTCTCCTTATCAATCGTTCCATCCCTCATATTCAAAAGGATGCTTTGGTTTGTCTTCTTTGTATGCAATAAGATCTTTTAAGTTGTGAAATGGAATCTCCACAATGTCACAGTCTTCGTCACAGTCACAACTTAGTTTTTCTAGTAGTGCAATAATGCGTTCTTGCTCTTGTCGCACTCCAGTTTCAATGCCCTGCGTTTCAGCCTCACGGATTAGGTCAGCGTATGCGTGAGCTTTGTACTGGTCAGCGAAAGTCATTTGCCGTCCTTCCTAAGGTCTTTAAGTAATTCTGCTAACTCTTCTGAGTCGTAGTCGGGATGAGGGAAGCCTTGAAACTCCAGAGAACCAAACTTTGTAATGTGATACGCGCCACACCACACGATGCCGTCAATCGTGACTTGATAGTTCCTAGCCATTATTGTCCTTCCAGAAAAGAATAATGAAAGCACCAACAAGCGCTCCGACGGTGATTGCAACTATCACTCGTTCTCTCCCTTAATAAGATCTATAATGGCAAGAACAAATGCTGCATCACTGTCATTGAGTAGTGATGCTTCTTCTGTAAGCAATGACACTATTCGATCCTGCTCTTGTTCAATACCGCACTCTTTGCCATATTTAAATATTGATTGTGGATCATCAAGTGGTGGCTTAGTTAGTCTTTTGTTGTCCAACGCCTTGCCTCTCTCTTATCGAACTTCTCTATATAGTATTCATCTGTTTGATATTCATCGTTATAGAACGTTGCAGCTTTAACTGCTTGGCTTTCATACCTGTGCATAGATACTAATGTATTGTTTCTCTTTACAAGCCAACGTAAACTACTCATGTATAAAGTGTATAGGAGAATGGTGTGTTTGTCAAGTGTGCGTGTAGCACTTAGAACCTCTACATACCGCCGAGCTTCCGACGCTCGACCTTGTCGGTAATAGTGTATAATAGAATCATGAAATGTAGCAGATGTGGTGACAAAGCAGAGGAGCTATGGACAGACATCTGTGAACAATGCATTAAGGACATTAACCTATGATCAGCGAAGATCAAAGAAACAAACTTATAGATGAATACATGCTCACCTTTATCGACAGTTATGCAAGCATGTTCGGACACCTTCCAGATGAAGATGTTGTTCGTGTATGGCAAATAGGATTCATTAATGCCTGTACAGCATTAGGTGTAGCAATTAGATTGGAACAAGGCAATGAATGAAATATGTCAAGACTGTACTGGCGACTGCTTAATCTGTGCTAAAGACGTTAGCTAGAGATACTATTAAGTAGTTCTTCTTCTCTGTCATGCGTTCTAACCTTGTGACAGTTTGAACACACTACGTCACACTTTGCTACTTCGTCCCACGCCTTTTCTGGACCGTACTTTTTTAGTACTCGATATACGTTACCGACTTTTTTATGCCCTGGTCTGTGATCGAACTCTAACACATAGTGTGGGTACTTGACTCCGCAGTCGTAACAGCCACACTCTTCTTTATACCTCTGTAGGTCTGGGAGATGTTGTGTTATCGTCATCGCAATACAATTATATCATCATAGTATATAATTGTTATAACACTTAGGAAAGAAAAATGGACTACGTTTACGTTTGTCGTGATGGTGACAATGAAGAACTTAGATACTCAATAAGATCTATTGAAAAAAATATGCCAGAAGGAAACATCTGGGTCATCGGTGGCAAACCAGATTGGTACACTGGAAACTTTGTGCATGTTGAACAAACTAAAAAGTCATACGCAAATGTTCGTGAACAACTTAGAGTCGCATGTGCCACAGAAAAAATTAGTGATGACTTTGTTTTGATGAACGATGACTTTTTTGTAATCAATCCTGTCAAAGAAATACCAACATGGTACACAGGTACACTTGTTGATAGAATTAGATCGCTACAACAAATAAAGTCTCAGAACGCTGGCTACCTAAGACTGCTTATACTTAGTAACAATGTTATTAGAAGAACTGGTATTGCGGATCCTCTTGACTATGAACTACACACACCAATGATTATGAACAAGGAAAAACTACTTCCTATTCTGCATTCCACCGCATTGTGGAGATCACACTATGGCAACCGTTACAGTATTGGTGGAACTAAACATAGCGATGTAAAGGTTCATAGCAAGGATGTGCTTGAGGACAGAGCTAAGAATCTAATAGACATTACGAAGGAGCCGTACATCTCTGGCAGTGATTACAATTTTGAATTTTTAAAAGACATAATACTTGGTGAGATGTTTTCTGAACCATCTAGCTGTGAGTGTCTATAAGTTTATACCGTGTTGCCTTTTCCAGGTTCTTGTAGAGTGACAGTTTGCACATACAAGATCACATTTTGCTATTTCATCTAATGCAGTCTGCAAAGCTTTTGTTTGAATAATTATATTGACATTAGCAATTTTTTGAGAAGAATCTAAATGATCAAAATGCATTACATAATATGGGTAATATGTTTTGCAATCGACACACGGAGACGATTCTTTAATTTGCCTAATAATATCTTTTTTCTTTTCCCTATTCCTGCCTGTTCTTTGTCTTGTCAGTTCTTTATTTTTTTGATACCAAGCTGCCTGTGCAGCCTTCTGCTTTTCTGGATCTCTATAGGGCATAGTTCAATTGTAACACAAATACTTGAACCTATAGAATGCTGACTGTCCCCCATAAGAGATTCGAACTCCTGACCTGTGGTGTAGAAAACCATCGCTCTTCCGCTGAGCTAATGGGGGGAAATTGCTAGAGACTAAGTGTCTTAGCAAAATTATTTATGTAGTTTGTCTAAACGTTGCATACTGTATAAATTCTTTTGCAACATTCTTGTCGCAAAATTTTTCAAATCCTTCAAAGCCTGGTGCAGAGTTTACTTCACAAACTTTGTATCCGTCTTTGTCAATTAAAACATCTACCCCAGCAATCTCTAAGTTTAAAACTTTTGCAGCATTTAAAGATAGATATGAAAGCTCTTCATCTATTTCAAAAACAGATCCAGTTCCTCCACGAGAAATGTTTGCCCTGAAGTCTCCATCAGTACTTGACCTCTTCATTGCTCCAACTATTTTTCCCCCAATTACCAAAACTCTAACATCTGTTCCTGGGTGTTCGCTAACATATTCTTGGATCAAAATATTTAGGGGAGAGTTAAGGCTACTAACAAATTCCATTAACTCTTTGAGCGACTTAGCATCTTGAACTAGGTGAACGCCATTGCCATAGCTTCCACTTAAAATTTTTATAACACAGGGAAATCCAATTTGTTTTTCTACCAATGAAGCATCAACTGGAAATCTAACTAACATTGTTTTGGGCACTGGAATGTTATGCTGTGCCAAAATTTGAGTTGAATACATTTTATCCTGTGCAGCATCAATGCTATCACTTGTATTTAAAACTGGAACATGCATTCTTTCTAAGTGTCTGAGAACACTCATTGCATAGTAGCTTGTCCCACTACCAGTTCTTGGAATAACAACAGAAGGAAGCTTTACTGTTTCATTGTTTAGTATGATACTTCTTCTATCATTTCTTGTAACAATAAGATCAAAGTTGTCAACCTCTACATGTTTTATTTCTAAATCACGAATTGCTGCTTCTTCAAAAATACGATTAAGTTCATAGTCGTTCTTATTGTTTTTTGTGAGATACCAGATCATTTTATTCCCATTCACTTAAGTTCCCTAGGTAGGGATTGAACCCACGTGTACCGACTACCCTTTCTACACCTTATAAGAGTGAGGGGATACTAGGGAGAGGATAGCCTAGAGAAGACTATCTACGATAGCATATAGGCTATTTAGGCTTCCATTGTTTTCAATTACTGCATCAAAGTCAAAGTTATCTAGTGCTACCTCGGATGAATGTGGATTCACTGGTTCAACACCATTACGAGTAACTCGCCAAATTGGTCCACCACTACCTCGAATTGCAGCTGCTTCATTAATAAACCTAACATCTGTAATCACGATATTGTTTTTATGGTAGTCAAACTTTGCGAATGCTTGGCGTACCCAGAAATTCTGATGCCATAGTTCACGACCAACCTCTGTACCAAACCTTTGAATAAGTCTGCGAACTTCTGGAAACAGTGTCTTTGCCTCATCCCATCCATAAAGATCAATTACAGGCTTTAGTGTTACTGGTACTCCACTAGCAATGGTTACAATTGGATCAAGTTCGAACAGTGCTTCACGAATTGGGTCCGCGTATGCTACCCTCGTAAATTTGTGATTCTTTACCAGATAATCTGCAATGGTATCCTTACCCGTCTGTGCATAACCACTTAGACCAATAATCATTTATACTTCCCTATAGCTTGATAGCTTTTGCAAAGACGACACGAGATGCCATCTTGGATGCACTAATGATAGCAATAGGTGCTGACACTGCAAGAACTACACCAGCCCACATGCGTGGCTCTACCCAGTCCCATTCCCAGTAGTCAAGAGTGTGGAACGCATTAGCCAAAACTGCAATAGCAGCAAAGCCAATCATTCCTATAACTGCACCCATGGTCTTTTCTGGTTTTCCGTCTTCATCCAATCGAGAACCAAGAACAAGATAAGCGACCAGGAATAGCAGATACATAAGCTCTACGAAGAAGAAGAACAGTCCTGCCATCCATTCTGCTGATAAGCCTACGAACTCTGCTACAGATGTAATACCATTAAACGATACAATTGCAGACGATACAAATGCAATTACAATACCTGAAATCCATGTCCACAGAACAACTCGTTGGTCAATCTGGATCTTTGGTGCTCGCTTGGCTTCTTGTTTTTCGTACATCTCTACACGACGACGCTTAGTATTACCTGCTGCACGACTCCTAGAAGCTCGCTTTGCTTTTGGCTTTACTTCTGTTGCTCGGACCACAATCTCTGGAGGAATCTCCTCAAAGTATGATCGAGGATAACTATTTTCACTCATATTTTATTTTACCATCCTATCTTTGAATATGTAATGCCTTGAAACTATTTGGAAAATGCTCTGCTGTAAGGTCTTTCACAGCAAAAGCATATTGTTGAATCTCTACCTGTGCATCATGCTCCATACGTTGGTCTAGGAATGTCATTACTCCTTGAAGAGATACCGTCCAACGCCAGCGTACATACATACCATACGCAGGCAAGAATAGACGAGCCAATTCTGGTGCAACGCCTGCATCCATAGCCTCGTGATATAGACTTACTCCAAGACTAATAGTCTTAGCAAGCTTATCTGTCAACTCTTTGCCAATAGGCTCAGGAAGCGGATCTCCACTACCCTGCTTAGAATTCTCAGGCTTGCTACGCCACTCGTTATCCATTGGAACGTAGAACTGTTCTTGTTCTGTGATGTAACGACGAGATGATTCATTCCAGCCGTTCTGGTCATCGATGTGTGTTGATGCTACTGCATACTTCCACCACTGTCGTGCCACAAATAATGGTGCGTACACCTCAAACGTCACTGCTGCGTGACGGAATGGTGATGTATGACCTTCACGTACTAGAAATGAGAGAAGCTTCTCGTCACGATCTGAGAATTCTTCTGACTCCTTATCGTAAGATACACGAGCTGCATTTACGATTGACAGATCGTTACCCATAACATTGACTAGACTCACATATCCCTTGTCTAGTACAGGGATTGCTTTGTGCTCCGCCATTATGATACCTTCTTTAGTGAAATTTGTGGCTGGTGTCCCTCTTCTTCTCGTGTATCCCAATTATCATAGGCTACCCCGAACAGTTCACCATCAATCTCAACAATAATGTTATTTTCTTTTAGAACATCTGTTAGCCTAGTTCTTTCCTGAAGAACAATATTGGCAACAAAATCATCTACCGTTACATGATAGTGATTCTCAATTTTTGTAATATTTTCCACATATCTCCCTATGCGTAGTAGTTGTATAGCTCTAGTTTATAGCAAAATCATTGCCATGTCAAGTTAGATGAGAGACTACTTAGATCTTAGAGTGTTCATTCTGTGTGCAACAACTGTATCAGTTGGCTTACCGTCACGGTATAGTGTAATTACTGCAGCTGGATTGTCTGGAGTACCACTAACTGTTACATCTGTTCCTGGGACATTGTACGAACCATTACGGATTACTCTAGTAATCTTTCCACTTGCCATACCACCAGAGGAATTCCATGTAACCATTGATCCAACACCAATAGCCTTCACAACTAGTCTATTAGACTTTGTGTAATCTTTACCAAAATCAGCAAACAAAGCCTTATCTTTCATTCTGTTTACGATTGATCGTGACCAAGAGAATCCTGCGTCTCCACCCCATGCATCCCACATGATACGACCATTGCTAGGATTAGAAGTGTTGTAGAAGTCTTTCCCCTTCTTGTCTACCTCGTGACGAGAGAAGAATGAGTACATACGCTTTACTGTGGATAGAGACATTGCTCTGCCTGCTACGATATCTGTTGCTCTACCCCAGCCTACTGGAGTTCCTGCACCTGTAGCCTTGCCATCCTGCTTCCATTTGAGAGCACGACGTGCAGCTGACTTCATTCCAGAGTTTGGAGAATATGTCTCTGCTTTGAACATCATCTCCATGTCATCAGACATGTCTTCGTCTTCGTCTTCACCTATTGGAAGATCTGGAACCTTCTTTGCATCCATCATTAACATACCAATTGAGTATGCTGTTGGGTAGTACATTCCATCTTCTTCTTCAAAAATTCTAACAGCCATTGCTGGATTCTCTGGAGTTGACTGAACCTCGTATTCGGTTCCTGGTGTCCCATATGTTCCACCCTCTAGCATTACATGCTCAACTTGACCAACTACCATTCCTTCTACTGTCATGCCCATTACATAGTCACCCTCGACTATTGCATACTTGTGCATTTCATTGCGATGGCGACCCATTCGCTCATCCTCTTCATCCATGCCAGAGTGAGCTGACTTAGGGTCTATATTTCCTTCGCTAACATTGATAGCATAGATTTGGTTAGCAGCTTCTTCAGCTGTCTTGTGGCAACCCATTACGGTTCCATCGTCTTTTAGGGCAGGGTAGCCTGAGCAACCGTATGATCCCTTTTCTCCTACATGATATGGCATATAAATATTATAGCACTAAAAATCCCCCACACAGGATTCTACCTGCAGAAGGCACGGTCTTTATATATTCAGGGTAACTAATCCATCCTAAGAGCGAGCCTGTATGGGGGACACTTATATTATATCACTAAATATTATTATGGTAAAATTAAGATATATAGAATTGGAGTAACATGGCAAGAATTGCCTTCCTGGGAAACTTTAGAGTTAACTATTCCACAGAAACACATCATACAGAAACGCTAGAGTCTATGGGACATGATGTCCACAGATTACAAGAAACTGAAGCTGGCTCAGAAAAAATATATAGAGTAGCTTCTAACTGTGACCTGTTCGTTTGGGTACATACTCATGGATGGCATACCCCTGGAAGAATGGGGATGGAAGAAGTGCTAAAAAAACTAAAAGCTCTTGGCATACCAACAATGACATATCATTTAGACCTATGGTTTGGTCTTAAGCGTCAGGACGATCTTGAAAATGATCCATTCTATAAAAACATTGGTCACTTCTTTGCTACAGATAAACTAATGGCTAACTGGTTTAATGAAAATACAGAGGTCAATGGACACTTCCTTCCTGCTGCTGTGTTTGCTCCCGAGTCGTATATCCATCCAGATTACGATGGCACTTTTGATTACGATGTTATTTTTGTTGGTAGTAGGAGATATCATCCAGAGTATCCATACCGTCCTCAGTTAATAGACTTCTTGCGTAATACTTATGGAGATAGATTCCTACATGTTGGTGGAGATGGAGACACAGGTGTTGTAAGAGGTGACGATCTGAATCGAATGTATGCTCGTAGTAAAATTGCAATTGGAGACACTCTTAATATTAACTTTACGTATCCATACTATTCTTCAGACAGATTATTTGAGTCTACTGGGAGAGGTGGCTTCACAATCTACCCCAATATTTTTGGGCTAACCGAGTATTTTAACAATAAAGAAGAGATTGTTTTTTATGAGCATGGCAATCTCCAAGAGCTTAAGACTAAGATTGATTACTATCTTGAGAATGAGTCTGAACGTGAGAGCATTCGTATGGCTGGGTTCAAAAGAACAAAGTCTAATCACACATACACCAATAGATGGGAAAAGATTATTAAGGAGCTTAGCCTATGAAGTACAAGGCATACTCAATATCGCATGGAGAACATGGATTTGCTGACGATAAATGGGATTTTGGCTTTATCAAAGAAGCCTTTGACAGAAACAATGTGTTGGTAAAACAAGTTAAGTCTCTCCCTAAAGTAAAAAAAGCTTTTGTAGTTGCACCTGGATTTGAGTGGACAGGGGCAGAAGAAGAGTTAAACAAAAACTTAAACAATATTGAGAAGGTTGTTTTGTTTATAACTTCAGACGAGCTTGGAGTGTTTGACGTAGAAAAGATTGTTCATCCTGACATAAAGATATGGGTTCAGTATCCGTATGAAAAGCACAGCAACTATTATAAAATGCCTGTTGGATCCCCTAGTAGGATTGTTGACTTTGTTCCAGAATACCCTGAAAAAATATACGACTCATTCTTTTCTGGTCAGATAACTCATAGCAGAAGAAAAGAACTTGCAGAAATTATGCCTAATCTTAAAAATTCTTTATTCAATCCTACAGAAGGATTTACCCAGGGCTATGGACCAGAAGAGTATTATAGACTTTTGTCTCAGTCTAAGATTGTTCCTTGCCCTGCTGGTGTAGCATCCATTGATTCATTTAGATTCTTTGAAGCAATAGAGATGATGGCTATACCTATTGGTGATACAAAAAGTTCATCTGATGAGTCTTTTGATTTCTGGACCTTTGTGTTTGGAGAAAACGATATTGTAAAAACAGACAATTGGAAGATGCTCCCGAAAATAATGAGAAAAACTTTGGCAAACTACCCAACGAATCTTCATCAAATTGTTTCCTGGTGGATCAAGTACAAGAGAGACTTTGCAAACAAAATTATGGAGCAGATAAATGAAGATTGAAGACGTAACAATAGTTATCCCAACATCTGTTAGTCCTATACATCCTAGTACTGAAATTATTGATGCCGTGATATCTGGTGTTAGAAAATACTTTCCAAACAACGAAATCATATTACAAATAGATGGTCTCAGAGAAGAGCAATCACATCGTAAAGATCAGTACGACGAATACAAAAGTCGTGTGCTATGGAAATGTTTGCATGAATGGAAGAATGTTCTTCCTATAGTCTTTGAAAGTCACGAGCATCAGTCTAATATGATGTCGAAGACTATTGATCTTATCAAAACACCACTAATGCTTTATAATGAAGGAGACATCGCACTCCAGGATGATCTAGATGTAGACTGGCAAGAGGTCGTTAACATGTTCAATAATGATAAAGCATATACCGTTCGATTCTATTCGTATCATTATAAAATAGAAGAGGCTCACAAACACCTAATGCTTGAGCAAAAAGGAAACTATGTTAGAAGCTTTCAGTGGAGCCAGCAGCCACACATATCTCGTGTAGACTATTACAGAAATGTAGTTCTCCCAAACACTACCCCCAATCTATTCATTGAAGATAAGTTTTATGGAAAGATATTTGCAGATTGCCATGAGACTTTGGAAAGATGGAGCGAGCACAGACTTTGGTTATACAATCCACCAGGAAAAGATATTAGGATAGTTAACAACTTAGATGGAAGAAAGGGTCTTCGAAAGTTTACAAGTGATGACGAAGCCTGGGGACTTACTGAAGCATGAGAATAGGTATCATAGCTAGGTGCGACAATACTGGTCTTGGTAATCAGACAAGAGAACTTGTAAAGATGCTAAACCCTAGCAAAGTTATGGTTATTGATTTTTCAAGTCACAACCCTATTAAACAGGACCCATCTATCTATGACGAATATAACACATACAGGGTTGATGGAATATTTACTGATGAACAGGCAAAAGAATTTCTTCAGGATCTAGATGCTGTCATAAGTTGTGAGACATTTTATAACAATAACTTGCCACGGATAGCAAGAGCTATGAATGTTAAGACATATCTTCAGTATAACTATGAATTGTTTGGCTACTTGTCTGATAGAACTATTGCATTACCAGATGTATTACTGTCTCCAAGTTCTTGGTACTTCGATAAGATGAATCAGAAAGTTGGTCACTTGGTTAATGCTATTTACCATCTACCGCCGCCAACTACACCAGAATTATTCGATAAGGCTAAAGAGTTTAACCTATCCAAAGATCACAAAAGGATTTTACACATAGCTGGAAAGCCTGCTGCCAAAGATCGTAACGGAACTATGGACGTAATAGAGATGCTGAGGCACTCTAAGGCTGATTATGAGTTAGTGGTGCATACACAAGTACCCCTAAAAATTAATCAACAAGATAGTAGATTAACAATCATTACTGACAATATAGAAGAGCGTCAAGACATGTATTCTGGCTATGATGCCATGATCTTGCCTAGAAGATACGCTGGTCTCTGTCTCCCAATGAACGAAGCATTGCTCAGTGGTCTCCCAGTATTTATGACAGACATATCTCCAAACAACAAAGTCCTTCCAGAGGAATGGCTAGTTCCTTCTCACGACTATGGATATATCAAAACAAAGACTCGTGTCCCGATGTTCCAGGCAAACATAAAACAGCTTGCTGGAACAATAGATGACTATATAAATAGCAATGGTAAGCTCCAACAAAAAGAAAGAGCTTACCAAATTGGCTACGAGAACTTCTCTCCAGATGTTCTCAGTAAAAAATATGAAGTTGTATTTAATCGTTCTCGATAGTATTCACTGGCAACAGATCAATCAGCTTGTCGTAACACTCCCTGTACTTCTGTGACTGCTCCTTAGTTGCACTCTTTGCTAGTGGCATCTTATCTGCTACTGCAAGGAACTCAACCACAGTCTCTTGTGCTTTCTGGATATACTCAAATGCTGAGTCCCTTGAGTCTGTCAAGAACTTGATGAATGAATCATTTGGGTTTGGAACAGAGTTCTTTTGAAACTGTTCGTAAAGCTGCTTCATTAGCTCTCCCTTGTCCAACTCAGCCTGCCAAGCTTCTGTCTCTAGCTGTTTGATCTTCTTAACTAATACGAATGAGAATGTAGTAGACACAACCATTATGATTGATAGAACTACTACAACTATTTGATCTAATGTCATTATGCTACCTTCTGTTGATTATAGTAATGGGCTACCCAGAAATATTTGCAGTCTGGACAGCATGGCTGATTATATTCATCAGTAACTGCATCCTCAAACTGTGGGTAAAGAACCTGATCCTTCAGGAATAGGTTAGCCTTGTGTGTTGTTGTTACATAGTTCATTAGAACACTGTCAGACATCCACTCTGGGTTCTTGCTACCCCACTGGTCAGCCTTTTCCTTACGTAGTTCAAGCAGATTGCTGAGGTTTTTATCAGTCTTAATACCCCTGTCGTCTGCCTCAACAATCATTGCCTGAACATAGTTCCATAGTGCAAACTCGTGATCACGCCACATCTTGACTGCAGGATGATTTCTCCATGCAGCCTTTGGGTCATCGCTAGACAAAACCTTTAGGATTTGGTAGCACTCTAGAATCTGCTTATTGAGACGTTTTGAATCTAACTCTTTGGCAGACTTCTGGAAGCTTGCATATGGAAGGAACGTTTGCACTTACTCAATTGCCTTTCGTGTGATCTGAACAACTGCACCATTATCCTCTAGTGCATATTTTACTTTGAATAGATATCTTACTGCTTCAATTTTGCCATCATAGTCGAGTCGCATAAATGCATTCTCGTCGGCAATAATCTCTAGAAACAATAATACACCATTGTCACTGTGTTCCGCAATACTGATTCCAAAATTTTTTGGAGCAGTAATTGAGTGGACTGCTCTACGCATTTCATTTGTATAGAAACTAGTCATTAGTTAGATTCCTCCACGTTTCTGCCCAGTCTTGCTTAGACCTATGAGAACTAAACTCTTTAGAGATCTTTCCATTCTCTAGATAAACTCCACCCCAGACTCCCCACTCTTTATTGGAGACACCTGTAGCAAAGCACATTCTTCGCACTGGACATTCTGAACACATTTTTTCTACTGCAAGTCTAAGACCTTCATTCTCTTCATACTTATCAAAGAAAATGTTTGTGTCATAGCTTAGGCATTTAGCTTCGTCTCTCCATGTGTTGTCACTTTGCATCATCCCTCACAAACTTGGATGGGAGATCCCAACCTTTTGCGGTCAATGGGTATGCTGTGGTGACAAACCACTTATCATTACGATACGCACCGTTAGGCTTTGTCCAGCCTGATGGAGACTCTGCATAGTGGATGATATCCCATCCGTTCCAATGTAAAGAATCATTGTCTTCTACAATGGATTCTGCAACCTCTAGAGAATTAATCTTCATCACTAGACTCGCTTTCTGTATAGATCACTTTTTTGATTTGTGTTTCTTCTATTACTATCTGACAACGATCACAGGGCTTGCTGTTTCTATCTTCACCAGCACGATTAACTCTTGCTACGTAAAGAACAGCCCCCCTTACATTCCAGCTAGCATCTCGGATAGCCTCTACTTCTGCATGTACTGAGCAATGCTTTTTGATGTGCTCAGGTGATACGATGTAGGGACTATTCCTATCTTTGTTAAAGCCAGTGCCAATTACTCTACCGCCCTTAACAACCACCGCACCGTGCTTTCTACGAGACCTCGATTTTGAGGCAAAGTATCTTGCAACAGATAGGTAAGCATTTTCACTGTTACTCAGGTCGTACTCCATTAGAACTTGTAGATTCCGACTTCAACGTCAAACGACTCAGCCTCTTCTACAAGTGCATTCTTGGTTTCATTCGGAAGACAAAAGAATGCCAGGTAGTCCATTTCACTAATTGAGTTTTTGATATCTGAGAAAGGTCTGTTGTTGATACGAACACGAATACCCATAGACTTCATACTGCGTTCCGTAATGTTTACAAACTCTCTAGCAAAAGAATTGATGTTTGATGGTCCAGCAGAATAGATTACGAGTTCCTTGTCGTCACTCTTATTCATTTCTGAAAGCACTACACGCATGGCTCTAAGGAAGATATCGTAGTTGCCAAAGCCTCTACTTCCATTTACCGTTATTTTCACTATCTAATCCTCTTGTTAGTTGCTCAATAATAAATATCAGCTTTTTTAATTCTACATCATTCATGGTCATTGTGTCAAGTTTGACAACCGTCTCTTTGTCTATCTCTTGACCGTCAAAGTCTGCACGATACACTGAGTTGTCTGCAATCCAGTAACCCTCGTCTTCAAGAATAAGTATTCTTGGATGTACCCTATCAAAGTAGTCTGTTGATTGGGTCTTCATCTCTCTCAGATCATGGTCTCGCTGTATCTGGTAAAGATCACCGATCATCTGTAAAGTTCTAGACTGGGTTGTAAAAACTGTATTCTTTACAGTGATGCTCTTGCTAGCATTAACTAGCTTATAGATTATGTATATTGGGATAACCAATAAGATAATTAGCAAGTATTCCATGTTGCCTCTTATTAATTATACTTGATCTTGTTTGAAATGGTCGATGATATTTGTCAATACCGTTTTTTCAAAATCTGGCAATACAGAGACTGCGACCTCATTCTCACACTGCTCTGTAGGGAAAACAAGTGGATCGTTAGAATCATCATTGTACTTTAGATCAATAAATCCCTTACTCCAGAGAGTCATAACTGTGGAGGCAATCTTATCCTGAATTAGTTTTGAAAGTCCTGGTGCAATGGTTTCTATTTCTGGTGAGAAGCTAAAAAGCATTTCGCCACTTTCAATATCCATTCCTGCAGGCTCTACTGCCCCAATAAGTATAAGTTTTTCAAACATCTTATCGTTACGACTAGTCATTAAAGCTCTCCCTTAACTCGGTTTTCTCCAGTTAAAAAGCTACGCTCATCTACTGTTTCAAAAGCGAATGACTTCATGCCTTCAGTGTTCTCAAACTTATTGTAGTGGTGTCCACAGAACAAAAGCTCACCAGTAACTCCAGTTACCTTTACATAGGCAGCAGCACCACAAGAATCGCAACGATCATTTAATGTGAGCTTGCGAACTTGTTCTTCTTCTACCTTAGTCTCTTCCATTACTACCATTTTACACCTCTTACTTATCAGTTGAATAAAAGCCATTGCCATTAAAGGAAATGCCTACATTAGAGTATAGCCTTTTCATTACAGTATTGCAAATTTCGCACATGGCTGGATCAGAACTTTGAGAAGCAGGTCTCACTTCTGTAACTAATTCATCACATGTCTTACATAAAAATTCATAAACTGGCATTATGGTTTCTCTTTCTGTCTTTCAAAGACTACTGCTTTTAGTGGTGCAACGTTGTCATGGTAATATCTCCAGTCCTTTTCGTCCCACCCTCGCTTAATAGCGTATGCCTCAGCTACATCGTATGAGCTGCAGTAGATTATAAAATTGGCTCTAGTGTTTGAGCCGTAGAATGGCTTTTCCATATTTAATTATACCATTGTGTCCCATCTTGGAATCGAACCAAGCCTCGTCAGGAGCCACACCGTTAATCTAGTTCTATGGGACTTGATGGATGTCCAGCATCACTGGGTTTCTTACCAAGGGTTTAGTTGCAACATACCCCAGTTCACCATCGAGCCGCTTGTCAGAATCGAACTGACGACATCCATATTACAAGTATGGTGCTCTACCAACTGAGCTAAAGCGGCGAGGGAATGGAGAGAATCGAACTCTCACCGTCAGTTTGGAAGACTGAGGCACTACCATTATGCAACATTCCCAGACCCTGCCCCAGTGAATGGTTCTTATGAGTCATGCTAGGGGCAGGGGGTTTTTATTATATCAGAATTTTGAATACAGGGCAACATGGATCTCCGCCCTCTTCCCAATCCTGCATCTCATCATCGGTCATATATGGATCACCGTCATGAGTATGACAAAATCCTTCGCTAATCCATCCCTGGTCAATACCAATTTGTGCCCAGTCGTTGAATTCCATTTTAGCCATTAG